>Ga0316601_100001823_pt1 | contig 10674 bp, 9 predicted proteins | sample OWC_soil_day5_no_FD_207663 | JGI IMG/M metagenome (GOLD analysis project Ga0316601, IMG submission 207663) | Wetland soil microbial communities from Old Woman Creek delta, Ohio, United States - OWC_soil_day5_noCT | ecosystem: Environmental > Terrestrial > Soil > Wetlands | place: USA: Ohio...
TCTTCTCCATATTCATTGCTTGGTAATTCCATTATAAAGAAACTTGAAACAACCTTAATTCCTGGTGCAGTTTTAATAATTTGCATTCCAGGTCTAAGTAAATCTCCTGTAGTATGTACTGCTCCTGATACTAATCCATCAGCATCATTCATTTTAAGCATCATAGTTCCAAAATACAAACAATCTTGCATTGTCTCTGCCGCTTTTTCTAAAGTCATTCCTTTGTTTTTTCTTAATTCATAAAATTCCTTTGCATAAGCATCAGTTTTTTCAGAAGTTTTTGGATCTACAATTTTTATACCTTCAAGATTAACTCCAAATGTAGCTGCTTTTGCTTGTATTTCACTTGTATCCCCTATTAATATCACTTCAGCTAATGAATTGTTTTTAATGATTTCACTAGCCTTTATAGTTCTTTCTTCTTCACCTTCTGGAAGTACTATTCTTTTTTTATCCGCTTGTGCCATTTTACATATTTTCTCTATAAATGCCATTCTTATTTCTCCTTTCAGTTATTATCAACTTATATACATTAATAATATACTCCTTTTACGCTATACATTTCAACATAAAATAGCAAAATCCTTTACATATATTATATTTTATATATTCTTAATTTTCATTCTTTTTGTTTTTCTGTTGAAATATATATACTTTTACTGATTTATTTTATATTATATAAGATATCTAATTATATTAGCAAAGCTTTCATGAGGTGATTTAATGAATATTTCCGGTATAATTGTTGAATACAACCCCTTACATAATGGTCACTTATATCATATTAATAAAACCAAAGAGCTCACAAATTGTGATGCCTTAATTTGTGTTATGAGTGGAAATTTTGCTCAACGTGGAATTCCATCCAGTATAGACAAATGGACAAAAACTAAAATGGCTTTAAATAACGGAGTAGATTTAGTAATAGAGATACCCACTGTTTACAGTGTGTCCTCCGCAGAATTTTTTTCTTACGGCTCTGTTAGTCTTCTAAACAGCCTGGGAATAGTTGATAATATTTGCTTTGGTAGCGAGCATGGAGACATCAATGACATATATAACATTTCCAATATATTGCTTCAAGAACCTATTGAATTTAAATCATTATTAAAAACATATTTATCCGAAGGTATTGTTTTCCCAATGGCTAGAGCCAATGCACTTTATGATTATTTAATAAACTCCAATATGAATATATCAAACTTATTATTAGATGATTTCTTAAATTCCTCTAACAATATACTAGGTATTGAGTATTGTAAGAGCTTAATAAAGTTAAATAGTTCCATTAAACCTTATACCTTAAAAAGAGAAGGTGCTTCTTATAACAGCAATCTTCTACATAGTGAATTCTCAAGTGCTACCTCTATAAGAAAATTTGTGAAAGAAAAGGGCTGCTTAACCAAGTTAGAAGGCCATGTTCCAAGTTCAGTATTAGCTGAAATTCTAAATTTATACTCGAAAAATTATGAATTTACCTTTGAAGATTCAATGTTTCCTTATATAAAACATAAATCTTTTACATCAAATAATTCTTTAGTAAATTTACCTGATGTATCTGAAGGTCTTGATAATAAAATTATTAAATCCTTACAAAATAACATAAGTTACTCTAGTGCTTTAGAAGCAATGAAAAGCAAACGGTACACTTATACTAGGCTTAGTAGGATATTATGCCAATATTTTATAGGCTTTGATAACTTTGATACTAAAAAATTAAGATCTGCACCTTGTCCTTATGCTCGAGTTTTAGGATTTAACTCAAAGGGAAAGTCAATCCTAAAATCTATAAAATCAAATAGTAGCATTCCACTTTATACTAAAATTCCTAAAGAATTTAATGAAACCTTGCAACTAGATATTCAGGCTACAAGAGCTTACAGCACCATAAATAGCAGCATAAGCCATAATAATGATTATTTGATATCCCCTATAATTATAAAATAAAAACAAAGGCTACTATCAATCATTGATAGTAGCCTTCATTATATTTTAAAATACATAAGTTTATTAAAGTCTAAATATAATTAATACTGTAATACTTTAAAAAGGGGTTTAAGATTGAAGTTACTTTTAGTTATATTATTAATTTTTATAATCTTCTTATTGTTTAAACTTTTTAAAACTTTGAAGATAAATCTTTCAATAACAATAATTTGCTCTCTTATTATTCTTCAAATAATATTAGCACCAAATATTTGTATTCACTACACTATATCTGGTGCAAAATTATTTTTCAATGCAGTTTTCCCCTCTCTTTTTCCGTTTTTAGTTGTAATAAATATTATAATAAGCTACGATGGCATTCGTATTTATTCTAAATTACTAGGAAATATAATTTGTAAACCCTTAAAACTTCCAAAAGAATGTAGTTTTGCCCTATTAGTTAGTGTACTATGCGGTTATCCCTTGGGCGCACGGTACACTTGCGATTTATACGAAAAAAACATAATTGATTTAAATACCTGTGAGCGACTTCTAAATATAGCTTCTAATGGGAGTCCTCTGTTTATTATCGGTGCAGTAGGCGCTTCTATGATGGTAAGTGCAAAAATTGGTTATATATTATTACTATCTAATATTCTTTCTTGTATATTTATGGGATTTATTATTCCCACAAAATATTATTCTTTCAAAACTAAAAATAAAGGCGGTACTTTCCCAAAACCCAAGACAACCACTACAAATATTGGCATAATATTTAAAAACAGTATTGAAGATTCCATAAAAAACTCTTTAAATATAGGTGGTTTTATAGTAGTATTCTCAGTAATAACAGGAATAATTAAAGACAATGCCATATTTCACATTGTCCTTAATAAATTCGCTTTAACAATTGGTTCTTCTGGTGATTTTATAGAAGGTTTGGTACTCGGAATGTTAGAGATGACAAATGGATGTTATTTAATATCTTCTAGTAATTCAAATCTATATATAAAACTTCCAGTTTTGAGTTTTCTAATTGCTTTTAGTGGTTTGTCTGTCATTTCTCAAGTTTATAGCTATACCTACAAATACGATATCTCAATGAAAAAATACATTGGGCGAAAATTTATTCAAGCTGCAATTTCTTCAATTTTAACAATAATATTATATTATGTTTTTCTACAACCCTCATCTATCTTTAGCTTTAATAACATAAGTATATATAAAAATAGTAATTTATACTTTCTAATATTAATAATTCTATTTATACCACTATTCTTTATAAATATAATTAAATTATTTCATACTTCTTAACTCTTTTACATTTTCTCGTATTGAAGTTGTAGTATCTGTAACTTCATCCTGAAGAGATATTAGAAATTCTTGTACATCATCTTTAATCTTATGAAGCATTTGCTGACCTTTTGATTCAATTTCTTTATCTAATTGAGATAATATTTCATCCGCGTAGTCTTTAGCCCCAAGCCTCATAATTTTAGCATCTCTCTGAGCTGAGGCTATGATCTCTTCAGCTCGAGTTTGTGCTTCTTTAACTAGGTCTTGCTTTTCAACTCTTCTTCTGATTTTGTCTATGGTCTCTTCCTCAAAAATCTTTGCTTGATTTTTTGCATCAACAAGAATTCGTTCTTTTTCATCACATACCCACTGAGCCTTTTTAAACTCATCTGGCATGTGATTTATAATTTGATCAATTATATCCAATATTTCTTTTTTATTTATTACCGCCTTACCTGTAACAGGTATTTTAGACGAACTCTCAACAATTTCTTGAAGATACTCTAAAAGCTTTATAACATCCATATTTCTCCCCCTATTTAGAATTAATTCTCCTCATAATATCTGGGATAATCTCCTCAGGTACCAACCCCTTAATACATCCTCCAAACATTGCAACTTGCTTAACTGAAGATGAACTTAGATAGCAATACTCTGCCTTTGTCATCATAAACACAGTTTCCTTACTTGGATCCAATTTATTATTCATTGATGCCATTTGAAACTCATATTCAAAATCTGAAACAGCTCTCAGGCCTTTCACAATGACCCCAGCACCTTCTTTATTCATTAGGTCAACAAGTAAACCACTAAACTTCTTCACTTTTACATTAGGTAAATTTCTAACTACATTTTTTATTTGTTCTACTCTCTCATCTGCAGAGAAGAGCCCTTTTTTCTCTGGGTTAACAAGTACCCCTACAATTAATTCATCAAAAACTTTGGACGCCCTCTCAATAATGTCTAAATGTCCGTTGGTTATTGGATCAAAACTTCCAGGGCAAATTGCCTTTTTCATGTTATGCCTCCATATATTCCGATAGGACAGCTAATAATTCTTAATTATTAACTCCCTTGTATTCATAAAACAATACAGTAGTGTTACCATATTTTCTCAAATCCGTAAGGTGAATAATAGAATTCCCTTCAAATATTTCTTCTGAAGAATCTATTTTACAAACAATCAATCCATCTTCCCTTAAAAGGCTATTTGTTGCAATAATCTCAATAGCAGGCGGAATCATGTCTTTAGCATATGGTGGATCTATAAAAATCAAATCAAACACAATTTTTTCATCTGCAAATTGTTGCATGTATTTATATGTGTCACCTTTTAAACACTTACATTTATCATTAAACTTTAAATTATCTACATTCTTTTGTAACATCTCAAATGTAGTATCACCCATATCAATTAGATAGCATTTCTCTGCTCCTCTACTTGCTGCCTCCAGGCCCAAGCTACCAGTACCTGAAAACATATCCACCACAACCGCACCTCGTGTTCTATTTTGGATTATGTTAAATATAGCTTCTTTTATTCTATCTAATGTGGGTCTAGTTCCCATTCCAACCGGGGACAATAATTTTCTTCCTTTTGCACTTCCTGAAATAATTCTCATATGTTTATTCCTCCATCTAAGCCAGTTTCGATAATATTTTAACATATATATGTAATTTATACAAAGATATTTTTTCCTAATTGAAACAAATGTAGTTAGAACTTTGCTCTATTTTTTCTAATATTTCATTCTTCACCTTCAAATCTTCAATATTATCACTTTGTATTAATTTTTTCGCTTCACTATTGGCAAGTTTTAAAATATTAATATCTTCAATCACATCTGCCAAAATTAAACCTGATTCGCCATGCTGCTTAAAGCCAAATAATTCTCCCGCTCCTCTAGTTTTTAAATCTTCCTCAGCAATAAAAAAGCCATCATTACTTTTTTTCAATATTTCTAATCTTTTTTTCACTATATTGTTTGTGATGTTAGCTAATAGTATGCAATAGGACTTATGCTTACCTCTTCCTACTCTTCCTCTAAGTTGATGGAGTTGTGCAAGCCCAAATCTTTCTGCATTTTCAATTATCATCATTGTAGCATTGGGAACATTTACCCCAACTTCAATTACAGTAGTGGAAATCAACACCTTAATTTCACCACTTTTAAATTTATCCATGATTTCATTTTTAAGTTTACTAGGCATCTTACCATATACCATTCCTATTTCTATAGAGCCAAAATATTCTTCTTTTAATTTTTCATAAAGTTTTTCAACTGAACTTAACTTCATTTCTTCATTTTCTTCTACTAAAGGGCAAACTATGTAAACTTGCCTTCCCTTATCAATTTCGCTTAAAGCAAATTCATACACTTTTCCACTTGAGGCCATACTTTCATAGTATGTATCAATCTTCTGCCTTCCTGGTGGCAATTCATCTATAATTGACACATCTAAATCACCATATAAATATAAAGAAAGTGTTCTAGGAATAGGAGTAGCAGTCATTACAAGAATATCAATATTTTTACCTTTATTAGAAAGTCTATTCCTTTGTGTAACTCCAAATCGGTGCTGTTCATCAGTAACAATCATACCTAAATTTTCAAATTCTACATTATCTTCAATAAGTGCATGGGTTCCAACAATAATGTCAATGTTTCCTTTTCTTAACTCCTGCTTAATTAATTCTTTGTTTTTAGGTGTAGTACTTCCACTCAATAGTTGTATTTTAAGGGGAAAGTCTTTTAATACCCTTTGAATTTCTTCGTAATGTTGCTTTGCAAGGATTTCAGTTGGTGCCATCATAGCTGCTTGATAACCATTCTTCACCACATTAAACATGGTAATTATAGCAACTATGGTTTTACCACTTCCAACATCCCCTTGCACCAGCCGATTCATGCCAATATCTTTTTTTTGATCAATAAGAATTTCCCTTACTACCTTACTTTGTGCCTTGGTAAGCTCAAAAGGGAGGTTTTCCTTTAATGTTGTTAGTTCTGGGGATATTTTAAATTGTATACCCTCATTATGAGATTTTATAAATTCTTTTAACATTAATATCTTTAATGAATAGGTAAATAGCTCTTGAAATTTAAGCCTTCTCTTTGATTCATTAAGTAATTCTAAGCTCTTAGGGCTATGTATATTACGGGTTGCATCATCCAAAGAGCAAAAACCATATTTTTCTATAAGCCATTTAGGTAAATTCTCTGTTATTTCAATACTACACAATACATCTGATATAATTTTATTAAAAAAATTATTTGTAACATTGTTTTTAAGTGGATACTTAGCAAGAATTTTATTTGTATCCAAGGAAGTATTTTTCACTATTTTAGGATTCATAATTGTGATTTCATCCTTAAATTTATCAACTTTACCCGTAATGATATATTTATTGGAAATCTTAAAGCTATTTTTTGCATAGGTTTGATTAAACCATTTACCTTTAAATTTATTTTCACCTTGACAAAAGACTATAGTAGAAAGAGTTTTATTATTTTTTAACCTAACATCTTTTAATATATTTAAAACAGTGCACTCTACAATGATTTTTTCACTTTCAACGCATTCGAGAATGCTTTTTTGAGCGGAAATATGCTCATAATCTCGTGGGAAATATAATAGCAGATCTATTACGCTAAAAATTCCACACTTATTCAAAGTTTCTGCCATTTTAGGTCCTACACCCTTTATATATTTTATATCACTATAAATATCCACAAATACCACTCCAAAAATAAGATTTTAAATAATACATATTTCATTACCAAATTATAAGAAAAAAAGCCCTAGGGCTTTTATTCAACTGAAGCAATAAAATAATATAGTGGTTGTTTTCCATTATAGTGTTGAATGTCTATATCCGGATATTTATCCTCTAAAGCAGAAATAAACTCTTCCACTTCACTTGAAATGCAATCTTCACCATAGAAAATTGTAATAAGTTCACTATCCTCGTTGATCATACTATCTATAATATCTTCACAAACTTTATATATATCTGTTCCAACTTCTTTAATTTTTTGCTCAACTAAACCTAGAATATTTCCTTCTTTTATTATCTTCCCATCAGCCTCAGTGTCTTTAACTGCATATGTTACTGAAGCTGTTGCAACATTTTTAATGGCTTCTTTTAATGTATTCTCATTTTCTTCTACACTAGCTTCTGCATTAAACATTGTTACAGCAGTTACTCCTTGAGGGATGCTTTTAGAAGGAATAACTATAACATTTTTATCTGACAATTCAACTGCCTGTAGCGCTGCCATAAGTATATTCTTATTATTAGGTAATACAAATATGTTATCAGCATTAATTTTGTTGATACTATCTAATATATCTTGTGTGCTTGGATTCATAGTTTGGCCACCTTCTATTACAACATCCACACCTAAATCCTGAAAAATGTTTTTAATCCCTTCTCCAAGTGCAACAGATATAAATCCATATTGCTTATTTTCAATAGTATCTTCATTTAAAATTTCTTGAACTACTTCATCTTCAATGCCTAATAAATTTCTATGTTGTTCTCTCATATTTTCAATTTTTATCTTAGATAGTTCACCTAGTGATACAGCTTTTGAAAGCACTAGCCCTGGATCATTTGTGTGAACATGAATTTTAACAAATTCATCCTGCCCAACAACCACCAGTGAGTCTCCAAGCTTTTCTAAATAATCCTTTAATTCATTAGTATCTACATTTTCAGCAATAAGTAACAATTCAGTACAATATCCAAACTTTATATCTACAGGCATATCTGCAGACATAGATGGTATTGTTTCTGATTTAGTGCTTTGCTTGTCTTCTTTATTAACTGTTGCTTCCATATTATTACTTAAAGCTTCGTACATTCCTTTAAGTAATATTAGAAGACCCATCCCACCTGCATCAACTACTTTTGCTTGTTTTAGCGCTGGTAGCATATCTGGAGTTTTATTTAGCATAATTTCACTATGTTTACAAACCTCCGCCATAAGTGTAACAACATTAGTTGCTGAACTATTAACTGCACTTTCACCAGCGGCTTTAATAATAGTTAAGATAGTTCCTTCAGTAGGTCTCATAACAGCTTTATATGCAAAATTTGCACCCTCTAAAATACTTTTAGCAAATTCTTCAGAAGTAGCTTCGACCATGCCTTCTAATCCTTTTCCAATGCCTCTAAATATTTGTGATAGTATAACACCTGAATTACCTCTTGCGCCCATCAGTGCGCCTCTAGCTAATTTTTGAGATATCTCACCAATAGACTTAGTTGACATACTCTCAATTTCTTGCACTGCCGCTTTAAATGTCATTGACATATTCGTACCTGTATCTCCATCTGGAACCGGAAATACATTTAGTGAATTTACGTATTCTTTTTCATCTTCTAACCTATTAGACGCATTTATTACCATATTGCGGAAATGTTGTCCGTTTATTTTTAAGTATTCCACTGTCCGTACCTCCTTAGACCCTTACACCTTGGACGTTTACTGTTATTGCTGCAACCTTCAGTCCAGTATAATTTTCAACATTATATCTTATTTTTTGAATTATATTATTTGCTATTACAGAGATTTTTGTGCCGTATTCAACTATTATATATAATTCAATAAATAGTTGATTTTCCTTAGAATGAACTTTAACTCCTTTATTTAACCCATCATTCTTAATCAATTGCCAAAATCCATCCTTAGCATCTTTTAGTGCCATGCCCACAACTCCATAACACTCCATTGTAGAAATGCCAACTATGTTAGCTAACACTTCCTCTGAATAATATATAGTACCATTCTCGTTCGTAATGTTACCTTTCATTGTAATTCCTCCTTTTAACCGCCATATAGCTTATTTTATATTATAATATTAATTTATTCAAGAAAATTAATTTTATAATTACTTTATTTACTAATAATTTTGCATTTCACTTGCAAGAGTAGTGGTTTCTATGTTACAATAATTTGTGTTTGAATTGAGAAGATTTTTTCTTCGTAGTCTTAAGGAGGTGTTTTCATTGTCAAGAAAATGCGAAATATGCAATAAAGGTGTTATTTCAGGTAGCCAATATAGTCACTCACACCGTCAATCAAAAAGAAAATGGGCTCCAAATATCCAAAAAGTTAAAGCTATAGTTAGCGGAACACCGAAATCTATACATGTATGTACTAGATGTCTTCGTTCAGGTAAAGTACAACGTGCTATATAGTTTAAAAAATAAAAATGCAGCTCACACAGCTGCATTTTTTATTTTTTACCAAACCCAATAACTGTAAAACCCTAATATTCTACTCTTACATATGTTATTTTCTAAAAAAAAATTTAATTATTCTAGATAAAAATCCCGGTAATTTAATAGCTACAATTCTCATCTCTCTTCCCTCCCAAACATGAAGTATCCAAAATTTAAAATTATAATACCTTTATATAACCAAATAATCATTATGCTTCTGCAATGTAAAAAGCATGCACTTGCAAAAGTTCTTTTTACTTACAAATTTATCTACACACCACTAACAATGATGGTGGTGATCCATTATAGTATAGCCAAAATATACAATTGCTCCTCCCACAGCAATTATCCACCACCAAAACGGAATTACTATTACCGTTATAATTCCTACACCTATACATGCAATGATTAATCCAAGCTGGTTTTCTAAACATTTATAATGTTTTTTCATAAGTTATTCCCCTCCTAAAGTATTCCAATATTATTATATGATTTACTATTCCTAATGTTACTAAAATAAAAAAAGAAAAGTAAATATTAATACAATTACATCTAATCTACCACTCACCATCCTTAACCCTATTAGAGGTTATAACTTACAAAATAAAAAGCTATTTTTTTATTGAAAGCATCAATAAAAAAATAGCTTTTATATGAATATTAATCCGCTGATAATATTATCATCAATATTCCAGATTTAAATTTAAGTTGAACCTCAGGCTTTGCAAACTCATTTGAAATAGTTATACTCTGCCCAATTTTTAAATTATAGTCATTTAAAGGATATTTTGCCCCATCAATGCTTAATCCAACCACTTCATCACCATAGGATTGTACTGAGAATATTTCACCTACAGTGCCCTTTAATGAGGTTGAGGTATCAATTAACCTAATAATATTGTTTTCATCCCTTATATAAGCATTAACACCATTTTCTAAGCAGATCTTCAACATTCCTATATTACCAAGTAAATGATCAATTCTACTTCCAGTACACCCCAAAAATACTATTTCATTTGGCTCCATGCAGAGAGCCTTTTTAACTGCAATTTCAGTATCTGTAAAATCCTTTTCAGTGGGATAAACATCTAAAATACAATTATTTTTTTTAAAATAATCAAGTGCCTTTTTATCAATGGAATCAAAATCTCCTACAAGTAAATCAGGGTCAATATTATAGTTATATAGACAATTGGCACCACTATCTGCCCCAATTAAAA
>Ga0316601_100001826_pt1 | contig 10672 bp, 8 predicted proteins | sample OWC_soil_day5_no_FD_207663 | JGI IMG/M metagenome (GOLD analysis project Ga0316601, IMG submission 207663) | Wetland soil microbial communities from Old Woman Creek delta, Ohio, United States - OWC_soil_day5_noCT | ecosystem: Environmental > Terrestrial > Soil > Wetlands | place: USA: Ohio...
CTTCGAGAAGCCGCGCGCCTTGCGCTTCAGGCCGTCCTACTTCCCGTTCACGGAGCCGTCGGCCGAGGTGGACATCCAGTGCGTGCTTTGCGACGGCAGCGGCTGTCGCGTCTGCAAGCAGACGGGCTGGCTGGAGGTCCTGGGCTGCGGCATGGTCCACCCGAACGTCCTGCGCGCCTGCGGCGTCGATCCCGTGCGCTGGCAGGGCTACGCGTTCGGCATGGGCATCGACCGCATGGCGATGCTCCGTTATGCGGTCACCGACCTGCGGCTGTTCTTCGAGAACGACCTCAGGTTCCTCAGGCAATTCAACCGGGGGTAGGCCCTTGAGGATCAGCACTTCCTGGTTGTCCGAATGGGTGGACACCGGCTGGGATGCCGCCACGCTCGCCCATCGCCTGACAATGTCGGGCCTCGAGGTCGAGGCCATCGAACCGGCGGCACCCGCGTTCTCCGGCGTCGTGGTCGCGCGCGTCACCGGGCGGGCCCCGCACCCGGACGCCGACAAGCTGTCGGTGTGCACCGTGGATTTCGGTGGAACGGAACCGGTCCAGGTCGTCTGCGGCGCCGCCAACGCCCGCGCAGGCATGACGGCGGCGCTGGCGCTGCCCGGCGCCGAGTTGCCCGGCGGGCTGAAGATCCGCAAGGCCAGCCTGCGTGGCATCGAATCGGGCGGCATGCTCTGCTCCGCGCGCGAACTGGGACTCGGCGACAGCCATGCCGGGATCCTGGACCTGCCGGCAGAGTTCGCGCCCGGGCAGGACCTGCGCGTGGCCCTCGGGCTCGACGACACGGTCCTGGAGCTGGCCGTCACGCCGAACCGCGGCGATGCGCTGTCGATGGCGGGCGTGGCCCGCGAAGTCGCCGCGATCAGCGGCGCTGCGCTGCGTCCGCCGGCGGTCGAGCCGGTCGCCGCTTCGATCCCGGACCGCTTCGAGGTTCGCCTGGCGGCCCCCGAGGCCTGCCCGAAGTTCGCTGGCCGCGTCATTCGCGGCGTCCGCAGCGACGCGTCGACGCCCCCCTGGATGGTCGAGCGGCTGCGGCGCGCCGGGCTCAGGGCAGTCAGCCCGATCGTGGATGTCACCAACTACGTGATGCTGGAGCTCGGCCAGCCCATGCACGCCTATGACCTGCGCCGTCTGCGCGGTCGGATCGACGTCCGCCTTGCCCGCGAGGGAGAGCAGCTCGAGTTGCTCGATGGCAAGACCGTCACGCTGCAGGCCGACGTGCTGGTCATCGCGGACGCGGAGGCCGCGGTGGGCATCGCGGGCGTCATGGGCGGCGAGAAGAGCGGGATCGCCGCGGATACCTGCGACGTGTTCCTCGAGGTCGCCTACTTCCAGCCGCCCGCCGTCGCGGGCCGGGCGCGGCGCTTCGGCATGCACACGGACGCCTCGCAACGTTTCGAGCGGGGCGTGGACCCGCGCCTGCAGGAGCGGGCGATGGAACGCGCCACGCGGCTCCTGCTGGACATCGCAGGTGGCCAGGCCGGGCCGGCCGTGGTCACGCAGGACCAGGCGTGGCTTCCGGAACGCAACGCGATCGTCCTCGACACGACGCGCATGGCGCGGCTGCTGGGCGTCAATTTGCCGCGCGTCGACGTCGAGTCGATCCTGCGCCGCCTCGGGATGCAGGTGGCGGCCGCGGGCGACACGCTCAGCGTGATCCCGCCGAGCCATCGTTTCGACCTGGCGATCCCGGAGGACCTCGTCGAGGAGGTGGCGCGGCTGCATGGCTACGACGCGATTCCCGCGATCGACGCGCCCATGCCGCAGCAGGCGGCGCCCTCGACCGAGCGATCCGTGCGGCGGGAGCGCGTCATGGCGCTGCTGGCGGACCGCGGCTACCAGGAAGTCATCACCTACAGCTTCGTTTCGCCCGGCATGCAGGCCCTGTTCGAGCCGGGGCAGCAGGCGCTGGCCCTGTCGAACCCGATCTCCGCGGACCTCGGCGTCATGCGGCGCTCGCTGTGGCCGGGCCTCGCGCTCGCCCTGGGTGAGAACGTGCGGCGCCAGCAGGACCGGGTCCGGCTGTTCGAGCTGGGCACCCGATTCGTCGTTGAAAGCGGCCAGATGGTCGAGAGCCTGTCCCTGGCTGGCATCGCCTGGGGCGCAGCGGAGCCGGAACAATGGGGCAGCGCGAACCGGCCCGTCGACTTCCACGACGTGAAGGGCGACATCGAGGCGCTGCTGTCGCTGGCCGGCCCGCTGGCGCGGGCCCGTTTCGCGGCCGAGGCGCTGCCGTGCCTGCACCCGGGACGCTCGGCGAAGATCGTGATTGGCGAGCGCTCTGTTGGCTGGGTCGGGGAACTCCACCCGGAGGTTTCCAGCAGGCTGGAACTGAAGGTCGCTCCGATCCTGTTCGAACTTGATTACCTCGGGAGCTTTTCTGCCGAGATACCTGTTTTTGTACAGATTTCGAAGTTTCCCGCCATCCGCCGGGACCTGGCCTTCCTGGTGGACGAAACGGTCACGTTGGACCAAATCCGTGAAAATGTTAGTGTTTCCGCCGGAAGCGTCCTGAAAGAACTACGAATCTTCGACGTGTACCGGGGGCAGGGGATAGAACCCGGTCGAAAAAGCGTCGCTTTAGGCTTGATTTTGCAAGAAACTTCTCGCACGCTTACCGACGCGGACGCCGACACTGTTGTCGCCGCCGTCGTGGCGAGCCTGAAGAACGACCAGAACGCCACGATCAGGGACTAACCGAATGGCCTTGACCAAAGCGGAAATCGCGGAAGCGCTGTTCAACCAGCTGGGTTTGAACAAGCGTGAAGCACGTGAGCTGGTGGACCTGTTCTTCGAGGAGATCAGGTCCGCGCTGTCCACCGGTGAACAGGTGAAGTTGTCCGGTTTCGGGAACTTCGACCTGCGGGACAAGAACCAGCGGCCCGGCCGCAACCCGAAGACCGGGGAAGAGATCCCGATTTCCGCGCGGCGCGTGGTCACGTTCCGTCCCGGCCAGAAACTGAAGGCCAGGGTCGAGGCATATGCTGGAACCAAGCCACAATAACGATCTGCCGCCGATTCCGGCGAAGCGTTACTTCACGATCGGTGAGGTGAGCGAGCTGTGCGGCGTCAAGCCGCACGTGTTGCGCTACTGGGAGCAGGAGTTTCCCCAGCTCAAGCCGGTGAAGCGGCGCGGCAACCGCCGTTACTACCAGCGACAGGACGTGATCATCATCCGCCAGATCCGCGGGCTGCTCTACGACGAGGGTTTCACCATCGGCGGAGCGCGCAACAAACTCGAGGGCGACGAGGCCCGCGAGGATGTCTCCCACAGCCAGCAGGTCGTGCGCCAGGTACGAGGGGAGCTCGAAGAGATCCTCAAGATGCTGCGGCGCTGAGCGCCGGGCACCGAGTCCAATCATCGGCTATCATGTTCCGCAGCGGGACGACCCCACCCGCGGCAGTTCTCTCCCGGTCGGAGCGTGGCGCAGCCTGGTAGCGCACTTGCATGGGGTGCAAGGGGTCCCGAGTTCAAATCTCGGCGCTCCGACCAATCCTCCCGATGACACCCACCGTTAGCCCGATCGATCGGGAACGACGTCCTGCGTTTCGCGCTAGTCGGCCTCGCTCTGCGCAGGTCGACCCTGCTCGACCGCGCGTTCCGGGCTTAAGGGAAGCTTAAGTTCCAGTGCGGCGGATCGCGGCTCTGGCCGGGCTTTGCGCATTGCAGCAAGATATTAGACTGCTCTAATAACTCCCGGATCGTGTCAGGGTCGAGGCCAGGCAAGGCGACGCACCGCGGCGACCTTGCGGCATCGAACCCGGGACGATCCAGACGGGCGGGGGGACGAGACCTCGTCCACCGACAAGCGGATCTGTCAATCAGGGAGTGTGGGCGATGGACGTCAGACACAGCGGCTTACGCGGCATTCTGTCGATCCTGCCGGCGATCCTCCTGGCCGTGACGATGGCCGGGTGCGAGGACGGACAGGACGGCGCAGACGGGGCCACGGGCCCGACCGGCCCGGCGGGTTCCGACGGCACCGACGGGGTCAATTGCTGGGACCTCAACCAGAACGGCCTTCCGGACCTGCCGGACGAAGACATCAACAAGGACGGCAAGGTCGACGTGGAGGACTGCCGCGCGCCGAACGGGGCCTACGATCCGGCCGGCCTGCACAAGGGCTACTTCACCGAAAACCCCTACGAGGGAACCAAGGACTGCCTGTACTGCCACGGGAAGATCGGCGACGACGTGATGACGACCGCCCACTGGAAGTGGCAGGGCGAGCCGACCGGAATCCCGGCCGCGCTGGGCACCGGCGAGCACGGCAAGAACGACATCATCAACAACTTCTGCATCGCGGTGCCGTCGAACGAGGGCCGCTGCACCCAGTGCCACATCGGCTACGGTTACGCGGACAAGACCTTCTTCCCGCAGGCGACGTCGAAGGACATCGACTGCCTCGCGTGCCACGACCAGACCGGCACGTACAAGAAGGCCCAGACGACGGCCGGCCTGCCTGACCCGTCGGTGGACCTGCAGGCGGTGGCGAAGAGCGTGGGCGAGGCGGGCGGGGTGCCCACCCGCAAGGCCTGTCTCTTCTGTCACAAGGACGCGGGCGGAGGCGACAACATCAAGCACGGTGACCTGTCGAGCGACCTGGTCGCCACGACGACCGAGTACGACGTCCACATGGGCATCACGCGTGCCGACGGCTCGGCCGGCCCCGGCATGAGCTGCGTGTTCTGCCACGACGTGAAGCGTGACGACGACAACAAGGCCAGCTCGCATGGCATCGGCGGCATGGTCTACCACTCGACCGACGAAGGCGCGATGAAGACCTGTGAGGACTGCCACGGCGGCGCGGCGGGGATCCACGCCGGGACCAGCGCGCAGGGCATGGTGGAGAGCCACGACGAGCTCGCCTGCCAGGTCTGCCACATCCCGGCGATCGCGCGGAAGATCGCGACGCAGACCGAATGGTACTGGTCGGACGCGGGCCAGGACATCTCACCGATCCCCGTGGACCCGGTGACCGGCCGTCCGACCTATGACAAGAAGAAAGGCACTTTCGTCTGGGCGAAGAACGTGCGGCCCGAGCTGCGCTACTACGACCACCAGTGGAACAAGGCGATGATCGGGATCAACGACACTTTCCCGAAGCCTGTCGCGGTGGACGGGCGCGTCAGCCTGGCCTCGCCGACAGCCACGCGCAACACGCCCGGAGCCAGGATCTATCCGTTCAAGAAGATGATCGGCGACCAGGCGGTGGCGTACAACGTCGGGACGGACAGCTACAAGTTCGTCGTGCCGCACCTGTTCGGCCTGAAGGGCGGCCCGAATCCGTACTGGACGTTCTTCAACTGGGACCTCGCGCTGCAGGACGGCGCCCTCTACACGGGCCAGTTGTACACGCCGGGCACCCATGACTATGCCAGCACGGAAATGCTGCTCGCCGTGAACCACGAGGTCGCGCCGAAGGAGATGGCGCTCGGTTACCAGAACGGCTGCGACGATTGCCACTTCTCCGCGCAGGTCGACTGGCCGGCCCTGGGATGCAGCGCGGATCCGGCGCAGGTGGCGGGCGCCTGCCCGGACCCGATCAACTGAAGTCCTTCCACTTGCAACGCGGCCCGCGTCCCTGACGCGGGCCGCTCTTTTCTGCGCATCAGTCCGGCGAAGGCATGTCCCGTACGGATTTCGCGGCACCGCAACCCGGCACGGCAGCTACGGACACCCTGTGCCCTGGTTCCCGCTAGACTGCGCGCCATGAAGATCGCAATCGTCGGCGCTGGCATCAGCGGACTTTCCACGGCGTTCTATCTCAGGCAGGCGAGGCCGGACTGGCAGCTCAGCATCTTCGACGCGGGCGTGCAGCCCGGCGGCACGATGCAGACGGTCGACGTCGAGGGGTTCCGCTTCGAGGCGGGCGGCAACGGGTTTCTCACCAACAAGCCTGACAGCTTGCGGCTGGTTGAGGAGTCCGGGGCCAAGCCGCTGTTGCTGCCCAGCTCCGACCTGGCACGCAGGCGTTTCATCTTCAATGGTGCACTGCATCCGCTGCCGGAATCGCCGCCAGCCTTCCTCAGGTCGAAGTTGCTGACGCTGCCGCAGAAACTGCGCGTCGCCGGCGAGTTCTTCGTGCCCGCGCGCCGCGAGCAGGGGGAGGAGACGCTGCAGCAGTTCGGTTACCGCCGCGTCGGCAAGGGCCTGACGGACGTGTTTCTCGACGCGATGACGGCCGGAATCTATGGCACCACGCCGGCCAAGGTGTCGGTCAACGCGGCGTTCCCGCTGGTGGTGAACCTCGAGCGCGACTACGGCGGACTGTTCAGGGGGATGATCGCCAGGCGCAAGAAGCAGGCGGGGCCCGGTGGCGTGCTGATGAGCTTCAAGGGCGGCGTCGGCGCGCTCATCGGACACCTGCGCCAGGCGATCGACGCCGAGTGGCACCTCGGACAGGCAGTAGGCACGGTGGCACGCGACGGCGCGCGCTGGCGGGTCGAGTCGCCGGCGGTCTCGGACCGCTTCGACCAGGTCATCGTCGGCTCTCAGGCCTGCGCGTCGGCCCCGATGTTCCGCCAGTCCGATCCCGAGCTGGCGGGCCTCCTGCGAAGGGTTGAATACACGCCGATCGCGGTCGTGGGCTTCGGTTTCCGCAGCCTGCGTCACCCGCTCGACGGATTCGGGCTGCTGACGACCAGCGCTGCCAGACAACCGGTGCTCGGAGTCCTGTGGGACTCGAGCATCTTCCCCGACCGCGCCCCGGAGGGCTGCAAGTCGGTCCGGATCATGATCGGCGGCCAGCGCAACCCGGAGCTCGTCGAACAGGACGACGCCGGACTCGTCCGGACCGCGCTGGCCGGCCTCAAGGCGACCATGGGCGTGGACCAGGCGCCTGATGTCGTATTCACCAAGCGCTGGATGCAGGGCATTCCGCATTACGTCGTCGGCCACCTCGGCAAGGTGGAAGACATCTTCCGCCACGTGGCGAACCAGCGCGGCCTGCACCTCGTGTGCAACGCCTACCACGGCATCGCCATGAATGACTGTGTCCGCAACGGTCGCGAGCTGGCCTCGCGCATGACAGGAACCGCATAATGGCCAAGGTCCTCCAGTTTGCACTGCTGATCGTGATCGTGGTCGTCGTCTGGCGGCTGTTGCGGGCCCGGGGAAAGTGAGACGCAGCGGCGGCTGCAGTGCGGTGGTCCGCGACGTCGGCTGCGTGACGCGACGCGTCCTGGCCGTCGCTGCGCGGCCGCCAGTCTCCACCTCGACCAAAGTCCCGTTGCCGTGGCGTCTCCCTGCTAGTATCGGATGAGCGTTGACGCCGGCGGCCATGGCGGTCCCGGTAACAAGGGGGGCACATGACAGGCAAAGGTCGGGTCGCCTACGTCACGGGCGGCATGGGCGGCATCGGAACGGCCATCACGAAGCGGCTCTGCAAGGAAGGCTACCGTGTCGTCGCGGGTTGTGGCCCGGGTTCGCCCCGCAAGCCGTCCTGGCTCGAGATGATGCGGACCGAGGGTTACGACGTCTTCGCGTCCGAAGGCAACGTCGCCGACTGGGATTCGACCAAGGCGGCGTTCGACGCAGTGAAGGCGGCCCATGGCCCGGTGGACGTGCTGGTCAACAATGCCGGCATCACCAAGGACGTGGTCTTCCGCAAGATGACCTCGGAGCAGTGGCACCTCGTGATCGAGACCAACCTCAACAGCCTGTTCCACGTCACCAAGCAGGTCATCGACGACATGCTCGACCGCGGCTGGGGCCGCATCATCAACATCTCCTCGGTCAATGGCCAGAAAGGGCAGTTCGGGCAGACGAACTACTCCACCGCCAAGGCCGGCATCCACGGTTTCACGATGGCACTGGCCCAGGAAGTCGCGTCCAAGGGCGTGACCGTGAATACCGTGTCGCCGGGCTACATCGGCACCGACATGGTTCGCGCCGTGAAGCCCGAGGTGCTCGAGAAGATCGTTGCGACCATCCCGGTCAAGCGGCTGGGTGAGCCCGAGGAAATCGCCTCGATCGTGGCATGGCTCGCCTCGGACGAGTCCGCCTTTGCGACCGGCGCGGACTTCTCGCTGAACGGCGGCCTGCATATGAGCTGAGCCGGGCGGCTCGTAGAACCCCGCATGACCTGATCGCCCATTGGCGGGACACTGGGACCGGTGCAAGGGCTGCGGCGCGGCCCTGTGGCTGGTCCGATGACAACTGCATGGGAACACTTCGCCCACGGGGCGGACATCGGGGTCCGCGGCCGGGGAGCCACGCTGGCCGAAGCCCTGGCCGGCGCGGCCACGGCGATGACCGCCGTCATCACCGATCCCGCACGGGTCCGGGCCGAAAGGCCGGTCGACATCCACTGCGAGGCGCCCTCCGCGGACCTGCTGCTGGTGGACTGGCTCAACGCACTGGTTTACGAGATGGCGACGCGTTCCATGCTCTTTTCCCGGTTCGACCTGCAGAGCGACGGACGGACGCTCGAGGCGCGGGCCTGGGGCGAACCCGTCGATGTCGCCCGCCACGAACCTACCGTGGAGATCAAGGGTGCGACGATGACTGCCCTGCAGGTAGGGCGGGCAGCGGACGGAGAGTGGATGGCGCAGTGCATCGTCGACGTCTGAGCCGGCCCGTCCGGAGGTGCAGATGGATCCCGCAAGATTCGCCAGGAAGTCCGAGTTCTGCTGGGAGTTGCCTGCGACCGGGAAGATGCAGGTTCCGGCGGTCGTGTATGCGGACGAGCAACTGCTTCGCGACATGGACGACAAGGTCGGCGAGCAGCTTGCCCATGTCGCGATGCTGCCCGGGATCGCCGGCGCCGCATGGGCGATGCCCGATGCCCACTGGGGCTACGGCTTCCCGATCGGCGGCGTCGCGGCCTTCGATGCCGGACAGGGGGGCGTCGTGTCGGCCGGCGGCGTGGGGTTCGACATTTCCTGCGGCGTTCGACTGCTGACCACGGGGCTCACGCGCCAGGACATCGCGCGGGTAGCCGGGCCCCTGGCCCATGAACTGGGTCGCCAGATCCCGGCGGGTGTCGGCAGCACGGGTCGGATCCGGCTGGACGAGGCCGGACTCGACGCGATGTTGCGCGGCGGCGCCGGCTGGGCCGTCGCGAGCGGCTGGGGACAGGCTGCCGACCTTAGGCATTGCGAGGAAGAGGGCTGCATCGCCGGCGCCGACCCTGCCATGATTTCGCCGCAGGCGCGGCGCCGCCAGCACGACGAGATGGGCACGCTCGGTTCCGGCAATCACTACCTCGAGATCCAGGTGGTGCGCGAGGTCCACGATCGCGATGCCGCGGCGGCCTTCGGGCTCACCATGGACTCCGCGGTCGTCAGCATCCACTGTGGCTCGCGCGGGCTCGGACACCAGGTCGGTACGGAGTTCCTGCGCGAGATGGTGATCGCCGCGCCGGAGCACGGCATCGAACTGCCCGACCGTGAGCTGGCCTGCGCGCCGATTCACTCGACGCTCGGTCAGCGATATCTCGGGGCGATGCGCGCGGCGATGAACTGCGCGCTGGCCAACCGGCAGATCCTGACCCACCTGACCCGCGAGTCGTTCGCGCGCCTGCTGCCCGAGGCGCGCCTCGAAGTCATGTACGACGTGTCCCACAACATCTGCAAGGAGGAATGGCACGACGTCGGCGGCGTGCGCCGCAGCCTGTTCGTGCACCGCAAGGGCGCGACGCGGGCTTTCGGTCCTGGACACCCGGCGGTCCCGGAATCCTGCCGCGCCGCCGGCCAGCCGGTGCTCATCGGCGGCTCGCTCGGAACGTCGTCGTGGATCCTGGCCGGGACGGGCGCGGGCGAGGCGCTGGCGCTCAGTTCCGCCTGCCACGGCGCAGGCCGGGCCATGTCGCGCCACCAGGCGGCGAGGCGCTGGCACGGCCGCGACGTGGTGCGCGAACTGGCCGCGCGCGGGATCCTGGTCAGGAGCCCGTCCATGCGCGGCGTCGCGGAGGAGGCGCCGGGCGCCTACAAGGACGTCGACCGGGTCGTCGAGGTCGCGCACCGCGCGGGGCTGGCGCGCAAGGTGGCCCGGCTCGAACCCATGATCTGCGTCAAGGGGTGATCGCGATGAGGATCTTCAGGGACCGGAAGGACGCGGGCCAGCGGCTGGCGGAGGCGCTCGACTCGTACGCGGGGCCGGATACGGTCGTCGTCGGGCTGCCGCGCGGCGGGGTTCCGGTCGCCGCCGAGGTGGCGCGGCGCCTGCGTGCGCCGCTCGACGTCTTTGTCGTCCGCAAGCTGGGCGTGCCGTTCCAGCCGGAACTCGCCATGGGTGCCATCGCCTCCGGCGGCGTCCTGGTCCGCAACGAAGAGGTGCTGCGCCTCCTGCCGGACGCCGAGGCAAGCCTGGCGAGAGTCCGGGAGCGCGAGCAGGTCCTGCTGGCAGAGCGCGAGGCCCTCTACCGGGGCCGGCGCCCGGCCCTCGACGTCACCGGCAAGCGGGTCATCGTGGTGGACGACGGCGTGGCGACGGGAGCGACCATGAAGGCGGCCGTCATGGCGCTTCGTGGGGCCGGCGCCGCGGGCGTCGTCGTGGCCGTCCCGGTCGGCGCGCCGGGTACCTGTCGCGAGCTGGAGGACATGGCTGACGCCCTCGTGTGCCTGCAGGCGCCGCGGATGTTCTCGGCCGTGGGGCAGTGGTACGAGGACTTCGGGCAGACGACTGACGAAGAGGTCGAGGCGATTCTCCGCTCAGGCGG
>Ga0316601_100001827_pt1 | contig 10672 bp, 6 predicted proteins | sample OWC_soil_day5_no_FD_207663 | JGI IMG/M metagenome (GOLD analysis project Ga0316601, IMG submission 207663) | Wetland soil microbial communities from Old Woman Creek delta, Ohio, United States - OWC_soil_day5_noCT | ecosystem: Environmental > Terrestrial > Soil > Wetlands | place: USA: Ohio...
CGGATCGAAACGTGCGGATCGCGCTCGATCGCGCTCCACAGCGGGGGCAGGACCAGCAGCAAGCCGCACGTGGCCCCGGCGAAGGCCTGGCCCGACGGGATCCGGATCATCCCGGCGAGCCGCGCGATGGCCAGCCCCGCACCCAGCGCGGCGAGCCCGAGCGTCATGGGCCCGGTCATGCCGGCGCGAAGATCGACCAGCACCGCGCCGACCACGCACGCCGTGATCGCGACGGACTCCAGCCGTCCTCGGACGACCAGCGTCAGCCCGACGAGCGCGGCGATCGCGGCGATCGGCCCCAGCGACTCTCCGAGCAGCGCGAGCGAGCGGACCGGCGGGATCTCGTGGGGAGCCGTGCCGAACCAGTGCACGCCCAGCCGGGCGAACGCCCCTCCGTGGGCCAGTCCCGCGACGATCGCGACCACGGCCACGAGTCCTCCCACCACGGGGACCGCCGCCACCCAGCGCGGTCGCTCCCCCGGTGCCGTGACCAGGCGGGAACCCGCGATCGCGAGCAGCGGCACGCACGCGGGCTCCAGGATGGCGGCGACGGTGGCCGGCAGCAGCGCCACGATCGGCGCGGTGGTCGTCCGCGCCAGCTCGGCGAACGTCCATGCGGCCGCAGCCAGCGCGAGCCACGAGACCCCGCGGTGACCGTCGTGTTCGGCGAGCTGTGCGACCGCGAACACCGGCGCGAGGCACGCACCCGCAAGCGCCGCCGGCGAGGATCCGGCGAGCGCCCGGATCGCCGCGGCCAGCGCCGCCCCGGCCGCCGCGGCACACGCCGCATCCCACAACGCGGCACCGAGGATGGCCGCGGTGATCGCCGCGACCACACCCATCACCGGGACCACGAGCCAGGACCGCACCCGCTGACGCTAGGGACTATCGCCGGCGCGGGCAATTTTGTGGCCACCCGGACTCACCACATCGAGCGATCCGAGGGTTTGCGCGAGCAGGAGCCCGGGGATCGCCATGATCGCGGTGACGGCGAAGAACACCGGCCAGTCGTAGCGTACGACGGTCTCGCCATAGGGGGAGAGGCCGAGGTGGAGCCGCGCGCCGATCGTCGCTACATCGAACAGCCGCGCCCAGTCGAGGTTCGCGATCGCCTGCTCGAGGTGCGGCGAGATCGCGTGCTGGATCTTCCCGCTCGACCACGCGAGCCGGCCGAGGCCCGACCAGTCGATCCGGGTCACCACGTCATCGGCGAACGGTCCGAACACGCGCTGGCCCACGGAGGACAACGACGTCAGCAACGCGAACTGGGTCGCGCTGACCGCCGGCGAGCACACCGACATCATGAAGGCGACGAATGCCGCCGTGCCCATCGCGCCGGCGATGTTGTCGCACAGCACCGCCGCGCTGAAGATCAGGTAGTTCTTGCCGGCCACCGCGAGCCACACGTAGAGCAAGTTCGTACACGCCTGCAGGATCCCGAAGGCGACCAGCATGCGGCGCAGCCCGAACCGCGCGACCATGGTCCCTGCGCCCAGGCCGCCGATGAACATCCCGGCGAACCCGAGGACCTTGTAGATCGTGGCGATCTCGCGAAACTCGAAGCCGAGGCCACGCTTGAAGAACGTGATGAGCAGCGCCTGGGCGAACGAGTCGCCGAACTTGTAGAGCGCCACGAACACGAGCGTGAGGATCGCGGTCCGCACGCCGAGCCGGCGGACCAGCTCGACGACCGGGAGGTACACCGCCGCGACGATCGTGGTCGGCTTGCGCGCCGGCGCGATCGGCTCTTCTGCCAGCATCGTGCCCGCGATCCCGATCACCATCAGCGACGCGATCGTCGCGTAGATCACCCGCCACGGTACGTAGTCCGCGAGGAACAGCGCGAGCGTGCCGGTGACGAGCATCGCGACGCGATAGCCGACCACGTAGATCGCGGAGCCTGCGGCGCGCTGCTCGGGCGACAGCAGATCCGCGTTGTAGGCATCGAGCACGATGTCCTGCGACGCCGACAGCACCGCGACGACGACGGCGAGGATCGCGAGCAGGCCGGGCTGACTCACGGGATCGACGAGGCCCATCGCCGCGATCGCGACCATCAGGGCGATCTGGGCGACGAGCACCCAGCCGCGGCGCCGCCCGAGGAACGGCAACCGGAACCGATCGAGCAGCGGTGCCCACGCGAACTTGAACGTGTACGCCAGCCCGACGAGCGAGAACGCGGTGATCTGGGAGATCTCGACGTGGGCCGACTCCATCCACGCCTGCAGCGTCTGGCCGGTCAGGTAGAGCGGCAGCCCTGACGAGAAGCCGAGCAGGAACAGCACCGCCATCCGGCGCGAACGGAAGACGGCGAGCCAGCTCACCGCCCCAGGGTGGTACGTCAGGCCGCCCGAGCCAATTTTTCGGGGGTGCCCACCTACGCCTGTGTTGCCCCGCAGGCGTAAGCGTCGGCGTAGGCGTAAGCGAATTCCCGCTTACGCCTACGCCTACGCCTACGCTTACGCTTGCGTCGGGTTAACACAGGCGACCCTGGGGTTAGTACACTTTCGTCATCCCCTCCCTCCCCGCTCGCCCCGCTCGCCCCGCGAGCCCCTCGTGGACCGCGCGTGGGATCGGCCGCTGGATCGCGCCGAGTGCGATCGCGGCCTGCACCGGCGCGATCGTCGCGGGGCTCGTCGAAGGCCGGGGCACGAACGACGTGCTCGGGGTCGTGGCCACGGTGGGCTTCGTCGGGCTGCTCGCGATTCCGACGCTGATCGTGGCGAGCGTGATCGTGCGCGGGCTCGTCGCCGCGTGGCAACCCCGGGAGCTGGTCGCGTCCCTCGTCGAGGAAGGCGGCGGGGTGCCGTGGCTGGTCGGCTGGGTCGGGGTGATCTGGCTCGGAGCGCTGTCGCTGGTCTGGGCGATGTTCCAGGGCACCTGGCTGCTCGCGTCGTGGACCGCGTTCAAGCCGCTGTCGATCGGCTTTCTGCAGCCGATCCTCGCGGTCGCGACGGTGCTCGGCATCGTCGTCGGCTCTCGCCCCGTCGCCGCGCTGCTCGCCTGGATCGCGCGCAAGCTCGACGCCCGGTGGCGACGCGGTGGCAGGACGACCCTGCTGCGGCCGTGGCTGATCATCGGCGTCGCGATCGTCTCCGCGATCGCGATCGCGTACGTGCTCTGGGTGTTCATCGTGAGACGCCGCCTGGGCGCACCCGAGACGCGCTTCCTCCACGCACCAGCCGCCGCGCTGGTGGCGACGATCGCGGTGCACGGCGGATGGCCGTGGCTGGCGCGCCGCGTCCGCCTGGTCAGCGGCGCGTTGATCGCGACCGCGACCGTGACCGCGATCGTGCTCGCGATCGTGGCGGCGGCGACCCGGCCGTCGCTCACGCTCAGGATCTGGGGCGCCGGCCCGCTCGCCAGGACCGCGATCGGGGGCGTGTTCGACCTCGAACGCATCCGTGGTGACATCTCGCTCACGCAGTTCCGTCCCGCCGAGCGGGTTGGTGCGGCACATCCCGATCTCGTGCTCGTCACGATCGACGGCATGCGTGCCGATCGCACACCGCCGTACGGGGGGCGCGCGGAGATGCCCGCGCTCCGCGACCTCGGCCTGCGCGGAGCCGTGTTCGAGTGGGCGTTCGTCTCGAGCACCCTGACGCGGCGATCGCTGCCGTCGATCGCGCTCGGGCTGGCTGCCAACCGGGTGCGCGGGCACACGAGCCCCACGGAGCTGACGCTCGACCCCCGGCACGTCCTGCTCGCCGAACGACTACGCGCCGCCGGCTACGAGACCGCGGGCTTCGCGTGCTGCGACGATCTGTGGCGCGGCGGCCTGGCGCGTGGGCTCGAGCAGGTGGTGATCGAAGACGACCCAGGACAGCTCGCACGGACCGCGCGGGCCTGGCTCGACACGCGCGAGCGCCGTACCGGTAACCGTCCGCTGTTCCTGTGGATCCACCTCCAACCACCGGCTGGGGAGCGCACCGCGACGACCGACGAGGAGCGCCGGCGGTTCTACGATCACGGGCTGGCAACCACCGACCATGCCCTGTTCGAGCTGTTCGGGGCATTCGACCAGCGTGCCCCCGCGCAGGCCCCGATCTGGATCGTCACGTCGGACCGCGGCCAGGGCCTCGGCGAGCACGGCCAGCCGTATCACGCGTCCGATCTCTACAGCGCCGGGCTCCAGGTGCCGCTCGTGATCGCCGGGCCGGGTGTCAAGCCGCGGCGGATCGTCGAGACCGTGAGCCTCGTCGACCTCGTGCCGACGGTCCTCGATCTCGCCGGCTTCGTGCCGCCCAGGACCGTCGCGCTCGATGGCCGGTCGTTCGGCGATCTGGCCCGCGGCGACCGACTCGGGGATGCTAGCGGCGGCAGCGCGTTCGCATCCTTGATCTCGGAGCACCCGGCTGGCCGGTCCAGCGAGTCCCCGAGCGGCGACCTCGCGGCGTTCGTGCGCGGCGGCTGGAAGTTGATCGACAACGGCGACAGCATGGAGCTGTACGATCTCAAGAGTGACCCTGCCGAACGCTACAACCTGTTCGGCCAGCGCCCGCTGATCGTCAACGAGCTCAGGGTGCTGCTCGGCAACAAGCTACGAGCCACCGCACAATCGCCGTTCGAGTGACGAACGGCGGGATGCCCCGCGAGGGATCAAGGCGGGGCCGCGCGCGCGATCCCGTCGAGCTCCTGCCACCGCGTGAACAGCCGCTCGACTTCGGCGCGGGCCGTGTCGAGCTCGGCGATCAGGGCCTGGACCCCGGTCGCGCGGTCCTTGAACACGCCCGGATCGGAGAGCGACGCCTCGAGCTCGGTGACGCGCTGCTCGGCCGTGGCGATCGTCTGCTCGATGGCCTCGAGCTCTCGCGCCTCCTTGAACGACAGCTTGCGCGGCCCGACCGGCTTCGCTGCGCGCGTGTCCTTCGCCGGCCGATCGTCGTCGCGGTCGCGTTTGCCAGTGGCGCGTGCGGGCCTGCGCTCGGTGTAGAACGAGTAGCTCCCCTCGTAGAGGGTCACGTTGCCGTCCCCTTCGAACGCCAGGATCGCGGTCGCCACGCGATCGAGGAACCAGCGATCGTGCGACACGATCAGCGCGCAGCCATTGAAGTTGATCAGGCCATCCTCGAGCGCTCCGAGCGTCGGCAGATCGAGGTCGTTGGTCGGCTCGTCGAGCACGAGCAGGTTGCCACCGCGCCGCAACAGGCGCGCGAGCTGGACCCGGTTGCGCTCGCCGCCGGAGAGCTGGCCGACCTTGGTGTCGGCGACCGAATCGGGGAACGCGAGCATCCGCAAGAAGCCGCGCACGTGGACCTTGCCCTCGGGGAGATCCACGAAGTCGTAGCCGTCCCCGACCTCTTCGAGCACGGTCAGCTCGTCGCGCAGCTCGCTACGCCCCTGCTCGAGGTAGGCCGGTCGCGTGTTCGAGCCCACGATGACCTTGCCGGTATCGGGGGGCTCGAGCCCGAGGATCATCCGGATCAGCGTGGTCTTGCCGGCCCCGTTGTCGCCGACGATGCCGATGCGGTCGCCCGGCTTCATCACGAGGCTCAGGTCACGCACCAGCAGCTTGCCACCGAGCGACTTGCCGACGTGCTGGAGCTCGACGATGTTGCCGCCGAGGCGCGGGCCGCTCGGCAAGCGGAGCCCGAGTTTCTGCGGCAGCAGCTCATCGGTGGCGGGCGCCGCCGCGACCGCGGCATCGAACCGGTCGATCCTCGCCTTGGCCTTGACGCTGCGCGCCTTCGGGCCCCGCCGGATCCAGTCGATCTCGCGGCGAAGGAACGAGGTCCGCTGGTACTCGGACTCGGACTCGGCGGCGAGCCGGTCGGCCTGGATCAGCAGGAACTCCTGGTAGTCGCCCTCGTAGCTGTACACCTTGCCGCGATCGACCTCGAGGATCCGGGTGGCGACACGATCGAGGAAGTAGCGATCGTGGGTCACCACGATCAGCGCCCCGGGCCATCCGGACAGCCGGTTCTCGAGCCACTCGACCGTGGTCGCGTCGAGGTGGTTGGTCGGCTCGTCGAGCGCGAGGACATCGGCTCGACCGAGCAGCGCCCGCCCGAGCGCGACCCGGCGCCGCTCGCCGAGCGAGAGCGTGCCGATCCGCGACGTGAACGGCGGGGTCTTGAGCGCCGCGGCGATGGTCGCGACCTCGTGATCGGCCACGCCCTCACGCGCGAGCGTCTCTGCCACCGTCGCGGTGAGGTCCAGCTCCGGCTCCTGCGGGACGTACTCGAGGTGGAGGTCGCGCTTCCAGGTGATGATGCCCGCGTCGGGTGCGTAGAGCGGATCATCGTCGCCCATCGCACGGTGGACGATCATCGCGAGCAGCGTCGACTTGCCGGCACCGTTCGCCCCGATCATGCCGATGCGATCGCGCTCGTGAACCGCGAACGACGCGCCCGCGAGCACCCGCCGCGTGCCAAACCGCTTCTCGAGTCCCTGCACCGTGAGGATCGCGGCGCTCACACGGTCACCTCGGTCATGACAGCCGCGCGAGATCGGTCTGCACGAGCAGGTACGTCAGCCGCAGCAGGTTCAACCGCGCTTCGGGGGACCGCACCCGTCCCGCGAGCTCGCCCAGCCGGGTCCGGCCATCGAGCAAGCTGTAGACGCGCAGCAGCGCCTCACCGAGCCCGAAACCGGCGAGCTCGCCCTCCATCGTCGGCTCCGCCACGATGAACGCCTGCGTGTTGGTGACGAGCCAATCCTCGACGAACGCCTCGCCGAGCTGGGCGGCGCCGGCCCCGATGACGCGGTACGCGTCGAGGTGGAGCGAGCGCGCCTTCCACGGGTTCGGGTGGCCCGGCGTCCACGCGTACCGTCCCTTCATCCACGAGAACGTCTCCGTCAACTTCATCGCGACCTGCTTGGCGACCATCCGGTACGCCTCCAGCGGATCGAGGATGTCGAGCCCGACGAGCGTGTCGGCGAGCCGGCCGCCGAAGTGATGCATCACGCTCAGCGCGCGCTGGAGCGACTGCGGGGTCAGCGTGCCCGCCGCGACGAGGAAGTTGCCAAGCCGCTCGGTCTCGACGTTCGAGTGGACGAACTGCGGCTGGCCATCGACGAAGTAGACCTCCTTGAGCACGCCGGCGCGGCCTTCGAGCGACAGCATGCCGGTCGAGCCCGATTTCGCGATCCGGTGGACGAGCCGCATGGCCGACTGCTCGCGAACCTCGCCGACCTCGCGCGGTCCCACAGGGACCGCGATCGGCTCGGGCGAGAGATCGTCATCGCGAACCTCGATCACGCCGCTCGAGCCCTCCACCCCCATCTCGCCGGCGGGGATCGCCTCACCCGAGATGTACTCGGCACGCGCGCGGGCAGCCTCGGCCTCGGCCTTGGCCTGGCTCATGCGCGTGAGCGGCCCCGACAGCGCGCGCTCGTCCTCGTCGTGACCCCGGACGACCCCATCGAGATCCGCGGTCGGCGAGTTGATCGTCTTGCCGATCAGCGTCGCGAGGTCGCGCGGTCCGACGTCCGTCGTCCGCTTGATCCAACCGTCGATCGCGTCGCGGAACTGGGCCGCGGTCTGCCAGCGATCCTCGGGCCTGCGCTGCAGCGCGCGCGTCGTCAGGACCCGCAGCTCCACGGGGAATTCCGAAGCGTACTTGTGGAGGCGATCGAGCTGCGCGTCGCGGACCATCAGCAGGATGTCGAGATCGTTGGTCGAGGTGAACAGCCGGCGCGCCATCACCATCTCGGCGAGCAGGATCCCCACCGCGAACAGATCGCTTCGCTGATCGATCTCGCCGCCGGAGACCTGCTCCGGAGACATGTAGCCGTACTTGCCCTTGAGCGTGCCAGCCTCGGTCTTGTGCCGGCGCTCGGCTGCGCGCGCGATCCCGAAGTCGGTCAGCTTGACGTCACCGCGCCACGACAGCAGCACGTTGCCGGGAGAGATGTCGCGATGGATGATGCCGAGCGGCTTGCCGGTGGTATCGACCGCGTTGTGCGCGTAGTCCAGCGCATCGAGCACGTCGCGCGCGATCAGCGCGGCGAGATCCGGGGGCAGGCGGATCTGCGCGCGGGCGCACTCGCGAAGCAGCGCGAGCACGTCGAGGCCGTCGACGTACTGCATCGCGATGTACGGGGTGTCGGCATCGGTCCCGAGCTCGAACACCTGGACGATGTTGCGGTGGTCCAGCTGCGCGGTGATCCGCGCCTCGTCGAGGAACATCTCGACGAACGTTCGGTCGCTGGCGAGGTGAGGCAGGATCTTCTTGATCGCCACGAGCTTCGCGAACCCGTGGTCCCCCATGAGCTGCGCCTTGAACAGCTCTGCCATGCCGCCCACCGCGAGGCGGTCGATGATCTGGTAGCGCCCGATCTGCTTGGGCATGGAGACGCTCACGACTTGCGCATCATAATGATAACGGGATCCCGAATCCGCCCGGTAGCCTGCCAGTTTGGCAGCTTTCTCGACGGGATGCAGGCCTGCGTGACACGCGGAAGCAGCTGGCACGCGAGGGTCCGCGGGCTTGCGTGGCGTCCGCCACATGGCACGCAGCGTGGACCTCGTCGCGGCGAGGTCAGCGATGATGGTTCTCCCCGCGCTTCGTCAACTCATCGCTGGCCTCGTGGTTGGCTTCGTCCGTCGCACCTGGCTTGTCACGCTGAGCGCGATGCTCGTGTGTGCGGCCCTCGCCGCCCGATCGGTCGCAGCGTTTGGCGCGGCCGATCCCCTGCCCGTTCAACTCGTTGATTCCCGTACCCCTGCGGTCCGGCCCGTCAAGCCGCCGGCGATCGACGGCTCGGTGGTCGTCGAGCGCAACATCTTCTGCTCCAGCTGCAGGTCGACCGATGATCCGGGTCCGGGGATTCCGTATTCCGGTCAGCCCGCGGTGCTGATCGCGACGAGCCTCGGGCACGACACGCGCGCCACCGTGCGAGTGATCCCGACCGACGTGCAGGGCAGCTGGGGCCTCGAGCAGACGATCCCGGGGGTGGGCCGCGTCACCCGGATCGGAGCCGCCTCGATCGACGTCCTCGATGGCCAGGGACACACCCAGCGGCTCGCGCTGCTGGAGCCCGTGGAGGCGGCGGGTCATGGCAGGGGGGAGCATCCCCCCGGCGCCGGCGCGGCAACGCCGGCCCCCGGACCCGCCGCCGCCGATCCGTTCGCCGGTCGCATCAAGCGACTCGCCGAGGGCTCCTACGAGGTCGACCGAGAGGTCGTGCGCGCGCTCGTCGCGACCGCCGGATCCGGCGCGGGTGTGCGCGCGATGCCGGTGCTCGACAAGGGCGAGGTCAAGGGCCTGCGGTTCTCGTCGATCAAGTCGACCTCGGTGGCGGCTGCCGTCGGCCTCAAGAGCGGAGACGTGCTGTCGGCGATCGACGGCGACCCGATCAAGACCGCGAACCAGCTCCTCGACCTCTACGGCAAGCTCGACAAGCTCGACGGCCTCGAGCTCCAGGGCACGCGCGCCGGCAAGCCGCTCTCGATCTCGCTGCGGTTCCGCTAGCTCACTGGTAGATGTACTCGTGGTGCGTCCGGTTCCGCAACGCGGCGAACGCCAGCGCGACGATCACCACCACGATCGCGTTGATGACGAGCGCGATGATCGAGCACGCGTAGATCATGCCCTTGTCGCGCTGGATGTGCTGGGTGAACCGCTCGTCGCCCTTGCGGTTGACCGAGGCCAGCGCGTAGATCGCCGAGACCGACGACGAGATCGTGAACAGGAGGAACGGGTTGAACACGAAGCTGATCGCCGCCGCGATGATCGAATAGATCGCACCGTTGCGGATGTTGCCACCGACGCGCATGTCGGTCGCCACCAGATCCACCTTCGCGCTGCACGCCGCGCAGGCGACGCGGGCGTCGGGGGTGTAGAGAACCTCGTCGGGGGCCAGGTGCGTGCCACAGAAGTTGCAGGCGGTGACTTGCTGCTGCTGCTGCATGCGGCGGAGCATAGACATTTCGCGGAATCACGCCAGCCATACCTGCGTTTCTGGTGATCTGTTGGGCCCGAGCCGGGTCGATCCATTTGGGTTCAACTTGTTGGGCCCTGGTTTGTTGCCGCGATGACACCGGGCGACGAGAATCCACCGATGCCCGAGACGCCTCCTCGACGCCCCCGCCTGGGCGGCGCAGCGGCGGTCGGCGCCGGCATCTTCCTGTCGAGGATCACCGGCCTGGTCCGGGAGCGTGTGATCGCGCACTACCTCGGGCTCTCGCCTGCGGCCGACGCGTTCCGGGCCGCGCTGCGGATCCCGAACCTGCTCCAGAACCTGCTCGGCGAGGGCGTGCTGTCGGCGTCGTTCATCCCGGTCTATTCGCGGCTGCTCGCCCAGGGGCGGCAGGAGGACGCCTCGCGGGTCGCGCGCGCGGTCGGCACCCTGCTGGCCCTGGTCGCGAGCCTCATCGCGCTGCTGGGCGTGATCGCGGCGGAGCCGCTGGTCGAGCTGCTCGCGCCCGGGTATGGCGGCGAGACCCGCGCGCTCACGGTGCAGCTCGTGCGGATCCTGTTCCCGGGCGTCGCGCTGCTCGTGATGTCGGCGTGGTGTCTCGGTGTGCTCAACAGCCACCGCAAGTTCTTCCTGTCCTACGTGTCGCCGGTGCTGTGGAACACCGCGCTGATCGCGGCCGCGATCGTCGCCGGACGCCGGCTCGCGGGACACGACGATGACATCGCGACCTGGATCGCGTGGGGCGCCGTCGCGGGCTCGGGCGCCCAGTTCCTCGTCCAGCTCCCGGCGGTGATCGCGCTGCTGGGCA
>Ga0316601_100001828_pt1 | contig 10671 bp, 8 predicted proteins | sample OWC_soil_day5_no_FD_207663 | JGI IMG/M metagenome (GOLD analysis project Ga0316601, IMG submission 207663) | Wetland soil microbial communities from Old Woman Creek delta, Ohio, United States - OWC_soil_day5_noCT | ecosystem: Environmental > Terrestrial > Soil > Wetlands | place: USA: Ohio...
GACGGCACGATCGAGGCGACGAGCACGGCCGGCGCCGGCACGACGATCCGCGTCGCCCTGCCCTCCGCGACCTGACCTGCGGCGTCGATTGTTGCGATGTGTGTCACCGGGCATCCCGGCGCCGCGCCCGGCGTTCTCACCAGCAGAAGCCCAGCTCGCCACCCTCCGCCGTCGTCTCGCGATCCTCCCCTCTCCGCGGTCGACGTCAGGTCGCACCCTTCACGTGAGGGTGGCGCGCTGGAGCTTCACCTTTCACCGCAGGGCGTGGCCACCACGCCAGGTCTCGAGCAAGAGCTCGATGACCCGGTCGCGATCGACCGCCAGGTACGAGGCAGCGGCAACCGCGAACAGCGCGAGCGTCGCCTGCACGGCCATCCGGATCGCTCCGACGGAGCCTCGCGCGCGCACGGCCTCGAGCACGGATCCCGAGATCCAGGCAACGACGACGCCCGCGATCACGATCGCGCGGACCGCGCGCGCGACGAGCGGGTTGCCGGTCTCGGCGATCACGACCAGCAACGCCGCGATCGGGAGGAGGAACAGCACCTCGATCGGCGGTCGCACGACGCGACGGACGGCCGCTCGCCACGAGCCGGTCGCGCGACGCAGCGAGCCGGCCGCGACGAACGCGAGCACGCCGAGCACGACCCACAGCCCGGTGCGCCGCAGGCCTCGCCGCTCCTCCTCGTCGATCGACGTCAGGACGTCGCGAAAGGCGGCGCGATCGGCGTCGGGCGTCGCGAGGGCCGCGTGGACGACGCGTGCCGCATCCTCGAGCGCGCCTGCGCGGACGAGCATCCGGGCGAGGTCGAGGCGCATCCGCTGGCCGGGGTCGTCCGCCGCGCCGTCGCGGAGCACGCCCACGGCGCGACCCCGATCGCCCTCCTCTTCCCAGCCGCGGGCGATCGCTCTGCGTGCGAGCGAGGCGCGCGGGTAGGCCGGGTTCGCGCGCACGAGCGCCTCGAGCTCGCCGAGGGCGGCGCGGGGATCACCGCCCCCACGGATCACCGCGACGAGCCGATCGTGCTCGACCGCGACCGCGTCCCATCGCCCCCCTTCGGTCTGCGCCGCGAGCCGCGCCTGCGCGATCCGGGCGCGCTCCACGAGCGCCTCGTCGGTTCCAAGCGCGATCACCTGGTCGAGCGCCCGGCGCGCGCGCGGGAGATCGCCGGCCCGCTCGGCGAGGCGGGCGGCTTCCGCCCACGCGTGTTGCGTCCACTGCGTCGCGGGGCGTGCGTCCCCGAGGGCCTCGAACGCGTCGATCGCCCCGCGGTCCCCGGCGACCGCGCGCTGCGACGCCTCGCGAAACGCGCGATCGGCGTCCGCCTCGACGTCGGCGGCGGCGACTCCGCGTGCGAGCGCGATCGATGCGAGCAGCGCGATCGCGCGCAGGTTCATGGCTTGGTCTTGGAGAACCCGGTCGGGATGGGACTGCCGTCAGCGCGGAACGCCTCCATGACGAGCGAGTCGCGCCGCACGCGCAGGGTCGTGCCCGAGTGCGTCTTCTCGGAGTACTCGGTCCAGAACCCCGTACCGTTGTCGTAGAGATCCGCGCCGGCACCGCCGGAGACCACGTAGACGGTCCCATCCGCGTTCGAGGTCTGCACCTGCTTGTTGAACAGCGGCTTGGTGACCTCGTAGTCGTGGTCGTGACCGTTGAGCACGAGATCGACGTGGTACTGGTCGACGAGCGGCTCCCAGGCCTCCTGCAGCGTGATCGCCGAGCCGTGGCGCGTCGACGCCGACCACATCGGCTGGTGGTGCATGAACAGCTTCCACCGCGCGTTCTTGCTCGCCTCGAAGTCGGTCGCGATCGCCTCGCGGAACGCCCCGGCGATCGACGCGATGTCCTCGGGCGTGTCGTTGGCGACCGTGATGTGCGCGTGGCCATAGTCGAAGCCGAAGGTCTCCTGGTCGCCGGGCATCGCGAACTGCGCGTAGTAGTTGACGGCGTTGACCTCGTGATTGCCGTGCGCCGAGATGATGGGAACGCGCGCGAACAACGGCTCCGCGCGTCCGAAGAACTCCTCCCACTCGAACTGCGTGATGCCGACCGTGACGGCATCACCGGAGAACAGGATCAGATCCGGAGACTCCTGCTGGACGAGTGCGACCAGATCACTCCAGACGTCGTAGCCATCACGCGAGTCACCGAGGAAGCCGATCACGACCTCGGTCGCGGGATTCGCGGTGACGTCGGGCGCCGTGCGAAACGTGTAGACCGGCGAGAAGTGGCCCTCCGCGCCGACCTGGTAGCTATACGCCGTGCCGGGAGTCAGACCGCACAGGTGCGCCTGATGCACCTGATAGATGATCGTACCGGTCGCACGGTAGCCGAACACGATGCCCGTCGAGGTCTCGGCCAGCTGATCCGCGGTCAGGTTCGCGCCCTGCGCCCACCGGATCACGGTCGCCTCGGTCGTCTCGTCCATCGTGCGCCACTGCACGACCATCGACGTCTTCGGATCGCCGATGAACCCGAGGTGGACCAGCCGCGGCGTCGGATCAGCCCCGACGCTCGACGTTGCCTTGCGTGGCGGCGCGGCGCCGAGCCGCGTGGTCACGCTATAGCCACAGCCCTCGATCGCGAGCGAACCGCCGGTGTCGGTGAACGTGGTGTCGCCTTCGTCGGGGTTGCCCTTGACGCACCCGCCGGCGAGGACGCCGGCCACAACAGTCGAGATCAATGCGCGCATGCTCACTCCAGGCGGTACGTGACTTGTAGCAGGAGCTGGTCGTTGTCGTACACGGCATCTTCGTCGACGGAGGTCCGGGTCTCGATCTCGTCGAAGTGACTGAACGCGAGCTGCACCTTGAGCGAGTGCATGCGCACGTAGAACGACACGACCCCCGTGATCTCGCGCACGGACTGCTCGGGATCGCCGAGCTGCGCGATCGGGACGGTGTCGTTGCGATCGATCTCCTCGACGCGACCGCCGAGCTCGAGCCGCCCCTGCCGGAACGGCGGCAGCTTGACCGGCAGCATGTAGTTGAGCTGCGCGATGAAGCCATTCGCGCGGTAGTCCTCGACGGTCATCGCCCCGGCCTCGGTGAACGAGTGATCGACATCGAGATACTCGAACGAGCCCGAGATCCCCTTCCACGACCCGCTGACGTCGAAGCCGAGGTAGCGAACGTCCTCGCGGCGCGTGCCGGCGGTCAGCTTGTTGAGCCCGACCGAGACCGCAGCCGTGAGGAAGTGACCGCCGAACGCGGACTCGGCGAGCTGGGTCTCGCGCCCGAGCGGCGTGATCTCGAGCCGCCCCGCATACAAGAACTTCTGGTTGATGTTCTGGACCTGGTTGGGGCCCTCGCCGTTGAACACGCCGCCGACGACGCGGACCTGCGGCAGCTTGGGGACGACGAACCCGAGGCGCGCCCCGAGGTCACGCCGCGGCGCGATCGTCGCGACCTGCCCCTTGTCGACGAACGCGAGGCGCGAGTCCGATAGCAGCTGCTGGCGCGAGATCGGCACGCGCATCTGGCCGACGTCGAGGCTGACCTGTCCCTTGTGCGGGAGCTTGCGCGTCGCGGTGACGAACGCATCGACCATGTCGAACGTCGGCTGCAGCTCGGCCTCGACGAACGCGGCCAGGTCGACGTTGCCGGCGCGGGTCTTGCCGTGGACGATCGCGCGCGCGCGCGCGAACCGGAATCCATTCTCGTCGAACTGCGCCGGCGAGTCCTGACGGAACCGGAACTGCGGCTGCAGATAGCCGTCGAGCCACACGGACGACGGCGCGTACGGCGCCTGCGCCTCGCCCTCCTTGTCGCTCGGTTCCGGGGGCGCGGGTGGCGGCGGTGCCTCCACGGGCGCGACCACCGCGGGCAGCACCTCGGCGGGAGGTGGCGGCGGCGGCGCGTCGGGGGCGGCGCGCGACGCGTCCGGTGCGGCCGGCGGATCGGCCGGCGGCGGCTGGGCGATCGCGACACCGCTGACACACAGGAGGAGGTAGGGAAGGCGACGCAAGGGCCTCTACTGAACCAGGCCCGCATGACAGAGTCCAGTCGGCTGCGTGACAGCCCTGAGACGAACGGTCAGGACCTCCCGAATACCTGGCGGGCCCGCGCCGCGAGCCCCCACGCGACGCTCGTCAGCTCCTCGCCGCCGACGAGCTTGTCCGCACCGAACCGCGCCGCGAGCCGGCCGCGCACCGCGGGCACCAGCGAGCTACCGCCCGTCGCGAACACGCGATCGATCGCGCCCGCCTCGACGCCGGACCGCGCGAGCACGTCATCGAGGACGCCGTCGATCGCGGACAGATCGTCGGCGATCCAGGAGTCGAACCCGGTACGCGTGACCGGCAGGTCGAGGTCGATCGCGTCGAAGTCGACGGAGTCGAGCTCGTTTCGGGACAGCCGGACCTTCGCGCCCTCGACCGCGCGGTGCAGGACGAGGCCGAGCTCCTCGTCGACGACACGGACCAGCCGCTCGAACCGCGTCGGGTCGAGCGCCCCGTAGCCGACGCGCTCGAGCAGCCGCATCGTCGACTCCTCGCGGAGGAACGACAGGTGGTGCCAGCGCCGCAGCTTGCCGTAGAGCCACGCCGGCACCGGGGCCTCGCCGCCGAGCTCGTCGCGGTAGCTCGTGCCGCGGCCGAGCGCGGGCGCGACCACCGCGTCGATCACGCGCGCGTCGAACGCATCGCCGGAGATCCCGATGCCGCCGTTCGCGAGCACCGTGCCGGCGTCGGTCGGTCCGACGCGGATCACCGAGAAGTCCGTGGTGCCGCCGCCGAAGTCGGCGACGACGATCAGCTCGTCCTTCGCGAGCCGCGCCGCGTAGCGCGCCGCCGCACCGACGGGCTCGTACTCGAACACGACCTCGTCGAACCCCGCGATCGCGAGCGCCGCGCGCATCCGCGTGAGGGCGCGCTCGTCGTCCTCCGCATCGTCGGCGCCCCAGTAGCGCACGGGCCGCCCGATCACGCAGCGCGAGCCGAGGTCGATCGGCGAGGCCTCGCGGATCTGCCGGAGGTAGGCCGCGATCATGTCCTCGAGCGACCACCGCCGGCCCATGATCGTGGTCTTGGTGAACGACGCACTCGCGAGGTGCGACTTGATCGACTGCACGAGCCGGCCGTCGCCCCCGGTCTCGAGGTACCGCGCGATCGCCTGCGCTCCCGCGGTCAGCTTGCCGCCCGGCTCGAAGAACAGCACGGTCCGCCAGTGACTCTGGATGCCACCCGCCCCGGGGAGTGGGATGAGGTGGACGTCCCCGTTGTCCGCGGCGATGCCGACGGCGGAGTTGGTGGTGCCGAAATCGATCCCGACGTACATCTTGCCGCTGCTTACTTCAGCAGCTTCTTGGGTGCGCCACCGCCGGAAATCCCGGCGAAGAAGTCGTTGCCCTTGTCGTCGACGACGATGAACGCGGGGAAGTCGACGACGTCGATCTTCCACACCGCTTCCATGCCGAGCTCCGCGTACTCGTGGACCTCGACCTTCTTGATGCAGTCCTTCGCGAGCCGCGCCGCGGGTCCGCCGATCGAGCCGAGGTAGAACCCACCGTGCGCCTTGCACGCGTCGGTGACCTGCTGGCTGCGGTTGCCCTTCGCGAGCATCACCATGCTGCCGCCGTGGCTCTGCAGCAGATCGACGTAGCTGTCCATCCGGCCCGCGGTCGTCGGCCCGAACGAGCCCGACGCGTAGCCGGCCGGCGTCTTCGCGGGACCCGCGTAATACACGCAGTGATCCTTCATGTACTGCGGCAGACCCTCGCCGCGATCGATCCGCTCCTTGAGCTTCGCGTGCGCGATGTCGCGCGCGACGATCAACGGACCGCTCAGCGACAGCCGCGTCTTGATCGGATACCGCGACAGCGTCGCGCGGATCTCGTTCATCGGCATGGTCAGGTCGATCTTGACGACCTCGCCGGCGAGCTCGCCGTCGGTCGGCTCCGGCAGGTACTTCGCCGGATCGGTCTCGAGCTGCTCGAGGAACACGCCCTCGCGCGTGATCTTGCCGAGTGCCTGGCGATCGGCCGAGCACGACACGGCGAGCGCGACCGGGCAGCTCGCACCGTGGCGCGGCAGCCGGATCACGCGGGCGTCGTGACAGAAGTACTTGCCGCCGAACTGTGCGCCGATGCCGGTGCTCCGCGCGATCTCGACGACCTTCTGCTCCCACTCGAGATCGCGGAACGCCCGACCGAGCGCGTTGCCAGTGGTCGGTAACTCGTCGAGGTAGCGCGCCGACGCGAGCTTCGCGACCTTGAGCGTCTGCTCGGCGCTGGTCCCGCCGATCACGATCGCGAGGTGGTACGGCGGACAGGCGGCGGTGCCGAGCGAGCGCAGCTTCTGATCGAGGAACGCGGCGAGGCTCTTGGGGTTGAGCAGCGCCTTGGTCTCCTGGAACAGCAGGCTCTTGTTCGCCGAGCCGCCGCCCTTCGCCATGAACAGGAAGTGGTACTCGTCGCCGTCGGTCGCGTAGAGCTCGATCTGCGCGGGCAGGTTGTTGCCGGTGTTCTTCTCCTCGAACATGTCGAGCGGCGCGACCTGCGAGTAGCGGAGGTTCGCCTCGGCGTAGGTGTCGAACACGCCCCGCGAGATCGCGGCCTCGTCGCCGCCCGCGGTCAGGACGTACTGCCCGCGCTTGCCCATGATGATCGCGGTGCCGGTGTCCTGGCAGCCGGGGAGGATCCCGCCGGCGGCGATGTTCGCGTTCTTGAGCAGCTCGAGCGCGACGAACCGATCGTTGGCCGACGCCTCCGGATCGTCGAGGATCAGCCGGAGCTGCGCGAGGTGGCCGGGGCGCAGCAGGTGCGCGATGTCGCGCATCGCGGTGCGCGTGAGCAGCGACAGCGCCTCGGGCTGGACCTCGAGGAACGTCTTGCCTCGTGCCTCGAACGTACTGACGAAGTCGCCGGTCAGCTTCTTGTACGGCGTGGCGTGGTGATGCCCGGCTTCGAGGATCTCCTGGAACGCAAAGGTCGGCATGGCGCGGGCATCATAGCCGGTTGACGCGGCCGGCGCGGATGTCGTCTCATGATGCTCGATGTCCTTGCCGGCGTGGATCGGGGTCGTGCTCGCCGCGACGTGTGGCTGTGACGTCGTGTTCGGCCTCGCAGATCGGAACCCGCCACCGGCCGACGCGGCGGAGGTGGACGGCCCTCCCCACGTCGTCGGGGTGGCGACCCTCGTCGACCCACCGATGATCGGCGACCCGGTGGTGATCGGCGAGGTCTGGCCGGTCACGACGGTCGTGCACGGCACCGCCGGGGAGTACGTTCCGTTCACCTTCACGGCCACCGCAGGAGCGTTCGCCGCGCTGCCGGCCGAGGTCCTGATCGGCGCGGGCGGCACCACCGAGGTCGTCGGAGACTTCACCGCGCCGTCGACCCGGCAGCAGGTGACGTTGACCGCAACCTCGACGCCGCGGTCTGCATTGAAGACCCTCCCGGTGCTCGGGCTCGACGCCTTCGGCCCCACCATCACGGGACCGGGTGCGGCAACGTACCTGGGGGACACGCTGTTCGGGATCCGGCTCAGCTTCCCGAGCGGCGGGCAGCTGCGACAACTCGGGCTGATCAGCAAGTCGAGCTGCATGGCCAAGCTCGCGCTCTATATCGAGGGCAACCCATCGACCAAGATCGCCGAGATCGGGCCCGTCCAGCTCAGCGGGAGCGACGCAGCCCCTGTGATCAACACGTTCGACGTCGCGCTGGCGGACCGGGCGCGGTTCGGCACCACCGGCTCCGCTTGGCTCGTGGTGGTCGCGGACGCGTCGCTCACGCTCCCGCAGCAGGCAGGCGCGGGCACCCTCTACACGTACATCTCGTCGTTCGGCTTCTCCACGCCGTTCCCGCCGGGGCTGTCGATCAGTGCGCTGAGCGGGCAGGAGTACGCGCTGTTCGCCGTCATCGCGAACTAGCCAGCTAGAGCGGCCCGAGGGCGCGCAGGTCCTGCTCGGTCGCCGTGCGCAGCCACACCAGGTACTCGGCGAGAGCATCGCGCTCCACGATCGTCAGCTCGCGATCGAACCGGGGCATCTCGCTGTGGTCGGCGCCCATGTGCAACGCCGACTTCGGGTTGCTGATGAGGCTCGTGTAGTGGTCGCGGCTGCCGAGCCCCGCGAGCGCCGGCCCCGACGCCCCGGCGACGCCCTCCTCGCGGCTGTGGCAATCGGTGCACGCACTCTCGAACACCTTGAGGCCGCGCTCGCGCTTCGCCGCGTCGATGCCCTCGGCGCCGGACTCCGCGTACAGCAGCTCGACGAGATCCGCGAGGTCGCTCGCGGGAAGCTCGACCGGCTTCATCGCGGCGTCGGTCTTGGCCAGCTTGGTCTTGCCCCAGAACGCATCGTCGCTGGGCGCCTGGAGGAACTTCGTCAGCCAGTGGCGATCGCCGTGGCCCGGCGCGATCACCGGACCCTTGCGCTCCTTGCTGGTCGCGTCGTGGCAGTTCGCGCAGCGCGTGGCGAACAGCGATCGCGCCTTCCACATCCGCGGCGTCTTGTAGACATCGAGGGCGCCGGTGACCGGCACGCCGTTGGCGACGGCGAGCTTGCGCGCGCGGTTCGCGAGCACCTCGGCCTTGGCGAGCCGCTTCGCGAGCTCGGGGTCGTTGGCATCGCGCGCGAACGACGCGACGGTCAGCGCGCCGATCAGCGCGAACAACCCGGCGAGCGCGCCGAGCCACAGCTTGCGCCGCATCGGCCGGCGCTCGGTCCCGTGATCGAGCAGCGGAAGCGCGAGCAGGAAGCCACCGACGATCGCAGGGGCCGCCATCGCGGCGAGCTGCTCGAGGCCACCGGCCAGGACGCGCAGCTCGAACAACCAGCGCACCGGCCACAGCGGGCGCGCGTCGTAGGCCGTGGTCGGATCGGCAGGGGGCGCGAGATCCGTCCCGTGCTGGACGATCACGACCGACAGCAGCACGACGAACACGATCGCCATCGCGATCACATCCTTCACGGTCTGCGCCGGCCACCGGCGGACCGCGGTGTTCGCGACCTTCGTCGGGGTGGTGCCGTGGCGGCGCGCGAGCCAGATGTGAAACACGGTGAGCAGCGTGACCAGCGCGGGCAGCGCGATCACGTGCAGCGCGTACGCGCGCGTCAGGGTCAGGTTGCCGGGCTCGTTGCCGCCGAGCGCGAGCGCGCGGATCGCACGACCGGCGACCGGCGTCCCCGCGGCGATCCCGATCTCGACCTGGCTCGCCCAGTACCCGGCCTGATCCCAGCGCAGCCAGTAGCCCGTGATCGACCATGCGATCAGCAGCACGAGGAGCACGACGCCGAGCCACCACACGACCTCGCGCGGCTGCTTGTACGCGCCGGAGATCGCGGTCTGCAGGAGGTGGAGCCCCGCGATGATCACGAGCGCGGTGCCCCCGTGATAGTGGATCCCGCGGACGAGCCAGCCCCACGCGGCCTGATCCTGGATGTACGCGACCGAGGCCCACGCGTCGGTGGTCGACGGACTGTAGAACGCGGACAGCGCGACGCCGGTCAGCGCCTGGATCCCGAGCAGGAACACCAGCACCGTGCCGAACACGTGCGCGAACGAGGCGCCGCCGGCCATCATCGACGGCGCGCGACCGAGCGGGATCCGATCGCGGAGGAACGCCCTGATCATGCCGGCTCCCGCGACGAGCTTCCGGTCCGGTAGCGGACCCACGTCAGCTGGAGCCGCCCGTTCTTGATCTGCACGGGGAGCGGATCGAGCCCACGCTCCGACGGTCCGGACATCTTCTCGCCGGTGACGGAGAACCGGCTGTCGTGGCACGGGCACAGGAAGTCCTTGCCCTCCCAGCCGATCGCGCAGCCGAGGTGCGGGCACACGGCGGACAGCGCCTCGATCTTGGTCGGCTCCGTGCGGCGGATCCACGCGGCACCGAGGACGACGTCGCGCGCGGAGGTCCAGCCGTCCTTGACCATCGGCGCGATCACCTCGACGCGCCGGGGCGGTGCACCGACGCGAAACCGATCGACGTTGCCGAGATCGAGCGGCTCGCCCGGCGTGGTCACCGTCGTCCGGGTGGCGGGATCGACAACGAACCGGAGCACCGGAACGGCCGCGACGAGGCCCACGCCACCGCCGAGCGCGCAGGTCGCGACCTTCAGGAACTTCCTGCGGTCGGGATCGTTATCCGCCATGGCGGCACGGTATCAGAGGAGCCCGGACGGTCGGGCGTTTCGGGCAGACGCGCCGACGGCAGCCTGCTCGCGCGAGCGCAGCTCAGCCCATCGTGCGCTCTTCGCGCTCCTGATCCTCTTTGCACTTGATGCAGAGGCTGGTCTCCGGCCGCGCCTCGAGGCGCTTCTTGCCGATCGGCTCGTCGCAGATCTCGCAGACGCCGAACGAGCCGTCCTCGATCTTCTTGAGCGCGAGATCGAGCTTGGTCAGCAGGCTCTTCTCGCGGCCACGCAGACGGAACTCGAACGACTGGATGTACTCGCTCGAGGCGAGGTCCATCTCGTCAGGGAGATCGTTCGCGTCGAGCACCATGCCCTCCGAGAGCATCTGCCGGGCGCGCTCGAGGACAACCTTGCGCTTGTCCTCCAGGAGCTCCTGAAACTTCTTCAGCTCCTTCTTGGTCAGGGCCTTGGATGCGGTAGCGGTCGCTGTGCTCACGGTTTTTCCCCCCAAGAACGAAGCTGGTCCGACGACGTCGCGCGCAACGGCGCGCGAAGAAAGCGCGGTAGGATAGTGGTGCACGGGGGCCATGA
>Ga0316601_100001829_pt1 | contig 10671 bp, 10 predicted proteins | sample OWC_soil_day5_no_FD_207663 | JGI IMG/M metagenome (GOLD analysis project Ga0316601, IMG submission 207663) | Wetland soil microbial communities from Old Woman Creek delta, Ohio, United States - OWC_soil_day5_noCT | ecosystem: Environmental > Terrestrial > Soil > Wetlands | place: USA: Ohio...
CCTTCAGGCGCGTCGAGCAGGAGAGCGCTCTTGCGGAGGCCCTGGATGGTGAGGCCTGTACGCTGATTCTTGCACGATGTGCCCTCCTTCCGGCGGAACGAATACCAGCACTGCGTGACGGCCCGGCCGGTCCTTCTGACATTCCCATCATTCTTCTCGCAGATGCCTCTGAAGAGCAGGCAGCGCTCGAGGCTCTCGCCCACGGCGCCACCGATTACCTGCTGAAGCACAATCTGAGCCGGCTCCCCGCGGTGGTTTCGCGCGCAATGCGCGAAGCCGAAGACAGGCAGAAACGCCGCGAGGCGGAAAACGCCCTGGCCCGGGCTCAACGCATGGAAAGCATGGCCACAGCGGTGGGAGGAATCGCTCATGAATTCAGCAATATCCTGAATAACGTCCTGGGATTCACGGGCCTGATCAAGAAGTACATCCATGACCGCCCGAAGGTGCTGAAATACAGTCAGGTGATCGAACAGTCGGTGCTTCGCGGCGATGAGGTTACACAGCGCCTGCTCGCGTTCGCGGGGTCGGACAAGCGCGCGCCGGAGCCGCTCTCACTCAGACCCCTGATGGAAGAGACTGCTGCAAGGCTTCGGAAGGAATCCCCCGCACGGGTTGCCGTTGCAGAAAACTATGACCCCGCATTGCCCGAAGTCCTGGGTGTACGCAGGGAACTCCAACAAGCGCTGACGAATCTCTGCAGGAACGCTCGTGATGCCATCCTGCAGAACGCACCGACCGGTGGACGCGGCACCATCACGCTTGAGGCCGTGCGGACGAGGGTCACTGAAGAAGTTGCTCCGGCGGTGTTCCTCCCAGCAGGGGAGGAATGCGTGACGCTGCGTGTCACGGACGACGGGATCGGGATCCCCCGGGAGATTGCCGACAGGATCTTCGATCCGTTCTTCACGACGAAGGAATCGGGCCGGGGGGCGGGATTAGGTCTTTCCATCGTGTACACTATTGTTCGGGGCCACAAGGGGGCAATACTGGTGGACAGCAGTCCGGGGAAGGGAAGCACATTCCGGATTCTTCTTCCGATTCACAATCCGCTGCGGCCGGTGCCGGAGCGGAGAGATGACCACCGGGCGCGGAAGACCGAACTGATACTGCTTGTGGATGACGAGCTTCCGATGCTGGAGTTCGGGCGGGACATTCTCTCCGACCACGGATACCAGGTCGTCACGGCGTGCGATGGGGTCGAAGCGCTGGAAATCTACCGGCAACGGTCCGGGGAGATCTCCCTGGTGATTCTGGATCTGATCATGCCCCGTTTGGATGGGGGACAGACCTATATGGAAATGAAAAAGATCAACGGGTCCCTGAAGGCCATGTTCTGCTCTGGCTATACATCCGATGAAGTGATCTCCTCTCTCCTCCAGGAAGAGCACCTTCGGGCTGTCCGCAAACCCTTCAAAATCACGGAATTTCTTGAAGCCGTCCGGGAAACCCTCGACTCTCCCGGCGATTAACCGTTTCGAAGTCCCCCCTTCCGCTCAAGTGGCTGATATTCAGCACGAGCGGTTGGCCCATGTCTGCGCTCCGCCCTCCAAAGTCCCTCAATTCCCCATATTTCTATCAATTTCAATCGATTCCGTGGCTGGCATGCCTTTTGGACTTCCTTTCGCGGAGAATAATGGGAGGCTTGGTGAGTCAGCAGATCGGAGCATCGGCAGAACGGCTGCATACGATCCTCGTTGTCGAGGATGACCAGCTCTTTCGCAAGGCCCTGATGACCTATCTGTCGTCCCTGGGATACGGGACGTATGGTGTGCCGACGGCAGAGGATGCGCTCCGGGAATGTACCTGGTCGGGTGCCGACGTTGTGTTGATCGACTATTTCCTTCCAGGGATGAACGGCGTCGAGCTGGCACGGGCACTGCAGGCGCGGAATGTCCGCGCGCGGATGATCCTCATGTCCGGCTACCTCCCTCCTGCCGTCCGCGAGCAGGCTCGCGCGGCATCGATTGAAGATGTCCTGTGCAAACCACATGACATGAGTTCACTTCATCAGCACCTCATGGATCAGTCGGCACAAAAGGGGACGTATGAAACCACGCGGTAAGCAGTTGTTCCCTGCAACGGATGAACTGGAACGGTGTCCGATCTGCGGTCATGAGTGGGCAGATCGCGGACCGGCACATTTCACAGACTGCAGGTATTTTTCTCTTGATGATGAGCGTGATGAGGAGCGTTCCCGGTTCGTGTGGAATCAAGAGATTCTAGGACTCCCGGCACGACGATCCGTGTAAGGCAGAAGAGCGTATGTCCATCGCACGTATACTTGTCGTCGAAGACGAACGCATCGTAGCCAACGACATCCGGAACACTCTGGAGCGGTCGGGGTATGACGTTGTTGCGATGGTTGCCTCCGGCGAGGATGCAATACTCCGTGCGCGTGCATTGGATCCCGATCTGATTCTGATGGATATCACACTTGCGGGAAATATCGACGGAATCCAGGCTGCACATGAAATACAGAAGTCACAGGGCATCCCGATTGTGTTTATGACCGCACATCTGGACGAAGCGACGCTGCAGCGGGCAAAGACGACCGGGCCATTCGGCTACGTCCTGAAACCGTTCGAAGAACGGGAGTTGCACACAACGCTCGAAATTGCGCTGTACCGCGGTGCAGCAGACCGGCGCCTACTGGAACTGGAACGCCTCGCCCATGTCACGAAGTCCATCGGTGAATTCGTGGTGATCACCGACACACACGGGCGCATCACGTATGGGAACCGGGCCGCAGTGGAACGGTTCGGCTATACACCCGACACCATCGTCGGACGGAGGGTCGAGGAGTTGCTCTCCGGTCAGGTCCCCGCCGACCAGCTCCGGGGGGTCGTTCGCGGAACATTGCGCGGCGGGTGGAGCGGTGATCTGCTCGGGTGTACGCGGACGGGCAATGAATTCTGGATGTCGCTGACAACGTCCCTGCTCACCCGCGACAGCCATGTGATGGGTGTGGTGGTTGTATCGCGCGACATTTCGGAACGGAAGATGGCCGAACAGGCCCTGACCGCTCATGCAGCTGAGCTCTTTGAGGCAAAGTCAAAGGCTGAAGAACAGGCCCGGCTGCTCGAACTCCAGGCGGTCGAACTCCGGCAGGCAAAAGAAGAGGCAATCCATGCATCCCGTCTGAAATCCGAGTTCGTGGCCAACATGAGTCACGAGATCCGGACACCAATGAATGGTGTGATCGGAATGACGGGCCTTCTGCTCGAAACATCCCTGACCGGAGATCAGCGCGAATTTGCCGAGGCCATCCGGAACTCAGCACAGTCGCTCCTGACTACGATCAATGGTATCCTCGACTTCTCCAAGATGGAAGCGGGAACCCTGATGCTGGAGCGCACTGACTTTGATCTGCGGGGCGTCGTGGAAGAGGCGGTCGACCTGATCGCTCCGCGGGCACATCAGAAGCACCTGGAGCTTTCCTGCACGATAGAAGGGTCCATCCCGGCAACCGTTCACGGTGACCCCGGCCGGCTCCGTCAGGTTCTTGTCAACCTCCTCTGCAACGCCACCAAGTTTACGGAGCAAGGGAAAATCGGTGTGCGGGTGACGCTCGATGCTGAATCGCACGCGGATGTTCATCTCCGCTTCACCGTGAGCGACACCGGGATTGGCATTGCGACGGAGGGGCGTGCGCGGTTGTTCCTTCCATTCTCGCAGGCCGACGGGTCCACGACGCGGAAATATGGCGGCACCGGATTGGGTCTGATGATCTCCAAACAGCTCGCGGAGCTGATGGGCGGCACCATCGGGGTGAACAGTGAAGAAGGGAAGGGGAGCGAATTCTGGTTCACAGCCAGTTTTGCGAAAGTCGACAGTCCGATGCATACGGAAACAGGAAGCGTCCCGACCGCCAGGAGCCACATCCGCATTCTCGTTGCCGACGGGGACGCTGCAGGCCGGAATGCGATATGCGCGCTCCTCACCGCAATGGGATGCCGCGTCGATTGCGTGTCCAATGGGCTCGAGGCTGTGCAGGCAGTGCGGACAGCCGCATACGACGTGGTGTTCATGGACGGCTCTCTTCCGGATCTGGATGGATTTACGGCGACTGCGGCGATACGGACAATGGAAGGCGCTCGAAAACATACCGTGATCATTGCTCTGGGAGCAGAGGGGCAGAAAAACACCAAAGAACGATGTCTCGCATCGGGAATGGACGACACCATGACAAAACCAGTGAGTGAGAATGAACTGGGGTCATTGATCAATCGCTGGATTGGAACGGGGAACGAGGCCGGAAGCGCTGAGACGTCCCGGCACACTGTCTCTGACGAACCAGACGCGTCTGCCGGCGAGTCCGGCAAGAGGGATGGTTCCGCCACAACCGGTGAGCCCGGTCCGGTCCTTGAGTCCACTGCGATGCATGAACTTGCCGCGGGCAGTCAATTCGCCCCGGCGACTGAATCCGCCGTGTCAGATTCAAATACTGCGACGGACGGACCGGCCATTGACAGCGCACGCCTGGACGAGCTTGCAGATCTAGGGGACGAGGAGGATCCGCAGTGGCTGGCGCTGATCCTGGAGAAGTTCAATGAAGATGCATCATCCCGCATCATCAGGCTTGTCGTCGCATCGGAGACCGGAGACCCGGTTCTCCTCAGCCAGGTCGCTCATGCCCTGAAGGGGGGTTGCGCGAACATCGGCGCCCGGGGGATGGCGCGCATTGCGCAGGAGCTTCAGGCCATGGGCAAAAAAGGATCGGTCAAGGGAGCCTCTGATCTCATTGCTGCGCTCGAGAATGAGTTCGCCCGTGTCAGATCCGCGCTGGAAGGATACCTCGTGTCGCGCGAGAAGGTGGAATGAAAGTCCTGATTGCAGAAGACGATCCGGTCTCCAGCTATGTGCTGGCAGCGCGGATCCGGAAGATGGGCCATGAGGTGCTGGTGACGGAGAACGGCCGGCAGGCGTGGGATGCCTACGCGCGGCACCGCCCCCGGCTCGTCATCACCGACTGGATGATGCCGGAGATGAACGGCATCGAGTTGACGCGCCGGATACGCGGCGCCGATTCGACATTGTACACGTACATCATCCTGCTGACGGCGCTCAGCGGACGGGATCATTTCCTGGAGGGAATGGAGGCGGGTGCGGATGACTTCGTGCCGAAACCGCTCGAGGCAAACGAACTCCGCCTGCGCCTCGGCGTTGCGGAACGCATTCTGAATCTCCAGCATGAACTGAACCAGTTGGAAGGGCTCTTGCCGATCTGCTCGTACTGCAAACGGATCCGGGACGAAGGCAATCACTGGCATTCGCTCGAAGGATTTGTCGGTGGGAAGACGGATGCATCATTTTCGCCGACACTCTGCCCCGATTGTCAAACTACGTGAAATAGGAGAATACAAGCCTCATGGGACTGATCAGTATCAGCGATATCCGACCGGGTATGGTCCTCGCGGGCGATGTGAAAGATCGCAACAACCGTGTGCTTCTTGCAGCCGGACAGGAGATCACCGACAAGCATGTGAAGATCTTCAAGATGTGGGGGGTGACGGATGCGGATGTCAAGGGAGCTGAACAGGAAGACATGGTTGTCCAGGACATGGCGGAAGTCGATCCGATGACCTATCAGGATGCGGAACAGGTTACCCTCGACAAGTTCCGGCATGCGGACATGAACCATCCGGGTGTCAAAGAACTTGCACGGCTTGCCACTCTGCGCCGGGCGGCCCCGGGGATGGAGGGGCGCCATGGATAGATCTCCGCGTGACCTGTTGCGAGGATATGTGGAAGTCTCCTCTCTGCCCCTGATTCACCTTCGTCTGGAGGAGGCGATCAACAACCCGAAGAAATCCATGTCGGATATCGCCAAGATCATCCGCGATGATCCCGGTCTCACTGCGCGCCTCCTTCGCATCGTCAACAGCGCCTTCTATAGTTTCCCCTCGAGGGTGGAGACGATTTCCCAGGCCGTGACCATCGTGGGGACCCAGCAGTTGAGCGCGCTCGCGCTTGCGACGTCCGTGATGAAGATGTTCAAAGGCATGCCGGAGGATCTGGTCAACATGGATTCATTCTGGCGCCACAGCATTGCGTGCGGCCTGGCCGCACGGCAGCTGGGCACGGTCCGCCGTGAAGCCAATGCTGAACGGTTCTTTGTAGCAGGGATGCTGCATGACATCGGACGGCTGGTGATGTTCACCAAGCTGACCGAACCGTCGCGGGAAATCCTCATGGTTGCCAAGACCGATCACAAGCTTCTCTACGAAATCGAACGGGAGCGTCTCGGATTCACCCATGCCGTGGTAGGCGGGGTTCTGCTCCAGACATGGAAACTTCCGACCAGCCTCGAAGAGGTCGTGATGTACCATCACAACCCGACTGCGGCAATCCGGTTCCCCCTGGAAACAGCGCTCGTCCATGTGGCGGATATCATCGTGCATGCCATGGACCTCGGGAACAGCGGAGAGATATACGTTCCACCCCTCGATCCGGAAGCATGGGAACGGCTGAACCTGACCCCGAGTGTGCTCGCGAGCATCGAGGAACAGATCGATCATCAGTACCAGGATGCGCTGCACACGATGATGGTGGATGCATGATATGACGGAGTTGGCCGACATCATAGAGCATCTCCGGCAGACAGAGCGGCGGGTGCGGCACCTTGAGGATGTCAATCGACGGGTGATGGATGCGCTGGAATTCGTCGCTTCGCTGGGCGATTTCCAGACCAGCCTGAACGCCGACAAGGACGCATCGGCGATCCTGTCCGCCACGCGGGCCAACATGCACCGGATACTGACGTTCTCGGCAACTGCGTTTCTCACTGATGAGGCGGAGGACGGCAATCTCGTGCTGACCATGTGCGATCCCGACGGGGACCGCGCACGGATGCAGGCGGAGATCGACCGGCTCATCGAGGAAGGCACGTTTGCCTGGGCGCTCAATCAGAACCGTGCTCTGCTGGTGCCCGCCCGGACAATGAACTGCTCTATCGTCCTTCACGGCCTCTCCACACGGTCGCGCGTGGTGGGGATGTTTATCGGGACCCTGCCTGATTCCGATGAGATCATCAGCGATGTCCCGCTGAACCTGCTTTCGATTCTTCTGTACACGTGTGCCAACGCACTGCAGAATGTGTCGCTGTACAGGAAAGTACAGGATCACAGCCGCACGCTGGAACACACCATTCAGGAACGCACACGGGAACTCCGGGTGGCGCTGGAGCAGGCGCAGGTCGCCAATGTTGCCAAGCGGCAATTCCTGGCAAATATGAGCCACGAAATCCGAACGCCGTTGAACGGTATCATCGGTCTCGTGGACATGCTGAACAAGACCTCTCTGGATGCAGATCAGCGGAAGTACATCACGATCATTCAGGGAAGCAGTGGTGCACTGCTGACGGTCATCAATGATGTCCTGGACTTCTCAAAGATCGAGGCAGGGAAGCTCACGCTGGAAAAAGCTCCCTTCGACTTGCGCGCAACGGTTGAACAGGCCGCCCGGCTCTTCACGCAACGCGCTGCGGAAAAAGGCCTCACGCTGGAGGCTTCCGTCGACCCCGACGTCCCCGCACGGGTAGTGGGTGACCCCAACCGTGTCGCACAGATTCTCAATAATCTCATTGGCAATGCTGTGAAATTCACTGAACGCGGCGGAGTCAGTGTCCGTGCCCTTGTGGATCGACGCTCTGCTGACGCGGTGACCGTGCGGTGCATTGTCCAAGACACGGGAATCGGCATACCAGCCGAGCATATGGAGTCGCTGTTCCAGCTCTTCTCGCAGGTGGATGGCTCTGCCACCCGCAAGCACGGCGGCACAGGCCTCGGTCTTGCCATTTCCAGGCAGCTTGCGGAAATGATGGGTGGAAAGATCGGCGCGGAAAGTGAATCCGGTGCAGGAAGCACGTTCTGGTTCACCGCAACGCTCGGAATCGCCGAGGCTGCCGCACCAGGCGATGCGGCTCCAGCCTGCCCGGAGCCAGCCGACACCGGTGAACTCCAGGGAGTACGGGTTCTGGTGGCGGAGGACAACGAAGCCAACCGGCTTGTCGCGCGTATCATGCTCGACAAACTGGGCTGCCAGACGGATGTGGTCACACACGGTAGCGAAGCGGTGCAGGCACTTGCCAGGCAGGACTATGACATCATCCTGATGGACTGTCACATGCCGGTCATGGACGGGTTCGAAGCGACGCGGCTGATCCGCCGGACAGAGGGATCGCAGATGCACCGGGCGATTATCGCCATGACCGCCAATGCGCTTCAGGGCGAGAAGGAACGGTGTCTGGAAGCCGGCATGGATGATTTTCTTTCGAAGCCGGTCGTCATCGATGAGCTTGCCGCGAAGCTGCGGCGATGGGCCAGGCGCCAGGCTGAGTCCGCCGCCCCGAGAGTGGCAGACAAGCGGCCGACACAGGCAGTTCGGCTGGATCACACCCGCCTGCAGCATCTGCGTGAGCTCGGTGCGCGCCATGATCAGGGAATGTTCGAACGTATCCTGCACTCATTCCTCGAGGACGCGCCTGAACGGATTATCACCCTGTGGCATGCCCTCGAGACCGGGGAAGCGGAGAGGTTCTTCACCGCAGCGCATTCACTGAAGGGGATCAGCGGGAACCTCGGCGCAATGGCGATGATGTCGCTCTGCCATACCCTCCAGACCGTCGGCCAGTCGGGCATGCTGACCGGTGCGGAAACGATGATACGCGAGGTGGAAGAGGAATTCCAGCGCGTGAAAGCAGAGCTTCAGGAAACATACCTGTCCTGCGAGAAACAACCGTGAACCTCCTCATTGTAGAAGATGATGCGGTCACACGGCAGGTGCTTGCGGCACAGCTGCGGAAACTCGGACACGCCGTGACCGAGGCAGACGACGGGATGTCAGGGTACGAGCGGTACCACGAGCTGCATCCGGAGGTAGTGATCACGGACTGGATCATGCCGCGGCTTGACGGGCCATCTCTGTGCAGGAAGATCCGTGAGGAGGCAAGCACGGCGTACACATACATCATCATCCTGACAGCGCTTGAGAAGAAAGTCGGATACACTGAAGGGATGAGCGCCGGCGCAGACGATTTTGTAACAAAGCCGGCGGACATGGTGGAATTGAACGTGCGCCTGCGCGTCGCCGAGCGCATCGTCCGCCTGCAACATGAAGTCCGTCAGCTGGAAGGCATGCTTCCAATCTGTCCGAAGTGCAAACGGATCCGCACCGAGGATAACAACTGGGAGCCGGTGGAACGCTACATTTCGAAGCGGTCGGTGGCACAGTTCTCACACGGCATCTGTCCGGAATGCTTCACCTCGATCGTCCAGCCACAGCTGGCTGCAATCAAAGAAAAAAGCGCACACGCAACGGGAAAACGGTAAAGCACCTGAGGGGATATGACGAACGAGAAAAGCCAGGAAGGATTCATCGATCTGTCGGAGTTCCAGACGGTAGGCATGCCCGGCGGACGCGCCCAGACGAATGTCATCAAAGGGATGCACATCGTTCATCGGGGAACCGAACACGTGCATCGGTCGGAGCACGACCCTGATGAACCTGATGTGATCGTTCACCGGGAGGGGGACACCGTCATTTCCATTGATTTTGTATGCGCGTGCGGTCGTTCCACGAGTGTGCGGTTCATGTATGACGGGGAATAACCGACATCTGTGTGATATTGGCCAATGGTATCCGGTTTTGCCGCACTGGAGGAAGGACCAACCCCAGATGCGGAGCCAAAACGAACGCTGACGAGGCAGGCAGTGCCTCCGGGGGTTGGCACCGCTCTTGATAGAGGAAGGACGGGGGCAACTACGTGCACGGATCATCAAAGGGTTTCGTCATGATCACCAATCAAAGCAGCGGTCTGAGTCTGGGTGTCGGCAGCATCGCCTTCCTCGCAGGCATCTTCGCCACATTAGTCACGGCGTACGCCATGGTGTCCAGGAAGAGCAAGACGGCTCAGAAACTGCAGAGTCAGTACGACGGTTGGGAAGATGGGCTTGGGGTGTAGAGGACGTTCCCTGCGGTTGGAGGAGCTTCGGGTGCACGCCGGTCCACTGCCGGAAGGCGCCGAAGCAACCGAGGTGCCAGGGCTGGACAGCCGAACACGGACGTGAGGGCTGATAACGCAGTGCGCACGATGCGTGTGACGACTGAAAAGCATGATTGCAGAACACAACTCCTTGCGAGACACGAGTGAAACTCTTTGAGGCCACGAAAATCCCTGTTCTGGGCCGGGCGCTCGACGCGTACTCGCTTCGCCACAAGGCCATAGCAACGAATCTGGCGAACATCACGACCCCCGGATACCGGGCCCAGCACGTCACATTCGAAGAACAACTGCAGGGTGCGCTCGGCTCGGACGGGCTTTCAGGATCCGTCACCCATCCGAATCATTTTCCAATCGGGCAGAACTCCATCGCAACCGTGCAACCGACTGTAGAACAGCCGGATGCCGCGTCAAACCCTCAACAGGATGCGACGGCAAGCGGGCTCAACAATGTCGATCTGGATCAGGAGATGGCGGAGCTGGCCAAGAATCAGATCCGGTTCAGGTTTTCGGCGCGGCTCTTGTCTGAAACCTTCCGCGGGCTTCAAAAAAGTATCCGGGGTACACAATGAAACTTGACCGGGTGTTCGGCGGTCTGAATATCAGCTCCGCCGGGCTGAGCGCACAGCGCCAGCGCATGAATGCTATTGCAGAAAACCTTGCGAATG
>Ga0316601_100001830_pt1 | contig 10670 bp, 10 predicted proteins | sample OWC_soil_day5_no_FD_207663 | JGI IMG/M metagenome (GOLD analysis project Ga0316601, IMG submission 207663) | Wetland soil microbial communities from Old Woman Creek delta, Ohio, United States - OWC_soil_day5_noCT | ecosystem: Environmental > Terrestrial > Soil > Wetlands | place: USA: Ohio...
CGGTGGCGGGCATGCCGCAGCTTGCGCCACGGCCTCGGGCCACACGCGGAATTCGAACAGATCCTCCGCCATGCCGGGCGGAATGAAGCGCGTCCTGCCGGCGTAGACATGGCGGTCGCCGTAGCCCTGTTGCTGGGTGACATAGAAGCGCTGCGGCACGACGATCTGCAGGTGGTCCCTGGCGCGCGTCATCGCCACGTACAGCAGTCGCCTTTCTTCCTCGATCTCCTGCGGACTGCCGGTCGCCATGTCGGAGGGGATGCAGCCGTCGACCGCGTTGAGCAGGGTCACGGCGTTCCATTCCTGCCCCTTGGCCGAGTGGATGGTCGACAGGATCAGATAGTCCTCATCGCGCAACGGCACGCCCGCCTCGTCGCTGGTGGCGTCGGGCGGATCGAGCGTGAGCTCGGTCAAAAAGCGCTGGCGCGAGGGATAGGTACGCGCGATCTGCGCCAGCTGGCTGATGTCGCCCTGGCGCACGGGCGCGTCATCGTACAGGCGCTCGAGATGCGGCGCGTACCAGGCCTCGATGGTCTCGAATTCGGTGGGCCACGGCAGCTCGCGGCCATGGAGCGCGTCGACCAGCGCCAGGAAATCCTGCCAGGCCTCGGTGGCGGTCGACGGCACGCGCGCTTCGGCGAGCGCCATCGCTACGTCCTCTGTGCCGGCGATCAAGTCGAGCACCTGCGCCGCGGTCTTCGGCCCGATGCCGGGCATCAGCTGCAGCGCGCGGAAACCGGCGACGCGGTCGCGCGGGTTCTCGATCCAGCGCAGCACCGCAAGCGCGTCCTTGACGTGGGCCGCTTCGAGGAATTTGAGCCCGCCGAACTTCACGAAGGGAATGTTGCGCCGGGTGAGCTCGATCTCCAGCGTCGCGCTGTGATGCGAGGTACGGAACAGCACCGCCTGCGCCTTCAGCGCAGTGCCCGCCTCCCGCCTGGCGAGCACCTGTTCGATGACGAACGCCGCCTGGTCGGTGTCGTCGCGCACGCTCACCAGCTGCGGCCGCTCGGCCGATTCGCGCTCGCTCCACAGCGACTTGCCGTAGCCCTCGGCGGCGCGGGCGATCACGCCGTTGGCGGCGGCGAGTATGGCTTGCGTCGAGCGGTAATTGCGCTCCAGCGTGACGATGCGCGCCGGCGGCGTGAACTGCGCGGGGAAGTCGAGGATGTTGCGCACCGTCGCGCCGCGGAAGGCGTAGATCGACTGTGCGTCATCGCCGACCACCGTCACCCCGCGGCCGTCCGGCTTCAGCGCGCGCACGATGCTCGCCTGCAGGGCGTTGGTGTCCTGGTATTCGTCGACCAGGATATGGTCGAAGCGCGCGCCGATCTCTTGCGCCAGCGTGGGCTCGCCGGCCATTTGCGCCCAGTACAGCAGCAGGTCGTCGTAGTCGAGCACGTGCTGCGCCTGCTTCGCCTCGACGTAGGCGCGGAACAGGCGCTTGAGGTCGTCCGCGAAATCGACGCACCACGGATAGCGCTGCTGCAGCACGTCGCCCAGCGGCGCCAGCGTGTTGACCACCGCCGAGTAGATCGCGAGGCAGGTGTGCTTGCGCGGAAAGCGCTTGCCGGTGTCGGCGAGACCCAGCTCGTGTCGCACCAGGTTCAGCAGGTCGGCGGAGTCTTCGCGGTCATGGATGGTGAAGGCCGGATTGAGGCCGATGCGCGGCGCGTAGTCGCGCAGGAGGCGCGCGCCGATGCTGTGGAAAGTGCCCGCCCAGGCGAGCTTCGCCGCCGCGAGGTGTGGCCGGCCGACCGCGGCCTGGCGCACGATGCGCTCCGCGCGCCGCGCCATTTCCTCCGCCGCGCGGCGCGAGAAGGTCAGCAGCAGGATCGCCCCGGGGTTGACGCCCTCGGCGACGAGATGCGCCACGCGGTGCGCCAGCACGTTGGTCTTGCCCGAGCCCGCGCCGGCGATCACCAGCAACGGCCCAGCCCCCTCCCCGCTTGCCACGCCGTGCTCGACGGCTGCGCGCTGCTCGGGATTGAGGCGGGCGAGATAGGCGCGCGGGTCGGGCGGGATTTCGAGGGCGGGATCGGCTACGGCATGCATACTGTATTTTTATACAGCATGCATGCCGAGGCAAGCCGTCACGTCAGGCTTCGTCTATCGGCTCGAGGCAGGCCGGAACGTCGTTGCGCGCGTTGCTGACCAGCGGGCTCACGGGGTGGTAGCGCATGTCCCCTGCTGCCACCGCATGCGGCAGTTCCTTCGACTCGGCAGTGAGCCAGGCGTCGTAGTCCTCCGGTGCCACGATCAGCGGCATGCGGTCATGCAGCTGGGCGATCAGGGCATTGGCGTCGACCGTGACGATGGTGCAGCTTTCCACCGCTTGACCGTCCGGAGCCTTCCAGTGCTCCCACAGCCCAGCCATGCCAAACGGGCCCTCATCGCGCAGGCGGATGCAGTAGGGTTGCTTGCGACCTGCAATCGCCTTCCATTCGTAGAAGGCGTCCGCAGGAATCAGGCAGCGGCGCTGGCGGTACGCGCTGCGGAACGCCGGCTTGTCGGCCAGCGTCTCGCCACGGGCGTTGATGAGTCTCATCCCGATGCTCGCCTCCTTGGCCCAGGACGGGATCAGGCCCCACCTGAGGAAGGCCAGTTCCCTGCCCTGCCCCGTCTCGCGCACCACCGGGATCGCCTGGCCCGGGGCGATGTTGTAGTGCGGCGCGAGCTCGGGCGTCCACAGCAGGTGAAAGCGCTCGGCGATCACGGCAGGAGAGGAAGTCAGGGCGTAGCGGCCGCACATGGTGGCAGTCTAGGGGAACGAACCGTCTTGGTGAAGGAGGGAGTGTTCGCGAGCCTGAACCGCCGGCCAGGGCGAGCGCGGTGCGCGTCTGCTGGTCAGCCATTGCGGGCGTCGAAGTCTGAGCAGAGGTGGTTTGCTATGCGGTCGTGAGCATCCCCTGGTCCGCGCCTCACATCAGGCCTGCAAACAGGGGGTCGGGGTGGGCGGTGACGGCGACCGGAGGGATGCCTGATTTCACCTTTTCCTTGACTATGCTCGCGTCAACCGGATTGACGTAGAGCTCGACGCGTTTGCCCTCCTTGCTCTGGCCTTTGACCTCGTAGCAGGAGTTCTCCTGCTTGATGCGTTGCACGGTGAAGCCAGCCTTCTCGACCTGGGTCGTCACTTCCGATTGGGGCAGCCATTTTTCCGCCGGCGTCTTGGTGCATTCGGTGGAAGCGAACACGGATGCAGGCACGAGGATGGTGGCGATGGCCAGGGCGACGAATTTGGGTGCGGACATGTCAATCTCCTTTTTTGGGTGAAGCGCGTACCGACCATCGGTAACGCTTGACAGCCAATGTAGAACCTCATTCTTAGGAGGGCCTTAAGGCGACGGCGTCCGTTAGCACTGCCCGTGCCTCCCCCTCCATTCAACAAAAACCCGGCACTAGGCCGGGTCGGTGTGAGGGTTCAGGCTGAATCAGTCATAGGTTCGTCGGGCGGCCTTCAAGTGCGCCCGCTCTTCCTTCAAACGCGCCTGCGCTTCGGAGTTGATTCTGATGAATTCCATATTGCAAATCTTGCTTTCTGCAACGCTGATCTCATTATTGCGGCCAGCAAGGATGGTTTTAACCATGACGTCGCGTCGTGCTTCGGGGGTTGAGGCCGCACGCAACTGATGGAGCAGATCGGTCATTCGTGGATTTTCAGGGGCGAGGGCAGATTCTTCGGTAGCCACGGTCGTGTTCTCCTGTAGGTGAATTGCGGCTGGGGGCGACCGATGTTGATGCACTTGTCGTCCTGCTTCATCGGAACGCTTCATCCTACGCCTGTCCACACGAATGCATGGAATTAAAGCAGGTGTGAGGGTATCGGCAGATGTCGCAAAACGACCCTGAAGAGACCTTCGACTTGTGATTGGCGACCGTCCGCTTCCCGGGAATGGAACTGACATCCGCAAATTGGATTAGGGTGCCGCAGCTCAGCCTTTGCGGCGTCTGGGCGATAATGGATTTGATGCCATTGCGTCTAATAGTGGGAGGTAAGTCATGAATGTCCCAAAATCTTTTGCTGGTATTGCCGGGCTTGCCGCCTTGGTCGCGGGTTGCGCTTCCACGCCGACCACTTCAACCAAGGTCACCTACGAGAACACGATCCGCCACTTGATCGACAAGCACTGCTCTGAGTGCCACGGTAACGATGCGCCTACTGCGGCCGAATTCAAGGCGGATCGGGAAAAGTACAAGAAGGACAATCTTGGGCCTCGTATGGACTCATACGAAAACCTCATGGTGACGGTGAACGGTGGTTGCACCGGTGCCGTGATGCGCCGTCTCGACGACGGTGCCAACACCACGGACGGCAAGCCCGGCAACATGTACAAGTATCTAGGCGAGGACGACGCCCAGCGGGCTGCCAACCTGGCGCTCTTCAAGAGCTGGATCGGCAGTTGGAACCTGAAACGTGCCAAGGACATTACCGAGGAAGAGCGTAAGGGCGTGATCGCGCCGCGCAATTAACTAACCGTCGCAGCCAGCTCACGCTGGCGCGTGCGCCAGAAGCGAATAGAACCCGGGGCAATTCATGGAGGGTAAGAAATGAAAGAACTCATCGCCATTGCAGTGTTAAGCATATTGTCGTTTTCGCAGACTGCTCAGGCGGAGGTGTCGATCAGCGATTACAAAACATACAAGGACGATGAAGGGTTCAAGATGTATTTCGGTGGTTATTTGGAGGGGCTCAAATGGGCCAATCTAATGATGAAGAGAAATAAATTGCCATCTTTGTATTGTCCGCCACCCGAGTTGGGTTTGACTGTCGATAACGGCATTCAGATTTTGGATGACTTCATCGGGAAAAGTAAAAATCTTGAGGACAACGACCACATCGAGGTGGTCATGATTTTTGCGATGCAAAGCGCCTTCCCATGCAAATGATGCCAAGACCATAAGCCGGAGGTCGAGACTGGCCCCCGTGCTGGCCCCTTTTATGTGACGGGGTCGCCCCTATTCAAGAGAGGCACTTGCGCTTTGAGTTTGTGAGTCTGCTTTGGCCGAACTCCAGGCGGATAGGTGCGCCAGCCCGAATGACGGCTCCTGGCCGGAAGTGACGACTGAGCTAATGTGCGGATATCGATCTCTAGTCGTTCCTATAATTGGCAGCGGAGCCGGCATTGTGGTCGGCAGACTGATGATGCAGAAGATTCGTGACACGGAATGGAAAGGAAACATCAACATGAAGACATCTGCGCTGCTTGCTTTCTTTGGCTATCTGGTCGTAGCCGTCAGCGTCGAATCACCTGCAGCCTCGCTTGAAAAGCCCCGCCAAACCTACTGTTCTCTCAAGACATTAAACGGGAGTTACCTCTACTTGACGCACGGCTACCTGGAGGGAAAACCGTATGTCTCGAGTGGAATAATGTCGTTCGACGGGACGGGAAAGGTGGCGCTGATTTACACAAGGTCTGTCGAGCGAGCCCAACTCTCCACCACGGGAACCTACACCGTGGCGGGCAACTGCTCTGGTTCAATGAAACTGGCGACGGGGACGGTCAACGATTTCTACCTTAGTCCCACCGGGGACAGCTTTAATTGGGTGCGGAGTACGGGCGCCGTTGGTGGCGAGGCCAAGCGCGTAAGCCGGGAACTCATCGCCAGATGAGCCGAGAAATGGAAAACAGGTGTGACGCCTCGGCCTCAACCGACTTGAGCGGCCCCCACCTGATTGCCGACGGCGGGCCGGCTGGCAGCGTCAGGCGGCTTGGATTCCGCTGAAAAACAGCTTGAAAAGTAATCTTCCGGGTTCATAGTTCACAAGTCGAAGTTCATGGAGTTCGCCACATGACGTTTCCCAACGAACCTGATTCGCGCATTGCCCCGCTGTCGACCGACGATCTGCGCCCCGAATGGGTGGAGATCCTGGGACGGCTCCCCGGGAAGGGCTTCAAGGGGGAAGGCTTCCCACGCAATCTCCTCGGTATTCTGATGCAGAATCAGGAAACCCTTGGGCCGTTCCTGGACTACTGGGTGACGTCGAAGTCTAAGATGGGGCTGACCGTCCGCGAACAGGAGCTGGTCATCCTCCGCATGGCGGTCCTCTATCGCAGCGAGTATGTCTGGAAGCACCATGTCAAGGTCGGGCGCGAGTTCGGCATCAATGATACGGAAATCGACGCGATTCGGCAGGGTTCCTACACCGTCTTCGCGGCGGAAAGGGAGCGCGCCTTCCTCGAGCTCACCGATGCCTTCGTGAACGACCGATCGCTCTCGCCAGAATTGTGGAATCGGACCAAGGGCGTCCTCGCCTCGCGGGACTTCGTCGATTTGATCTCGCTTGTGTCCCAGTATGTTCTGTTCGCCCTGACCAATGTCTGTATGCAGGTCCAGCTCGAACCGGGGGTGGCTGATCTGCCGGGGATCGAGGGGTAGTGCGCATACCCAAACGGACCCAGGCTTGTCAGGAGATTGGAGCGCACGGAATGTGTCGCTGCGGCGATTCTTATCAGGCTGACTCTTGAATCTCCCGCCGCAATTCACTCGCGAAGGCACGCCTTTTCCTTGACGGACAACGGTATGCCTGCGGCGCCCGTATAAAACACGACGAGCTTCACTGGATCGCTTCCGACATTCCGCCCGTTGTGCGATCGGTTGACCACTTCGGAGAGCGCATCGCCCGCGTTCAACCGTTTCATGCGTCCGTCATCGAGCACAAGTTCGAGCGTTCCCTCAAGCATGTAGGCAAAGTTGGGGACGAGGTGACAGTGCCAGCCGGTTTGCGCACCCGGCGCGATCTCGATGAGCAAAGCGGTCATTTCCGCTTGCCCGCCCGGATAGATGATCGGTTTTCCGTCCCAGCTGGTGGTCTCCTTCGCGAGTGAAGTGACCTTCACATCACTCGAAGGGTCGAGGGCCGCAGCATCAAGCGACGCGAAAAGAAGCGACCACACGATCAAGCGATGCTGAAGTTTCATTGCTTCACCCCAACGCAGTCATCCAGTGGCACGCATCGGATCCAACAAAAACAACGGCCTAGCGTGATCATCGTGCAGCAAGTGCGGTGTCGGGGAATGCGCTGAATACGCCATCCACCCCCAGCCGGAAGAACTGCTGATACTCGGCACGGGGGTCTCCCGAGTAGCTGTGTGCAAGATGCCGGCTCTCGTTCCGGAACGTGAAGGCATGGACGAACAGCCCCAGCTTGTGCGCATCGTCGATGAGCGAGGTGGGATGCTGGGTGCTGGCGTCCCGCAAATCGGTTTTACCGTCGCCGTTGATGTCTTTCAGCTTGCCGGCATCGTCCAGTTGGCCTTTGACCGGAACGATGTAAGGCTTCCATGGACCGATCCCATCCGCATAGGTCTTGATTTCCGCAAGCCCGGCGGGTGTCACCATGTCGCTGAAGAGCCGTGGGTCGCCGGATCGTTCCCAATCATAGGGGCGGTGAAACGGGGGCGCGTAGGTGATGCCGCCTGTCTTGAGGTCATAGCCATCGCCGTCAATGAGTTGCACCATGCGCACTTTTAGACCTTTGGCCCGCATCTCTTTCAGGCTGCTGGGCTCAAAACTTTGCACGAAGACGGGAGCGGTTTTACTGTTCCAACCCGCAGACTGAAGGGCGCTGATGAGCTTGTCCTCAAGCGGCAGACCGAGGTCGCGATGGTAGGTGGGGTTCTTCGTCTCCGGGTAGATGGCAATGGAGCGACCAAGCCTGTTGCTTTCAGCTTTCACCAGGTCGATGACCTCCTGCAGGGTCACTATCTTGAACTTGCCGTTGTACTGCTGGGGACGCTCGGGGTCGGTGGCGACGACGCCGAGGGTTTTTATTTCGGCAAGCGTGAAGTCATGAGCGAACCACCCGCTCTGCAGTTCACCGTCTATCGGCCAGCTCTCGCGCTTGCGGCTTGCGAATTCGGGCCGGCTGGCAACATCCGTGTTCATGGCTAGATTGGGGTAATGGCTGGCGATCAGCACGCCGTCCTTGGTCGAGATCAGGTCAGGTTCGATCACATCGGCGCCAAGGTCGATTGCTTTCTGATAGGCCTCAAGGGTGTGTTCCGGCAAGTAGCCCGAAGCACCGCGATGAGCGATCACCAGGGGTTGGTGGCCGTCTAGCGTGTGTGGAGACTGTGGAGCCATGCTGCTGCAGCCAGCAGTGATCGTCAGGGCCATCAAATTAGTGAGTGTAAGTAGGGTCAGGACCGTCGGACTAGTGTCGAACATAAGTGAATATCCACGAAAGATAGGTAACCAGCATGCGCCTGATTTGTAAAGCGGATCAACCTTGTCGGGTAACAGACATTCGGCTGAAGGCTCCCTTTCGGTACTTACCGCAGCCTGTTTCCCGCCCTGAACAAGGCTTCGCAGTTCGGTACGCCATCGTCTGCTCCGACTGAGAAAGCGGGCACGTCAATCCCCTCCACTTGAATAACTGTTAGGCTTTTAACTCACTTTGGACTGTTAGGCTTTTAACTCACTTTGGGAGGATCCGAAAATGGCAAAAGCACTTCGATTCATCATTGTCCCGAAAGTCTCGCATCCCTGGTTCGACGAGGTAAACAAAGGCGCGCAGGCCCAAGCTGAAATCCTGAGCCGTGAGCTCGGTGTCGAAGTTGTGGTTGACTACAGGCCCCCCTCCGTTGCCGACGTCGTCGAGCAGAACGCGATCCTGGAAAAGGCCGCCAGCAGTCGCCCAAGTGGCATCGCTGTAGATCCGGTTGACACAGTAGGCCATATGACGGCAATCAACCGCATCAGGGACCAGGGTATTCCGGTGGTTCTCTTCGACTCACCGTCGCCAGATGCCAGCATGACCAGCGTTGGCAACGACTTTTCGCAGCAGGGGATCATTGCGGCCGAGCGTCTCGCCAAGCTGATTGGGTGCGCCGGCAAAGTGGCTGTGATGCAGGGATATCCCACGGCACCCAATCACAAGGAACGCTACGAAGCCCAGCTGGCGGTATTGGGGAAATATCCCGATATCACTGTCGTAGACGGCGGCATCGACAATGACGACATCGAGACTGCTCGCCAACAAGCTTCGGCTGTTCTCGAATCGCATCCGGATCTGAGCGGTTACTTGTGCTGCGATGCTTCCGGCCCGATAGGCATCGCATCCGCGATCAAAAATGCCGGGAGGGTCGGCAAAGTCAAAGTCGTCAGCATGGATGGGATCAAACCCATACTTGATGCCATTAAAGAAGGCGTGATCGAGTCCTCCTCAGCAACCATTCCGAAAATGCAAGGATCGATGTCCATCCTGATGTTGTGGCAAGCATCGCTGGGCGTTCAGATCCCTCAGGCTATTGATACAGGCATTGACGTGATTACGCAGGAGAACGTGGATCGATATCGGGCTGAGGCAGTCTAGCGGCACGAAAACCACATGCAGTCCTCCAGTGGAGGTCGTCTTGGCGGGGTACGGCCAAGGCTGATCCATAGTCAGCGACCCTAAGCAGACGTATGCCAGGGTCTGGAAAGCGATGGCCATTCGGAGCGTGAATGGCTGAATGCCGGATCAGGCAAGAACCTGGAGCTTGGATAAAACATGAAAGCGATCGAATTCTTACTGCTTGCTTGGATGTTGGTTGGCTCGGCATGGGCCGCAAAGCCTGCCGAGAGTCCTCCGACGGCGGGCCCTGAGACCACGCTCAATGCTGCTGTCCACTATGTGGACGGTATCTTTGTTCATACCTTGGCCTCTCTTGAATTGATCGCATCGACTCCTGAGGCCCAAAACAAAGACTGGAAAGGCATCAAGCCCTATCTGAAGCAGCTTGATGCAGGTTTTCCGGGGATCTATTTTTGGGTCCTGCCCGATGGAAACTACTATTCCATAGCCCTGGATTACACCAACCTCAATCTGGCCGACCGCGCCTATTTCAAGACCTTGATGGCTGGCAATCAGGTGAAGGGATTCCCGATATATGGCCGCTCCTCGGGGAAGAAATCGGCCCTGATGGCTGTCCCGATCGTGCGCGACAACAAGGTGATCGGAGCGCTGGGTGCTTCCGTTTTCCTTGATGAACTGCATGCGCGACTCAATCGGGATTTAGCCTTGCCACCTGGCTATGTCTGGTATGTCCTGGATTCTGGCGGCAACACCATGCTGCACCAGGATGGCGACTTCATCTTCATGAATGCGCTCACGCAGGGCAGTCAATCGTTGCGGGAAGCCTTGTCCGAAGCGCTGAAGCATGAAAGCGGCGCAATGCAATACGTGCTCGGCGGCGACAGGCACGCGCATTACCGAAAATTGCCGAGCATGGACTGGTGGATGGTTCTGGCCAAAACCGGAGAGGAAACGTTGCAGGTCCCACCCCAGCTGACGCTTTCGCTCGATCGCTTTGTCCAGGATTTGCAGAACAGGTTGGATCGGATCGATGGTTCCCTGTCCCAAATGATTGAGAAAAGCCGTTCGACTATCGAAAAAGAGGACGGCATCAGAAACCTTCTGGCTTCCTTCATCAACGAAAATCCTGATGTGGTCGATGCATCGTTTGTCGACGGAAAAGGCTTTCTGCGGCAGATCGAACCCAGCGAATACAAGAATCTCGAGAACGCCGACATCAGCAAGCGAGACCATGTGATTGCCATGCTGCAAACCCGCATGCCGGTTTTCAGCAGCGGTTTTCCAGCATTCGAGGGCTTTCTGGCAGTGGATCTGGCCCACCCCTTGTACGACGGCAGGAAAAACTTCGTCGGCTCCATCAGTGCCTTCA
>Ga0316601_100001831_pt1 | contig 10669 bp, 10 predicted proteins | sample OWC_soil_day5_no_FD_207663 | JGI IMG/M metagenome (GOLD analysis project Ga0316601, IMG submission 207663) | Wetland soil microbial communities from Old Woman Creek delta, Ohio, United States - OWC_soil_day5_noCT | ecosystem: Environmental > Terrestrial > Soil > Wetlands | place: USA: Ohio...
GAGAGGCTGTCGGAAGCGGAGGAGTGGATTCGAGGAGCGATTGCCGCGGACGAAAGAAATGGAACATTGTTTGAACTCGCTAGGGATTTCCTGCTTCTTGAGGGAATCCTGAAACGAAAAGGCAATGAACGCAGTGCACAGGAAAGCCTCCACAGGGCAATAGGGATTTTCAAGAGTTGTGGCGCGGACGGGTGGGTGACGAAATACGAGAAAGAAATAACCAAAATGAGATGAAAGATTTCTTACCCGAAAGGCTACGGCTTGTCCAGGTAACTACTCCGCAATTATCAATTACGGTGATCTTGGAATTGCCGTTCTTTCAAGTATACGTTTGTTAATCGCTCGTCGAAAAACACCAGAAACACGAGCTCCCACTTACGATTACGATACGAAGCTGACCGCTGGTAGGGCGCAACTGAAGCTGAGAATTTCGAAGGTTCCCGGGAGTTCAGGCTGAATTGAGAACTTATGCCCCCGCCTTGCCTTATGCATAAGGGATTCGTTACGTCAATCATAGTTAGACACGGGCCTTCCAAAGCCATCAAGCACGATGGGTTGACAACAAAGGCTGATTCTGGACGGCAATGGCGGTGCTTAAGCCTTTCTGCCAAATCTCCAAATACCATCTAATCCCTAAAATAAAGCGTTTTCCCCAAGAAAATACAGGTTTCACCCCATAGGCACTATTCATCGAGGTCATTATTTTTGAACAGCCCTAATTCGACATGGATATCGCATCTAGGAAGTCTGGAGCACGGCTAATGTTGCAGCTTGCTGTGAGGGAAATATTCGTTTTGTGGGTTAAGAGACTCTGAGCGAAGGGGGCGAACCAAATGGCAAATCAGGATTATCAGGTTAAGACTGAAGAATATGCCAAGTGTATAGAAGGCTCCAAAAGAATCCGTTGGGACATAGACAAGGATGTCCTTCGCGGACGAGAATTTGATTTCTCTAAGAAATTCCTTCCCGAAAGCCTTTCGAAGGTCGATCAGCTGGAGTTCTTAGACCCTGAGGAGAAGAAGTTCTTAAGCCAGACCCAGGGCCGGACCTACGCGAATATGTTCGGATTTGTTGAGCTCTTCATCGTTGCAAAGATTCTTGACATCACCCGCCATCACTGGTTGGGAGACCAGGTTGCTCTCGAAGCGCTCGTGCGATTCAGCGATGAGGAACTAAAACATCAGGAGCTTTTTCGGAGGATTGAGAAGATGATGGTTTCTGGCATGCCTGAAGGCTACACATTTTCGTGGAATCCTAATGAGGTTGCCGGGGCTGTGCTCAGCAAATCGACATGGGCTGTGATGGCCCTTATCTATGAGATAGAGCTTTTCACTCAAGAGCATTACAAAAAGAGCATCGAACCTGATGAAAATCTTTCAGAATTATACAAGGACATATTCCTGTACCACTGGAAAGAGGAGGCCCACCACGCTTACCTCGACTACATTGAATGGCCGCTTGAAGACAAGAGGCTTAAACCCTTGGAGCGGGAGCGGGCGATCGATGAGTTGATCGAATTGGTCGGAGCTGTAGACGGAATTCTGCGGGAGCAGAGCAAATCTGATGCCGAATACTTTCTGAGGATTTGTGGGCGCTCGTTCACCGAAGAACAAATGGGGAGCATTAAGGCCTGCTTACTCAAGGCCTATCGCTGGCAGTACATTTTCTCTGGGGTAGAACATCCACGCTTTCAAAAGCTTCTTAGGAGCTTGATTACGGAGGCGCAGCCTCAACGGATCGCTCAGGCCCTTAGTCCACTGGCCTCCCCATAATGACAAACAGGAGGAGTGTGCGGGAAACCGTTCATGGCAAAAGGGAAACCGTCTATAAACAAATAAGTATCCTTAGAAAGGGGGATGGAAGATGGAAGCGAATCGAAAGAAAATTATCGCAGTGTCTTTAGCGGTGTTTTTCGTGGTGTTGTCGAGCTTTTCTGGCGCATTGGCCGAAGAATACAATGCCATGAAAGGGGTCAAATCCGTCAATGCGATGTTCGACATGAGAGATGCCAATCTCCAAACGGCCATCATTCACTTGAATCTCATTCATGACACCTATACTGAACTTCTCGCCATGAAAAAGAAACCTGTTTTCGTTGTCGTTTTCATGGCCGGAGCAGTCAAGCTGATTTCCACCGACCGTAGCGGATTTAAAGCCGAGGAGCAGAATTCTCTGAAGGAGATTGCCGGCATTATTTCAAAGATGTCGAAGGCCGGAATTCGTGTGGAGGTATGTCTTTTTGCCGCAAAGGTCTTTGGAGTGGAACCGGCGTCGATTCTCCCGGAAATTAAGCGGGTAGGCAACGGGTGGATATCGGAGATCGGTTATCAGGCTAGGGGCTATTCACTGGTTCCGGTATACTAAAGAGAAGAATACTTGACAGGGTTTTGCTTGCGTCTGTGATAGACTTCTACAACCGGAAATCATCTGTCCTAAGGGAGAGTCTTAGGCCTTCGCTTAACGGTACGCACCCGTTCAAACGGACTCGGAGAGCCCGGAGAGATATCGATACTCATAGAAGGGGATGTTAAAGAAACGGTCGCTGGCTAGATCATCATCTAAGAAAGGAGGCAAGAAATGCCCGCTGAAGCTAAGAAAAAAGTCGCAAAGCCTAAGAAAGTTGCCAAACCAAAGGCCCCTGCAAAGAAAAAGCCCGCACTTGAATGCGGAGTTTGCGGTTACAGGGTCATTGTAGATGAGGCGTGCGGTTGTGCTGAGGAGCACCTACTCGTCTGCTGCGGCCAACCCATGAACAAGAAAAAAGCCAAGTTTTCGTCTCACAAGAAGAACGTGGCTCCTTCGCCAAAGATTGTCAGTGGCGCGGTGCAGGGTATTTTTGTTTTATTCGGGATGCGAAAACCCGAGGATAATCCTGTTATTCTCACCACCGAAATAGGCTCTGCATCCAAAGAAATCCCGCCTTTCGACATTTTTAGCCGCGGCAGTCCTTATTCGCTGAACGGTCACCTTTTCAATCTTACGGTTGCTAATCGCTAGGTTTCACGGCTGGTTCAAAATTCAAGGTTTCGACGGATTAGAACCGGCTGCTGATGAGCTGCCAATTGAAGATTACGAAATCATGATCAGTCTCCGGTCGGTTTCGAAATCGTCACTAGAGCTTTTCCTGTCCAGGCGATAGGCTGAAGTAGGAAGTCATAACCTAGCGTTTTCCTGCTCTGGCAATCGGGATTTGTTAATTGTATCTCCTACAATTCATACCATCAACTGGCCATATCGGCATCCCCAAATTCATCCAATGCGGTTTCATTGACAGACAAGGGTGGATCCACTACAATTCCAGTCTGAGAGGAAGCCTTATATTACCCAAACTGGTGTATCACTATGGCTGAAAGATCATACACTCCGATTAAACGCGGCTTTCTGTCCTCCCTCACCGCTCTTGCGTTGCTTAGCGCAACATTGTCCGGATGTTTAGCGACCTCGATGATCGAAAAGAGTGCTATGGGGGAGCCCAAGGAGGGCGTTCGCTTTTGCCTGTCCACCGGCGCCGACGCCTACGAAATCACCCGATGGTGGGATGCAGGGAAGGAGACTCTCAGCATCCCGAGGCGCAGTTTGGTGGCGGGCTGCGATACCGCTCGCTTCTTTCTCAACGGTTCGGTTCATGAACTCCAGATCGCGCAACCAGCGAGTGCAAAGTGGGAGACCAGGGTCCGGCCCCCGCTGCCTGATGACAGCTATCCGTCATGCGCACTGCTGGTGTCCTATGGCTGTTTTTCTGAGTCACCAGCGCTGGAGGGCGTGGCCGTTACCAGTGCTGCCGGGCTCGTCGCGAAGAGTGAACGAAAACAACCTAATCCGGCCGCATATGCCCTGATGCCGGCGGGAATTGCTGCAGACTTCTATCTATTTATTGGGGCTGTGGTGACCATGCCTGTCTGGGCGCCCATTGGTCTCATGTCGGAGAGTAGTGAGGCAAACGAAAAGCGCGAAAAGAAAGCGGAGGCGAAGGGTAAGCTTCCTGGGCCCGTCGCTGCCTGCTGGACCGCCATCGATAGCGCGATGGAAAAAGGCGGTTTGCCCAATTCAGACCAGTTGTTCGTCGGGTTCGAGTGGGTTCCTGGTAGAGAAAACGCCTATGTCCTTACGACGGCAAACGAGGCATTCAGTGACGATAAGCCTGTCTCCATCGACGCACGAGTGACGCTCAGCCAGGGTCGTGTTCAATTTCGAATTGAGAACAGGGGCCACCTATGGACGGATGCGGATGTTGAGTGTGGCCTGCGGGCTGGAGATGTTGTTGCGACCTACGTGAAACTCCGAAAATGAGACCAGGTATTGGAACATCTGCGGCCATCGGTCATGCTGGTTCAGGAGTGCGACCCATCTGTAATTAGTTCTCCTGCTAATCTATCGTCTGGTCTAAACCTCGAAAACGAGCGTTTTAACGATACGGATTGGAACCAGGTCCTAATGAGCTGCCAGTTCAAGATTTCGAAAGCAGGTTCGGTTACGGCTCAGTGTTGAAATCATAACCGGTGCCATTCTAATCCCCGCAATAGGTTGCTTGGGCAAGTCGCTATATCTACTTCCCAATTCCACACGCAAGTATTCTCTCCGTAATCGCTCGTCAATCCCAAAAGAATCTTCTTGACTTTTGGGAAGCAAACACTCATTGGTTTTGTAAATCATCCTATCTCAAAGGTTCACTCACCCCTTTTTCGAGGACGCTATGATGTGGACCTATCTGAAAATGCCCCACCGTTGCCTCCCCGAGGCTAATGCCTGAGGGAGGTGCACAATATCATTTACAATTTGTCACAAAGCCAAACCCGTGGACACATGCGCACAAAAAGCCATGGGTATCGCTCATTTGGTTTGTCCCCTGCTCATCGGTTTTTCCAGCTTTTTACTTAAACCTGGGAAGTGATCTTTTTCGGAAATTATGTTGCTAGTGCATCGAGGAATAGGAAGTGACACGGAGGCATAACAAGATGCAGGCCGTGCTAATAGCAGCACGGCAGGAGGTGTCAAATGAGACTGCAAGAACACTTTCATCTAGGCACAAGTTTCAACACGATCCTTTCTACCACTTCAATAATCTTCACCTTGCTTGCGTCCCTGATAACCTTACACTCCGATATTTGTTTGGCGCAGGTGAAAGAAGAGTGGGTGGCCAGGTACGAAGGGTCAATAAATGCGGATACGCCGGTAGGTATTGCTCTGGATGCTATCGGCAATGTGTATGTGGCGGGGACCACTGGTGAATTAACCTGTCCCTGGATTACGATTAAATATGATGCGCAAGGCAGGGAACTTTGGGTGTCCAAGTTCTATGGGCCAGAGCAGAGCTTAATGTGGATAAACTTTGCCAGCGCATTTGCAGTTGATTCCTCGGGCAATGCCTATATAACGGGGTGTAGCAGTAGGTGGGACAAGAGATTTTCTCTGACTTATACGATTAAGTTAGACTCTAACGGCAATCAACTCTGGATGGCAAGGTTCAATGATCAGGTTTCCGAATACGATGGCATTACTTCAGCGGTCGCGGTGGATATCGCTGGAAATGTTTACGTTACAGGAACGGGCTCTAGCCAAGATGGTGAGCATCGAGAATACAAAACCATCAAATACGACGGTAGTGGTAATCTGGTATGGGTGTCTAGGTACAAGGATCCGGATAGCATGTATGACATGGCGAATGCCCTTGCTTTGGATACTGCGGGAAACGTATATGTAACGGGGCTGTCTGATGATAAACTGGGTTTGATTAGCTCCTGTACGACCATTAAATACGATGGTAATGGTAACCTGCTTTGGGCGTCTAAGTATACCGGGCCGAACGGAAGTGGTCGTAACGATGCTCACGATCTTGCAGTGGATGCCTCGGGCAATGTTTATGTGACTGGGTTCGGTAATGGGTCTGGCACATCCTATGATTACGTTACAATAAAATACGATTCCAACGGAAATGAAGTCTGGGTAGCTAGGTACGACGGGGTTTATAATAGCAGTTCTACCGATGATAAGGCTTCATGCATTGCCTTGGACGGTGCTGGAAACGTCTATGTGACCGGCACTAGCAATGATCCGCTGGAAACGAAATTCGTAACGCTTAAATATGACTCGAACGGAAATCGAATCTGGATGACCGAGCATCGGGGGTCCTATATGGGAACAGTTGAAAACAAACCTACAAGCATTACGCTGGATGCCGCTGCAAACGTCTACATCGCTGGAACGGGTCTAGGGACAGATATGTACGCTGATTACTTTACGGTTAAATACGATAATAATGGCAATCAGCTCTGGGAGGCCATTTACGATTATTCACAAAGTGGAACTGGGTTTAATGCTTTTGCGGTTGATTCAGCAGCTAGTGTCTATATGGTAATGCAAGGCTCTTTAGACACGGTAAAATTAGTTGACGGAAGCGGCAGTGATGCAAGTGCAGGGTCAGGCGGAGGATCTAGTGGCGGGTGCTTTATTAACAGTTTAATGCCGTAAGACAGATTCTCTAATCTGCAAAATCTGGTACTTGGCCTGCCAGACGATGTGATAGAAGTTTAGAACTCAAAAGCATCCGAAGTGTGCTTCCTTGTGCAACCTGCCTTGGCTTACACTCAGCGCTGATGAGGAACAGGCGTTCGAGAGCATGTTCGCCATCGGTGACGGGGTGGATTCAGGCAGGATTCCGCGCGAGAAGGGGCTGTATGAAATCAGGAAGCGCTATAAGTACGACCTTCCCAGTGACCACCAGTATTAAGTGTGAGATAGTTCAAGCCCTGCCCAGACGACCCCGATTGGATACGCGTCTTTGCCAAGTCGATAGACTTGAGTTGCTAATCGCGCCCCTGAGACACTGCATCCCCGCTTTCCACTACGATGCGTTGTCGCTCGGGTGTCCCAAGAGAATCGTCCACTTTCCATAGCCTTGACACACAAGAGCGAAATCCCCTACTATCCATCCCACACGAAGCGAGTCCTTATCTTATTACCTCCGCGCAGGTGGAAGTCTGCAGGGGCTCTCAACAGAACAGGTGCATGCGTATCATTCGTATGTGCTGGAGAGAAACTGGAATAGTGATGGAGGGGATATGAACCGCGAGGGTCTAATATCAGCCATTACTGATACCATCCCATGGGTGAAGATGAGGGGGATCTGTGCAGAGATCTTCGAGGACGGCCATGTTAAACTCATGGTGCCTGCAATGAACCATTTGAATCATCTAGGCATAGTTTATGCCGGCACGCACTTCATGCTCATGGAGGTCGCTGGCGCGGCCATGTTCTTGACGCTCTACGGTGTTGAGAAGTTTACACCCATCAATAAGGGAATGAGCATCCGATTCCTGAAACCCGCCATGACGGATATCTCCTGCGAGCTCAGCATGAGCAGTGAAGAGGCGCAGAAAAAGCTAAAGCCCGTTGAGGAAAGGGGCAAGGGGGAATGGGTTCTTGACATGACCGTCACCGATACCAACGGCACTATCGTATCTGCCTCGACATGCACATATTACCTTGTCCCTTCTCCCCTTGCTTGAACCTCATGCCATGAAGGGTATACCCATCCTGTCACCCAATTACTACCGAACATCCCAGAAAGGTCAAGAAATGAGCTCCATAGGATATGTACCCCCGGCGGAACATTAGGGATGCCAATCGCTAGCTCTCTGGACTGGCTCAAAATTCAAGCTTGAGATACGCATGGTTCCGTTGAGACGGGCGATCAGAAGGCCCCTTTGCCTGGCTCATCCAGGGGATCTGTTGAACCCCTTTTACAATCTTTTACATTTCCATAAAACTTCTTTAACATCTTCACCTCATGCTGCAGAATAAAAAAGGTCTTTAATCAAGGAGGGAGTGCCATGTCAAGGATGACAAGAAGAGCATTCATCAGAAGCACTGCTTACCTGGCAGGGGGAGGAATGTGCGCTGTCCACCGGATCGAACCTAGTGGTGCCTGTGGAGAGCTGGGCATCGGATATCGCCTTCATGGAGAGGAGTTGTGGCGAAAACCATCCCCAACCACGACGAGTGTTGGTTGCCTATGCCAGCAGATGCGGTTCGACGGGTAGCGTAGCGGAGGCCATGGGAGACGTACTGTGCGGAATGGGCGCATCCGTCGACGTACGTCTTGTGGAAAACGTCAAGGACCTTGGTCCGTACCAAGCAGTAATTGTCGGAAGTGCCATTCGTCGGGGCAACTGGTTGCCTGAAGCCACTGCTTTTGTGAAAAGTAACCAAGACACGCTCAGCCGGTTGCCCATAGCCTATTTTGTCGTATGCCTGACGATGAAGGACGATAGGCCGGAAAATCGCGATAAAGCCCTGGCCTACCTTGATACGGTACGAAAAGATGCCCCAAGAATAAGGCCTGCGGCCGTGGGCCTTTTCCCGGGAGTGCTGGATTTCAGCAAGCTGTCGTTCGTGAACCAGTCCATATTTAAGGCAAAGGGAGTTTCCGAAGGGGACTACCGAAACTTGGCAGCTGAAAAAGGCTGGGCCTCCAATCTGGGCCCTGCGCTCGTTGCGGCACAGCCCCGAGAGTAATGTGGGGGCAGTTGGGGACGCCAATGTTTTGTCTTGTAAGCATGACATAACCTGGAAACGGTATAATCCCTCACTCGCCTTCGCAGGAAGCCACGGTCTCCAGACCGTGGAGGAATGCGGGTGTCCTCCGAAACCTTGGCGAAGGAGGACTGGAGCTTCGGCGCAGTTCCGCTGGGCGTTGCCCCTGAAGCCCCACGCTCCCGCGCGGGGAGCTTCCCTTCAGCTGACGCGAAACCCGCGCGGCTGATTTCGACGTTACAACTTGAGTTAGTAAACACGCGCCCCCCAACGGCGAATCTTCCACTTCCGCGTACGATACGCAGTCTTTCCATTGGGACGATTGATCCGAGGATTCTGATTCCGCGAGCATGCTCAGGTTATGGTGAGCGGAAGTCGATACATGGACTCGCACTTTCGCCACCCTAGCATTCTATCTATGATGGCTTGGATACCCTAAAGTGCCAGTCCCTCTGTGCAGCGGAAATTAGGATATGGATGAAGTGAAGAAACCCATGTCATTGAGTTGGTTTGTGTGAGCAGGCGAGCCCTCTACTTGCCTTGTGAGGGTTTGAAGCTAATTTCGGTTTCCACCCCTCTGGAAAGGAGGTATCTAATGTAAGCGTTGTAGGGTATGCCCCGCTTTTTTGCGAGCATCTTAATTTTTTTCAGCACAAGGGGGTCGAACTTCACCGTCACGGGGGTCAGCTTCGGCCTCTCGAACCTATCATCCGATTCTCGAAGATCCTTCCAATAATCAGCTATAGAATGCTCCTCCCAGAACTTTCTTTCACTGTCTTCATCCCATTGAAAGTCCGAGATCTCCATAGGTAGAAGTATAGGGCAAGGTATTGCCTGTGTCAATATGGTTCACGACGGCGCCTCCGGGTCAAGGCCCACTCATGGCACGGCCGAATTATGCTTTTGACTTCGGGCTTTGACATTTGTCAGAGTTCGGTGGATGATCAGGGGCCATGAAGATCCTGCTCGTTTATCCCTATTTCATCGAACAACGAATGCGCGATGAGGACATGAAGGCGGTGCCCATGGGCCTCTACTCTGTGGGAGCCGTTCTGAAGGAGAACCATTACGATGTGGAGATCCTCGACTGGCACGAGATCAACAAAACGCCTGAAAAGATAAGGGAAGCGCTCGATCAAAAGAAACCGGATGTGATCGGGTTTTCCGTGCTTCATGGGAACCGCTGGGGCGCCGTCGAAATTGCCCGAACGGCAAAGAGGCTCAACCCGAAAGTCAAAACGGTGTTCGGAGGGGTCGGCGCGACTTTTCTCTGGGAACACTTGCTCACCCACTTCCCTGAGGTGGATTGTGTGGTCCTCGGTGAAGGGGAATGGACCTTCCTGAACCTTGTCCGGCATTTTGAAAAAAAACAGGACAAGGGGCTCGCGAGGATCAAAGGAATCGCGTATCGGGAAAACGGGAAAATCCTGAAAACCGCAGAACCCGAACCCATCAAAGACCTCGACACCCTGCCGATTCCGGCAAAGCACTTTACCTATCCCCATGTCTCTTCCTCGCGGGGATGTGCCTGGAACTGCTCTTTCTGCGGCTCCCCGGAATTCTGGGGAAGGAAGGTACGGTGGCGCTCGCCCGAGAACTTCGTAGAAGAAGTGGAAATGCTTTTCCGAAAAGGAGTGACGTTTTTCTACTTCTCCGACGACACTTTCACGCTCGACCCTAAGCGAGTCGTCGAAATCTGCAAGCGGATCATTGAAAAGAATCTCAAGATTTCATGGTACGCGATTTCGCGTGCGGATCATGTGGATGAGGAAATGCTTTACTGGATGAGAAGGGCGGGGTGCATCCAAATCAGCTACGGAGTGGAAAGCGGGTCGGAAAAAATCAGGAAGGCGCTGGGCAAGCCTGTCAAGACCGGACAGATCAAGCGGGCCTTTGCCCTGACCACACGGTACGGGATTCTTTCCAGGGCCTATTTTATCTATGGGGCTCCCGGCGAAACGTGGGAAACCGTTCAAGAGACCATAGACCTCATGGACGAGATCAAACCCTTGGGCGCGATCTTCTACATTCTGGACGTCTTTCCCGGGACCAAGCTCTATTCAGATCTTAAAAAGAGGCACGGCATCACGGACGACATCTGGCTCAAGAAGATGGAAGGCATCATGTACTTTGAGAC
>Ga0316601_100001832_pt1 | contig 10666 bp, 15 predicted proteins | sample OWC_soil_day5_no_FD_207663 | JGI IMG/M metagenome (GOLD analysis project Ga0316601, IMG submission 207663) | Wetland soil microbial communities from Old Woman Creek delta, Ohio, United States - OWC_soil_day5_noCT | ecosystem: Environmental > Terrestrial > Soil > Wetlands | place: USA: Ohio...
GGATATCGGCTCGGGCCTTGACCACAGTCTGGGATCCTCGGTTGGCTGGACCAGCCCGCAGGGCGTCGGTGCTGTCGGTGCTCGCCCCGGCCCAGCCGTCAGGCTGAGCCCCGCCGCTCAACCGGGCAGGTATCGGATCACCAGCGGATCGGTTATCGGAATGTGACGGCCCGGATGGGCGACGGCTATCTCGGCTCGCCGGAGCACGCCCCGTTCGATGGCATCATAGTCGCGGCCGCGCCTGAGGAGATCCCCGTTCCCCTCGTCGAGCAGCTCAAGCCGGGCGGCAGGATGGTCATACCCGTCGGCGAGCCCTGGACATGACAGAGCCCCCTCGTCCTCGTGGAGCACCCCGACGGCGCGCTCAGCCTCAGGAACCTGCTCCCGGTTCCCTTCGTGCCTCTCACGGGACCGCATGCGCCGACCCGCTGAGGCGGCCTCGTGGCTTGCCAGCCGCGAGCAGGTTTGTAGCCCGGCTTCCTCTCGACGCCGATGCCCTGGAAAAGAACAGGGAAATGTCGCGACGATCCGACCTCATCCTCGCGCTCGAGAAATCGAGGTGACCGAGATCGTCTCTTGACAGCTGTTCGACCACGAGTCTTCGACCGACACGCAGATGACCGACCAACCCGCTGACACCCTGCCGTTCGTCGCGCCCTGCCGACCAATCGCCGCCACGGCGCCGCTGCAATGGCTGAGCCGTGGTTGGCAGGACCTGCGCGCCGGGCGTCGCGCCAGCCTCGCGTACGGCCTGGCCCTCGCCGTGCTGAGCTACGCGGTCGCCTGGGCGACCTGGCAGTTCGGCACGCTAGGCCTATACGCCGGGCTCGCCTCCGGATTCGTGTTCGTCGGACCGCTGCTGGCCGTCGGACTTTACTCCTTAAGTCGACAGCGCGAAGCGGGCGCCGCGCCCGACCTCGAACGTTCCCTGCGCGACGCGCGGGGCCCTATTCGCGATCTGCTGATCCTGGGCGTCGTCCTGCTCGTCGTGCTGCTGGTCTGGGCACGCGCCGTCGCCATGGTGCACATCTTTGCGCCGACCGATCCCGAGACCACCCTACTCGACCTGCTGCCCTTCGTTGCCGTCGGCATCGCAGTCGGCGGCCTGTTCGCCGGCGTGATCTTCGCGGCCACGGCGTTCTCTCTGCCGATGGTCCTCGATCGCGACGCAGACGCCATAACCGCCGCGCTGAGCAGCGCCAACGCAGTGCTGCGCAACCAGCCGGCCGCGCTTCTGTGGGGCATCATCATCCTCGCCCTGGTGCTGGTCGGGTTCGCGACGGCGTTTCTCGCCTTCGTCGTGATTTTCCCGCTGCTTGGCCACGCGACCTGGCATGCCTATCGCGCGACCATCGATGCCTCGGCCTGGCCGGTCCGCGAGTCATGACGGCTGGCGACGTGCCGACGGGCGGTCCAGCGCGTCGCGTCCCGGGCTTCCGGCTCTGCTCGGTTGTTGGTTCCTCGGACATGGTCTGTCTCCTCGGCGGATGCCGAGGAGGCAGGATGGTCGACGGGGACTTGCCCGACTCCGCCCTGGAGGCGTGGCGCGGACGAGGTAGCGGCAACAGGTTGAGCCGTCAGTCCTTCCTATCCAGCTCATCCCCTGGCCGCGGGGGCTCGCCGCCCAGCCGCTCCAGGACCTCGAGGAAGCGTGCCCGGTCCGCGCGGGCGGCCCGGCGCGTGAAGACGTCCTCGGCTTCCAGGGCCGCCACCTTCTCGGCAAGCGCCGTGTTGATGAACTGGTTCAGGCTGACACCGTCGCGCTTGGCGGCGCGCCGCGCCGCCGCCAGGATGCTCTCCGGTGCACTCAACGCGTAATTACTCTTGCCCATCGCGCAGTCTCCTCGCCAGCTCGGCGGGTCGGCACACTTCGATCCCGAACCGTGCCGGCGCCGCCCCAAAGTCGCCAACGTTGAACGTCACCAGCTGGGTCGCGGCGGCGTTCGCAGCCGCCTCGAGCACCATGTCGTCATTGGCGTCGCGGAGCATCGGTCGCCACAGGTACCAGATCGGGACCGGGCGCAGCGTCGCGGCCAGCTGATCGAGAATGACGTCGATGTCGTCCACCGTGCCACGGGCCCGCCGCAGTGTGTCCGGGCGCTTCAGCACCGCTTCGTATTCGAGCAGCAACGGCACCGATGCCGCCGCTGCCAGCCGACCCAGGCCGATCTCCTGGAGGAGAAAGCGGGATGCCCCCGTTGAGCTGACGACGGCGGCGACGATCACGTCGGTGTCGAGCACGACAACCATATGCCCGAGCATATGACGAATGACGCCGAAGTCAATGGACTCCGCGCTCGCTCAGCCCGCTCCCCGGCCGAAGGGGCTGAGGCCGTCGACACCTCGCAGACGAGCTTGGAGACCTGTGAGCACCGAGAGGACGCGTATCGACCCTGAGCAGACCTCCGGGCCGACTGCCTGACGGGATCCCCCGACAAGGGGCGTGGCAAAGTTTGTCATCATGTGTCAGTCTGACTCTAGGAGGCTACCCGAATGGCGACGATGAACGTTTCCCTTCCCGATCCGATGAAGGCGTGGGTCGAGACTCAGGTCGAGACCGGCCACTTCAGTAACGCCAGCGATTACGTCCGTGACTTGATCCGCCGCGACCAGCAGGATCAGGCCCAGCGTGAAGCGTTGGTACAGGCCCTAGTCACCGGAGAGACCAGTGGGATTTCGAGCCGAGATATCGCGGGGATCTGGAATGATGTGAAGGCGCGGCACGGTGGCAACGATTGACCTCTCCGCGGCTGCCGCCAAGGATATCGAGGCCATTCTCGACCAATCGGTGGCGGAGTTCGGCCTGCTCCGAACCGAGAAGTACTATGAGTCGTTGAAGCGTTGCCTCGAGTTGCTGAGCGAGAATCCGGGCATGGGTACTACGGCCGACAATGTTCGGCCCGGCTACCGACGATTCAGCCATGAGAGCCACGTCGTCTTCTACCGACTTTTCGAGGGCGGCATCTTGGTAGTTCGCGTGCTGCACGCGCGGATGGATGTGGGCCGGCAGTTCTGAATAGGGCAGCGACGAGCTGAGCTTCCTGCAGATGGAGGCGCACACGTTTGCTGCAGCTCTTGCCGAAGGTCGGGTCCTGGCGGCGTCCTGCCGAAGGCGGTCACTGGCCTTGAGTCGCTGGCTCAGTGTCGGAGAATTTGACACCCACGGTCAGCTGGTCGGCGGTCGAGCGCATCGATCTTCGCGCATCGAACGCCCGCTTCCTGTGCCCAGCCGACATTCACCAGATTGAGGGGAGGTCGGGGTCGGGTCGACTCCGGCAGTTCGGGATCGACAGCGGCTCAAGTCTCGTAGGCCGCCAGATAGTCCCGGATCGCGCGACCGTGCGCAGTGATGTCGCCGTCGGTGATGTCGCGGAAACCGACGATGCCTGGCGGCAGGACACTGTGCATCACGAAGGGCGGCAGCCAGGTCATGCCGGCGAGCAGCGCGCTTTGCTGGAAGGGCCTCAGCAGCTCGCTGATCGTCCAGTTGTTGAAGCCGCCGGACCGATAGGCCTCCCACGGTCCCCCTGTCGTGATCGAGGACAGCCAGGCCTTGCCGCGCAAGCTGTCACCGACGCCCGGCGGGTAGGCGAAGCCCTGAGTGAGGACCTCGTCCATCCACAGCTTCATGAGCGGCGGGCAGTTGTACCAGTAGAACGGATGCTGGAACGCGATCAGGTCGTGCGCGAGGAGCAGTTCCTGCTCCCTCGCGACGTCGATCTTCCAGGCCGGGTACTCCGCCCGCACATCCCGTACCGTTGCGCCGGGCAGCTGGCGCAGCTGCTCGACGATCAGGCGGTTGGCGCGAGACGCTGTCAGGTCCGGGTGAAAGACATTGATCAGGATGCGCGGCGCGGTCATTGGATGCCCCAAGTCGTGTGAAGGTTCATGAATGAACGATGTGGGCGTCCTGGCTGCTGCGCGCCGAGCAGAGGACGGATGGCGGCATGCTGCCCGGCCTGCTCCGGGTACTCCTGGAGTGCCTGCTGCAGCGGATGCATCGGCAGACCCTGTGCGGTGGCGGCCGCAATCGCACCGCCGCCAGTGACGCGCAGCACCTGGCGTCGATTCATGGCTGTCCTCCTGCGATAACGTTGCCGGCAGGATCGTGAGCGCGGGCCGCAGCAATACCGGCGTGCGGACCATGAACGGCGCACCCGATTCGTCGGCGACGACCGAGGGGCGTCGCCGGTAGCTCAGTACTGGTACATTTCCAGCACGTAGAGGACCGACGTGCTGCGCTCCACGCCGTCCACCGTGATCGTGACCGGCGAGTCCTGCCGGGGGAAGGAGCCCAGGTCGGCGGGCTGCGCCGCCGGATAGGTGCCCAAGACCATCCCGTTCGCGCGGACGGTGTACGGGCCGTCGCCCGGCGGCAGCGTCAGGGTGACGGCGCACGGGTCCTGGTAGCAGGCGCGCGTCGCACCCTCGGCCAGGTTCACCCGGCCGTAATCGGGGCGGTTGTCGAACCAGGTTCCCGCGCACCCGCCGAGGTAGCCGATCCCGAGGAGCGACACTGCGATCGCGCGGGGCATGCGGCGTGGCAGCGAGCCACGGGCCAAGGGGCGACTACGCATCGACGTCTCTCCTACGCAGTGCTGACGAGAATATCAAGAATACAGCCTTCGGCCCGCCGGTGAACGCCTGCGCGACCGCAGTGTCGCTTCCCGGGATCGGTCGTCGACTCGCGGGTCTCGGTGCTCCGCCGCTCACCCCGGACGTCGGCGACACCGACCGGGTGATACACACTGCCGGTGTCAGGGATAGGCGCTCGCAGGTCTCGGCGGAGAATCAGACGGCCTCGCACGCCCCCGCCGGCGCCCAATGCAGGTGCGCCTTCGGGTCGCCCGCGATAGCGGTCGCGAAGGCGTCGTCCAGCGCGCCTGCCGGCGCCGCACCTGCCGGCAGACCGATCACCAGCCGGAAGCGGTTGAGGCCATGCCCGTCCCGATCCCGCAATCCGGCGGCCGCGAGCCTCCCGAGCCGCGCAGCGTCGACGTCCGCTGCCACGACGTAGATCAGCAGCCGGTCACCGATCACGAGGCGCGTGCCGGCCGACCCGCCGTCGACGACCAGCCCGCCGCGCTCGACGGCCTCGAGCACGGCCTCGGGGCAGGTGCAGCCGAGCGTGGTGCGGACGAAGGCGCGCAACGCCGGCGTCGCCGGCGCGACACCGGCTATTGGCACCTGGCCGGGACCGGCTGCCCGCCGCGCTCCTCGTAAACCTGCACGATGCCGACCGCAGGGGTGGCGGTGTTGCCGTGCCCCATCATCGCGGCGACGGCGAACGACCGGCCGTCCAGGCACACCACCGCGGCTCCGAGCCGGCCGGGCGCCAGGTCGGTGGACGCGAAGGCCATGACGCGCCCGTTCTCGAGCCGGTCGCTGAACACCTTGGAGCCCGGAAGGTCGGCGGCCAGCGAGCCGCCGGCGATCCCCATCCCGGTCAAGAAAATGGCCGCCCGGCCGATCCTGGCGGGCAGAAAGCGTTTGCAGGACTTGCTCATGCCTGGCCCCCCGAGTTGCGGAACGTCGACACCATACCGCGCCGGGCGGATCAGGCGGTAGGCTTGTCTCCACCCCTGACACTCCGAAGGTCAGCCTTGCCGAATCGGTCCGCAGACGGCGCGGTACGCGAGCTTCGCACCATCACCGGTGCGGCACTGCTGGCCGCGCTCGCCTGGAGTGTCGTGATCGCCGCCTCCCTGCTCTGGAACCTCTGGTACGAGCAGGAGGAGCACCGTGCCCTCGCGGAGGTCGGTCGGCGGATCGGCATCCCCGCTGAGCACATCGGGAGGCACGTCGCCCTCGACCGGAAGCTGCTGGGCGGCCTCGGGGCAAGCCATGGGGCCATCTGGCTTGCCGGCCTCGGCATGATCGGCTTCATCCAGTCGCGCGTCCGGCGACAGGTCGTCAGCCAGCGCGACGCCCTCGACCGCGGGCGCGTGTCGGCGCAGGTCTTCGAACAGACGGCCGAGGGCATCGTCATCACGGACGCGGAGGGGTGCATCGTCTCGGTCAACAGGGCCTTCACCGAGATCACCGGCTATTCGGCCGAGGAGGCCCTCGGACGCGATCCGAAGCTGCTGCTGGATTCGGGTCGCCACCATGCCGAGTTTCACCGGCAGATCGAGGACTCCCTCAGCGAGCAGGGCCACTGGCGCGGCGAGATCTGGCACCGGCGGAAGAACGGCGAGGCGTACTCCGAGTGGCTGGCCATCAGCACGGTGCGCGATGCGGCCGGCCGGCCGGAGCACTACATCGGCATCTTCTCGGACCTCTCGCAGCAGAAGCGGGATGCCAAGCGCATCCGCATCCTCGCGTTTTACGACGCGCTCACCGGCCTGCCGAACCGGACCCTGCTGGGCGATCGCGCGACGCAGGCCTTGGCGGCCGCGCGGCGCGGCGGCACGCGGGTCGCGCTGCTCTTCATGGACCTCGACGGCTTCAAGCACGTCAACGACTCGCTGGGCCACCTGCTCGGCGATACCCTGCTGCGGCTCGTCGGCAAACGCCTCGCGCAGCACATGCGCAGCTCGGACACTCTCGCGCGGTTCGGCGGGGACGAGTTCGTGCTGCTGCTCACCGAAATCGAGGGACCGGACAGCATCGCCGCGGCCGCACAGCGCTGCCTCGATATCCTGGCTGCACCCTTCGAGCTCGAATCCCATGACATCGACATCACCGCGTCGATCGGCATCAGCGTCTTTCCGGATGACGGCGACAGCCTCGAGGCCCTGGTGAAGAACGCCGATACGGCGATGTACCAGGCCAAGGAGTCCGGCCGGAACCAGTTCCGCTTCTTCGAGGCCGCGATGAACGCGCGGGCGACCTCGCGCGCCATGCTCGGCAACGACCTGCGGCGGGCCCTCGAGCGCGGCGAGCTGCTGCTGCACTACCAGCCGCAGGCCGAGATCAGCACGGGCGAGATCGTCGGGGTCGAGGCGCTGGTCCGCTGGCAGCATCCCCAGCTCGGCCTCGTCTCCCCCGCCGACTTCATCCCCGTGGCGGAGGAGATCGGGCTCATCGTCCGCCTCGGCGACTGGGTGCTGAACGAGGCCTGCCGTCAGGCAGTCGCCTGGCAGCGAGCCGGCCTGCCGCACATCCCGGTGGCGGTGAACCTGTCGGCCCTGCAGTTGCGAAACCCGGACTTCCTGAACAGCGTTCGCCGTGCGTTGCAGTCCGCCGGTCTCGATGCGCACTGGCTCGAGCTCGAGCTGACCGAGAGCGTCCTCATGCATCGGGCCGAAGTCGCCATGCAGACCCTGCAGGGTCTCAGCGCGCTCGGCATCCGGATCGCCATCGACGACTTCGGCACGGGATACTCGAGCCTCGCCTACCTGCGCCGACTCGCCATCGACAAGCTCAAGATCGACCGTTCGTTCATCCGCGACCTCAGCGTCGACGCCGAGGACTCGCTGATCGTCGCCACCATCATCCGGATGGCCCACAGCCTCCGCCTCAGGGTCATCGCCGAGGGCGTCGAGGGTAGCGAGCAGCTCGCCACCCTGCGCGCTCAGGGCTGCGACGAGATCCAGGGCTACCACCTCAGCCGTCCCTTGCCGGCCGACGCGCTTGCCGACTTCATCCACAAGCGCTTTGTAGCGTAGAGTCGCTGCTGGAAGAGGGGGAGCCGTCGGTGCCCTGGGGCCGCAGCGCGGAGACCCGCAGCATGCGCACCGCCATCGAACCGGGAACCAGCCACCCGCTCGGCGCCACGCTGCGCCGAGGTGGCGTCAACTTCGCCGTCTACTCACGGGACGGCACGTGCCTGGACCTGCTGCTGTTCGACGCGGTCGACGACGCCCGACCGGCCCGGGTGATCACCCTCGACCCCGCGCGACATCGTACCTACCACTACTGGCATGCCTTCGTGCCCGACCTCGCGGCAGGCCAGATCTACGCCTGGCGCGCCCGCGGGTCGGTCGATCCCGCCCAGGGGCTTCGTTTCGACCCCGACAAGGTGCTGCTGGATCCCTATGGGCGTTGCGTGGCCGTCCCCGCCGGCTACGACCGGAAGGCTGCCTCGGCGCCGGGCGACAACGCCGCTGTCGCCATGAAGAGCGTCGTCACCGACCCGCGCGGCTACGACTGGGAAGGCGATGAGCCGCTCCGAAGACCCTTCACCCAGACCGTCATCTATGAGATGCACGTCGCCGGCTTCACCCGGCAGCCGAGCTCCGGCGTCGCGCCGCGACGGCGCGGCACCTATGCCGGCGTGATCGAAAAGATTCCGTATCTGCAGGACCTGGGGATCACCGCCGTCGAGCTGCTGCCGGTCTTCCAGTTCGACCCCTTCGACGCGCCGCCGGGCCGGGTCAACTTCTGGGGCTATGCGCCCGTGTCCTTTTTCGCCCCGCATGGGGCCTACAGCTCGCGCACCGATCCGCTCGGCCCGGTCGACGAGTTCCGGGACATGGTGAAGGCCCTGCACCGGGCCGGCATCGAGGTCATCCTCGACGTGGTCTTCAACCACACCGCTGAGGGCGACGAGCGAGGCCCCACGCTCTGCTTCCGCGGTCTGCAGAACGATGCCTACTACATCCTCGAACGGGACGGGTCCCGCTACGCCAACTTCACGGGCACCGGCAACACCCTGAACGCCAACCACCCCGTCGTGCGCCGGCTGATCGCCGACAGCCTGCGCTACTGGGTGGAGGTGATGCACGTCGACGGTTTCCGCTTCGACCTCGCCTCGATCCTCAGCCGCGACGAGGCGGGCCAGCCGCTCGCGAACCCGCCGGTCCTCTACGACATCGAGACCGACCCGGTGCTCGCCGGCGTCAAGCTGATCGCCGAGGCCTGGGACGCCGCCGGTCTCTATCAGGTGGGCAGCTTCGTCGGCGACTTCTGGAAAGAGTGGAACGGGCGTTTCCGCGACGACGTCCGCAGCTTCGTCAGAGGCGACAACGGGACGGCATCGCGCCTCGCATCACGGCTGCTCGCCAGCCCGGACATCTACGGCCACGAGGACCGCGAGCCCGAGCAGAGCGTCAACTTCGTCACCTGCCACGACGGCTTCACCCTCAACGACCTGGTGTCCTACGACCGCAAGCACAACGACGCCAACGGCGAGGACAACCGCGACGGCGCCGATGACAACCGCAGCTGGAACTGCGGCGTCGAAGGCCCGAGCGAGGACCCGGCGATCGCGCGGCTGCGCAGCCGCCAGGTGAAGAATCTCCTGACGCTGAACCTGGTGGCCCTCGGCACGCCCATGCTCCTGATGGGCGACGAGGTGCGGCGCACGCAGCAGGGCAACAACAACGCCTACTGCCAGGACAGCCCGATCAGCTGGTTCGACTGGACCCTCGTCGAGCGGCACCGGGACCTGCACCGGTTCGTGAAGCGGCTCATCGCCCTGCGCCTCCACAGCGAGCTGGCCAAGGGCGAGCACGGCCTGACGTTGAACGAGTTGCTCGGCCAGGCGCGCATCGACTGGCACGGCGTGCGCCTTCACGAGCCAGACTGGGGTGACGGGTCGCACAGCCTGGCCTGCACCTTCTGGAGCATGAGCGGGCGCTCCCTCTTCCACCTGATCGCCAACGCCTACTGGGAGCCGCTCCACTTCGAACTGCCGAAGCCGCCCGGCGGCGGGCAGTCCGGCTGGCGCCGCCTGATCGACACGGCCCTGGATGCCCCCGACGACATCGCCGGGCCTGGCGAGGCCGTGCTGATCACGGCAGACCGGTACCTCGTCCAGCCCCGTTCGACGGTATTGCTGCTTGCCCGGGGCGATTAGGGATACACCGGCATATGGCCATGCATTCCGGGCGACGAACTGGTCCCCACCAGGGCCGGCATTTCGTTATCATCACTGTCGAGACGTGCCAGGACCCTGAAGCGGCATGCGCGTCGGTAACAGTCAGTCGCCACAGGCGGGAACCGTCCCGGCGTTCCCCGGAAAGAACACCACCCAAGGAGAACTCGAACATGCGTAAAGCCGTCTATGCAGCCCTGGCCGCCACAGCCCTGCTGCCCTTGCAGTTCGGTGCCGCCACTGCGGCAGAGGTCGAGGTCCGCACCGCCGGGGACCTGGTGAACATCTGCGCGATCGCGGACGACGACCCGATGGTCGAAGGCGCCCGTGGCTTCTGCTACGGCTTCCTCAGCGGCGCCGCGAACTACCACCGCTCGGTCAACGCCGGCAAGAAGGGCAAGCCGCTGTTCTGCCCGCCGGAGCCTAGAATCAGCCGCGCCGAGGCCGCGAAGCTGTTCGTCGCCTGGGGCCGCGCCAATCCGCAGCACCTGGGCGAAGCGCCGGTCGATGGCCTGATGCGGTTCGCGACGGCGACCTGGCCCTGCAAGCAGGCCAAGCGTTGACGCGGCACCCTGGCCCGATCAGAGTTACTCGACCATTTCCATTTCGAGAGGACACAACGATGCGCACTCTGAAAATCCCTGTCGTGCTCGCTGCAGCACTCCTGCTCGCCGGTTGTGCCGGCATGTCGGACACCCAGCGGCGGACGGCGACCGGGGCTGGCGTCGGCGCAGCCGGCGGCGCCCTGATCGGCTCGTTCAGTGCCAATGCCGGCGCAGGCGCCCTGATCGGCGCCGGCGTGGGCGCGCTCGGCGGCTACATCTACGATCAGGACCAGAAGAGCAAGGGCTACTGACTGAGACGGGCGGCGCGGGAGCCCCGCCCGCCGCCCCCCCCCCTCACCCA
>Ga0316601_100001836_pt1 | contig 10651 bp, 11 predicted proteins | sample OWC_soil_day5_no_FD_207663 | JGI IMG/M metagenome (GOLD analysis project Ga0316601, IMG submission 207663) | Wetland soil microbial communities from Old Woman Creek delta, Ohio, United States - OWC_soil_day5_noCT | ecosystem: Environmental > Terrestrial > Soil > Wetlands | place: USA: Ohio...
GGAGAATCGATTTTCTTTCGAGGTCTTGTCCAGGCACACGATACAGTCTACGCAATACCTTTCACCTATATCGAAGCCACTTCCGAAGTGACCAGACCATGACCTCGGTTGTCCCGGCCCGGCACATGGGCAGGTGCATGACCTCGATGCGTCAGAGCCGCTGCATTTCAAGGCAGCGGCTCTGCTCTCTTATTCAGTGCCCGTCAGAAGTTCACTCTTAGCGCCGCCACCGCATTGTGGCTTTCGAAATTCCCTTCCGAAGAAATGTACGGATCAGAGTTGAACTTTGCATCGGACGTTCCGAAATAGCGGTAGCCGATATCCAGAGACATCATAGGGTTCAAGGCGATCTCGATTCCGACGCCCAGCTGATAGGCAAAGACCGTATCGTCGTCACCCGGGTACAGCACCCCTGAGCCCCCCTGCGGGTCTACGACGTAGGTGTCGTCCTGGTCCAGAACCGCGAAACCGATTCCTCCCCCCCAGTATGGAGTTATCAGCGAGGCATTGTGAAAGTCGAACCATGCATTGGCCATCATGCTGAAAACCCCGAGGTTGCCGTCCACGCTGTTAAACTCGAAGCCTTCTGTCTTCGCGGTGATCGAATCCATATCCGAGTAGCGGTACGAAATCTCCCCCTCCAGACGCACATAACCGAAATCGAAGCCGGCTGTTCCCCCTGTGAAGATGCCCGGGTCAAACTCGACACGGTCATCGTACTGTTGGGGGTCACCAAAGTACGTTGTCGTTACGTCCATGTCCTCGGGGATGCTCACACCGAGGAAGACCGAGGCATAAGGTCCCGGTCGAGGCGGGGTCGCAAAGCAGATTGCCGGGATCACGAGGATTGCGAGGACAGCGATACCGATAAAGTTCCGTTTCATGGGTTTCCTCCTTTGAGCTTCAGTTTGATTTTTGTGGGACTTGTGAGAATTCCCGTCCAGTCCGGTGATAAATTTGCATATTTAATGATTATAAACGATCTTCTGAATTTTTGGTTTACAGCAGTCTCGATTTTGACTGCCTTTTCATATCTATTGTACACGCTGACAGGAAATAGTCAGGGAACAATGGAATAAAAGATTTTTTTCTTCCTCGACGCGGAACCCGGAATCGGCTACTATGGCCCCATGAAGATCACGCTTTTTCTTATCTATGTCCTGCAGCTTGCCATCAGTTATTTCCTCCGTTTCATCAACCTCCGTTATCTGAAAATGCATGGCTCCGAAGTACCGGAGAATTTCGCCGGGGCGATCGATCCGGACACCCTCAGCAAGACCTCGGCCTACACGCTGGATCTGAGCCGTGCAGGTCTTGTCGAGTCTGTCTTCGGTTCCGTTATCCTGATCGCTTTCCTGTTTTGCGGATTGCTGGGAATGTATGACGGCTGGGTCAGCTCTCTGTCCGATTCGTTCATAGTCGGCGGCGTGCTTTTTTTTCTGGTTCTTTTTCTTGTGCAGACGCTTCTGGATATCCCTTTCAGCCTGTATCAGACCTTTCACATCGAGAACCGCTACGGGTTCAATACCATGACGGGCAAGCTCTGGGTTGCCGACCTGGTAAAATCCACGGCGATCTCTCTGGTGCTTCTGGCCCTGATGACCGGAGGCGCATTCTACCTCGTTCGTTTCAGTCCCGACTGGTGGTGGCTATGGGTTTGGGGTTTTTTCGCCCTGGTAACCCTGTTTCTCATGTATATCTCGCCGTATGTGATCGAACCGCTTTTTTTCAAATTCAAGCCGGTCAGCAAGGAGGGACTGGAGGAGGATATCCGCGGCCTGCTGTCCAAGGCCGGACTTGAGGTAAGCCGGGTCATGGAAGTGGACGCCTCGCGCCGGAGCCGCCATTCGAACGCATATTTTACCGGGATAGGCAGGGTAAAACGCATCGTGCTTTTCGACACGCTGCTCGAGCAGATGGACAACCGGGAAGCCCTGGCAATTCTGGCCCATGAGGCGGGACACTGGAAGAAGCATCATATTGTAAAGCGTTTGATCCTTACAGAGGTCGGCAGTCTTGCGGTGCTCTTCGCGGCTTTTCAGCTTTTGCAGTGGGGCGGGCTGCCCGGTCTTATCGGACTTGAGCAGGCCTCTTTTCCTGCAAAGCTGGTGATCCTCGGCTTCCTCGGATCGCTGATAAGCTTTCCGCTTACGCCGCTCGGCAGCTGGCTGTCCAGAAGGCACGAATGGCAGGCCGACCGGTTCGCCGCGGAGCTCTCCGGCACACCCGACGCCCTCGCTTCGGCGCTGATCAAGCTTACCCGGGAGAACCTCTCCAACCTGCATCCGCATCCTCTTTACGCCAGGATTTATTACTCCCATCCTCCCGTGGTGGAGAGGGTTGCAAGGCTGCTGGAGGGGAATCAGGGCAGTTGAGGCCGTTCACTGAATTGCCGGCTTTGCCAGGGTGCCGCGGACCGGTAGCTGGTAATGGCCGGGGGTGGTGAGGTATTTGCTGAGTAGAAGGAAGACGAATTTCTGGTTCTCCAGGAAAACCGGCTTGGGCATGAGTTCGAGGGTCAGGTTGATCGGCGCCGAGCCCATGGGAGAGGTGAAGGGGATTTCACCTTTGAGCCGCACATAGATACCACGGCCCTGCAGGGTGAAGCTTTCCAGCGTTCCCCGGGTGCCGTTTACCCTGTAAAGTCCCTGCACCGCTTCGAAAGATGCATCCGGCAACGGCGTTTGCCCGATTTTCACGCCGTTCAGCACCGCGTTCTTAACCGACAAGCGCACTTCTCCCCTGTAGTTGCCGACCACTCCCCGAAAATCGGCGTTCGATTTCAGGTTGCCGCTTACTCGTGCACCGGTCGCGGTCCGGAAAAAAGGGATATCTTGAAGTTGCACGTCGTTAAGCTTCAGGGAAAATCTCATATTCTGCTGCGGAGAAAAATGACCTTCCATCGATCCTTTGCCGATCTCCCCGCGGTAGTTTATTGCTACCCTTCCGACGCAGAGCGGCAAGAAACTGATGCGGGCTGATGCCGTATCCAGTTTCAGCAGGGTTCCGCGGGCATCCCCGATTTCAACGTTCCGCGCCTTGACCCCGAGCGGAAAGGCCTTGCCGAAATATCCGCACCGCAGTGTATACCCCTTCCGGGCAAGGGCGCCAACCAAGGCCTCCTGGATATCTCCGGTCGGAATGAAAATTATGACGAGGGTTGCGATGAGAAAAAGGGCGGCAAGAATCCATGCACTTATGGCAAGAGTCCGGGACCTCATCATCGGGGGGGCGGTGCGGCGGGTTTGAGAAGCGCAATGGTGAGGGTGAGGTCAAGCCTGGACGGGTCATCGAAACGGGTTTTAAAATGGGCCTTTTTGATGATAACCGGCCGGGTCCCGTTTGCCAGTCGATAGATGAGGTTGACCGCTTCGTTGCCCGTGAGGGCTTCAAGCTTGACTTCGGCGGTCTCTTCCATGAATTCGCCGTTCTGCTCACCTTTCAGGGGAGTTACCTGGCTTGCCTTTCCCTTGATGCCGATCTCTTCCACGACTTTCGCGGGAGAATCGTCGGCGCGGACCGCAGCGAGGCGGTTGCCGAATCGCATGGACATGGCCCGTACGGACAGAAACCGCTGCTTCAGATTCATCATCTGCACCAGATCCGCTTCCCGGGACGTCCGTTTTCTGGCAAGCAGGGCAGTCCTGCCGTTGAGTGCCGAGAGCAGAATAGCCAGCAGGAGCACTACGGCTGTACCTGCCCCGAGCAGCAGACGGGTCCGTTTGTCGAGATTCTTCAGTTGTTCAATACAGAAGGACAGGTATTTCATTTGCCTGCCTCCTGCGATGTTCCCCGGAAGGAGAAGGAGACCCCGCCTCCAGCCCTCGACTTGATCTCTCCCACTTCGGCGGAGGCGAACAATGCTCCGGCGCGCATTTTGAAGTCGGTGACTGCCTGGAATGAGACGGCATCGCCCTTCAGTCGCACCTGATTTCCGTCGAATTCGGCCTCGTAAAACCCGGTTATCCCGTCATCCTTGATTGCCGCAATATTTTTCAATGACGCCAGGAGGCTCTGCGACCCGGAGTCACCTCCCATGCGTCTTATTTCGGATTTCAATTCGGCAACCTCGTCAACGGGTTTTTTCCGGGTTGGAAATACCTCACGATACATTGTGCTAATGGAATTGTTGAGTGAGTCGACATCTTTTTTCACCAGGTAGTACCGTATCCCTGATTCCGCGAACAGGAGCAGTATACAGAGGGATGCAAGAATTGCCGACAGACGGAGTTTTTTCCGGGCTTTCTCGAAACCGGCCGTGTAGGCCAGTTCTCCGTAACGGAAATTAACCGGGGTTCCGGATGCGGCTTCAAGGGCCAGCGCCCATGTTCCCGCCAGTTCAAGTGCGGAGACTGCGTTGCCGGAAAAGGCTTCCGCAAGTCGGCCTGCTATGGGAAGCGGGCAAAATTCCGGAAGACCTGACGTCTCCGGTGCTTCGACCCCGGGGCAGTTGACTGCTGCGTCCCCGAACAGAAAGACCTGTTCGACGCTGATCCCCTTGTCCATTTCAAGGGCTGCAAGAGTTTTGCCGATCTCCCGCGCCAGTTCACCCTCGCCCAGGGCGCGCAGATATACCAGTTCACGGCCATGGTATACGGCCAGTGCGCTGCCGTCCGACAGGGCCGCATGGCCGCCCGCTGTTGTTTCCGCAAGCAGTGAGTTCCAGTGAAACGGTGCGCATGTGACGATCTTCGGTTCAATGCCCGCCCTGGTCATGCATTCTATATGCGCTGCAAGGTGCTTTCTTTTCCCCCAGGCGACAAGTAATTTGCCTCCTTCCAGGGGGATGGCGTCAAAAACCGACTCGTCGGTATCGACGGCCGTTTCTCCCTTCAGTTCAACAGGAAGGATTTCCCTGATCTTTCGCCTGTCGTTAAGGGGGAACTCCATCTCCCGGTAGAAAAAGGCCGCCGGATCGAGGCAGAGAATGATCGTGCCTTTTGCGGCATCCGAAGCTGCGAAGGAATTCAGCAGGGAATCGAGGGCTTCTCCCTCTGCCAGCTGATACTGCGCTGCTTTCCGGAAGGAGACGGCACGTGGTCCGGCGTGGAACTCCAGAGCGAGGATAGAACTGCGGGTCATATCGAGTATCAGCAAATCCATTACATTTCTCTCCAATAGAGGACCGTCGGCTGGAGACCGTCTATCTTCACCAGTGCTTCAACAATGCGGATAGTCTCATTCACCGTGGCCCGCGAGAATATCCGGTAGATGTTCCCCTTGACGCCGATCCTGCCCTGCAATCCTATCCCGATTGTTTCCAGACCGGGTATCCGTGAAATATCGGCAGGGTTTCTGATCGGTGTTGTCCTGCGATACTCCACAATGCGCCCGGCCAAATCGTCATTCATCTCCTCATCGAGGACGGCCAGGATCTCACGGGGGGCTGTATTGACGTTTATCCTGCTGGAAGGTATGCCGGAGCCGTCGTTGTATACCATGACGAAAGGACTCAAGGTGTGTAGTGTCTTTTCGCCATACTCCTTCACCAGCCGTAATTCATCAAAGGTTTCCAGCGGCGCGTTTTTCGCCTGGTACGGGGTCGGCAGTGATCCATAGTAAGAGGTTTCGGCTCCCCCCGGCCGCGGATCGTTGTTTTCGTCTATCCAGTCGACGGCGGAATCACAGAGGTCAGCCGGGAGTTTCAGGTTGCGAAAAAGACGCCGGGCCATGGCAAAAAAAGTCTCGTTCAGTGTGCCGTTGGGAAAAACGATCGAGTTCAGGTTCAGTTTACCGGTTTCATCAACGATTTCCACTCTGAGCACACCCCGTTCATCCTCTATTTCCAAGGGGACTGCCCAACGGTCCTGGAGGGAGCTGTACTCCTGGGCAGACAGGATGGTCCCCAGCACCTTCATTCCCCCGTGTACACCGGAGTCGGCCATAAGGCTCGCCTGCTGTGCATCCTCGTAGCTTTTGCCCAATGATGTCTCCACATAGACATCGTGGATGAATTCTACGGTAACAGCAATCAGGAGAGCGGTAACGACCAGTGTTATGACAAGGGCAAATCCGTTTTCCTTTTTCACTTCTCCCTCACCCGGGGTACGGTAACGGTTGAAAAACTAGAACTTTTCTCGCCCTCCTTTATGGTAAGCGTGATCCGCACCGCCTCGGGAAGTCCGTTGTTCAAAGCGGTGTCCCAGCTTTTCACCCAGGAGTTTCCGTTGTAGCATTCCACGAGGAAACCCTCCAGATGTTCAATCTGGGGATAGGGGGACGATGTGGCTTCCAGGTAGACATCCTGCTCCTCACGAGTGAGCAACATCTTTCCTTGTCTCTCCTCCGGTTTGTATCGCACGACAATTAGGTCCGATGAGGGAGTCGGCCCGCTCAACGGCGTTGTGACAGTGGTGAAATCCAGCGTGGAAGAGGGTTTCCCGAACATATCCCGGTCCTCGACTACGAAATGAAGCTTCCTGTTTTTCCCGGAGTAGTATGCCGCGGCGATTTCCCGCCGCAGTCCATCCAGGGTGGCCCGCGTGTCGCGGAGAGGCTCAAGGCCGGCTGTGGCCCTTTCGCGGCTCTTCATGACCGCAAAATAGGTTCCGTAAAGGGCCCCGCTCAGCATCACCAGGATCAGCAGGGCTATGAGGATTTCCAGCAGGGTGAAGCCCTTATTGTGCGATGTAGTGAACAAGAGAGACAGTCCTCTTAGTATTTTCCCATGTTGCCGTCAGGGTCAGCTTTTTGAAAAACAGAACCGCTGTCTGCTCGACTTCAGCCTTCCAGGAAATTTCCGGGTGTTCCGGGGCAAAAGTTCCTTCCTGGACGGTCTTGAGGGCATCTTTTTTCAACAGCTCGATTTCCTCCAGCTTTGCCCTGGCAAGAAGGAAACCGATTGTTTCCTCGCGGTCGTGCGTTATGATCGACAGGTGGTAGTTGAACGAGGAGATAACCGTCAGGATTACGCCCGACATGATTGCCAGCGCAATCATGACTTCCAGCAGGGTAAACCCCTTCATAACGTTCCCCCGCTGTAATTTTCGAAGACCCTCACCCTGCTGCCGCGCGGGTACGCCAGTATCGTGTAATAGCTTCCTTTCTGCGAGCCGAGATGGATGACGAAGTATTCCCCCCGCCCGAGCGGACCGAAATCAATCCTCACTTCCCCTGACGTGACTTTCCCCAGGCGTGAAGTCGTAACATCGGTTATGGAGATTCCGTCAGCCAGGATCTTTTTATTCAGAAGCACATCCTCGGCGGGCTGTTCGTCTCCGTCGGGCAGTACCTTCAGGATTTCAATGCCGGCGTCGGCGACGTTTACCCTCATTCTGTACGCGGTTTTGGTTGCCACTGCCCTGTCTTCCAGGTACCGAATCGTCGCAGCAAGGGAACGCGCCGACGAACGCAACTCCGCGCTGCTGTCCGTTGACAGCCGGGGAAATACCAGCAGCGCAACGAGGGACAGGATTGCGACCACCACCACGAGTTCCAACAGGGTAAATCCCGGGTCAGAACCTGGTCGGGTAGAGGAGTGCGGGGTGTGAGGTTTCAGCTTTAATGACGAAACGTCATGGATAATTGGCCCAGATATCCTGGTGCCCTTTGCGTTTTGCCCGTTGCCCTCTGCCCTTTGCCCGGTTTTAACGCATATCCCAGCTCTCAATATCCGCATCCTTGCCTTCGCCGCCCCGTGCGCTGTCGGCTCCCATGGAATACAGGTCGTAGTCCCCGTGTTCGCCGGGGGAGAGATACACATAATCATTTTTCCATGGGTCTTTGGGGATAGTCTTCGTTTCCAGGTAGCCACCATCACGGTAGTTTTTCGGGATCAGTCCGGTGGCCGGTTTTGTCAACAAAGACTCGAGCCCCTGTTCCGTGGTCGGGAAATTGCCGTTGTCCAGTTTGTAGAGCTTCAGTGCGCTCTCAAGGTTTCTGATCTGTACCTTGGCATCGGCAATCCTGGCGTCATCCGTCCGGCCGATTATTTTCGGGGCAACCAGGATAGCCAGAAGGCTCAGGATAACGATTACCACCATTATCTCGATAAGGGTGAAGCCGCGATTGCCGCGCAATAGATATTTCATGGTGAAAACCTCCCTGTTGCTTGGTGTTTTTGACAATCTTACTTTATCAGCTGATTCATCTGGAATATGGGCAACAGGACCGCCAGCACGACAATCCCGACAGCCAGGCCCATCGCCAGGACCAGGAGAGGCTCCAGAAGAGCCATGAACCTGGCAACCGAGGAGCTGAACTCTTTCTCGTAGGAATTTCCGGCCTTGAGAAGCATCGCCTCCAGTTTTCCACCCCGCTCACCCACCGAAACCATATGGACAAGGAGAGGGGGGAACAGGGTGCTGGAGCGGAGAGAGGCCGAAAGGCTTCCCCCTTCGACGATCTCCTCCCTGGCCGTGCGGAAAAACTCCCGGTACTTCCTGTTGACCACGACCTCCCCGGTTATCTCCAATGCCTTGATGATAGGAACGCCGCTTTCCAGAAGAAGGCCGAGCACCTTGGAGAACCTTGCCAGAATCAGCCTGCGGACCAGGGCGCCGACCAGCGGAATTTTGAGCACTATCGAATCACGTTTGTAACGGACGGACTCCCTTCTGACAGCTCTCCGGTATGCAAACGCGGCAAGCGCCCCGATGAGCAGCAGCGCCCACCATCCCCGTCGGACCAGCTCACTTGTCTTGATGAGCATGATGGTGATGAGCGGGAGGGTAGCCCTGTTTTGTTCAAAAATGACGATGATTTTCGGTACCACAAACGCCAGGAGGAACATCATGACGCCGGTGCCGACTACCACCATCAGCAGTGGATAGGCGAGGGAGGTAATGATCCTGCTCCTGACCTCTTCCTGGTCCTCCAGGAAATCGGCCAGTCTGTCCAGGATGGTTTCCAGCGCTCCGCTTGCCTCGCCGGCGGCAACCATGCTCGTATAGCTTTCACTGAAGACATCGGGTTCCGCCGAAAGGGCCTTGGCCAGGCTCGCCCCTTCCGCCAGCCTGTCGCGAACCCGTCCGAGAACCTTTTTCAGCTCGCCCGGCTCCTCCTGCTCATACAGGGTGGAAATGGCTTCGAAGACGGGTACGGAAGAGCCCGCAAGGGTGGCGAGTCTTCTTGTCATCAGTGCCAGTTCGGGAAGGCTCACTGCCTTGCGGAAAGTTCTCAGCGTTCGCCCGGACACCGTTTCTTCAAAGGGCGATATCTCTTTCGGGTAGAGCCCGTCCTTCTTCAGAAGGGCCCTGGCTTCCCGGATATTGTCCGCTTCAATTGTTCCGGACGCGGGGCTGCCGCCTGCACGGTATGCGCTATAGCGAAAGGTCGGCATAATCCTCCTGGGTGACCCTCACTATCTCTTCGATGGTGGTGATTCCCGCGGCGGCTTTCCGCAGGCCGTCGTCACGTAGAGTCTGCATGCCTTTCGATATAGCGTATTCCTTTATCACCCCCGCGGGTTCCCGGCGTATGATCATTGAGCAGATATCGGCATCCACCGGGAGCAGTTCGTGGATAATCGTCCGGCCCATGGTGCCCAGCCCGAAGCATTTCTCGCATCCAGCGCCCCGGTAAAGTTTTGCAGGCAGTTCAATCCCGGGGTACACCCTTTCAGGTGCATATTCCTCCCTGCAGTGCGGGCAGATCAGTCTTACCAGCCTCTGGGCGAGGACGGCGCTCAGAGAGGAGGCGACCATGAACGGCTCGATACCCATGTCCACCAGCCTCGTTATGGCGGTGGCAGAGTCGTTCGTATGAAGGGTCGACAGTACCAGGTGACCCGTAAGGCTTGCCTGGATTGCTATTTCAGCCGTTTCCACATCCCGTATTTCTCCCACCATGATGATATCGGGGTCCTGTCGCAGAATGGAGCGTAGGCCGTTGGCAAAGGTGAGATCGATCTTCGGGTTTACCTGGATCTGCCCGACACCTTTCAACTGGTATTCGATCGGGTCCTCGATGGTGATGATATTCTTTTCAGCGGAATTGAGGCGGTTCAGCGCGGCATACAACGTGGTCGATTTGCCGCTCCCGGTAGGCCCCGTGACCAGGACAATTCCGTTGCTGCGCGCCAGAAGCCTTTCCATGAGCGTGACTCCCGCGGGAGAGAGTCCGATGTCTTCCAGGGAGAGGACTCCCTTCTGTTTGTCCAGAAGCCTGAGAACGACCCGTTCGCCGAAAAAAGTGGGAACGATGGAGACCCTGATGTCAATGTCCCTGCCGGCGACGACCACCCGGATCCGACCGTCCTGGGGAAGCCTTTTTTCCGCTATGTTGAGTCCGGAAACGATCTTGACCCTCGATATGAGGGCTTCCTGGACAATTTTCGGTGGCGTCAGCTTCTTGTAGAGGATGCCGTCGATTCGGAAGCGGACCTCTATGTCCCGCTCATACGGCTCGATATGAATGTCGCTGGCCCGTTCCTTGACTGCCTGGAACAGGATCGAGTTCAACAGCCGTATCACCGGTGCCTCATCGGTCAGGTCGAGGAGGTCCCGCGGTTCGTTGAATTCCGTGGCAATCGTGGAGAGGTCCTCACCTTCCAGTTCTTCAACTACCTCCTGGGCCGAGCCCGATAACCGCGAGTAGAAGCGGTTTATGGCTTCGAGCACGGTATCGGGATGGACCGCTATTGCCTCCAGCGGCATGCCGAACACGCCCTGCAGTTCGTCCATGGCAAGCAGGTTGGCGGGGTTTCCCGTGG
>Ga0316601_100001838_pt1 | contig 10646 bp, 5 predicted proteins | sample OWC_soil_day5_no_FD_207663 | JGI IMG/M metagenome (GOLD analysis project Ga0316601, IMG submission 207663) | Wetland soil microbial communities from Old Woman Creek delta, Ohio, United States - OWC_soil_day5_noCT | ecosystem: Environmental > Terrestrial > Soil > Wetlands | place: USA: Ohio...
CTTGGCTACATCAAGGAGGTGGTAAAGCGGAATATCGAAGTGGAGGGGATCCTGCTGACCATGCATGAGCCGAATACCCGCGTCACGGACATCACGATGCGGGAACTGGGCGCGAAGTACAAGAAGCACATCCTGGAGACCATCATCCCGAAGAACACCGCGCTCAGCGAGGCGAGTTTCTTCGGCAAGCCGGCGGTACTGTACAGTGTGAATTCGCGAGGTGCCGCGTCTTATCTGGCGCTGGCTCGTGAGATCATCTCCCACAATGTTCAGCGGGCGGTATCTCCACTTCAACCAACAGTCATGGACCAATTGATAAAGCAAGCGTAGGGAGAGTCTTACCAGAATATGTCACGTGCGGTGGGTTTGGCACTGGGATTGTGTTGCACCTTCGGTTTTCTACCATTCGAAACAGCGCTTCTTCCGGCGGACCCGGTGATGCGCGCGGCCGTGGCCGCGCCCTCGCCCGCGGGTTCCATCCGGACGGACTTCTCCGACTACATCTGGCCCACCGACGCAGGAACGATCGTCACATCGACGTTCGCCGAGTTCCGCACCATGCACTTCCACGGCGGCATTGACATCAGCACCGGTGACCGCACCGGGTACCAGGTCTACGCGTCACGCGACGGCTATGTCTCCCGCATCTATATCTGGCCGACCGGCTACGGCAAGATGCTCTTCGTGCGACACCGGGACGGATACACGACGGTTTACGCGCACCTGAGCAGGTTTGCTCCGGCGATCAATGCCCGCGCGCAGCAGGAACAACTGCGTACCGAAAGCTACCCCGTCAATATCGAGTGCGGGCCGGAGGATTTCCCGGTCGGCAAGGGCGACGTCATCGCCTTTTCGGGGGAAACAGGGATCGGATCTCCCCACCTGCATTTTGAGATCCGTGATGAGAATCTCGATGCGGTGAATCCCCAGCTTTCGGAACACTTGCGTATGGCTGATGGCATCGCACCGGCAATCAGCAAGGTTGCCATTACTCCCCTGGGCGAGAACACCCGCGTTCACGGCGGCTGGGAAACACAGGTGTACAGAGCCCGTTCGGTCGGTGAAAAACGCTACTCGATCTCCGAGACCGTGAACATCACAGGGCGTGCCGGCTTCGCCATCAGCGCCCGGGACCGGACCGAAGGCAGCCGGTTCCGGCGCGGCGTGTATAGGAATTCGCTGTACATCGATGGCGGATTGGTCTATTCCGTTGGACTTGAACGCGCTCCCATGAGAAATGCGCACCAGATCGGCCTGTACTACGACTGGGACCTGCTTGACCGCGGCCAGGGACGCTTCGAACGGCTGTACGCCGAAGGATCGGGCCCGCATCCCTTCCTTCCCTCCGGTTCCCGGGACTCCGGCGTCATCAACAGCAAGGATTTCGCCGAGGGCCGCCACACCTTTCGCATCGTCTGTGAAGATATCGCTGGGAACAAATCCGAAGTGAACGGCACGCTGGTGTTTAATCACCCGCCAGATTTTCAAATCGAATCGTCAGGCCCCGAGATTGCCGTGCAATTCGCCGATTTTTCGACTATCGACCGGATCCTTGTGAGCACCGCCCGGGATGGGGTGACCGGGTGGTCCTTGCACACGGTCATCCCGAAGCGCAGCATTAACGGAAATCTTGTTCGAATCCCTCTGCCCACAGGCAACTTCGACGTCGTCAAGATCGTCGCGCAGAATGTTTGGGGGACCAGATCCGCCCCGCAATTCCATTTTGTCCGGAAACCGTCCTTCGTCGGCCAGTCGTTCGGGCTTGAGCATGCCGTCGAGAACGGCTATGTACGCGTGTTGGCCAAGACCTCCGGGATGTTCACCGTCCCTCCCGTCGTCCGGGTCCATGAAGGACAGGGACAGCGCCCAGTTCCTATGCAGCCTTCGGATATTGACACATATGTCGGCGCTTTCAAGCCGGCCGAATCCTTCGCCGGGCTCAGGAAGATCGCGGCCGACGCCGAGGTCAATGGCCATCGTTTATCGGCGTTTGACGAGTTCAATCTCTACCCGATCGTGCCCGGGAAATCCGGAACCTTCTCCGTTGATGATGGTCGCTTGCTGATCGACTACGATTCCCTGACTGCCTACTCGACGATCTATATGGAAGTCGAAAAGGATGGTGCACACGGGGAGACCGCCTACACCCTCCTGCCGCTCCGCACCGTGCTGGGTGGAGCGCTCCAGGTCTCTGTCTTCGCCGATTCTGCAGTCAAGCATCAAGGCCTCTACTTCCGGGGCCGGGGCAGCCGGGACCTCCTTGCACCATCACCCACCGGCCCGGGGAACATGTTCCGCGCGAAGATCACAAAGACTCTCGGCGACCTGTTTCTTGATGTTGATGACTCTCCCCCATCGGTGAGCTCCCTTCACGTATCCGCTCCCTCCCGGCGGCCTGTGGTGACATTCCGCATTTCCGACGGAGGATCCGGAATTGAATATGACGGTCTAAAGATGTACATTGATGAGAACGTCGCTATTCCAGAAATCGACGGCGAGCACCGCAGGGTACTGTATCAGGCCAGCGACCCCCTTGAACGTGGCAATCACCTCCTGACGATCCGTCTGAAAGACCGAGCCGGCAACAGCAACAGCATCGAGCGACGGTTCTTCGTCCACTGATCCGCCCGCAGGACGCTCTCCGTTCACAGCAACCGAGGAGCGTTTTCGTGTCCGACGCACAACCGGATTCACCCCTGGCAAAAGTGTATTCTCCCGCCGAAGTGGAGAAGAAGTGGTATTCGTACTGGGAAGAACACCGCCTCTTCCATGCCGAGGCCAACCCCCGGAGAGAACCGTACACGATCGTCATTCCCCCGCCCAATGTGACGGGAGTGCTCCATATGGGGCACATCCTCAACAACACGTTGCAGGACGCGTTCATCCGCTTCAAGCGGATGACCGGCTTTGAGGCGTGCTGGATTCCGGGGATGGATCATGCTGGCATCGCCACACAACACGTCGTTGAGCGCTCTCTGTCGCATGAGGGGAAAACGCGACATGACCTTGGACGCGAGAAGTTCGTGGAGAAAGTCTGGGCGTGGAAAAAGCAATACGGCGGAGCCATCATCAAGCAGCTGAGAACCCTCGGCGCTTCGTGCGACTGGGAGCGCGAGAAGTTCACGATGGATGAAAGCCTTTCGACGGCTGTCCGGGAAGTGTTCGTCCGGTTGTACGAAGAGGGACTGATCTACAGGGGAAAATACATCGTCAATTGGTGCCCCAGGGACCACACGGCCATAAGCGACGATGAAGTGAATTTCACGGAACAGCAGGGGAAACTCTACTATATCCGCTACCCGATCAACGGAGGCGGAACCGGCAACACTCCCGCACACCTCACGGTCGCCACCACGCGTCCCGAGACCATGCTTGGCGACACGGCGGTCGCAGTCAATCCCCAGGACGAGCGCTACCGGGCGCTCATTGGCAAGTCTGCGCTTCTCCCTCTCACTGACCGGGAAATCCCGATCATCGCTGACGAGTTCGTCGACCCGTCCTTCGGAACCGGGATGGTCAAGGTGACCCCCGCCCATGATCCGAATGACTACTGGATCGGGCAGCGTCACAATCTGCCACAGATCGGTATTTTTGACATTTCGGCCCGACTGAACGACCAGGTCCCATCGCGTTACCAGGGGCTTGACCGCTTCGAAGCGCGGAAGCTGGTGATATCCGATCTGGAACGGTTGAAGCTGCTCGTGGAAGCGAAGGACTACACAAACAGCGTGGGACACTGTTACCGCTGCAACACGATCATCGAACCATACCTTTCAGACCAGTGGTTCGTGAAGATGAAGCCTCTGGCAGAGCCCGCCCTCGCAGCGGTCACCGGCGGCGCCATCAGGTTTTATCCGGACCGCTGGGTCAAGGTGTACCAGCACTGGATGACCAACATCCGCGACTGGTGCATCTCACGCCAGCTCTGGTGGGGACACCGCATCCCGGTCTGGTACTGCGAGAACAAAAGCACACCCTCCTGCAATGAGCCACTTGTGCGCCGCTCAACACCGGAAACGTGCCCGCACTGCGGAAGTGCCAGCCTTCGGCAGGACGAGGACGTGCTTGATACCTGGTTCTCGTCCTGGCTCTGGCCCTTCTCCGTTCACGACTGGCCCGAGCAGGAACGACGTGGGACGGCCGCCGAGCTGAGGTATTTCTATCCTACCCATACACTCGTCACCGCCCCCGATATCATCTTCTTCTGGGTGGCACGGATGATCATGGCCGGATTGAAATTCGCGCCGTCGTTCACGGGAAGCACCCGGGTTGAAGACAACATTCCGTTCAGAGACGTTTATTTCACGAGCCTCGTGCGGGACGACAAGGGACGCAAGATGTCCAAATCGCTGGGTAATTCCCCCGAGCCGCTCGACCTGATCTCCGAATACGGCGCGGATGCCGTGCGCTTCACAATCCTCTACCTCGCCCCACTTGGCCAGGACATCCTGTACTCCCGTGAGAAGAACGAAATCGGCAGGAATTTCGCCAACAAGATCTGGAATGCCGGTCGCTTCCTCTTGATGAACAGGGACCAGATCGGCGAAACCCCGAAGCGGGGAGAGTTCAACCTGGACTCGTTGGACCTGGCAGACCGTTGGATCCTTTCGCGGCTCCATTCCACGCTCCTCGAGCTGAATGCCGCCCTGGAAGAGTATGAGATCAACAAGATCTCCAAGTCCATTTACGATTTTCTCTGGCATGACTTCTGCGATTGGTATCTCGAGATGATCAAGTCGCGCCTGTACGGGGACGAGGCGATCGCCGCAAAGCAGGCGGTGGTCTGCAGGGCAATTGATGTCTTTGACGCGGCCCTTCGCATCCTCCACCCTCTGATGCCCTTTGTGACCGAGGAGCTCTGGCAGAATATCAGGAAGCGGCAGCCGGGTGAGACCATCATGCGAAGCCAGCTTGTGCGGCCCGACAGGTCCCAGATCAACACCGATGTGGAGCGCCAGATGGAATTCGTCCAGAAAGGCATCGAAGCCATCAGGGCGATTCGGGGAGAAATGGGGATTCCTCCATCAAAGGAGGTGCCGCTCGTCATGAAGACCAGCGCGCAGCATCCGGAAGAGACGATCAGGCAGTACGTAGGATATCTGCAACGGTTGGCACGCGTCGGCTCACTTTCGTTCATCCAGGATCGAGGGCGCCCAACGCTCTCTGCCAGCGCCGTGGTCGATGGCTCGGAATTCTTCGTGCCGCTGGAGGGCATCATCGACATCAACCTCGAAAAGGCCAGGCTCCAGAAGGAGATCGACCGCATCAACGCTCTGCTGAACGGCATCAAAGGAAAACTCACAAACGAGAATTTCGTGCAGCGTGCGCCTCGGGACGTCGTGGAACGAGAGCGCGCAAAACAGGCGAATCTCGAGACGAGCCTGGAGAAGCTCAGGATGAGCCTCGCGCACCTGACGGCCGAAAAATGACCCGGAGGATTACGATGAAACAGAAATTCCTTTTCACTATGCTCACTGCGGCTCTGACGGTCACCGCCGCGTTTTCACAAGTGCCAGTGCAGCCCTCCGCGACCCCGGATTCCCTGGATGCGCGAGAGATGTCCTCAACGCTCCCGCTCGACACGGTCATCACCAAAGGACGGCTGCCGAATGGCATAACGTACTATATCCGCGCGAACCGGAAGCCGGAAAAGCGCGCCGAGCTCCGGCTGGTGATCAATGCCGGCTCCATTCTCGAGGACCACAACCAGCAAGGGCTGGCCCACTTTGTCGAGCACATGGCGTTCAACGGAACAAAGAACTTTCCCAAACAGGACCTGGTCAACTTCCTGGAATCGGTGGGGGTGCGATTCGGAGCGGATCTGAACGCCTACACCAGCTTTGATGAGACAGTCTATATGTTGCAGGTCCCGACAGACACGCCGTCGATCCTGAACAAAGGGTTTGACATCCTGGAAGACTGGGCGCACCTCGTCAGTTTCGAAGGCGACGAGATCGACAAGGAACGCGGTGTGATCGTGGAGGAATGGCGGCTTCGCCGGGGCGCTGAGGCGCGAATCCGCGACAAGCAACTCCCCATCGTGTTCAAGAACTCTCGGTATGCCGAGCGGCTTCCGATCGGACAAAAAGACATCCTCGAGAGCTTCAAGCACGATACCCTGCGCCGGTTCTACAAAGACTGGTACCGCCCTGACCTGATGGCCGTGGTGGCAGTGGGCGACTTCGACAAAAAGCACATTGAGGCGTTGATTACCACACACTTTTCGGCGATACCCAAACCCAGCGATTTGCGCAAGCGTCCGGCGTACCCCGTGCCGGGAAATCAGGAGACCCTCTTCGCCATTGCCACGGACCCGGAAGAGAGCTCGACGGAAGTCAGCCTGAATTTCAAGCACGACGTGGAACCGGACACCCTGGTACGGGATTACCGACGTGGGATCATCGAGCGCCTGTACAACGAAATGCTGACGAACCGACTGACCGAACTCACCCGGCAGTCGGATCCGCCGTATCTCTATGCCTACTCGTACCACGGCCGGTTCGTGCGGACCAAGGAGTTCTATTCGCTCACGACGGTCGTCAAGGAGGGGGGGGTACAGAAAGGCTTGGCCGCAATGCTGACGGAGGCGCAACGGGTTCGCACGTACGGGTTCACGGCGACGGAACTGGCACGGCAGAAAGAAGAGGCTCTTCGCCTGATGCAGGCGGCGTATGAGGAGCGCGACAAAACGGAATCCTCCTCGTTCGCCTCGGAATACATCAGGAATTTTCTCGTGGATGAACCCGTCCCCGGCATCGCCCGCGAATACGAATTGTACAGGACACTCCTGCCCGGAATCACTCTGGAGGAAGTGAACCGTATCGCTGACAATTGGATCACGGAGCAGAACCGCGTGGTCATGCTGAGTGCGCCGGAGAAAGCCGGGTCACCCCTTCCGACCGAAACGGTACTGTCCGCGCTGATCGATAGTGTCACCAAGGCGTCGGTTGCCCCCTATGTCGACAAGATATCCGCCGAACCGCTTGTGCCGAATGTTCCGTTGCCGGGACAAATCGTAGACCGAAAGGAATGGAAAGAACTCGGAGCCACGGAATGGAAGCTCTCGAACGGCATCCGGGTGATTCTCAAACCGACTGACTTCAAGAACGACGAAGTTCTCTTCAGCGCATTCAGCTGGGGCGGATCTTCCCTCGTCCCGGACGACGAGTACGTTTCAGCGATCACCGCCACGTCGGTCGTTCGCGAGGGCGGGTTGGGCTCGTTCGACCGCATCGCGCTGGAGAAGAAGCTGGCCGGGAAGCTGGCGAACGTGGCCCCATCCATCAGCGAGCTGGCTGAAGGGGTGAGCGGAAGCGCGTCGACGCGCGATCTCGCGACGATGTTCCAGTTGCTCCATCTCACCTTCACTGCGCCACGGGAGGACAGCGTCGCCTTCCTGTCGTACCGCGCCAGGATGCGGGGCGCCCTGGAAAACCGGAATGCCCGGCCGGAGGCGGCATTCGAAGACACCATTCTCGTCACCATGTCGCAGTATAACGCTCGCCGACGGCCGTTCAGCCTCGCGATGCTCGAGGAGATGGATCTGAAGAGATCCTTCGCCTTTTACCGTGATCGTTTCGCGGACGCTGGCGACTTCACGTTCATCTTCGTCGGATCGTTCTCGGAGAAAGAGATCGAGCCTTTGATCCGCACGTACCTGGCAACCCTTCCCTCTCACGGAAGGAGCGAGAAATGGAAAGACGTGGGCATCAGACCGCCGAAAGGGGTTGTCGCCAAAACCGTTGCGCGGGGCATCGAGCCAAAAGCTCAGGTGCGCATGATCTTCTCCGGTCCCTTCACGTGGTCGCGGGAGAACCGCCATGCGATGGCGGCACTGGCGAGCGTCCTCCGCATCAAGCTCCGGGAAGCGCTGCGGGAAGAAAAGGGAGGCACCTACGGGGTGTCCGTGGGTGGATCTCCGATCCACTTTCCGCGAGCGGAGTATCGCTTCACTGTCTCTTTCGGCTGCGCGCCGGAACGTGTGGATGAACTGATCAAGACCGCGCTCGAGCAGATCGACAGCCTGAAGATTTTTGGGGCGGCCGATTCGTACATTACCAAGGTCAAGGAAACCGAATGGCGCGAGCGCGAGGTCAGTCTGAAGCAAAACGGGTTCTGGCTTTCGGCGCTGGAGTTTTGTCTCAGCAACGACATCGACCCCAAACAGATCCTGACCTTCACCGAATTGATCGCCGCGCTGACCTCTGACGTGGTCAGGGACGCGGCGCGGACATATCTCAACACGAACGAGTACGCCACATTCATTCTCGTGCCCAACCAGCAGCCATAGCCCATGGGTTTCCAGCGCGTCACGCCAGAGTTGATCCGGCGACTTGAACAGATCGTAGGCACGGGGTTCGTCAGCAGTGACAGCGAATCGCTGTCGCTTAACAGCCGCGACGAAACGGAAGACCTCTGTTTTCTCCCTGAGGTCGTCGTTCGGCCGACAGAGACGGCGGAAGTATCGCGGATCCTGGCACTCGCAAACGAGGCGTCTGTCCCGGTCACCCCGCGCGGGGGAGGAACCGGCCTTTCCGGAGGAGCCCTGCCCGTCTACGGCGGCATTTGCCTCTCCATGGACCGGTTCAACCGGATTCTTTCGATCGACCACCGGAACTTTCAGGCCCACGTCGAGCCCGGGGTTACCACGCAACGTTTCCAGGAGGAACTCGAGCCGCTCGGCCTGTTCTATCCCCCCGACCCGTCGTCCCGGGGCACGTGCCAGCTGGGAGGAAATCTTGCGGAATGCGCGGGCGGACCTCGTGCCGTGAAGTATGGCGTCACGAAAGATTACGTTCTCGGCCTGGAGGCGGTACTGCCAACGGGCGAGGTGATCAAGACCGGCGCCGCCGTGCTCAAGAATGTCACGGGATACAATCTCACGCAGTTGCTCGTCGGCAGCGAAGGGACACTCGCCGTGATCACCAAGATCATCTTCCGCCTCATCCCGCTCCCCCGATTCCGGCAGGTGGTCCTGGTGCCGTTCTCGTCGCTCGAGAAAGCCACCGCCGCGGTGGCCGCAATCTTCCAGCATGGCATCACCCCGTCCGCTCTGGAATTCATGGAACGCGCAGCCGTGAAAGCCGCCGAGAATCGGCTTGGAAAGCAGTGGCCCAACGGCAACGCCGAAGCGCAACTGCTGGTCGAGGTGGATGGGAGCCATGAAGAGACCATCGCGCGCGATATTGAACAGATCGCCGCCGTGGTGGAAAAGTTCGATGCGGCAGATGTGCTGCTTGCAGATGATCCTCAGAAGGTCCAAGACATCTGGGCTTTGCGCCGCAGTATCGGGGAATCGGTGAAAGCCATCTCCGCATACAAGGAAGAAGATACGGTGGTCCCACGCGCCCACCTGCCTGAACTTGTGCGCGGTGTGAAGGAGATCGCTCAACGGTACGGAATCACAGCAATCTGCTACGGCCATGCCGGCGACGGGAACGTCCACGTGAACATCCTCAAAGAAAAGATGGATGATACAACGTGGGAAAGAAACCTGGATGCCGCCGTGCGTGAGATCTTCCGGCTCACGGTTTCCCTCGGCGGAACGATCTCGGGTGAGCACGGGATCGGCTATTCGCAGCGGTCGTACCTCCCCATTGCCCTTTCTCCCGTCGAGCTGAAGCTCATGCGGGAGATCAAACGAACCTTCGATCCGAACGGAATACTCAACCCCGGGAAAATCTTCACATGAAAATATCCAAAGCTGTCGTTACTGCCGCGGGCAAGGGACAGCGCACGCTTCCCCTCCAGACGCTCATTGACCGGGATGGAAAGCAAAAATCCGTCCTCGGCATTATTGTGGAAGAAGCACTCCGGGCGGGAATTGAGGAGCTGTGCATCGTGCTCCACCCGGGAGACGAGGCGCCATACGCGAAGGTTGCGGGCGATCACGCCGGGCGACTGCGGTTTGTCTACCAAGAGGAGCCCCTCGGGTACGGTCACGCGATCTTTTGCGCGCGGGAATTCGTCGGCGCGGACCCCTTTCTGCACCTGGTCGGCGATCACCTCTACGTCAGCCGGTCCGAACGAGGGTGTGCCCAGCACCTGGTGGAGGTCGCCTCGACCGAGGAGTGTGCCGTGTCTGCGGTCCATCCTACGCGGGAAACGCTGCTCCCCAATTTCGGCGCTGTAGGCGGACACAGGCTCGCCGGAAGGCCGGGCCTCTTACGCATCAGCACGGTCATTGAGAAGCCCACGCCGACAGAAGCCGAACAACAGCTTGTGGTCCCGGGAATGCGCGCAGGGTACTACCTCTGTTTCTTCGGCATGCACGTGCTGACACCCTCCGTCATGGAGATCCTGGAACGGAAGCTTCGTTCCCCGGGCGAAAACAAGAGAGTGACCCTGTCCGATGCGCTTGCCGAGCTGGCAAAGGGGGAACAGTATCTGGCCCTCGAGAAAGACGACTGGCGATATGATGTCGGCTCAAAATACGGGCTGCTCAACGCCCAACTCGCGCTCGGCCTGAGCGGCGTGGACCGCGACGAGGTGATCACCATGCTGATGGAAACGCTCGCCCTCCGCGAACGAGGCGCCGTACGAGGACACGCACAATGAGCGAGCTCCTCCGCATCATAACGGCGGACGATCCGCACATTCGAGACAGTTCCCTCGACGCTTTCTGCCGGACGGCATCGCTGGAAACG
>Ga0316601_100001839_pt1 | contig 10645 bp, 7 predicted proteins | sample OWC_soil_day5_no_FD_207663 | JGI IMG/M metagenome (GOLD analysis project Ga0316601, IMG submission 207663) | Wetland soil microbial communities from Old Woman Creek delta, Ohio, United States - OWC_soil_day5_noCT | ecosystem: Environmental > Terrestrial > Soil > Wetlands | place: USA: Ohio...
GAAGGGCGGCACAGCCCTGTCTGTTTCGCCCTTCCAGGGCTTGATCTCACTCGCCCCCACCCAGGGCTTCGGCCGCTTCGCGCCCTTCGCCCTGGGCTCTGCTGCACCGAGCTTTCAGCGCTTGTATCAATTTCCGTTAGCTTGACGCGCATGCCCGGAGGGGCAGAAGAAAATAGCCGGGGGCGAGCGTTTTTTGCGGCCCCCCGGATAGGATGTTTGATATTAAAAAGCCCCGGCAGGGGTGAAAGACCTTATATGACAATGCTTCCTTTCGCCCCCTCAGGGCTCTTCCATTACTGTTTCTTACCAGGGGTTTGCTTCGCTCACCCCTGGCTATTTTCTTCTGCCCCTCCGGGGCTAGGTCAAAATTCTGAGTTTTGCGACAGAAACTGGTTAAGAGCGGCAGCCCGCGCGATTCTCCGACTCACGCCCCATTCGAGAGAACATTGAATCCTGCATGACCCTAGATTATGATGCGGGCGGGATTATCGTGCGTTGGTTGAAAGCCATATGCGCGCCTCTGCTTACAAAGGTGAAATAAATGAAAACCGTTTACGGATTGGCGCCGCTGTTACTCATTTGCGGACTCAGCGTTGGATATGCGCAGACTCAAGGGAAGATGGTCGATGAGCCGCTGCTGATAGCCAACAAGGTCATTATCGAATCAGACTGCACGGCCGAGAAGGCGGGAACAAGCATTCCGGCCTCATCAATTGGCGAGCCGGTTTCAGCGGTTACGCTCAACAAGCCGGAATGGCACACGGAAAGCGGCAACAACCCCGCATATTGCAGCATTCAGGGTTCCATCGCCCCCGTTGACAAGAGCGTTACGGCGAAGCCAATTCAGTTTGGAGTTGCCATGCCTGCATCCTGGAGCTACCGGGCTGCGCAAATAGGCGGCGGAGGCATGAACGGAAGCATACCGATGCTGACAGGCGGCCCCGGCAGGTCGGGAGAGAGTTATCTGCAGCGCGGCTTCGCGACCTACGGCAGCGATTCGGGGCACCAGAGCGCTTTCGGATTTCCCGGAGGAGGACGAGGTGGTCCAGCGCCATCAGAGCAGCAGGGGCCTCCGGACATGGGTGCGAATCCCGGATCAACGCCGCAGGGACAGCAGGGAATGCCTCCAGCTGCAGCGGGACATGCAGCCCCGGGAGGATTCGCTTCTTTCGGATCTGCCGATTCAGAATCCAACCGATGGGCGCTCAACGATGAGGCAATCGCGAATCTGGGCTATATGCAAATGAAGAAGACCCATGACGCAGCGATGGTTCTGATAGAGCGGATTTTCGGCGAGCGTCCCCGTTTCAACTATTATTTTGGGAACTCGCAGGGCGGCCGCGAGGCATTGACAGTTGCGCAGCGATATCCTGCGGATTATGATGGAGTATCTGCCGAAGTTCCAATAGTGAGCTTTTCCACGCTGATGCTAGCTCCCGAGTTGATACGAATACAAGAAAAGGATACGGATAACTGGGTGACGCCGGCCAAGGTAAACGCAATACGTGCCGAATTCATGCGCCAGTGCGACAACCTGGATGGTCTCATAGACGGCGTCATCAACAACTACATGGCATGTCGCAGCATCTTCGACGCCGATATCGGTGAACCGAACCGTGATCCCTGGGCCGCAAAACGTTGTCCAAAAAATGCGGATCCGAATCCTCAGGACACAAGCGCCGCCGCATGTTTGACGGATGGCCAGATCAAAACCCTCCAATTGATTTACTCGCGCTATGAGTTTTCTACGCCGCTGGCCAACGGCACAAAATCGTTTGGCATGTGGGTTCCTACGACGGAACCGTCGGGCAGCGGCCTGATCGAATCCTTGCGCTACCGCGGCCAGGAGGGAGCGGCTGAAAACGCGCCAATGCACAATCATCTGGGCGTTCTGGGGGTGACCGGCTTTCTTATGAAGGATTTGCATGCCAACCCGCTGGATTACGCGGAAGGGGGTCCACTGAATGGTCGACGGGTTGAATTGTCTAAAATCTTGGATTCCACCGATCCTGACCTGAGCGCCTTCCTGAACCGCGGCGGCAAAATGATCGTGGCTATCGGAACGAACGATACACTGGCTTCCTCAGGTGCGCAGCTCGACTACTTCCAGTCAGTGATCGACAAGATGGGTCAGGATAAAATAGAGCGATTTGCCCGGTTCTTCGTCCTGCCTCAGGCGGATCACAGCCTCCAGGGTCGGTCAGCAACCATCGATGGCAACGGCAAAACAATCGAGGCACGTCAGATTCCGACAGCCTATGATCGGGCTGGTATGCTGATTGACTGGGTGGAAAACAACAAAGCTCCGGGAAAGAATGTCGTTGTGACGGCGGGCGAGCGCAGCCTGCCTATGTGCTCTTACCCATCATATCCAAAATACAAGGGCGGGCCTGAAGGCGAGGCCGGTTCCTACACCTGCTCAAGTGAGTGAATAGCGCTCGCAAATGAGGGATCACTGACTAAATGGAAATCCTGTACGCGGCGATTCTTGGGATTATTCAAGGCTTGACGGAATTCCTGCCGATCAGCAGCTCCGCGCACTTGATTCTGGTGCCATGGTTTCTCGGGTGGGAACCCGAGGGCATTGCCTTCGATGTATCCCTCCATGTTGGTACCGCCATTGCAGTGCTAGCCTTTTTCTGGCGCGATTGGGTTCGGCTGGGCAGAGATGTGATCGCTGGATTAAAGCAGGGAACCCTCTTCGTTAGCCAATCCCAAAAACTATTCTGGATGCTGGTAGTTGGGACCATCCCTGCCTTGATTGCCGGTTTGGCTTTAGAAGGAACAGCTGCATCGAAGCTGCGTTCCCCACTTATAACGGTCTTTACGTTGGCAGCCCTGGCAGCTGTGCTTTATTGGGCAGAGAGGAAAAGCAAACAAAATCGAAACATGGACCACTTTACTTGGGCTGATTCCATCTGGATCGGCCTCAGCCAGGCGCTTTCATTGATTCCAGGAGTGTCTCGAAGCGGAATTACAATGACAACCGCCATGTTTCGCGACAGCGATCGGACCAGCGCAGCCCGGTTTTCCTTCCTCCTGTCCACACCGGTAATTGTTGGAGCGGGCCTTTTGGAAGGTTGGCACTTAATGCGCGCTCTCCGTTCAGCGGCGGCGGGAACAGCCGAGGTGAACTGGATTGTCATGGTTGTAGGAACTGTTTTCGCCGGCGTGACCGGTTTCCTTTGCATCCGGTACTTTCTTCGCTATTTGCAGACCAGGAACTTTACGCCGTTCGTTGTTTATCGATGTGTCCTTGCACTCATTGTCCTGGTCTACTACCTCAAGAATCATTAGTTGTATACGGCCAACTTTTTATGAACCGAACTACTTGTGGACAGCTATGACCCAAACTACAAATAGACGTTCCACTTCAAACATGATCGTTGGCTATTTCCGCGACTTTGGAGTTTTGCGGGAGACGGGCAAAGAGTACTGGGGCATCCAGATCATCAACTTCCTGGACTGCACCTTTTACTTTGCGATGCTTACTATCGCCACGCTCTTTCTCTCCACTGACCTCAAGATGAGCGATGAGGACGCCGGTTACGCCGTGGCGGTGTTTACCTCTGCTACGACGCTTCTACTCACAGTTTCCGGTGCATTGACCGACTGGCTCGGCATCCGAAAAGGCATGCGGGTATCGATGATTGCAGCGCTTGTATTGCGTGTGGCATTGCTCTATGTAGGGTTTACGCCTTCGCTCCCAAATCGCGGTCTCATTGCTTCGGCACTGCTGTTGCTCATGGCGCCCTTCATGGCCGGGATCCAGACAATTTTTCAGGCTGCGTGCCAGCGCTTTACTACGAAGCACTCCCGGAGCGCCGGCTTCAATCTATGGTATTTGTTCATGAACATTGGCGCCGCTGCCGGCGGCTATTCAATCGATCTGGTGCGTCTCCGCTTCAAGGTGGGCAATGTGCACATCTTTACGCTCGGAGTCATCACTGCGGTACTTTGCATAATTTGCAACGAGTTCATGATCCGCCGGGAGGAGCAGCTCCGCGGCCCTGATGAGGAACCGGAGACAAAGGAAGTCAGGGCGGAAAAGAAGTCCCCTCTGAAAATTCTCATCGATGTGGTGCGCCAGCCGGCATTCCTCCGTCTGATCGTTCTCATCGCGCTGGTCCTTGGTGTGCGCGCTGTCTATACTTATTTGTATATCCTGATGCCCAAGTACTGGGAACGCACCATAGGCCCCGAAGCCCAGATCGGCGTGCTTAACATGATAAATCCGATCGGCATCGTAATTGGACTCATACTGTTCATTCCGCTGGCAAACCGGTTTAGGGTTTTTGACCTTCTTGTGTATGGCTCCATGATCTCAGCTATTTCGCTGTTTCCGATGGCTGTCCCCTGGAGGCTCTACAGTTCTGACATCTCCCAGTCGCACTATTACATGGCAATTTTATGCATGATTCTCCTGACGATTGGAGAGGTTCTGTGGTCGCCGAAGTTGTATGAATACACAGCCGCCATCGCACCGGAAGGGCAGGAGGGTACATACCTCGGTTTCTCTATGATCCCGTGGTTTCTAGCTAAGACGTTGGTCAGTGCTTTTTCGGGGCATATGCTCACGCACTGGTCACCCGAAAAGGTGGTGGTCAACGAAGTTGCAGTTCCCCTGCAGCAGGCCATGATCGAAGGGCAAGTGCCCTATTGGCATAGCCCGGCTGCGATGTGGCTAATCCTTGGGCTTTACGCACTGGCGGGCTGCATCTTCGCCGCTCTTCTTCAAGGGTGGCTCACTCAAGGGGCGCGATGGAAAAAAGAAACCGCAGCGCAAGCCCACTAGCAAGTGTCGATGTTACACGTTGGCACGTTGCACGTTAAAAGCATAGAAGATGCTACACGTAAAAGGCCATTGAGAGAGCTAACCCTTCAACGGCTTTTTTGTTTTTAACTTGCAGCGTTTAACGTTCAACGTGTGATGTGCGGCCCCATCAGCAAGCGTGATCAACTTTATTAGCTACTTCTTGTTTTCCAAAACAGGTGCCGGACCAAGGACATCGTCGATCGTTTTATCGACAATCGGCCCAAGGTCCAGGGACTTTACGGGCTGTTCAAGGACCTTCCTGTCGCCAACAAGCACCACCACAAGGTTGTCCGGATCTATCGTCTCGCGGGCAACTCGCAGGACATTTTCCTTGGTTACTGACAGGATGTTTCGGACGTAGTCGTTGAAATAGGAATCCGGCAATTGATAGAACACCATCTCTTCAATCTGTCCGGCAATCTGCGCCACGGTTTGGAAATCGGAAGGGTATGCTAGGGCAACATAGTTTCTGGCTCGCGCAACCTCCTCTTCACTGACGGACTCACGAATTCCGCGCAATTCCTTCATGAACTCCACCAGAGCCTTTTCCGTGACGGCCGTCTGCACCGCGGATGCAGCGAGAAAGGGACCACGGAGAAGCCGGAAATCAAACGCGGAGGAGGCGCCGTAGGTATAACCGTGTTCCTCACGGAGGTTGATGTTCAGGCGGGAGGAAAACGCTCCGCCCAGGACCGTATTCATGACGACCAGCGCATAGTAGTCGGGTGTTGCACGCGGGACGCCAATCCGTCCTATCCTGATTTCTGTTTGCGGCGCACCGGGCTTATCCACAAGCACGATTTCCCTTCCTGTTACTTGTTTGATCGATGAGAGAGTTGGGGCGGCGCCTTTGCCGGCTTTCCAGGAACCGAACCCTGCGCTCAATTTTTGACGAATCTCCTTCAAAGTTACATCTCCCACTACGATCAACGCCGCATAATTTGGCCTGAACCACGTTGCATGGAATTGAGCGCAGTCCTCTCGCATCAGTGTCCGCAGAGTTTGCTCGGAGCCTATTGAGGGGATTCCGTACGGGTGTTTTTCGCCATAGAGTGTCCGGTTTAGTGTGATCGAGGCAAGCGTCCGTGCTTCGTCCCGCCATTGCAGCAGCGCAGTGAGTCGTTCGGTCTTCCTGCGGGCAAGTTCAGCGGCGGGGAAGGTTGGTTTGAGCACGATGTCGGCAAAAAGAGCGAGTGCGGGATCAAGCCGCTCAACCGGTGTATGAAGCCGGACGGCCATGGAGTGTTGCCCGGAAGTTGAGGTGATCTGGGCGCCGAGATAATCGATATCGTCTGCCAGAGCCAGTGCGTCGCGCTTACCCGCACCTTCCATCATCATCGCGGCGGTCATGCTGGCCAGACCCGATTTGCCACCGGGGTCCATGGCCGAGCCGGCCCGGACCAGCAAGTTGACCTGCACGAGCGGCACCTGGTGCTTCTCTATGAGATACACCGGCAGCCCATTCGGAAGTGTAAATTTTTGAATGGCTGGGACAGAGAAATCCGGTGCAGCTCCCGTCCCTGGAGGCGTACTCCTGTCAGGGGCCTGCGCAACAACCGCCTGCGCGAGCATTGCAATGCCAAAAGCGATCAGACCAAGTCGACTTTTCATTGCGGCTTCACCTCCGTTGCAGAACCCGAAGCCAGGTCCTTTTTCCCGGTCGGCACAATGCTTAGCACCACCCGTGCATCGTTGCGGAGAATCGTGGCTGCATAGGTGGAGACATCCTGTGGATCGATAGCCCGGTAGCGTGCGAGGTCCTCGTTGAAATAATCGGGATTCCCCGTCATATCGTAGTATGCATTGAGTTGGTCAGCTTTGCCGCCAAATCCTCCCACACTTTCCAGCCGATTAAGGAAGCTCGCTGCAAACTGGTTCGCCGCCCGATCAACTTCGCGGCGCGTCGGAGGTTCCTTCGTGATTCGATCAAGCTCCTCCTGAATCACATGCTCGATCTCTCCCAGCGTTTTTCCGGTGCGCGCGGTGGCTGTGATCATGTATGTGGAGCTGAGTGCAGACGACGATTGATAGGCACTTACGTCCTGGGCAATCTGCAGATCATATACCAGGCGCTTGTAAAGCCGCGAGTTCTTCCCTCCGGCAAGTATATTGGAGAGAAGATCCAGTTCTGCGTCTCCCGGTGCAAACATTCTCGGACTCAACCAGGCCATGTAAAGACGCGGCAGAGATACCTTATCTTCCATCATCAGCCTTTTTTCTTCGGTCAGAAATGCAGGCGGTGCATCTACAGGCGGAACTTTGGCGCCCCCTGGGATCTTCCCAAACCACCTTTCCACAAGGGCGCGCACCGAATCGGGTTTGATGTCGCCTGCAATGGAAAGGCTCGCATTGCGAGGTACGTAGTACTTTTTAAAAAACTCCAGCACATCTTCGTAACTTGCAGCAGACAAATCCTGCATTGATCCGATTGTGGGCCAGTGGTATGGGTGTGCAGGAGGAAAGAGGTTTTCGTCGAGAATGACGACGGCCATACCGTATGGCCGGTTCTCATAGGATTGCCTCCGCTCGTTCTTCACCACGTCGCGCTGTCCGTCGACCTTTTCTTTCGTCATTGCTTCGGGAAGATATCCCATTCGGTCCGATTCCAGGAATAGTGCCAGTTCCAGCGCATTGGAAGGGACATTGATCCAGTAGTTTGTCCGGTCGGTGGTAGTGGATCCGTTGTTCTCTCCCCCGGCTGCCTGCAGCAACTCGTCAAATTTCCCTTCCGGCACATGTCCAGAGCCTTCGAACATCAAATGCTCAAACAAATGGGCAAATCCGGTGCGGCCCGGCTTCTCATTGGCCGATCCCACGTGATACCAGATATTGACGGCAATCGTCGGCGTCGTGTGATCTTCGTGGAGAATCAGTGTCAGCCCGTTTGACAGTGTCGTAATCGAATAAGGCACCGAGAGCTTTGTCTCTTCCGCAGCCACCGATATCGGTAGCAGCAGAAATAGCAACAAAAATCGCTGCATGCAGCCTCCTCAATAGCTGAATAAAAACTTCCGCTAATATGCACGAATTATACCGGAGCAGTAGTATGCTGTCGAATAGGCGCCGGATCTCATTTCAAACGAAAAATAGAGGGGCTTGGATCCTGTGAGGATCTCTTGGTCGGTTTTGGGGTTGCTCTATTTGCGTCCTGGCCGCAAGATCGTTTTGTCACCCTCGTGGCTCAGCACCACGCCCTCCGGCGTGATTTCTTCGAGCAGATACTGCCCATCAACGTAATCGCCCTCCAGGTACTTCTTCCCATTGATGAAGACCAGGCGTTCATCCTTGACGCCGGAATACACGTGTATGTTCAAGGTCATCCTGGCTGCAGCCTCCCGCAACGATGCTGGTTTTGTCTCCACGCGATTCTGGTCCAGTGGCGGCGCATTCACCGGAGGTTCGTCGGCGTTCGTGTCCTCTTCGCTAGCGTAGTCCTCAACCGGAGAGGAGCTCTGCGCATCTTCTTGGGCCACAACCGCTGTTTCCTCCGAGATGCTTTTTCCATGCTTGACTTCAGCTGATTTGCGGGTGACTGCTTGGTCAGCTGGGAGGCTGGTTTTCGGCGACGGGACACTGACCGCCGGTGTATCTGGCTTTGCCTCATGGGCTTCGGGAACGGAGATTTGGGCGATAGCAGGCACGGATGGTTCACCAGGACTATTTTGGGGAAGTGCTTCACCGTCATCTGATTCCACATCAACCTGAGTGGGGGCTTGTGGCTGTGTCACTGTTTTTAAGGAAGGAAGGGAAAACCAGGCGAGTAAGGCCACAGATAATGCAATGCCGCCGACAATGATCCATACCTGGTGGCGCCGAACATTCCGCAACTCGTGTATGGTTGTGAGCGTGGGCACCTTGGAAATGCCCCGCTCCCTTTCTGCCTTTTTCAGCGCATCCAAAATGTATGACATGGTTTCCGGTTACTCTCCGCTGGCAGCCGGCTGAACAATCGATGGAACCTGCTGTTCCCCCGTAGCGCGAAGCAGCCAAACGAGCGTTTCAACTCCGACCACACCATCCCCTGTCAGCGATTTTTCCTTCTGAAAACGCTGGACTCTTTGCTGCAACTCCTTGTCGAATAGATCCGGGGTATTAGAGGTTGCTCTTTTTCCCTCAAGCTTGTCAAGCGCGTTCCGCACCCATGCAACATCATCACCCTTTACCCCCGGATTCAGCTGGCGAAAGACGAATGGAAGCTTCCAGAGAAGTATAAAAGAACCGTCCCATATTTTCTCAACCTCCGATAGCGGGTAGGTATATTCCTGGCCGCCAATGGCCAATTTTGCCTTTTCATTGCCCAGTCCGACGAGTGCCGCGTAACGCCGTTGCCCATCGGGGAGTGAGATTACCAGAATAGCCGGGAGATCCAGTCTGCGCAGCCTGGCCCATCCGCCCGTCTGGAAGAGGCATTCAAATCCGTGTGCGCTTCCAACCCTGCAACCCAGGTCCGACGGGCCCATGGATATGTTGCTACCCCAATATGCAAACAGGCTCGTAAAGCTGGCGCCTCCTTCGCCGCCCAAGGAGTCGTCGGCCAGAATTTTGGCGAGATCAGAATCCTGTGCCGGGATACCTGGCGTGGGCTTGATTTCGGGCTGTTGCGTTGCCGCTTCCGGCTTCAGGACTTCCGCTGCAGGAGTCACGTCGACTGGCGCCGGTTGCAGTGTTGCTGACGGAACGCTGGCCGATGCAGATGCCGCTGGTGTTGCAGTTTGTGTGACGGTATGCCGATGAGATGATGCCAGGAAGGCGGAAATCCCCGCAATCAAGGCAATCAACACGACAATTCCTGCTGCCCATAATGGCCGGATCCTCTTGTACCAGGGAACGATTCCTTGCGCTTCCCGGCCCGCGCGGCGCACTATTGCGGCACTGACGATCTTTTTATCCGTTGCATAAGCCCCTAGCAGGGATCGATCGCAAATGATATTGATGACTCGCGGCATGCCGCCGGAAAGGCTATAGACTTCCCGCATTGCAGCCATCGTGAAGAGCGGGTCACGCCTCCCGGCGACGGCCAGGCGATGTTGTATGTAGGCATAGGTGTCGCGCCGGGACAAGCCATGCAAGTGATAGCGCGCCGTGATGCGTTGCGCAAGCTGTTGAAGCTCTTTGCGTTTGAGGAGCGACCGCAGTTCAGGCTGGCCGATCAGGATGATCTGCAGGAGTTTCTCCCGAGATGTTTCAAGGTTGGTCAAAAGGCGGATCTGTTCGAGCACATCGTAACTGAAATTTTGAGCCTCATCGATGATGAGTACAGTCCGTCGATTCTTGGCATGGGATTGCAGCAAATGCCGATTCAAAGCATCGATGAAAGTTTTGATGCTGGCGGGCTCACTCGGGCGTGGGATGCCCAGTTCATCAAATACTGTCGCCAGCAGCTCAGGCACGGTCAGACGGGGATTCATGATCAAGGCGATATCGGTCTCAGCCGGGAGCTGCTGGACCATGCATCGGCACAGAGTAGTTTTCCCCGATCCGATCTCGCCCGTAAGTTGGACAAAGCCTCCGGGTTGCTGCACGCCATAAACAAGATGCGCCAATCCTTCCCGATGCTGATCGCTCATGTAGAGAAATCGCGGATCCGGAGTGAGCGAAAACGGAGGCTCGTTCAGTTTGAAGGCTTCAGTATACATGGATTCCCACTGAATTATGTTTTTGTGCGAAGGGCGATGATGCCCTTTCATCCCCGGGAAATCAGCCGAAGTGGCTTCATATCCCTGAGCGGCCAGACCAAGAATATATCAGAGAGAGATATTCTCCGTAAATGAGATCCATTGGAGCGTACCATGGGCAAGGCATGAGATAATAATAAATTTCACCGCCGAG
>Ga0316601_100001840_pt1 | contig 10644 bp, 7 predicted proteins | sample OWC_soil_day5_no_FD_207663 | JGI IMG/M metagenome (GOLD analysis project Ga0316601, IMG submission 207663) | Wetland soil microbial communities from Old Woman Creek delta, Ohio, United States - OWC_soil_day5_noCT | ecosystem: Environmental > Terrestrial > Soil > Wetlands | place: USA: Ohio...
TGACGAGGTCAACGACCACATGCCCGAGGATGTCGTCTCGACCGACCAGATCGATGGCTGGCTGTCGGTGCTCGGCGAGCACGGCATCGAGGTCGTCGACGGGACCGGCACGCGCCGCCCCGACCTGGTCGATCAGGCTCCCAAGGATGCCCTCGGCATCACCGGCGAGAAGGACGAGAAGGAGGAGGTCGACGAGGACGAGGAGTACGCGTACTCCCGGACCAGCGACCCCGTCCGCATGTACCTGCGCAAGATGGGCTCGGTCTCGCTGCTGACGCGCGAGGGCGAGGTCGAGATCGCCAAGCGGATCGAGGACGGCGAGCGCAAGATGCTCCAGGCCGTGCTCAACAGCTCGGTCGCGGTCGAGGAGCTGCTCGAGATCGGCGAGCGGCTGCGCCGCGGCAAGGTCCGCGTCAAGGATGTCGTCAAGGACATCGACGAGGACGAGGCCGAGTTCAACGAGCAGTTCTACGTCGATCGCGTCTGCAAGATCATCGACAAGGTCCGCAAGCTCCAGCGCGACACCGAGAAGCTCGATGAGAAGCTCGCGGAGTCCGATACCGAGGGCAAGAAGAAGAAGATCAAGGAGGCGCAGAAGGCCAACCGCGCCCAGATGTTCGAGGACCTCTCGGACCTCCGCCTCAACAAGCCGACGGTCGATCGCATCGTCGCGCAGCTCAAGAACATCATCGTCAAGCTCGACAAGGCCGAGCTCGAGATCCGTGAGTGCGAGCGCAAGGCGGTGATGCCCGCGAGCGAGATCCGCAAGACGCTGCGCGAGATGCGCGCGTCGCCGCAGCGGGCCCGCGCGGTCGGCAAGAAGACCATGATGACGGTCGCCGACTTCGAGGAGATGGAGGAGCTGATCAAGACGGCGATGCGCAAGGTCGTCGTGATCGAGGAAGAGGCACGCTCGACCGCGCCTGACCTCCGCTCCACCTTCCGCGACCTCCACGAGGGCGAGCGGATGGCGGATCGTGCGAAGAGCGAGCTCGTCGAGGCGAACCTTCGCCTCGTGGTCTCGATCGCGAAGAAGTACACGAACCGCGGGCTGCAGTTCCTGGATCTGATCCAGGAGGGCAACATCGGCCTCATGAAGGCCGTCGACAAGTTCGAGTACAAGCGCGGCTACAAGTTCTCGACGTACGCGACGTGGTGGATCCGCCAGGCGATCACCCGCGCGATCGCCGACCAGGCCCGCACGATTCGCATCCCGGTCCACATGATCGAGACGATCAACAAGCTCGTCCGCACGACGCGCTACCTCGTTCAGGAGCTCGGCCGCGAGCCGACTCCCGAGGAGATCGCCGAGCGCATGGAGCTGCCGCTCGACAAGGTCCGCAAGGTCCTGAAGATCGCCAAGGAGCCGATCTCGCTCGAGACGCCGATCGGTGAGGAGGAGGACAGCCACCTCGGTGACTTCATCGAGGACAAGTCGATCATCTCCCCGAGCGAGAGCGTGATCTCGGTGAACCTCGCCGACCAGACCCGCAAGGTGCTGGCCACGCTGACGCCGCGCGAGGAGAAGGTCCTCCGCATGCGGTTCGGCATCGGCGAGAAGAGCGATCACACGCTCGAAGAGGTCGGCCAGGACTTCGAGGTCACCCGCGAGCGCATCCGCCAGATCGAGGCGAAGGCGCTCCGCAAGCTGCGGCACCCGTCGCGCAGCAAGCGCCTCAAGGCATTCGTCGAGAACTGACGGGCTCGGCGCGCGGCGCGCGGCGCGGAAGATCAGCAGGTCCGACGTGCGGAACAGGGGCCCGGTGACCACGCCGGGCCTCGGCTTTCGATAGGATCGCCCGGTGGGTTTCTGGGCCACGATTGTGTCGTACCTGTGGTTCGCGCGAACCCCGTTCCTGATCGTCGCGTACTTCGTGACCGTCGCGCTCGTGCGGCGGATCCCGAAGACCGAGCTCGAGCGCTATCACATGCGTGCAGCGGGCACGCTGATCGTCGGACACCTGGTGGCCGTCGCGATCGGCGCCGGTCAGGCCGAGGGCGGCTACGACGACACGATCGCGGAAGTCTCGGCACTCGCGTTCCAGCTGCTCGCGTTCCTGTCGCTCGGCATGACCGTCGCCTTCCGGGCACTGCTCCCGCGGATCGGCTTCACGCTGCCACGGATCATGATCGACCTGCTGACGTTCGTCGGCGTGCTGGTCATCTTCATCGTCGTGGGCAAGCGTGCGGGGTTCTCGGTCGCCGGCCTCATCACGACCAGCGCGGTGCTGACGGCCGTGATCGGCTTCTCGTTGCAGGACACGCTCGGCAACGTGATGGGTGGCCTCTCGGTCCAGCTCGACAAGTCGATCAAGGTGGGAGACTGGGTGGCGCTCGGCCCCAACCTGCCGACCGGGAAGGTCACCGAGATCCGGTGGCGCTACACCGCGATCGAGACGCGCAACTGGGACACCGTGATCGTCCCGAACGGCACGCTGGTGAAGAGCCAGATCACGATCCTCGGCCGGCGCACCGGCGAGCCGATCCAGACCCGCCGCACGATCGACTTCTTCGTCGACTTCCGCACGCCCCCGACCGAGGTGATCACGGCCGTCGAGGAGGCGATCCGCAAGGATCCGGTCGCCAAGATGGCGCGCGAGCCCGCACCCCACGTGCTGTTCCTGGGCGTTCGCGACAGTTATGCCAACTACGTGGTTCGCTACTGGCTGACCGATCTCGCGACCGACGACCCGCCCGACAGCGCGGTCCGGACCCGGGTGTGGTTCGCGCTCCGGCGCGCGGGCATCCCGATGTCGATCCCGGCGAGCACGGTGTTCCTGACCCACGAGACCCCGGAGCGCGAGTCCCGCAAGGCGGAACAGGAGCTCGCCCAGCGGATGAATGCACTCGGCTCCGTCGATCTGTTTCGCGGCTTACCCGAGAACCTGCGCAAGGATCTCGCCGACCAGCTGGTCTACATGCCGTTCGCCGCCGGTGAAGCGGTGACGCGCGAGGGGGATCGCGACGATGGGCTCTACATGCTCGTCAAGGGTGAGGCCGTGGTGCGCATCGGGGCCGGCGACGATGCCCGGGAGGTTGCCTCCCTGATCCCCGGCCAGTTCTTCGGCGAGATGTCGCTGATGACCGGCGAGGCCCGGACCGCCAGCGTCGTCGCGATGACGGACGTGGTGTGCTACCGGGTCGACAAACCTGCCTTCCAGCACATCCTGCGCGAGACCCCATCGATCGCCGACCAGATCGCGGATGTCCTGGTGACGCGACGGACCGCGCTCTCGGCCGTCCGCGACGAGCGCGATGATCTCAAGCGCAACCGGACCGAGACGGCGAAGCAGGATCTGCTCGGTCGGATCCGAGGCTTCTTCGGAATCAACGACGCCCACTAGCCCTGGAGACACCTCCGTGGTCCGACCGTGTGCGTAGCTCGTTATGCACCTGGCGAGCTCTTACACACCCAGATGGGCGTGAGTGACTAGACCCGAGCGTCAGCGGGCGGCTCACCGGCCGCGATTTCGTGCACTTGTCCGCGTCCAGCACCTGGCACAGCGAGTGCTCAGGAGACCACTCGCACCTATGACCGATCGCGAAGCAAAGTCCCGTGCGGTGAAGATCCTCGCGAAGTCGATCTACCGGGACCTCGAATCGCAGGGATTTGACGAGAAACAGATCGTCTCGCTCGCGACCGAGCTCATCAGCGAGGTCACCAGCAAGATGTCGCGCACGACCGAGAAACTCCAGCTCGCGTAAGTGCGCCATCACGTTGCGTCGCGCTGCGGCAGTCGATCTGCACTCGTGATTCTGCGCCTGCGCTGCGGCTAGCTCTGCTGCGCGATCCGATCTAGGGTGCGCGCCATGGCGAAGGTCCGACTCGGAATCAATGGCTTTGGTCGTATTGGGCGTGGCGTGGTCCGCTGCATGGCGGATCAGCTCGACGTCTTCGACCTCGTGGTGATCAACGATCTCACCGACGTGAAGACGCTCGGTCACCTGCTCAAACACGACTCGATCCACGGCAAGTTTCCCGGCACGGTCGAGATCCAGGACGGCTCGCTCGTGATCAACGGTGACAGCGTGAAGATCACCGCCGAGAAGGATCCCGCGGCGATCAAGTGGAAGGACGCCGGCGTCGACATCGTCCTCGAGTGCACGGGCAAGTTCGTCGACAAGGCCGGCGCGAGCAAGCACCTGACCGGCGGCGCCAAGAAGGTGCTGATCTCGGCGCCGGCCAAGGACCCGGACGTCACGCTGTGCATGGGGATCAACCTCGCCATGTACAAGCCGGCCGAGCACCACATCATCTCGAACGCGTCGTGCACGACGAACTGCCTCGCGCCTGTCGCGAAGGTGCTGCACGAGACGTTCGGGATCGTGACCGGGCTGATGACCACGATCCACTCGTACACGAACGATCAGCAGATCCTCGATCTGCCCCACAAGGATCTGCGACGCGCCCGCGCCGCGGCGCTCTCCATGATCCCGACCACCACCGGTGCGGCGAAGGCGCTCAAGGAAGTGCTGCCCGCGATGGCCGGCAAGCTCGACGGCATGGCGATCCGCGTGCCGACCCCCAACGTCTCGCTCGTCGATCTCACGGTGCGGCTCGAGAAGCCAGCCGATGCCAAGACCGTCAACGCGGCGCTGCGGGCCGCCGCCGAGGGCCCGCTCAAGGGCATCCTCGTCATGTCCGACGAGCCGCTGGTGTCGTGCGACTTCAACGGCGATCGCCATAGCTCGATCGTCGACACCGCCCTCACCACCGCGCTCGGCGACATGGTGAAGATCAGCGCCTGGTACGACAACGAGATGGGCTACTCGCAGCGCCTGTTCGACCTCGCGAAGTTCGTCTCGGAGCGCCTGTAATGGCGCTGCCCGGCGGGATCAAGCACGTCCAGGAGCTGCCGGTCGAGGGCAAGCGCGTGTTCGTGCGGGTCGACTTCAACGTCCCGCTCGACAAGGCAACCCGTCGGATCACCGACGACGCGCGGATCACCGCGACGTTGCCGACCCTGCGTCACCTGATGGAGCGTGGCGCCCGCATCGTGCTCGGCTCGCACCTCGGCCGGCCCGACGGCCAGGTCAAGCCCGAGCTCTCGCTCGAGCCGGTCGCGGTCAAGCTCGCCGAGCTGCTCGGCATCGATGTCGTGCTCGCGGACGAGCCGGTCGGCGATGGCGCGCGCAAGGTCGTCAGCGACCTCCGCGACGGTCAGATCGCGATGCTCGAGAACCTGCGGTTCCACCCGGGCGAGGAGGCCAACGACGAGCAGCTCGCGCGGACCCTCGCGTCGTACTGCGATATCTACGTCAACGACGCGTTCGGCACCGCCCACCGCGCCCATGCTTCGACCGCCGGGATGGTGAAGTTCGTCGGCGAGAAGGGCGCCGGCTTCGTCATGGCCAAGGAGATCGACTTCCTGTCGCGTCTGCTCGGCGAGGTCGACCGGCCCTACGTCGCGGTGCTCGGCGGCGCCAAGGTGTCCGACAAGATCGAGGTGCTCGACGCGCTGCTCGAGCGAGTCAACGCGATCGTGATCGGCGGCGCGATGGCCAACACGTTCCTCGAGGCCCAGGGCAAGAACCTCGGCAAGAGCAAGGTCGAACGCGAGAAGCTCGCGAACGCCCGCAACTTCCTCCGCAAGGCCGTCGAGAAGAACATCGCCGTGCACCTGCCGACCGATGTCATCGTCGCGACCGGGCTCGACGACGATGGATCGAAGGCGGTCATGGTCGATGCGATCCCCGCGGAGTCGATGGCGCTCGATATCGGGCCGATGACGGTCGAGCTGTTTCGCAGGGTGCTCGGTGCCGCGCGGACGGTGTTCTGGAACGGCCCGATGGGCGTGTTCGAGAAGCCGCGATTCGCGGCGGGGACGGTCGCGGTCGCGCGCGCGCTCGCCGACAACAAGCTCGCGCTCACCGTGGTCGGCGGCGGCGATTCGGCCGCGGCGATCGCGCAGGCCGGGCTCGCCGACAAGGTCAGCCACGTGTCGACCGGCGGCGGCGCGAGCCTCGAGTTCGTGCAGGGGCTCGACCTGCCGGGCATCGCGGCGCTGCGTCCCTGATTCGACGCGACGGGGCGATGTCAGGGTCTCCTCGAAAATCTGAGCGATCAGATTTTCGAGCCAGCGTGACCTCCGTGGCGTGGATCGCGCACAGCGACTGAGGTGTCGGCCGCATGATCCCCGCGGGTTACCTCGCGGCACATGGCTTGAAACTGCGCTCCCCATGCGCGTAGCCATCCTTGCCGTCCTCGGTCTCATCGTTGCGGATGTCTCGGTCACTCGTGCCGAGCCGCCGGGACTGGTGATCCCGGTGCCGGAGGGCAGCGACATCCAGGGCGCGCCGACGATCCTGGTCGTGATGCCCGAGGCCGCCCCGCCGACCGAAACGTCGAGCTACCGCTGGCAGCTCGTCGCGGCAGACGCGGCCGCCGTGGGCTCGCTCGCCCTCGCCTTGCGGGACGGCAACCGGGGCAATGACTGGGGCACGCTCGGGCTTGCCACCTATGCCCTCGGCCCGCCGATCGTCCATGCCGCCAACGGCCACGGCGGCCGTGCGCTCGGCAGCCTCACACTCCGGGTGGGGCTGCCGCTGATCGGTGGCCTGGTCGGCGCGAGCCTCGACGCGCCCCCGAGCTGTGCACCGAACGTACAGGGCAACGACAGCTTCTGTGATGGCAGCTTCCCGGGCAACGGCCTCGCCAAGGGGCTCGCTCTCGGTGCGGTCGCCGCGATGGCCCTCGATACCTGGCTGCTCGCGCGTCCCGAGCGCAGGCCTGCCCGGGGCTGGTCGCCGAACGCATCCGCGCTTCGCGGCGGCGCCTCGTTCGGGGTCTCGGGCGCGTTCTAGCAGGAGCCGGGAGCGCGCGGTTCGCGGCCATCTAGCTTATGATGGGCTGTGTCTTCGAAGCGACTCGCGGTCTTCGATCCATCGGGTCGACTGATCGCGGATCTGGCAACGGTGGCGCAACGAGCGCGCGTCACGCTGGTCCCGATCACTCCCAAAGATCCGATCACCCGCTGCGCCGCGATCTTGATCGCTCCCGCGGTGGCCAGCGAGCTCGGGCCAGTGCCCGTGGAGGGTCCTCCGCGCTGGGTGGTAGGCGATGGGGCCAACGCCGCACGAGTGGCCGGAGCCGCGGCGCAGGCCGGCGCAGCGGGCGTGCTGCTCGCGCCGATCTCGCAAGTCGCGCTCGAGGCCATCTCACATGACGAGCCGATCTCCCCCGACTTCGATCTCGCCAGGGCGCGCGGCCTGATCGCGACCTCGCTCATCGATCTCGCGGGTGCGGCCGCACAGACGCTGATGGCGGTCGCCGAGGGCTTCACCGCGAACGATTGCATCGTGTGGTGGCGCGATGGCAACCAGATGGCCCCGACCGCCGCGCGGCCCTCCCCCACCGATAGTTATCGCGTCGAGATCGCGAGCGCCGCACGGATCGCGGCCGCGGCCTCCGGCACGGTCATCACGAGTGGACCGAGCTCGCGCTCGGTGATCGCCGAGGCCCTGCGCTCGACGCCGACCGAGGTCGCGGGCCTGGTCGCGGTGATCTCGGACACCGGGCGCAGGTTCTCGGCCTCGGAGCGCACCGACCTCAAGGCCATCGCGGCGCGGCTGACGCGCGAGCTGTCGTGGCTGTCGAGCCATCGCCGGCTGGTCGCCGAAGGCGAGCGCCTGCTCGCGTCGAGCCTCCACGACCCGCTGACCGGCGCGATGACCCGGGGTGCATTCGAGCAGACGATCACGCACGAGGTCGCCTCGGCGACGCGCCGCAACGAGAAGGTCACGCTCGCCTTGATCGATGTCGTCGGGCTGCGCCGGATCAACCTGTCGCACGGCCACAAGGCGGGCGACGAGGTGCTCGCGCAGCTCGCCAACCGGATCCGCGCCACCGTGCGCGGCAACGATCCGATCGGTCGGCTCGGTGGCGACGAGCTGGCCGTGCTGCTCGTCGGCGCGCCCGAGGAGCAAGCGGTGATCGTCACCCGCAAGCTGATCGCCCGGATCCAGAACGAACCGATCAAGCTCGACGACAGCACCCACCTCGCGATCCAGATCCGCGCCATCGCGACCGAGCTCGCCCCGGGCGAGCGGAGTGGAGAGGCTGCGTTCGCGCGGTGCTACGCGGAGCTCCGGGCGGCCCCGATCGGAGACATCCACATCGTCGCGTATGGCGATCGGCCCGGCGATGCAGATCAAGGTGAGGACACCCGATCGATGTCCGCAGGGACGGTGCTGGGCGGCACGTACCGCGTGGTGCACGAGCTGTCGCGTGGCGCGATGGGCGTCGTCTATCGCGGGGAGGACCTCGGGCTCGGACGCCCGGTCGCGATCAAGGTGTTGCGGTCGGACCTCGCGTCGGATCGCGACCTGGTCGTGCGATTCCGCGCCGAAGCCTCGATCCTCGCCTCGCTCCACCACCCGAACCTCGTCCAGGTGTTCTCGCTCGGCGAGCATGCAGGCGATGTCTACTTCGTGATGGAGCTCGTCGAGGGTCAGCCTGTCTCCGAAGTGCTGCGTGCCTCGATCGAGGCCAAGGAGTGGCTCCCGGTCGCCGCGATCGCGCAGGTCGCTCTCGAGATCGGCGACGCGCTCGATGCGATGCACGCGCTCGGCGTCATCCATCGCGACGTCAAGCCCGCCAACATCCTGCTCGACCGCGAACGCGACCGGGCGGTGCTCGTAGATGTCGGGGTCGCGGTCAGGGCGGGGGACCAGCGCGATGCCGCCGGCACGCCGGGGTTCGCCCCACCGGAGTCGTTTCTCGAGAGCGTCGACTCGCCGATGACCGACGTGTACGGGCTCGCTGCGACGGTCTACTGCATGCTCACCGGGCGCCCGCCGTTCGGCTCGGGACCGGCGCCTCAGGTCGTCCACCGCCAGCTCTCCGAGCCGCTCGTCCCGCCGTCATCGGTCCGCCCCACGCTGTCCGAGGCAGTCGATGAGGTGATCGCCAAGGCGCTGTTGCCCTCGGCCAAGAAGCGCTGGGCCTCGGCTTCGACGTTCGCGTTCGCGCTCGCCCGCGCGCTCGAGCGCTTGCCCGTGAACCGTCCCGTGACCAGCCATGGCAGCGATGATGATCCGATGAAGCAGGCCGAGGCGCTGTTCGCCCCGACCTCGGGCCTCGAGGTCGAGAACCCGCGCAGCCGGCCGAACTCGCGCGTCGTGACCGGGCAGGTTCGCGCGGCGCACCTCCGCGTGCTGTCGCGGCTGATGCAGCACCACCTCGGAGAATCGGGGATGGCCAAGCTCATCAACGAGCGGCCCCAGCTCGCGCACATGTTCGCCAGCTCCCTCGCCCCGCTGGCCTGGATCGACCTCGCAGATCTCGTCACGGCGCTCGAGAGCGCACGGGTCAACGTCCCCAGCCAGCTCGTACCTCGCAAGGTCGGCCGCGGCACCATGAGCGCGACGTTTGCGCAGCTATTCGGCGCCGAACCGACCGAGGTCGCCGCCGAGACCGTGCTCGGCGCGCTACCCAGCTTCTGGGCGCGCTATCACGAGTGGGGTGACATCGACGTCAGCGTGCATCCCGGCATGGCCGATATCGCGCTGCGTGGCTACCCTGGTTCGATCGATGTCTGCTCGATGGTCGGTGCCGAGCTCGAGCGGATCGTCGAGCTCACCGGCGCCCATGCGGTCGGCGCGACCCACACGTCGTGCGCGTGCAACGGCGCCAGCCACTGCGAGTACCGTCTGACCTGGACGCCGGTCGCCTGAGCTGGAGGCCGGTCCAGGCGTACTCCGCGCGCGGCGCTGCGGAAAAATGTTATGTCGCTGCCCATGCGCATCCCGTTCGTGGTCGGCAATTGGAAGCTCCACAAGACGATCAGCGAGTCGGTCGCACTCGTCACCGAGCTGAAGAACCAGCTCGCTGCGATCAAGGGCGTGCACGTCGGCGTGGCTCCGACCTTCCTGTCGCTGGCCGCGGTGGCCAAGCGCCTCGAAGGCTCGCCGATCCTGACCTGCGCGCAGGACTGCTTCTGGGAGTCGTCGGGCGCGTGGACCGGCGAGGTGTCGGCACCGATGCTCGGCGATGCCGGGGCGAGCTGGTCGATCGTCGGACACAGCGAGCGCCGCCAGTTCTTCGGTGACACGCCGGAGTCGGTCGGCAAGAAGGCGCGCGCCGTGCTCGCGGCCGGGCTCGGGGCGATCGTGTGCGTCGGCGAGTCGCTCGCCGAGCGCGATGGCGGGCGGACGCTCGCGGTGGTCGACGAACAGCTGGCCGGAGGGCTCGCGGGCATCGACGCCGCGAGCGCGGCCCGGCTCGTCATCGCGTACGAGCCGGTGTGGGCGATCGGCACCGGCCGCACCGCCACGCCCGGTCAGGCGCAGGAAGTCCACGCGCACATCCGCGGTCGGCTCGCCGAGCGGCTCGGGGCGGCGGTCGCGGACACCATCCGCATCCAGTACGGCGGCTCGGTCAAGCCGGGCAACGCGGAGGCCTTGATCGCCGAGAAAGACATCGACGGCGCCCTCGTCGGCGGCGCATCGCTCGAAGTCGCTGATTTCGTTGCGATCGTCAAGGCAGCCCGCGGCGTCTAGCGCTTGCGCGCGTCACGCCGCTGGGCTAGAAGCTAGGTCCGTCCATGTCCACGCTGATCACGGTCCTGCACGTCATCGTGTGCCTGTTTCTGATGCTCACGGTGCTCCTGCAAAGTGGCAAGGGCGGCGGAATGTGCGCGGCCT
>Ga0316601_100001842_pt1 | contig 10636 bp, 6 predicted proteins | sample OWC_soil_day5_no_FD_207663 | JGI IMG/M metagenome (GOLD analysis project Ga0316601, IMG submission 207663) | Wetland soil microbial communities from Old Woman Creek delta, Ohio, United States - OWC_soil_day5_noCT | ecosystem: Environmental > Terrestrial > Soil > Wetlands | place: USA: Ohio...
TGCTGGCAGCCGCGTGCGTGGCGTTGATGTCGGGCCAGGGCAAGCCGGCCGCGCCCGCTCCGGTAGATCTGGACGGCGCCTGGAGGCTGAATCGCGAACTGAGCCAGTTCCCGCGCGACCTGGGGTTCGGCATGGACGTCGTCGGCGGCGGCAAGACGACGATGACCGACGCTGGGCGCGGCGGCGGCCAGAGCGTGAGCCCGGGCCTTGTGGCCAACAGGCCGGCGAGCCGCGAGGAAGCGGAGAACTCGCGGCAACTGGTCAACGAGGTCAGAAACCCGCCCGAACGGCTGACGATCTCGTCCGACGCCGGCACCATCGTCGTCACCAACGAGGGGGGACGGGCACGAACCTACTATCCGGACGGCCGCGAGGCCTTCACGACGCTGGACGCGGCGCCTGTGGCCACGGTCACAAGGTGGGAAGGCAGCCGGCTGGTCATCCGCTACAAGGTCGAGCCCGGCCGGGAGGTGCGCTACACCGTCTCGCGCAAAGCCAGCCCGCCGCAACTGGTCATCCAGGCCGATCTGGTCGAGCGTGGCGGCCGCGACAGCGTCGTTCGCGTTTACGAGCCCCCGGCAGCCGACGCGCCGGCAGCGCAGCAGGCCCCTGAGCGGCCCGCGCCGCAACAGGCTCCGCCGGTGGTCCCGCTGCCCTCGCAGCGGCCAGGTGCGGCCCCGCCGGCACCGGCGCCCGCCGATGCCGCCAAGCCGCTCATGCCGGCCGTCCCGAGCAGCGCGGCGCCGGCGAATCTCGACCAGACTCCCGGCGCCGAGTTGAAGGGCCTGTCGGCACTCGGCATCGTGGTGGAGGATCTCGGCGCCGAGGCCGCGTCGTGCGGCCTGAGGCAGGAGGCGATCGAAGCGGCCGCGGCGAAGAGCCTGTCCGGCGCCGGGCTGAAGGTTCTGCGGAGCACTGTCGAGGACACGTACGTGTACATCCGGGTGGTCACCGCCGCGACGACGGCGGGCACCTGCTTCTCGCGGTACGACGCGTTCGTCTACTCGTACACGGCGGCGACGATGTCGTACGGCTCGCGCCCGGCGCTCGTGCAAGTGTCGCTGCTCAACAGGGGCGGCATGACCGCCAGCGGCGCGAAGGGACACGCGGAATCGGTGACGCGGGCAATCGTGCAGTACGTGGATCAGTTCGCCGCCCAGATCCGCGACGCGAACAAATAGGACCGGCGTCGGAACCTGCGTGAAGCCGAGAGCGGGTTCTGGAACCGCCTCACGACGGGGCCGTCACCGCCGCCAGAAGGTGGGCGTGAGGATGACGACGAGCGTGTAGAACTCCAGGCGGCCGGCGATCATCGCGACGGCGAGCACCCACTTGGCCAGCGCGGGAAGGTGGCCGTAGTGTTCCGCCGGGCCGACCAGGCCCAGGCCCGGCCCGATGTTGAACATGCAGGCCACCACGGCCGTGATCGACGTCAGCACGTCGACGCCGGTCGCCGCCAGCAGCACCATGCCGATGGCGTTGACGAGCAGGGCGAGGTACACGAGGTTCAGGACGCTCTGCACGACGGGCTCGGGCACCGCCTGCCCTCCCAGCCGGATCGCGAAGACCCCCCGGCGCTCGACCATGCGCTTCAACTCGCGCGCCACGACGCGCGAGAGCAGGACCGCGCGCGACGTTTTGATGCCGCCCGCGGTCGATCCGGTGCAGCCGCCGACGTACATCAGCAGCAGCAGCACCACGTGCGTCAGCGGCGCCCACTGCTCCCAGTCCTCGCTCGCGAACCCGGTCGTCGTGATGATCGACGACACCTGGAACGCCGCGCCCCGCACGGCGCGCTCGACGCCGTAGCCGGACTGCCACATGAGCGAGAGCGCGACGGTGCCGGTCGCCAGCAGCGCCAGCAGCGAATACGCCCGGATCTCGTAGTCCTCGAGCACGGACCGCCACTGCCGCTCGCGGAACAAGCGGTAGTGCTGGATGAAGCTCATGCCCGCGAGGAACATGAAGGCGGCGATGATCCACTCTGCGGCCGGGTTGTGGAACCCGCCGACCGACGCGGTCTTCGTCGAGAAACCGCCGGTGCCGAGCGTGGCGAAGGTGTGGCAGATCGCGTCGAACGGGCTCAGCCCCACCACGCGGAGCAGGACGTATTCCGCGATGCTCAGCGCCACGTAGATCTTCCACAACGCGAGCGCGGTCTCCGCGATGCGAGGCTTGAGGCGGTCCGAGCGCGCGCCGGAGAACTCGGCGCGGTACAGCAGCATGCCGCCGTGCCCCACGACCGGCAGGATGGCGATCACCAGCAGGACGATGCCCATGCCGCCGATCCAGTGGGTGAAGCACCGCCAGAACTGCACGGGCTCGGGCAGGACCTCGACGTTGGCGAGGACGCTGGCACCGGTGGTGGTGAAGCCGGATGCGGTTTCGAAGAACGTGTCCGTGAATCCCGCGAAGTGCGGCGTGAAGAGGAACGGCAGCCCGCCGAAGGCCGACGCCGCGAACCAGACGAGGACCACCAGCAGGAGCGCTTCGCGCTGCCCGAGGTCGCGCGGCGCCCGGCGCCCGATGGCCGCCAGGCCGCCGCCCGCCAGCGCCGTCAGGCACGCGCCCTGGGTGAGGGGCATCCAGCCGCCGGTGTGCCAGACCAGGCCCCACGCCGCCGGGACCAGCATCGTCACCGCGAGCACCACCAGGGACCAGCCGAGCGCCCGGAGAATGGCCAGCAGGCGGATCATCAGCGATCCTTGCCCGCCCGCCCGGCGACGGCCGACTCGAGCGTCGGCACGACGCGTTCCAGTGCGAAGACAATCAGGCGGTCGCCGGCCCGCACCACCGTATGGCCGCGCGGCACGATGACCTCGCCCGTCGGACGCACCAGGGCGCCCACCACCGTGTCCTTCGGGAAGTGCGCGTCGCGCAGCGGCTTGCCGACGTACCGGCTCTCGGGCCCGGCCAGCAACTCGATCGCCTCCGCCTCCTCGTCGCGAAACGTCGTCACCGACAGCACGCGCCCCCGGCGGACGAACTGCAGGATGCGATCGACGGCGGCGAGCCGCGGGCTCACGGTGGTGTTGATCCCGAGGCGCTGCACCATCGCCAGGTAGTTCAGGCGGTTGATGAGCGCGACGACCTTGTCCACGCCGAGGCGCCGGGCCAGCATCGAGGCGATGATGTTGTTCTCGTCGTCTTTCGTGAGCGCCAGGAACGCCTGGACGCCCCCGGCGCCCTCTTCCTCGAGCGTGGCCTGGTCGGTCCCGTCCGCGTTGACGACGGTCGTGTCCCGGAGGATCTCGGCCACGCGCTCGGCGCGCTGCCGGTCGCGCTCGAAGAGCTTCACGCGCACGTCCTGCTTCTCCAGCAGCTGGGCGACGTGGATGCTGACCTGCCCGCCGCCGAGGATGAACACCCGATTCAGGGGCGCGGGCGTCGGCAGTCCCATGAAGCGGAGGCTCGCCGGCATGCTGGCCCGGCTGGTCAGCACGTAGACGCGGTCACCCTCGCTCAGCACCGCCGACCCGCGCGGGATGATGACCTGCGGGCCGCGGAACATCATGACGACGAGCGCGTCGTCCGGCGCGCCCGCCGCGGAGAGCTGCTCGAGCGACCGTCCGACCACGGGGTTGCCGGCCTCCAGGCTCATCCCGACGAGCTGCACCGCGCCGCCCGCGAACTCGTGGATGTCCGACACGCCGGGCAGACGGATCACCCGCATGATGCTCTCGGCGAGCTCGGTCTCGGGGTGGATGATCAGGTCTACGCGGATGCCCGACTTCGCCAGCACGTCGTGCCAGTGCTGCACCTCGTGGGTCCGCAGCCGGATGACCTTGATCCGTGCCTGTGATTCCACCTGCGCGATCTGGCACACGAGGAGGTTGACCTCGTCGTGGTCGGTGACGGCAATCACCATCTCCGCCTCCGCGATGCCCGCCTGCCGCAGCACGAGCACGCGGGCCGCATTGCCGGTCACGATGCGCGCGTCGAACTGGGCGTTCAGTTCGGCGCAGCGCTCCGGGCTGGGGTCGACGATGGTGACGGCGTTGCCTTCGCGGATGAGGCGCCGGGCGATGAGCGCGCCGACCTGCCCGCCGCCGGCGATGAGTACGTTCATGGGTTCCCTGCTCCGGCCGTCATGTGGTCTGGATTATCCACCGATTCGCGGTGAATGACGAACCGGGCGCCGCGGCCCTCTTGGCAGACCAGGCCGGTCCGATCGACAATGAGACGGGTCCACCCAGGCGAAAGCAACCGGTCTCGCGTCGCCAGCCGGCCACGGCTGTGGGGACAGCCCCTGCGGCAAGGCCCCGTTTGGGGACGCGATGCCCGGGAAGGAGCGAGGCATGAGCGGAGTACGAGTGCTCGTGGGCACCCGGAAGGGCGCCTTCATCCTGACGTCGAATGAGCGGCGCAAGCGGTGGTCCGTCAGCGGCCCCCATTTCGCGGGTTGGGAGATCTACCACCTCAAGGGCTCGCCGGCCGATCCCGATCGGATCTACGCGTCCCAGTCCAGCGGCTGGTTCGGCCAGGTGATGCAGCGGTCCGACGACGGCGGGAAGACCTGGGCGACGGTCGGCAACACGTTCGCCTATGAGGGAGACGCGGGCACGCACCAGTGGTACGACGGCACGCCGCATCCCTGGGAGTTCAAGCGCGTCTGGCACCTCGAGCCGTCCCTGCTCGATCCCGACACGGTCTATGCGGGCGTCGAGGACGCCGCGCTTTTCCGGACCGGCGACGGCGGGCAGACGTGGCAGGAGCTGCCGGGGCTGCGCGGCCACGGCTCCGGGCCCAGCTGGACGCCGGGCGCCGGCGGGCTGGGGCTGCACACGATTCTCCTCGTTCCCGGCAAGCCCGGGACCATCTTCATCGCCATCTCGGCCGCCGGCGCGTTTCGCACCGACGACGGCGGCTCGACCTGGCGGCCGATCAACCGCGGCCTCAAGTCCGACTACATCCCCGATCCGGACGCCGAGGTCGGCCACTGCGTCCACCGCATCGCGATGAACCCGTCGCGCCCCGACGTGCTGTTCATGCAGAAGCACTGGGACGTGATGCGCAGCGACGACGGCGGCGGGTCCTGGCGGGAGGTCAGCGGCAATCTCCCGACCGATTTCGGGTTCACCATCGACGTCCACGCCCACGAGCCGGACACGGTCTACGTGGTTCCGATCAAGAGTGATTCGGAGCACTTTCCCCTCGACGGCCGGCTGCGCGTGTACCGCAGCCGCACCGGCGGCGACGAGTGGGAGGCGCTCTCCGAGGGATTGCCGCAGCGCAATTGCTACGTGAACGTCCTGCGCGACGCGATGGCGGTCGACACGCTCGAGTCGTGCGGCGTCTACTTCGGCACGACGGGCGGCCAGGTCTACGTGTCGGCCGACTCGGGAGACCACTGGTCCGCTATTGCGCGTGACCTCCCGGCCGTCCTCTCGGTCGAAGTGCAGACCCTGCCGCCGCCGCTCGCACCGCAATGATCAGTGCGAACTGTGGCGGGCCGCGCCGTAGCTTCAGCGGAGGCGGGACATGATCCGGGTCGTGCTTCCTGCTGCGCTGTCGTTGCTGGCGCGCACGGAGAGCGAGGTGACGCTGGACATCCCGCCTCCCGCGACGCAGCGGAGGGTGATCGACGCGATCGAAGCGCGCTGGCCCGCCTTGCGCGGCACGATGCGGGACCAGGTCTCGGGGAGACGTCGCGCGCTCGTCAGGTTCTACGCCTGCGGCGAAGACCTCTCGCATGATTCGCCCGACGCGCCGCTGCCCGAGGAGGTGGTATCGGGAAAAGAGCCCTACATCGTGCTCGGAGCCATCGCCGGAGGCTGAGCCAGGCGCGGCACCTTCTGCTGGCCGTTGAGCAGCATGTGGCTGACGGCCCCGTCCTGGCCCCTGACGAATTCGACGTCGGCTTCCTGGACCAGTTCGAAGAACCGCGTCGGAGATTCCGGGTAGAGTTCGACGCGCTCCTTGCCGTCGATCACGAAGAGCGTGCCGCCCTCGAGGGAGACCGTCAGCACCCGGCCCGGCCTCAGCTCGTAGCGGCCCGCCAGCGGCGCCAGCGCCGAAGGATCAACCGTCGCGATGGTCTTCACCCGCGGCCGCCGCGCGGGCCAGTCGTACTCGGCCGCCACCGCCCGCAGCACTTCGGATGCCAGGCGTCCCCCCTGGTCCCCGTTGGTCATGACGACGGCGCCCCGCCCGCTCTCGATGAACGCCGTCATGCCGCACTTGAATCCCGCGTTGGAGCCGCCGTGGCCGAACGCCGCCGATGCGCCGGCACCCTCCAGGCCCAGCCCCAACCCGTAGCTGCCCTTCTGATCTGTCACCATCTGCCGGGCCATCGACGCCGACAGGATCGCGGACTTGCCCTGCAGCGCCTTCTGCATCTCGATCAGGAACCTGGCCAGGTCGGTCGGCGTCGTCCACAGGCCGGCGGCGGCCATCTCAGGGTACGTGTGGTAGCGGCCGGGCAGGAGGCCGCCTGTCGCAAGATGGCCGCTCGCCGCAGCGGCGCGACGCGCCTCCGGGAGGGGCTGCTCGTAGGTGCTGTCCGTCATCCCGACAGGCTTCAGCACCAGGTCCGCGACCAGCGATGGAAACGGCCGCCCGGTGATGTCCATCAACAACTGCTGCATCACGGTGTAGCCGCCGCCGGAGTAGCGCGAGATGGTGCCCGGAACCACGTCGGCCCTGATCGCCGCGGTATTGGCGGGCTTCTGGCCGTCGAGCACCTGAACGAGCGCGGGAACCGGGGCGCCGGCCGAATACCCTGGGAAGCCGCTCACGGTCAGGCCGGCAGTATGGCTGAGGAGCCGCCGGAGCGTGACCTTCTCCGTCTTCGTGAAGTCGTTCTCGGGCACCTTCCAGGACGTGAGCCGCGCGTTCACGTCCTCGTCCAGTGCCAGCTTCCCCTGCTCGACCAGGCGGAGGGCCGCCAGCGACGCCACCGGCTTGCTGAGCGAGGCCGCCTGGAACAGCGTCTGGGGCGTCACCGGCGCATTGCCACCCGCGTCGGCGACGCCGTAACCCCTGGCCCACTCAATCCGGCCGTCGTTGATGACGGCGACGCTGACACCTGGCGTCTTGAGCGCGGCCATCCGCTCGGCCAGCGGCCTCACCGGCAGCGGCCGCCCCGCGATGACGATGCCGGGCAGCAGGCCTTGCTCGACCCGCGCGGCCCTGGCCTCGGCAGGGGGCGCGCCTTGCGCCCCGACGCGCAACGGCGGGGTTACGGGACTCGCCAGCGCGAAGGTCAGGACGCAGAACAGCAGGCGGCGCGTGCCGATGAGCATGATGCTCCTCCGGAGCGGGCGAGGCGGAGGTGATCGGGGAGTGAGCCCGGGGCCTCGCGGGCCCAACGCCTGATTCTACGTCAGGCCGCCCCGGCTGGTTCCCTGACAAGGACGGCGTCGACTTCGGCACGTCGCGCCCCACGCCCGGTGATAGGCTAGACCGCGAGGAAACGACCCGTGACCGAACCCGCATTGCCCGCCGCCCCGACCGTTTCGAGCCTCCGCCGCGGCATGACCGTCGCGGACCTGAAGCAGTCGTTCATCGACAACCTCGTGTGCACGCTCGGCCGCGGGCCGAAGCTCGCCACGCCCCACGACCTGTATGCCGCGCTGGCGCTGACCGTGCGCGACCGCGTCCTCGACCGGGGCGTGCAGACGGTGCGCGAGCTGGCCGGCCCGAGCGCCCGGATCGTCGCCTACCTCTCGGCCGAGTTCCTGCCCGGCCCGCACCTCATGAACAACCTCGTCAACCTCGGCATCGTCGAGCCGATGCGGCAGGCGTTGGCGGAGCTGGAGCTGGATCTGGACCGGCTGGCCGAGGAAGAAGAGGAGCCGGGCCTGGGCAACGGCGGTTTGGGCCGGCTGGCGTCGTGCTACATGGACTCGATGGCCTCGCTCGACGTGCCCGCGCTCGGGTACGGCATCCGCTACGAGTTCGGCATCTTCGACCAGGCGATCAAGGACGGCTGGCAGGCCGAGATCACCGACAAGTGGCTGCGCAACGGGAACCCGTGGGAGATCCCGCGGCCGGAGGTCACCTGCGAGGTGATGTTCGGCGGTCACACCGAGAAGTGGTACGACGACCACGGGCGGTTTCGCGTCCGCTGGGTGCCCCGCGACGTGGTGAAGGGCGTGGCGTACGATACGCCCATCCTCGGCTATCGCGTGTGCACCTGCAACACGCTCCGGCTCTGGAAGGCCGAGGCGGTGGAGTCGTTCGACTTCGAGGCCTTCAACCACGGCGACTACTACCGCGCCGTGGAGGACAAGATGGTCTCGGAGAACATCACGAAGGTCCTCTACCCGAACGACGAGATCGCGCAGGGCAAGATCCTGAGGCTCCAGCAGCAGTTCTTCTTCGTGAGCTGCTCCCTGCAGGACATGGTCCGCCTGCACCTCCTCCTCGGCCGGCCCCTCGCCCGCTTCCACGACACGTGGGCGGTGCAGCTCAACGACACCCACCCGGCCATCGCCGTGGCGGAACTCGTGCGGCTGCTCGTCGACGAACACGCGCTGCCCTGGGCCGACGCGTGGGCGATCACGCAGCAGACCCTCGGGTACACGAACCACACGCTGCTCCCGGAAGCCCTGGAGAAGTGGTCCGTCGAGCTCCTGGGCGGCCTGCTGCCGCGCCACCTCGAGATCATCTACGAGATCAACCGCCGGTTCCTCGAGGAGGTCCGCGCACGCTTCCCCGGCGACGAGGCGCGCGCCGGGCGCATGTCCATCATCGACGAGGCCGGCGAGCGGACCGTGCGCATGGCGCACCTCGCGGCGGTCGGCTGCCACACGGTCAACGGCGTGGCCGCCCTGCATTCACGCCTGCTCACCGAGACCGTGTTGCGGGACTTTTTCGAGCTGTGGCCCGACAAGTTCGTGAACGTCACCAACGGCGTCACGCCGCGGCGCTTCGTGGCGGTCAGCAATCCGCCGCTGGCAAGGCTGATCACCGAACGGGTCGGCGAGGGCTGGCTGAAGGACCTCGCCCGGCTCCGCCGCCTCGAGCCGCTGGCCGACGATCCGGAGTTCCGGCGGCAGTGGCGCGGCGTGAAGCTGAGCGCCAAGCGCGCGCTGGCGACGCTCATCGCGGAACGCGTCGGCGTCGCCGTGGACCCGTCCGCGCTCTTCGACGTGCAGGCGAAGCGCCTGCACGAGTACAAGCGGCAGCACCTGAACGTCCTCCACATCCTGTCGCTCTACCTGCGCCTGAAGCGCGACCCCGCGGCCGACATCCCGCCGCGCGTGTTCGTTTTCGGCGCGAAGGCCGCGCCGGGCTACTTCATGGCCAAGCGCATCATCCGGCTCATCACCGCGACGGCCGAGGCGGTGAACGGCGACGCCGACGTCCACGGACGGCTGAAAGTGGTGTTCTTCCCCGACTTCAACGTGAAGAACGCGCAGCACGTCTACCCGGCGGCCGACCTGAGCGAGCAGATCTCGACCGCCGGCAAGGAGGCGTCGGGCACGGGCAACATGAAGTTCGCCATGAACGGCGCGCTGACGATCGGCACGCTCGATGGCGCCAACGTGGAGATCCGGGACGAGGTCGGCCCGGAGAACTTCTTCCTGTTCGGGCTCACGGCCGGGGAAGCGGCCGAGCTGAGGGCCCGCGGCTACCGGCCCCGTGACGTCTACGAGCGGAACGCGGACCTGCGGGAGGTGCTGGACTACATCGGGTCGGGCGCGCTCGCGAGGGGCGACACCCAGCTGTTCAAGCCGCTCGTCGACAACCTGCTGTGGAGCGACCCGTTCCTCGTCCTTGCCGATTTCGAGGCCTACGTCGGGTGCCAGGCGAAGGTGAGCGAGGCGTGGCGCGACGCCGAGGCCTGGACGCGGATGTCCATCCTCAACGCCGCGCGGATGGGGAGGTTCTCGTCCGATCGGTCGATCCGCGACTACTGCGCGCGGGTGTGGAACGTGGATCTGGCCCGGGCGCCGCAGGAGTAGTCCCGGCGGCCCGCGCCTGCCCGGCGGCTGGCTACTGCCGCAATCTGAGGTGCAGCGTCGTCGCCTCGCCGGCGGCGACGCTTGCCATCGTCGCGGTCTTCATCAACTGTGACAGCGACTCGGGGTCGGTCGGCGGCATCGACTCCATCGCGTTGGGCGGCCCATCACCGGCCTTGACGGCTGCGATGGCATAACGCCCGGGCAGCAGGTATGGCAGCGAGAACCCCCCGGCCTGCATGCTGACGGCGGACCTCCCGGTCACGGCGCCCGGCGCCGCCAATCCGGACGGGTCTCGATCGGGAAGGACCACCGGCCGCGACCGCGCGACGCGCACGAAGGGCGATCCGGGGAACCGCTTCGACGGGTCATCGGGAATCACAACAATCCATGCGCCCGCAGGATCGCCTGCCGCGGTGGTTACCCGGCCATCGATGGCCCCGGTGTCGGTCGTGACGGTGATCGTGATGTCATCGATCGACTCGGTGCCTGTCAGTGTGAGCCCGGCCGCCGTGATGTCGCTGGCACCTCGAGTGACCGACTTGAGCGCGGTTCCGGGCACGAGCGCCATGGGTACCAGCGCGCCGCGAAGCCCGGTCAGCTGGAAGGTCAGGTCCTCCCCGACGTTGACTGGTCCTCCACCGTTGTACGGCACCGAGAACTCGGCATTCACCATGCGCGCCGACACGCTCGCGCGGGCCCGCCCGGTCATGCCGGCGGCCGCCCAG
>Ga0316601_100001844_pt1 | contig 10629 bp, 15 predicted proteins | sample OWC_soil_day5_no_FD_207663 | JGI IMG/M metagenome (GOLD analysis project Ga0316601, IMG submission 207663) | Wetland soil microbial communities from Old Woman Creek delta, Ohio, United States - OWC_soil_day5_noCT | ecosystem: Environmental > Terrestrial > Soil > Wetlands | place: USA: Ohio...
CGGAAAAGGGGCTAGACCATGCAAAAGATGCGGTGCCTACGGACCCGTGATAAGACGTTACGGTTTATATTTGTGCAGGCACTGTTTTAGGGAAGCAGCTCCAAAACTTGGCTTCAAAAAATATGAATAATGGGGAAAAAAGATGGACACGTTGACCAACGGTCTGATAACCGTCATAAATAACGAGATGCGCAACAAACGCGAGTGCATAATTAGCCCTGCATCTAAACTCTTGGGTCGCGTGTTGAGGATAATGCAGTTGAATGGCTTCATAGGCGAGTTCGAATTTATCGACGACGGACGTTCAGGAAAATTCAAAGTTCAACTTCTCGGAAGAATTAACAAATGCGGTTCCATAAAACCACGTTTTCCAGTAAAGTTTGACGAATTTGAAGATTGGGAGAAGAAGTTCCTTCCGTCTAGGGATGTTGGAATCATGGTTGTGTCAACTTCAGAAGGCGTGATGTCTCACAGAGAAGCCCAAGAGAAGAATTTGGGAGGAAGGTTGCTAGCCTTCGTCTACTAGGAGCTGTTGTTGATGAGGTTGCCAGAAATCTCGCGTACCGTTCAAGTTCCCAATGGCGTGGAAATTGGTCTCGAAGGAAGAAAAGTGAGTGTTAAGGGCGCAAAAGGCACCTTGTCAAGAGACTTCTCCAACGTTCCGATATCCATTGATATGGACGGAAAAGCCGTTCGTGTATCAGCAAAATGGCCTCGCAAGAAGGAAGCAGCTCTCGTCGGCACTATCTACTCTCATATCGAGAACATGGTTTGCGGGGTTCAGAAAGGCTTTACTTACAAGGTCAAAATAGTGTTTTCTCACTTTCCAATTTCAGCTAAGGTTCAAGGAAAATCAGTTCTAATCGAGAACTTTACTGGGGAACGAAGAGCTAGACACGCAAAAATCATCGGTGAAGTCAAGGTAAAGGTTGAGGCCGAAGACATAATTGTTCAAGGTCTTAATCTGGAGGATGTTAGTCAGACAGCTGCTAACATAGAGCAGGCTACGAGAGTAAGGCGGAAAGATCCCAGAGTGTTCTTGGACGGATTATACGTTTACGAACGCAAAGAGGGAATGGAGTAAGATGGTTGCAAGGAAAATATCCCTCACAAGGAAAGCGTTGCAAGTTAGAAAACGCGCAAAAAACAAGAAACCAGAGTTTGCCCGGTCAGAAAGTTGGCGCTATGCCAAACTTAGCAGCAGTTGGCGGAGACCACGTGGATTAGACCACAAGATGCGCCGAAAGATCAAAGGATGGCCACCTACAGTAAGCACTGGCTACAAGGGACCGAAAATCGCTCGTGGTCTTCATCCATCCGGATACCGAGAAGTAATAGTTCATAACGTTCAGGAAGTCGCAGTCTTGGATTCAACCACCCAAGCTGCGAGAATAGCCCACACTGTCGGCAGGAAAAAGCGAGGTCAAATAATAGCTGAAGCTAGAAAAAAGAAAATTGCCGTTCTCAACGCCAAAGAGATCAAGGAAGAAACCGCAGCGCCCGAGGCATCTTCTGAAGCAACTGAGGAAAAGGCACAGCCAACGAAGAAAGCGGAGAAGCAGAAGAGCAAGACTGCAAAAGCGAAAAAGGAAGTAAAAACAGCCACCGAATCAAAAGTCAAGACAGAGAAGCCGAAGCAGCCCAAGAAAGCCTCCAAACCCAAAGAAGGAGCTGAAAAAGAATGACCAATCTCACTAGCCAAAGACGTTTGGCAGCACAAATCATGAAGGTCGGTAAGAACCGCGTTTGGATAGACCCCGATAGAACAGAAGATGTGGAAGGCGCAATTACTCGCGAAGAAGTCAGGAAATTGATCCACGAGAAAATCATCAAATCAGTGCCTGAGAAAGGCGTGAGCCGCGCAAGGGCGAAAACCATCAAGGAAAAGAAGCGCAAAGGAAGGCGAAAAGGCGTGGGCAGTTACGGCGGAACTAGATACGCTAACTTGACAAAGAAAGATGCATGGATGATCAAAATCAGATCACTGCGCAGGACGCTTCGTGAGCTAAAGACCGGTAGAGTCATAACCGAAAAAACTTACAGCCAAACGTATAGAATGGCCGGGAGCGGAAGATTCGAGTCAATAGCTGAACTAGAACGCTATTTGAAAGCTAACGACCTCTGGAGGAAACGCTAAATGGCAAAAGGTTCCAGTTATCGTGTTCAACTGCGACGCCGAAGAGAAGGCAAGACAGACTACCGAGCGCGCAAAACCTTGGTAATGTCCGGAAAACCCAGACTCGTAGCCCGTAACTCAATCAAAAACGTAACGGTCCAAGTCGTTGTTGCCAGACAAAAAGGTGATGAGGTTTTGGCTGCTGCACACAGTAGCGAATTGAAGAAATATGGCTGGAAGGCTCCTACCGGCAATGTTCCTTCAGCCTATCTCACCGGTCTTCTATGCGGATTGAAAGCCAAGAAGGCAAAAGTCACCAGGGCTGTGTTGGACCTTGGCTTAGTTGGACCGACAAAAGGCTCAAGGTTATTCGCCGTATTGAGCGGGGCCTTGGATGCCGGTCTAGACATTCCACACGCTGAAGAAAAACTCGAGAAAGAAAGAACAAAGGCGGAGCACATCGCAAAATATGCTAAAACCCTTGGCACCGGATCTGAGGAATACCTGAAAAAGTTCTCACAATATCTAGGTCGCGACTTGACCCCTGAAAAGCTTCCTGAACACTTCGGGAAGGTTAAGGTTGACATCATTAACTCATTCAAGAATGAGGTTAAGAAAGCATGAGTCGAGAACAAAGAGATCGAACAGTCAATTTGGAGGAATGGGTTCCTAAAACCCGTTTGGGCAAGATGATACAAGAAGGCAAGATCGCTTCGATCGAAGAAGTCTTCTTGAGCGGACTTAAAATCTCTGAAGCCCAGATAGTGGACGCACTACTACCAGATATTCAGGAAGAAGTCATAAACGTTAACCTAGTTCAGAAGCAGACCGACGCTGGCGAGAAATCAAGATTCAAAGCCATTGTCGCAGTGGGAAACAGAGATGGTTATATAGGCTTGGGTTCTGGGAAAGCAAGCCAAGTTCGCAACGCAATAGAGAAGGCAGCCATCAACGCTCGGCTGAACATTGTGCCTGTAAAGCGAGGTTGCGGGAGTTGGGAATGCGGTTGCGGAAAGACTCATTCAATACCTTTCCAAGTAGAAGGCAAATGCGGCGGAGTTCGGGTGGTCATGGTCCCAGGACCGAGAGGGCTAGGGCTCGTCGCAAGTGAGGTTTCGAAGGTAATCTTGGGCTTAGCCGGCGTGAAAGACCTCTGGATACGGAGCTACGGGTCAACAAGGACCGTTCCTTCATATGCATGCGCAATCTTTGACGCTTTGCGCAAGACTTACAACCTGATAACGACCGCTGACTGGGTGAAGTAATTGGCTGAAAAAGATTCTGAGTGCAAGTGCTTCATAGCAATCAAGATCCGCGGAACAATCAGCGCCCAGCGACAAGCCAGAGAAACCTTGGAATTGCTTCATCTGACCAAGAGTAATTACGCAGTGCTAGTCGAAAACACCCCATCAATGCTTGGAATGCTTCTGCGCATACAGAGCTACGTGACCTGGGGCGAGATTTCAAACGACACCATTGAAGCACTGCTAGTGAAACGCGGAAGATTGTCAGGTAACAAGAAAATGACAGAAGAATACGTTCAAAAAGCTGGATTCAAGTCATTGAACGAACTTGCCGCAGCAATAGGTTCTTGCAAGATTGCCTACCGAAGCCTCCAGGGTATTCAGCCTGTTTTTAAGCTGCACCCTCCAAAGAAAGGTTTCAAAGGAAAGACAAAAAAGAGTTTTCGCGCTGGCGGAGAAGCAGGATACCGCGGTGAAGCCATAAACGAACTCGTCACTCGCATGATCTGAGACGCTCTCATTTCCCGTTATCTTCCAGTTTGACAAACCCGCGATCTGCCTATGCTATCTATCTCTCAATAATTTTGCACGCTTTCATGTGCGATACATTTTATAGTTACTGTGGGAAATTGCCTCTGTATTCAGGGGAAACAAACGTGAGCGCAAAATGGCGGCGAAGCAGGAAACTTCTCAAATGGTCGGATCTGCAGGCTCCATGCAAGCCCTCAAAAACAGTACATATCGAACCTTTCCGCAGAATTCGGAGCGTGCATCCTCAGAAGTACCGCCTTAGAGGTTTTGGGGCTGGGAAATGGAAAGAGCCAAAGCCTCTCATAGACATATTCCAAGAAAGCAATTGGATAACAATTGTCGCGGAAATCGCAGGTTTCAACAAGGAAACCCTGAAAATAGATGTTAAAGATCAAAAACTAACGCTTTCTGCCAGAGCAAAGGACCGCCGATTCTATAAAAGTTTAAATCTACCGAAGGTAGTGATTCCAAACATCATGCACACAACGTACAAGAACGGTGTGCTCGAAGTAAAGCTGAGAAAAGCAGTCAAAGAAGAAACAATCAAGAAGCAAGTAGGCTAAACAAGATGCCACACAAACTTAGGAAGATCAGGAAAACTAGGGGCTCAAGAACACAAGGCTACGGAAGGATAGGACAACATAGAAAAACGGGCTCAAAAGGATATAGAAAAGCTGGCAGACACAAGCATCTGTGGAGCTATGTCACTACTTATGAAAAAGATGCATTTGGCAAACATGGTTTTACATCTCCCCAGAGCCTCAAGCGCAATGAAAACGTCATAAACGTGGCAAAACTCGAGGAACTGGCATTGAAATTTCAGGCCAAAGAGAGCGGGCAAACAGAAATAGACCTCACGCGTCTTGGTTTTGCCAAGCTCCTTGGGGCTGGCAGTGTCAGGAAAGCAATAATTGTCAAGGTTCCAACTTGCTCAAAATCCGCGGCTGAGAAAATTAAGAAAGCAGGCGGACAAGTACTCACAGAGTCTCAGGCAACTGGAGAGTAAAACTAGCCGATGGCTGGAAGATTCCTAAGTCTGTTTAAGCCAATAGGAAGAGTACTTCCAGAAATCAAGGTTCCAGAGCGCAAAGTCAGCTTTAACGAAAAAATCTTTTGGACTGCGCTAGTTTTAATGATTTTCTTGGTGATGTCAGAGGTTCCCCTCTACGGGATCTCCCCAGCAGCTGAGGACCAGTTCAGCGCGCTGAGGGTTATTTTCGCCTCAAGCCGGGGCACTCTAATGGAACTCGGAATAGGCCCAATAGTCACGGCGGGGCTAATTCTGCAATTGCTAGTTGGTTCAGCCATTATCCAATGCGATATGTCCGATTCCCAAGACAGAGGCTTGTTCACCATCGCAAGCAAAGTCTTCTCTATAGGACTTACAGGAGTTCAGGCAGCTGCATACCTAATCAGTGGTATGTACGGCAGTATTTCAGGTGGAACAGCTATAATCATATTTTTACAGCTCATATTTGCCGGTTTGGTAGTTATGCTGCTCGACGAGCTTGTCCAAAAAGGTTGGGGCTTGGGCAGCGGAATTAGCCTCTTCATAATGGCCGGCGTAGCCCAGCAGATTATGTGGCTTACATTCTCGCCCCAGACAGGTTTGTTCGTTGGGTCTCTTCAGTCACTTTTGCAAGGACAGCAGACCCTTATGCAATGGGTTGTCGGCGGAGGAGGATACGGTGGTCTAATCGGGTTCATAGCCACAATAATTGCTTTCCTAGTAATTATTTACATTGAAGGCGTGAGAGTCGAACTGCCCCTCACTTATGCGGGATACAAAGGGTTCCGAAGTCGATATCCAATTAAACTTTTGTATGTTTCTAACCTTCCAGTAATCTTTGCTTCTGCCCTTTTCGCCAACGTGTACTTCTTCGCAACGTTCCTCTGGGGGTGGGCTGGCAATCCTGCACCAGGTGAAAAACCTTTCATTGACATTTTCGGGCAGTACGATGCTAACGGCACTCTAATTGGAGGTCTCGCCTACTTTGTCACGGCGCCACACGGTGTAACAGAAGTGTGGGCCGATCCTTTGCGAGCAGCAGTATACCTGGGTATTCTGGTTATTTTCTGCGCCCTCTTTTCAATCATTTGGCTAGAGGTAGGTGGTCTTGGTCCCGCCAAAGTGGCAAAACAGCTAATGGATTCAGGAATGCAAATCCCTGGATATAGACGCTCAGAAAAGCCTATCGAGGCAATACTGAAAAGATACATTCCAGTTGTTACCGTTCTCGGAGGCATAATTGTGGCGCTGGTTGCTGGGACCTCAGATTTCATGGGCGTTTTTGGCACAGGCACCGGCATCCTGCTATCTGTCGGGATAGTCTACCAATACTATGAACTCTTGATGCGCGAAAGAGCTGCAGAGATGTTCCCAGCGTTTAGAAGAATCTTCGGCGAATAGTCAGATAATGGCAAAAATGGTTATTAGCAACGGGCTAAGAATAGGCTAATAAGCGCTCAAAGAAATCTGGAGGGAACAAGATGGCTATCGATGTAGCTGTGATACCTTGGTCAACATTAATAATAATGGCAATTTCTATAGCTATAGCCTTTTTTAACACAGGGCTACAGAGATTTCTGTACAGCAAATTCATCGGTTGGAATGAGTACCAAACAATGCAGAAAGAAATGGCCGAATATCGCTCTCAACAAATGTCCGCGGCTCGTAAAAATGACAAGAAACAGCTTGAGAAGCTGAAAAAAAAGGAATCACAGATAATGAACATGCAGAAGAAAATGGCGAAACCTCAAATAATCCAAATGGGAACTTCTCTCATCTATTTTGTAATTTGGATTCTAGTTTTGACTCCGACTTTCGGGCGTGACCCTGTGGCATATTTGCCGGGCTTCAGTCAGATATTGAACAATGATCTGGGGCAAATTTCAGTCGTTTTCTTTTACCCGATTTGTTCTCTGCTTTTTGGAACGCTCGCATCTCGTATGTTTGGAACAATGCCTGTTGAAGGATGGAGTTAGCAGACATCAGATTCCAAGGAGGCAGGGTTACGAGCATAGGTGAGAAGAAGAAGCGTTGCGGCAAGAATGGCATTGTGATATGCATTTCTGGTCTAGCAGGAACCGGAAAAAGCACTGTAGCCCGGATGATCGCCAAGAAGTATGGATTGCGCTACTATTCTGGCGGAGACGCCTTGAAAGAGCTAGCTCGAGAAGAAAAATATGATCCAACCGATCGGGGTTGGTGGGAAAGCCAAGCAGGTCTCAGTTTCTTAGGTCTCAGAGAGAAAGACCATAAATTCGACAGGCTTGTCGATGAAAAACTCCTGGGTTATGAAAAGCAAGGAAATGTACTGCTAGATAGTTGGACGATGCCATGGCTTGCGAAGGACGGTTTCAAGATATGGCTGTTGGCCTCTTTGGATAAGAGGGCTGAACGAGTGGCAAAGAGGGATAGAATTACGAAGCAGCAAGCCCTGCAAATGCTCAAAGAGAAAGAGGAGAAAACTCGCGCCATCTACAAGAAACTATATGGGTTTGATCTGGGGGAAGACTTCAAACCGTTTGACTTGGTTTTAGACACTGACGATCTTGGTCCTGAAGAGGTTTTCAGTACGCTCTGCAAAGTCATTGATAATGTGCTTATCAACTAGCAAGAGTCTCCAGTTCTTGACTAAACCGATTTATTTCTTCTACGATTGAAGCCCGAATCTAGCTAGCTAGGTTTGGTCGTTCGGTCAATGGCGAGGGTTATCGAGTTTCTGCCAAACTTGGAGGCTTAGTTTTCTCTTTGAGCAGAAGCTTCGAGTTTCTCCATTGGTCCTTAGCTAGGGTTAGGTTTCCATAGGGGCCAGCGTGAAGCGAATAGAAGATGTAACAGAGATAAGTGCACTCAGTACAGCTGCGGTATGTTTTTCGCAGTTTTCTGAATTCGCTGCTTTTCCACATTTTTGGCAGATCGAAAATGGATGCAGCGGAATTGTGGATATGGCATCCTGCAATTCTTCCATTGTGGTTTATTACTAGGAAATTCTGGAGCGCAAGGCAATTCCAGGTTCTCCGGTTTTGGGCGTAGTAGTCTCGGAGGGCTTTCAAGATTTTCGTTGTCATGAGGATTTTGTTGTTCTTTTTCTTCATTTCTATTAGTGAGTTACATAGATCTACCATGGCTTTTTTGTCTGTTATGATGAATTCGTCTTTCGCTTTGCCAATCCTGAATAGTTGCTCTGAATCAGCCGAGTGGTCGAAGGAGTAGAGGCAGTACCAGACTGGGATTCCTTTTCCAGTGAAGTGGTTTGTTATGTCGATGATTTCATTAAGGTTCATCTGGGAGATCGTTGGGGTTACAGCTACATTTATTCCTTCATTGTGAAGTTTTTCAACGGTTTCGATTGCTTTCGCGTAAGCGCCTTCGATCCCTCTTATATAATCGTTCTTAGCTGGGTCAAGGCTGTCTATGGAAATGGCGGCGAAATCTACAGTCCGCAAAGCGTCAATTTTCTTGGCGGCCATGCTTCCGTTGTCGTATACGGTAGTTACGAAACGTTTTGACGCGTACTCGATAATTTCTTTCGCGTCATCTCTGAGAAGAGGGTCACCGCCAGAGAGAACAACCTCGACAATCCCCAGTTTTTCGAGAATATCTAGACCGCGTTTAATTTCTTCGGTTGTCAGTTCTTTCTTGTCTTGTTCTTGCCATATATTGCAGCCTTTGCAGCGGTAGTTGCATTTTCTTGTAATCATCCACTGCGCATGGTGTGGTTTTCCTGGAGCAAGTGAACGAGCTGCTACTTTTGCTGCTTTCTTCAGACCTGGCGTCAAATAGGTTACACTAGCCGCTTTGTTGATATGGAAGGTATTCATATAAGGGCTATAAAAACACATACAGCGCTGATTAAGCTAGAGAATAAGGCGGTTCAGGTTTGCAGTTTGGAAAGGATTATTTTGACTATCTCAAGTATTCGAGAAAGGAACAGCTAATTTCATCTCACATTTCTGAATCTCTGAGTTGGGCTTCTAAACTCACCGGTATGAATTTGCTGAATGGGACTGAAAAGAGCGCTTTGGATGTTGGCTGCGCCCTCGGATACGGGGTGAACCTTCTGCGTGCATTGGGTTACGATGTTTTGGGTACAGATGTTACCTCGTACAGTTTGCTTCAAGGGAAGGCAACTACGAAAGAGAATTCGTTTGTGGCTTGTTCCGCCCAGAATCTTCCCTTCAATAAAAAGTTTGATTTGGTCACCTGCTTCGAAGTCTTAGAGCATTTAGAGCGTCCGGCAAGAGCTCTTCAGAACTTGTATGATTTTAGCAGTGGTGTGGTTCTCTGCACCACACCCAACAAAACTTTTGAGAGAATCGTCAAGAGAATCTTGAAAGACTTCGACAAGACTCACATAAATGTGAAAACTCCTACAGAATGGCAGGAGCTGATTCGCGCAAACTTAAAGTGCAAGTTTGTGAAAATTCAGTGTTTCGTGGATTTGAGCTTTCAAATTGGAAATGCTTCATTCTATAGGTCGCTGAAGCTGCCGTTTGGAATGGAAACACGAATCCTGATTTGCAAATAAGGTGGTCCAGTGAATTCAGATCTCGTTGACGTAGTAGTGCTGACAAAGAACAGCGAGCGCATGTTGGAGAAGTGTCTCACCTCTATTTTTGAAACTGTACCCGTTAACCGCCTTATAGTGGTTGATGGATATTCCACTGATCGTACTCTGAATATTCTGAACGATTTCCAGAAACGGCACGGTAATTTGCTCATTGTCAAGGACAGAGGAACTCGGGGCAGCGCCCGATTGATGGGAATCAGATTGGTTGAGACGGAATGGTTCTTGTTTGTTGACAGCGATGTAACGTTGTGTGACAGCTGGTTCAAGAAGGCGATTGGCTTCGTGGATAAGGATGTTGGGGCTGTCTGGGGAATTGAGATTTGGGATGGTATTCAGAATTCCGCTGTCTTAGGGCTTTTCCTGCAAATAACCAGACGGATCTTTGAGATGCGAGGTGGCACGCATGATTTGCTAGTTCGCTTTGAGGCTATCAAAGACATAGATATACCAAAAGACCTGCATGTGTTTGAGGATGCCTTCATAGCGGAATGGATAAATAAAAAGGGGTTCAGGCTGGTTCCCACTTATGATCCGTATTGCGTTCACTATAGGCCTCCTGCTGTTTGGACATTCAAAGGTAGCCTCGACATAATCGTTGACACTTTGAGGTTTGGGTCGATCAAGAAGATACCTAAGCTCACTTTGGCTTACGGCTTTTACACAGTGTACGTTTTATATAGAACCCTTTTCGAAAAAGTTAACTTGAACAGTTAATCTGCTATACACCTTTGGAGAGATAGTTTGCCAGTTTCAGTAGTGATAAGAACAAGGGACAAAGAGAAGTACTTTGACTCCCTACTGAACAACTTGGCACGTCAAACTTCTCGTGTTTCTGAAATTGTTGTCGCAGACAACTTTTCATCCAAAGAAAAGCTTCACGAGCTAATTCATGACCTACGGGAGACTAAGTACAAACACTTCGTTGATCGCAAGATCAAGCTTTTTCCTTTTTCTGATGGAGAGTTTTCTCATGCGTATTCTACAAATTTCGCTGTGAGTCTGGCTGAAAATGAGTTAGTATGTATCACGAATGCGCATTCGTTGCCTACGTCGTTTAGTTGGCTGGAGCGTGGATTGAAACATTTTAGTGATCCCCTGGTTGCTGGGGTTAGCGGCTTTTTTATTCCTCATATGGATGGCACGGTTTTTGGAAAATTCGATG
>Ga0316601_100001845_pt1 | contig 10624 bp, 12 predicted proteins | sample OWC_soil_day5_no_FD_207663 | JGI IMG/M metagenome (GOLD analysis project Ga0316601, IMG submission 207663) | Wetland soil microbial communities from Old Woman Creek delta, Ohio, United States - OWC_soil_day5_noCT | ecosystem: Environmental > Terrestrial > Soil > Wetlands | place: USA: Ohio...
AGCTCTGGGTACAGGTGGTGGACGAGATCGCGCCCGCGTTCCCGGACGTGACGCTCGTCCATCAGCTGGTCGATTCGTGCGCGATGCTGCTGGTGCGCGACCCGCGTCGCTTCGACGTGATCGTCACCGAGAATCTGTTCGGCGACATTCTCTCCGACGAAGCCGCGCAGATCACCGGCTCGCTCGGCATGTTGCCCTCGGCGAGCCTCGGCGCCGGCGGCATCGGTCTCTACGAGCCGGTCCACGGCTCGGCGCCCGACATCGCCGGCAAGGACGTCGCGAATCCGCTCGCCGCAATCCTGTCGGCGGCGATGCTCTTCGAACACTCGTTCGCTGCGATTGCCGCAGCGAAGCAGATACGCGACGCGGTGACGGCGGTGCTCGACGCCGGGCACCGCACGGCCGACCTGCTGTCGCCGGGCGAGCGCCGCGAGGCGATCGGTTGTCGCGCGATGGGCGATCTGGTCGTGGCGAAGTTGGGCGCCTAGTGCGCGTTGCGATCGTCGGCGCGACCGGCTCGCTGGGTGTGGAGCTGCTCGCGGTACTCGACGAGTCCGCGCTCGCCGTGCGCGAGTTGGTTCCGATCGCCACCGAGCGCTCGCTCGGCACCGAGCTGGAGTTCCGCGGCGGCGTGTTCCCCGTGGAGACGGAGCTCGCGGCGCTGCGCGGTTGCGACGTCGCGTTCCTGTGTGCGCCGGCCGAGGCGTCGCTCGAGGCGGTGCGCGCGCTGCTGCACGCGCGCGTCGCCGCGATCGATTGCTCCGGTGTGCTCGCGGCGGCGCCGGAGGTGCCGCTCGTCTGTGAACTGGGTGAGCCGGGCGCGTCCCCGCTCGACGCCCCGATGCTCGCGGTGCCGCCGGGCCTTGCGCTCGCCTGTATTCGCGTGATCGCGCCGCTGTCGCGCGCGTTCGGCGTCTCGCGCGTGGTCGCCACGCTGCTGCTCTCGGCGTCGGCCTCCGGTGCCGGGCGCGCGGCCGTCGAGGCGCTCGCGGAGGAGACGATCGCGCTGCTCACACAACGGGAAATTTCCGAGCCGCCGTCGCTCGGACATCCGATCGCGTTCGACGTGTTGCCCTGGATCGGTTCGGCCGGCGATGACGGCACGACTGCGCACGAATGCGGCTTCGCGGCCGTGCTGGGTCGAGCGCTCGGCGGCGTCTCCGTCGCGGTCACCTCCGTGCGCATCCCGACCTTCTGCGGCGACGGCGCTGCGCTGGCGATCGAGACGCGTGACGAAGCGTCGCTGGAAGGGGTACTCGACGTGCTGGGCAAGGTCGCGGGCGTTGCGCTCGCGGACATCGGGCCGACCACGCGCGCCGCGGCCGGAAGCGATCTGGTGCACGTGGGACGCGTGCGCCGCGACGAGTCTCGGCCGGGCGGAGTGCTCTTGTGGCTCGCCGCCGATGGCGTGCGGCTGACGGCCGCACACGCCGTGCGCGTCGCGGAGGCGCGCTTCGGGCGCGGCTGAGGTGCCCAACTTCCGCCTGCTCGTCGAGTACGACGGCACCGATTTCGAGGGCTGGCAGATCCAGCCCGGCCCGGCTCGCACCGTGCAGGGTGCTCTCGCGGCTGCGCTCGAACACATCACCGGCGTGTCGGTGACGGTGACCGGCGCGGGCCGTACCGATGCGGGCGTGCACGCGGAAGGGCAGGTCGCGAATGCGAGGATCGCCACGCGGCTCGCGCCCGCGGACCTCCAGCGGGCTCTGAACGCGGTGTTGCCACGCGACGTCGCAGTTCGTGAGGTGGCATGGGTGCCCGACGCCTTCGACGCGCGCCGCCACGCGCGCTCCAAGCGCTACGTGTATCGACTCTGGACGGGGGCGTCGCGGTCGCCGCTGCGCGAACGGAGATCGCTCTGGGTGCGCAGCTCGCTCGATCTCGAGGCGATGCGCGAGGCCGGCCGGGCGCTGGTCGGCACCCACGACTTCACGAGTTTCCGCGGCGCGGGCTCGGCGGTGTGCGGCAGCGTGCGGACGCTCCTGCGACTCGAGATCCGCGGCCAGCTCGGCGGCGAGGTGCTCCTCGACTTCGAGGGGACGGGCTTTCTCCGTCACATGGTTCGGAATCTGGTCGGGACGCTGCTGGAGGTGGGGAGGGGCCGTCGGGCGCCTGCTGCGATGCCCGCCCTGCTCGCGGCGTTGGACCGCAGCCAGGCCGGGCCGACGGCGCCCGCACGGGGCCTCACCCTGATCCACGTCCACTGCGATTTCCCCCTGGAATCCGGGGGTTTGGAGCCAGAACGGGTTGACGGCGGAGAGCCACTCGGCTAACGACTGCGGCTCCCCGGGCCCGGTCTTTCGGCCGGTCTGGGCGCACCGCATCCGCTCGCCACAGGACCCGTCGAGCGCCGAAGTTCGCAGGAGAAGCAAATGCCCGTCGCCAGGCCGCCGCGGCCGACTCGCAGCATCCGGTCCGGGGATCGGCAGCAGTGGTGGGTGCTGAACGCGGCCGACCAGACTCTCGGCCGCCTTGCGGCGCGCGTCGCGTCGCTGCTGCGCGGCAAGGAAAACGTCCTCTTTACACCGCATGCGGACGCCGGTGATTTCGTAGTGATCGTGAACGCCGAGCGCGTGCGCCTCACCGGTCGAAAGCGCGAGCAGAAGACCTACTACCGGCACACCGGCTACGTGGGACACCTGAAGTCCCGCACTGCCGACCAGGTGCTCTCCGGAGCGCATCCCGAGCGCGTGATCGAAGAGGCCGTGCGCGGCATGCTTCCCAAGACCACGCTGGGCCGAAAGCTGTATCGGAAGCTCAAGGTCTATTCCGGTCCGAATCATCCCCACGCGGCGCAGCAGCCGCAGGAGCTGACGCTTGGCTGAAGCCCTCACGGCAGCGCCGATCACTGGCAAGCGCAAGACCGCGGTTGCGCGCATCCGGCTCCGGCTCGGCACGGGTTTGATCGTGGTGAATGGTCGCGCGATCGACGAGTACTTCGGCCGCGAGACGCTGCGCTCGCTGGTGAAGCAGCCGCTCGACGCGGCGAATGCGACGACCCGCTACGACATCGCGGCGAGCGTGAAGGGCGGCGGACCGACCGGCCAGGCCGGCGCGCTGCGGCACGGCATCGCCCGCGCACTCTGCAGCCTCGACGAGGGAATCCGCCCGACGCTGAAGAAGGCCGGCTTCTTGACGCGCGACGCGCGCAAGAAGGAGCGCAAGAAGTACGGACAGCGCGGTGCGCGCGCGCGCTTCCAGTTCTCGAAGCGCTGATCTGCAGCGCACGACCACGCCTTGCGACGGGAGGTCTTCGGATCTCCCGTCTTTTTTGGGTTTGACACGAGGCGGCCATCGGAGCTATCTCCGGCCGGGCATCCCCGACAACGTGTGTTCTGGAGTGATCGTTGAGTCGCTACTTCGCGACCGATCCGCACGAAGTGCGTCTCTCCGTCTCTGCCGTGGTGTGGCGTGATGTAGAGCATCGCGAGCTGCTGTTGATGCAGCGCAGCGACAATGCACACTGGGGTCTCCCTGGGGGGTACGTGGAGCCGGGCGAATCGATCGACCGCGCGACCGCACGCGAAGTGCGTGAGGAAACCGGAGTGCAGGTCGAGGTGGGACGACTCGTCGGCGTCTACTCGGATCCCGCGATTCAAGTCATCGAGTATCCGGACGGTCGCCGCGTGCACGCGGTGAACCTGTGTTTCGAGGCCGTGCCCATCGGCGTTGGCGAGCTCACCACGCCGGACGAGGTACTGGCCACGGGCTACTTTGCCGTCGACGCTCTTCCCGAACCGCTCGTTCCGATCCACCGAGTGCGCATCGGGGACGCCGTCGCCGGGGGCTCTGCAACGAAGTTGCGTTAGCGAGAGGTGCTTCCGATGAGCGATCGCGCGACCAAGTTCATCTTCGTGACGGGCGGCGTGCTCTCGTCGCTCGGCAAGGGCCTCGCCTCCGCGTCGACCGGTGCCCTGCTCGAAGCGCGCGGCCTGCGCGTATCGTTCCTGAAACTCGATCCGTACCTGAACGTCGACCCCGGCACGATGAACCCGTTCCAGCACGGCGAGGTCTTCGTCACCGAGGACGGTGCCGAGACCGACCTGGACCTCGGTCACTACGAGCGCTTCACCAGCGCCATGATGGGCAAGGTCAACAACGTCACGGCTGGCAAGGTCTACGAGACGGTGATCAACAAGGAGCGGCGCGGCGAGTATCTCGGCGGCACGGTGCAGGTGATCCCGCACGTCACCGACGAAATCAAGCGCCGCATCCACCTGGCCGCCACGGGCGTGGACCTCCTGCTCGTCGAGGTGGGCGGTACGGTGGGCGACATCGAGTCACTGCCGTTCCTGGAGGCGATCCGCCAGTTCCGCGCCGACGTCGGGCGCGAGAACGTGCTCTACATGCACATCGCGCTGGTGCCGTACATCGCGACGGCCGGCGAGCTGAAGACGAAGCCGGTGCAGCACTCGGTGAAGGAGCTTCGCGCCGTCGGCATCTCGCCCGACGTGATCGTGTGCCGCACCGACCGCTTCCTGCCGCGCGCGATCAAGCAGAAGGTGGCGCTCTTCTGCAACGTGGACGACGACGCCGTGATCACGGCGAAGGACGTCGAGTCGATCTACGAGCTGCCGCTGATCCTCCACGACGAGGGGCTCGACGAGAAGGTCACGAAGCTCCTCAACATCTGGACGGGACGCCCCAACCTCGAGAAGTGGCAGCGCCTCGTCGAGGCGGTGAAGAACCCGGAGCGCACCGTGCGCATCGCGATGGTCGGCAAGTACGTCGACCTGACCGAGTCGTACAAGAGCCTCAACGAGGCGCTCTATCACGCCGGCTTCGCGCACCGGGCGCGCGTGGTGATCGAGTACATCGACTCGGAGAAGCTCTCCGACCCGGCGCTGATCGCGGACGTCGACGGGATCCTCGTTCCGCACGGTTTCGGTGCGCGCGGGGTGGAAGGCAAGATCGTTGCGATCCGCCACGCGCGCGAGCAGAAGGTTCCGTACTTCGGGATCTGCTTCGGCATGCAGCTGGCGGTGATCGAGTTCGCGCGCCACGTGGCGGGTCTCGCCGGCGCCAACTCGATCGAGATCGACCCCGAGACGCCGTACCCGGTGATCCATCTGATGCCGGAGCAGCGCGAGATTTCCGAGATGGGCGCGACGATGCGACTCGGCGCGTATCCCTGCGTTCTGCGTCAGGGCACCCGGGCGTACGCCGCCTACGGCACCGCGCAGATCTCGGAGCGGCACCGCCATCGCTATGAAGTGAACCCGGACCTGCGCGACCAGCTCTCGCGAGCGGGACTGGTCTTCTCGGGAATCTCGCCCGACGGGCGCCTCGTCGAGGTGATCGAACTCGAGAACCACCCGTGGTTCGTGGGCTGCCAGTACCACCCGGAGTTCAAGTCCCGGCCGTTCGCCGCGCACCCGCTCTTCGACTCGTTCGTGCAGGCGGCGATCGCCAACCAGCGCGTGCGGAAGAGCTGAGATCGCTGCGGCTTGCCACGGCTCGGCGCGTCGCCTAAGAACGTCCGGCGCTGGTGGTGGAGACGGGACGTTAGCTCAGTTGGTAGAGCGCCGTGTTCACACCGCGGAGGTCACTGGTTCGAGCCCAGTACGTCCCACCACCGCAAGCCGTCCGCGGCGCGCCGCGAGGCGAAGCCGAGCGAAGTTCATCAGGACGCGGTCGCCTTTGCAGGGTTCCTGGCCCAGTAGCTCAGTTGGATAGAGCGCTTGCCTCCGAAGCAAGAGGTCGCAGGTTCGATTCCTGCCTGGGTCACCACACGGAACCTAACCAATTCAAGTACATAGATACCTCTGAGTCACCGGCATGGCGTCGCCGCCGCCCGAATCTGTAGCCCCGCTGTAGCCACCGAAGAGAATCAGGGCCGCTGGCCACCTCGAAGTCCCGACGCAAGCCATTCCACGAGAGCACGACGCGGAACCAATCGGCGTCGTCCAATCTTCACAAAGAGCAGGTCAGAAGGGTCACAAGGTTCGCGAGGTGCCCGTCAAGGGCGGCACCCTGGAAGCGATCCGGGCGTGGCTGCGGTGTCGGGGTGAGGAGCCGGGGCCGTTGGTCGGTCCCGTTCGGAAAGGGGGCAGGGTCGAGCTACGGGCACTCGCGCCTGCGGCAGTCCTAAGGATCTGCGAGAAGCGGGGGGAGGAGGCGGGGCTTCGAGAGTTCTCGCCCCACGACCTGCGCCGCACCTATATCAGCGTGCTGCTCGACCGCGGCGTGGACCTGGCGACCGCGGCCGACTTGGCGGGCCATGCGTCGCCCAACACGACGAAGCGATACGACCGGCGAGGGGAGAGGGCGCGCCATGCGGCGGCAGAGGCTGTGGTGGTGCCGTATGTGGGGCCGTCCGACTAAGGCGCGGGATTCCGCATCCCGGTGACGCCGCGCGGCCCGTGGCGTTGGATGAACCTGCGCGGCCGGCCGGAACTCCACGCGAGCACGCAGACGCGCGGCATCATCGGTCCGAACGACAGGTGTATCTGGATCGACGTGTTCCCCGACGCGACGCAATAAGCGGAGCGGAGCATAGGCAGTATTCAGCGACGGGATTCCGAGACCGAGACGAGGGGATCAACGACGCGGCGCGACCGCGCTCTGGCGACCGCGCCGATCGCGAGCAGGCTGGCCACCATGGATGCGGCCGTTTCGGGCTCTGGCGCATTCGAGACAGCGATCGAATCGATGGCGGTGTTGAGTTCAGTGCCCGAGGTGGTGGTCCAGCGAAAACTGTCGAAGGGCGTCGTACTCACGATTCCGACGTAAGTCTTGCCACCGCCAACCGGGTCGGCGAGATCGAACGTGTCCAGCAACGTCGCACCGTCGAATACCCGCACGGTGCCGGGGCCGAGGCCGTTGAGGTAGCCGTCGAAGCCCACAGCCGTCTGCGCCAACGAGAAGTTCACCAGGATGTCTTCCTCGCCAGAGGCGGTGAGCACGGTCTCGTTGAACGGGACCAGGTTGGCACCGAAATTGGTGTAGGTCGTGCCCGTCACCACCAGATTCGGCGACGCGACAGGGGCCGAGGATGAGTAGGTCGCAATGCCACGGACGATCGGCGTGAGGATCTGCACGTCTTTCGGCACAACACTGTCGAAGTCCTCGATCAGCACGGTGCTGGCGGCGGCATCGAAGGCCGCCTGGTCGTCGTAGAACGTGACCGTTGCCGAAGCGGGCGCAATAGCCGCGGCGACGCTGACGGCGAGGGCCAACCCCGAGTAGCGAAGAAGTTTCATGTCTTGCTCTCCTAATCCAAGACGTCCATTCGACAGCCTGGCAGTTTCGCCCAACTCTCGGCTCAGCGCGAGACTCCAACGGGAGATCGGCGCGGAACAGAAACGGGGAATAGAAACGCTCCCTTGGCGATCGATCGGCGAGAGTTTCATCACCACGAAGTTGCAGAGAGAAGGAAAGGAATGAGCGCACGCAAACGCTCTAGTGCCGGCGATTCGGATTACCTGTCGGGCCTCGAAGCGCCCGCGCCGGTGTCGCGCGAGCCAAGGCGACCGCGACGAAAGCCTCGAAGGGCGCGCCGGTCCGAGGCATTCGCGGATCACGCGGGCGCGGGGTTGGTCTGGTTCGCGCGGCGTCTCCGACTTGCCGCGAGGCCGAGCACGCCCGTCAGCACGAGCAGGAACGTGCCGAACTCGGGTCACACTCGACCCGCAGCCCGAAACCCGGGTCAGGGGTTCGCAGCGTCGCAGCCTTGCTGAATCCACGGCCCGAGGCTGGCGAGGTGCCGCGTGATTATGGTCGCGTCACTCGCGGTGCAGCCAGCGAGGCCAGGGACCACAGTGGCGCCGACGTTGCACTTGTTGAGGCCAGGAGCCCCAAGGCCGGGGTCGCAGCTTCCCATCGTCGAGTCCGTGCAGCAAGCGTAAGGTACACCGTTGCTAGTGCATGCGGCGTTGCCGCCAACCGAGTTGAAGGGGGGCGACTGGGTTAAGGCTTTTGTCAACTTGACGAAATCCGTCGACGTGACGAAGCCGTTGTTGTTCGTATCCCCGCACTGGCAGGCGTCGCCGATCCCGTCCGACAGCGAGGCGAGGCCGATACCACCGGAGTCCGCCTGGCCGCAGGTTGGCCCGGCTCCGTTACCCGTACAGCAGGGCCAAGGTACTCCATCGTTGGTGCACAGAGAAACAGCGCCGTTCCCCTCGTAGAGGCAGTTGTCGGAAATATCCGGCTCCCCGTCGCTGTCCCAATCTTGTGCTTGGGCGTAAGCGGGAAGGAAGAACACCAAAGCGCTGAGAACGAGAAGACGACGCACCGAGATCACCTCGTGCCGCAGTGGGAGAAGACGCGGCGCGAGATAGCACTCAGTCCCTTCCCTCGGGCATTGCCATTTGACCACACTACCTATGCCGAGCACAAGTTCCGAATGCGACACCGCCGCATGGCGTGACCTGCTCTTCGGGCGAGGCGCGTGGATGCTGAGCGAGCGACTGCGCGCTGCGGAGCTTCCCTTGCGGATACAGGGCGCAACGCTCGACCTGGTGGCCGAGGTGCTGGCGAGGTTCCACGGCGATCCGATGTGGCTTATGGACGGCGAGCCGCTACGCGAGCAATAGGGCGGCTGCCATAAGCACCGCGAGGTAAGTGCCGTCGCCATCCAGCGGGCGGTTCTTGGCAGAACGCTGACTATCGACCCAAGCTCCCCCTTATGCCGGCTAGGCTCTCCATTTGCGGACAGCGAAGGAGCGTGATGGCTGTGAGTACCGAGGCATCCAACGACCAGCGCCTACTGGACGGCCTCACCGACTGCATGGTGGCCTCGATCTGGGTAGCTGTGGTGTTGATGATCGTGGTGTGGATCGGCTTCCTGATGCTCGTCGGTGCCCCGGGGTTGGGAGCCACGTCCGCGGGCTGGTGCGGCATCAGTCCGGACGCCATGGCGATCATCTGGGTCGCCGCCTTGTCCCTGCTGAAGCTCACCGCGCTGACCTTCGCGGCCACCGCCTATGGGCTGTGGATCTGGAAGCGGAGGGTGGCGAGGCGGATGGGGCAGTAGGCCGCCGGCACCATCTCCTCGATCCGGCCGCCCTACGCCGCGATCCTCACCAGTACCCACGGCCGGTTTGTTGCGATCGGGCTGGCGCTCGCGAGAGGCAGCCAAGGCGGAGACGGATAGGGACCGACCCACCCGCCGCCGCTCGTCGCAGCACGCCGCAAGCCAGGAGACGCAAGTTCGCGTCACTTCTTGCGTCGCGGCCGGGCTTTTGACCCGCTGGTTCCGGGTTCGAGTCCCGGGTGGTCCACCAGGGAATGCGCGCTCGCGATGGTCGCGCGGGTACGCGCGCCGGCTACTGCGCGCTTCGGTTGCGCCGAGCGCCGGTCATTCCAACGAGTCCGACGCCCAGCAGCAGCGCGGTCGTGGGCTCGGGAACCACGTTTCCGTTGACCCTAAAGGCTGCCTCTTCGCCAGTAAGCGTAGACCAGGACGCCCCACCGTCGTAGCTGAAGCCCACGGTGCCGGTAGGATTATTCCCCCCCTGGCTGCCCGCGAACATCCATTCTGACGAATGATCCCCACCGGCGACCGTCGCGATCCAGTATGTGGTTCCTGCCACCAGGGTGGGATTCAGGACCGAGGTCGCCGTTACGAGAGCAGGACTACCGGCAACGGTGACGTTCAGTGTCTCGATCACCGCGCCGGGCACACCACCGGCATCCGCACTAAGAAGGATGTCCAGTGAGAGCGTTCCACCTAGATGCAACATAGCCAACTCGGCAGACGTGAACGTATGGTTCGTGCCAATCACCGTGAACGGCATGGCAATATCCTGATCTACACCGGTTAGCGAGGCCAACGTTGTCACGTTCCAACCGCTGGTTGGGTCGAAGCTGTCTCCGGGGCCCAGGTTCGAGTGGATTGTGTCCGCTCGCAGCGGCACAGCATAAAGAGCGATCGCCGCCATCACTGCCATCACCACGCCGCTAGCCTGCTTCGTCATCGATTCCCCCGATGAATTTTCCCTGCAGAGGGATAGTGGGATCCGAGGGACGTTCGTGGCAGGGCCGCCCAGGTGCCCCGGTAGCCGAGACGCACAGTACGAAAGAGCGAGGAAGAAAATACTATGGCAACTCTCCGCCCGAGGGCGAGGGCCAACGGCTGGGGAAAGAAGCAGTCGGCAGCTCGCCATCTCGCCGCGCGGGCGTGGCCCACCGGGATCACTCCACAAGGAAGCGATCTAGTTGTAGACGCGCACTGCATGGCGTGATCGCTCGCGAGAGAGGGGCCGTCTGGGGCCGTGGGGCCGTCGCGCTGCTCTCCTATCCCAAGAGCATCGGGCGGGTCCACGTCCGGGATCCAACTCGAATCCGTTTCGCCACGGGAGAGCGCGACTGTCAGCGGCGACGGGTGCGGGGGGAGGCCCCGGACGGGGCGGTGGCTGCGGTTCTTGGTCGCGGCTTGTTCGCTGATGTCCGTAGATGTCTGCGGATGACGGCACGCGCGTAGATCCCAACACTCGCCCCTGCCTCCCTGGCGAGGCGGCGAAGCGCCCTCAGTTCGGCGGGTTTGAACCGCAAGAGAATCGATGCGTCTTGGCGTTCCGCCGGGTGCAGCGGCGGACGCCCGCCGAGATTCTTCTCTCCTCGCTTCGGCATGGTTGTATGATATCATAAAACCGCAGGAGAATAGAAATATGGCACGAGG
>Ga0316601_100001846_pt1 | contig 10623 bp, 8 predicted proteins | sample OWC_soil_day5_no_FD_207663 | JGI IMG/M metagenome (GOLD analysis project Ga0316601, IMG submission 207663) | Wetland soil microbial communities from Old Woman Creek delta, Ohio, United States - OWC_soil_day5_noCT | ecosystem: Environmental > Terrestrial > Soil > Wetlands | place: USA: Ohio...
TGGGCCGCATTGCGGCGTTTCGCTTCGGCATACCAGGACACCGCGGCCAGCGCCCGCCCGCACCGCACCGGCGATTTGTAATGGGGAATGCGCGCCGCATCGAGCGCGGCATAGGCGTCGGGCGCGACGGCATCCCGCGCGCTCCAGGAGATGAATATCGGCTTGTCGGTCTTCGCCGCAACGGCAACGATTTCGGAGGCCACCTTCTGCGCGATCTCGCCCTGCAGCGACGCATTGATCATCGCGATGCAATCCACGCCCGGATCGTCATTGATCGCCTGCAGCGTGCGGTTGATCAGCGACAGATCGTTGAAGATCGCGGCCGTGACGTCCACCGGGTTGCCCAGCGAGCCGAAGGCAGGCACGAATTCGCGCAGTTTGGCCACGGTCTCCGGCGCGAGTTGCGCCATCTGCATGCCGCGCGCGACGATCTCATCGGTCATCAGGATGCCGGCGCCGCCGGAGATGGTGATGATCGCCAGCCGGTTGCCCCGCGGCAGGCGGCCGCTGTTCAGCGCGCGGCCGTAGTCGACCAGGTCCTGGATGTCCTCGACCTGGATGATGCCCTTCTGGCGGAATGCCGCCTTGTACAGCGCCATCGCGCCGCCGAGATTGGCGGTATGCGAGGCAGCGGCTTTCTGCCCCTGCTCGGTATTGCCGACTTTCCACATCAGGATCGGCTTGCCGGCGGCCAGCGCACGGTCGCCGATCTCGAGGATGCGCCGCGCGTCCTTCACCCCTTCGATGTAGGCGCCGATGATGTCGGTATGCGGGTCGCGGATGAAGTAATCCATAAAGTCCAGCGTCGATATGCCGATTTCGTTGCCGGTGGTGACCATCTGCCGGAACGGCAGTCCGCCGTCGAGCGACGACAGGTTCATCACTGAAAAGCCGAAGCCGCCGGACTGCGACACCATGCTCACTTTGCCCGTCGGGTACTCCGCATTGAACACGGAGCCGAACCCGGCGAACACGCTGTCCGCAGCGTTGATCATGCCCTGGCAGTTGGGACCGATGACGCCGATGTTGTGGCGCTGCGCGATCTCCGCGAGCTGCTGTTGCATCGCCACCCCGCCACCACCGGTCTCGGAAAATCCGGAACTGAAAATAATCACATAGGGCACGCCTTTTTCGCCGCATGCCGTCAGCATGTCGGCGACGCGTGACGCATTGACGAGAATCAGCGCGAGCTCCGGCGTCTCCGGCAATGCCGCCAGCGACGGCCAGCATTTGACGCCGGCGATCTCCTGGTATTTCGGATTGATCGGGTAGAGCTTGCCCTTGTAACCGTGGCTGAGCAGATGCTTCAGCGGCTGGCCGCTGATGGTCACCAGGTCCTGCGACGCGCCGATGATGGCGATGGAGCTGGGGCTGAAAAAGCGTTCAATGTCGGTGCGCATGGCGTTGCGTAATAGAAGCCCTGGAATTGGTTTTATCGAGGCGTTAGTGATGCGGGGAAGCAGCAGATTATACGCCGCGGCTGCGGCGTTCCCGTGCATGCTATGATCGATTGCCACTGCATCCAGACCATATTATGAGCACCCCCGCCGCAGCCCTGCTGCCTCCGCGCACCTTCCGTGATGTCTGGCTGATTTCCGCCGGACACGCGCTGACCCACTGGTATCCCGCGACTTTTTACGTGCTGCTGCCGCTGATCGGCAAGGAGCTCGGCCTCTCCTATACCCAGATCGGTTTTCTGATGAGCGCGCAGCACATCGCCGGCACGCTCTCCAACCTGCCCGGCGGCATGATGGTCGACGCCATCGGCAAGAAGGGTTATCTGATGGCCGCATCGCTGTTCTGGGTCGGCCTGCCTTATGCGCTGATGAGTCTGACTGACAGCATGTGGATGCTCGTGACATGCGTGATGCTGGTCGGCATCGGCAACAACCTGTGGCATCCGGCGGCGATTCCCACGCTGGCCCACCGCTATCCGCAACGCAAGGGTCTGGTGCTGTCCTTCCACGGCATGGGCGGCAATATCGGCGAGGCCGTTGCCCCGCTGGTCGCCGGCGCACTGCTGGCCTGGTTCAGCTGGCGCACGGTGGTGGTCATCAACATCGTCCCGGGCCTGGTCATGGCGACGCTGATCCTGGTACTGGTCGGCGCGCTGGCGACGACCCGCGCACGCGATGAACTCGCGGGCACCAGGGCCGACGTCAATGCCGGCGGCGACGGCGCCGCGTGGAGCATGGGCCGGTACCTGCACGACCTGCTGGGCCTGCTGCGCAACCGCGCCTTGATGCTGATCTGCGTCAGCGCCGGCTTCCGCACGCTGACACAGGTCGGGCTGCTGGTGTTCCTGCCGGTCTACCTCGCCTATGAACAGGGCTATTCGCCGCTCGCCGTCGGCGTGTGCATGACCGTGATGCAGGTGGCCGGCCTGATCGCCGGTCCCATCGCCGGGCATCTGTCCGACCGTGTGGGCCGCCAGAAAGTCGTGATCGCGAGCATGCTGCTGTCCGGCGCAACCATCCTCGGCATGGTGTTCGCGGGGCAGTCCATGCTGTTCATCGTGTTCGTCGCACTGGTCGGGTTCTTCATGTACGCGATGCGGCCGGTGCTGCAGGCCTGGGCCGTCGAGAACACTCCCAAGCGCCTCGCCGGGACCGGCGTCGGCCTGCAGTTCACGATCCTGTCGCTCGGCGGCAGCATCGCACCGGCCACGTTCGGCGTCATCGCCGACACTTGGAGCGTCTATGCGGCGTTCTACTTCCTTGCCGGCACCATCATTGCCGCCAACCTGCTGGTGCTGTTCGTGCCCCGCGAGGACGCCGCGCGCGCAGCCGTGGCATGACCGCCGAGCCTGACGGCTGGCGCCCGGAACGCGAAATCGAACTGGTCGCCGGCACCCCGGCCGGTGGCGGCCAGGACCGTCCGGCACGCGCATTGCTCAAGGTACTGGAGACCGAAGGCCTGATCGAGGTTCCGGTCAGACTCACCAACATCGCCGGTCGCGGCGGCGGCAACGCCTGGGATTACCTGGCACAACATCCGGGCAACCCGCATGTGCTGGCCATCAATTCGCCGACCATCATCACCAACCGGCAACTCGGGGTCAGCCTGTTTGACGACACCGCGCTGACGCCGCTGGCGAACCTCTACACCGAGTACATCGCTTTCCTGGTCCGCGCGGATTCGGCGATTGCGAATGGCAGCGGCCTGCTCGCGCAGTTGCAGGACCCCGCGCGGCTGCCGATTGCGATCGCCACAGCGGTCGGCAATACCAACCATATGGCGCTGGCCCAGCTCACCCGTCATGCCGGCGCCGATCCGCGCCTGCTGAACCTGCATGTGTTCGATTCCGCGCGGTATGCAGCGGCAGACGTGCTGCAGGGGCGGGCCGCGGTCGCCGCAATCACCGCCGTCAGTGCAGCGCAGGAACTGGCGAGCGGCAGCCTGCGCGCGCTGGCGGTGTCAGCCCCGGCACGCCTGCCCGGCCTGTATGCGCAGACCCCCACCTGGGTCGAACAGGGCGTTGCCTGCGACATCGGCACCTGGCGCGGCGTGATCGGCGCACGCGGCATCGGCGCCGCGCAGATCGCCTACTGGGATCACGCTTTCCGCGCCGCCACGGCCACCGCGGCATGGCGTGACGAACTACAGCGCCAGTACTGGACCGGCACCTATGCCGACAGCAGCGCGACCCGCGCACTGCTCGACCGCGAACGGCAGGTCCTCGGCGGCCTGCTGCGCGAACTCGGCCTGCGGCCCTGACCGGCGGCGCCCGGCACGGACTGCCGGCAACGCCGGCGGCGACATTTAACTTATTGTTTTAATTGAATTATTTGTCAGTGTGCAGTGTGCTATCCTTGACGCCCCCTGCAGCACTTTGCTGCTGCAGTCATGACTACTGGAGCCGGCAGCAATGAAAACCGAAGTACATGTCCACGGCAGCGTTTTTTTGTGCAAAGGCGTGCGCCTCGCGCAGGTCGAGCTGGCACTGCGTCCCTGGCTGGATTACGTGGACGCCGACCACATCGCCGATGCGAAAAGCCTGGAACGTGAAGAACCAGGCATCGTTTATGAAGCCGGCGAGCGTGTCGTCAGCTTCTGCTGGACCGGGGAAGTCGGACGCAGCTTCCACAACAAGCTGACCGAGGCCTGCAACAGTCTCGGGCCGCTGACCGAGTATGCTTCGGAAGTCGAAGTCACCTATTACCAGGACAGCGGCGAGGACGAGTTCTACCAGTTCTTCGTCGGCCCGTCGCCGGAAGCCATCCATGAGTTCCGCCGCCAGTGCGTGGTCGAGGACATTAACCACATGCTGTCGCGCCATCTCGGCAAACCGGAAGTCGAGCAGGTCACGGCGCTGGTGACACGGATGTTCGATGCCCATGCGCCGCAGAAACCCGGCGGCGACACGCCCGCTGCGACGACCGGCTCCACCGTCATCCCGCTGCATCCGCGCAACCGCCACCTGCACTGACCGCGCCGCAGCGCGGCGTCCTGAACGGCCATCCCTGCTGGCGTTAGCCGCGCTTCTGCTGTTCGCCCAGGCGCAGTGCTGGCATCCGCAGGTTGAAAAAAATCGCCGTGAAACGGACCGCGACGATGGCCACCATGCCGGCATGGCCGGCGGTCAACCGGTCGATGCCCGCGGCCTGCAGCAGCAAGTAGACCACAATGCCGAACAGCGCCGCGGTCGCGTAGATTTCGCCGTCCCGCAGCAGCAGCGGGATTTCAGCGATCAGCATGTCGCGGAGTACGCCGCCGGCCACCCCGGTCATGGTGCCGAGGATCACCACGACAACGCCGCCATGGCCCGCGGCCTCGGCGATGCGCGCACCGCTGATCGCAAACAGCGCCAGTCCCAGCGCATCGGCAATCAGCAGCGCGCGCAACGGAATCTCGCGAAAACGGACCACGAACAATGTCAGCATGGTCGCTGCGAAGATTGCCCACAGGTAGCCGGTGTCAGCCATCCAGAACACCGGATGGCGGTCAAGCAGCAGGTCGCGCAGCGTGCCGCCACCGATCGCGGTGACGGTGGCGATGACCAGCACGCCGAACCAGTCGAGGTGTTTGCGCCCGGCCGCCAGCACGCCGCTGACCGCAAACACGGCGACGCCGAGAAAGTCCATCACCTGCAGCGGCGTAATCGGCAGATTCATCGAGGCCCCCGTAAACTCACCAGCGCAAGCGTAGCAGTTTGCCGGGGACGCCGGATCAGCGGCGCTGGCGACCGCCGCGGGCGGTGCCGGTCAACCCGGGGTCCGTTCAGGATCCCGGCTGACGCTTATTCAGCGCATCCTTGCGGAAACTGATCGTCGCTTGCGGATCGACCTTGACGTGGATGATCGCCGGCTTGCCCGCTTTCAATGCATCGCGCAGCGCGTCCGCGGTTTCACCCGCGGCGGTCGGATGGTAGCCGTTGCCGCCGGTGAGTTTCATGACTTCGTCGAAGCGCGGGCTGTGCACATGGGCGCCGATGTAGCGTTCGTTGTAAAAATCGCGCTGGTAGGCGATTTCCGAACCCCAGGTGCCGTTGTCCATGACGATGCCCACCGCAGGAATGTTGCTCGCCACTGCCGTCGTCATTTCACCCATGGTCATGCCGAAACCGCCGTCGCCCATCAGTGAAATCACCGCGCGGTGCGGCGCCGCGACCTTGGCACCGATCGCCGCCGCATAGGAAAAGCCGACCATGCCGCAGTCAAGCGGCGTCAGCAGTGCCGGCGCCTCGTAGCAGGGCAGCTGGTCGGTGGCCTGGAAACCGGTGGTGCCGGCATCGAGCGTAAAGATCGCATTGCGCGGCGCGGCCTTGCGCACTTCAGCGTAAATCACATCCGGATGCAGCGGCGTCTGCGTGCGCGCACCGGAGGCCTCGCGTTCCGCCCACAACGCCGCGCGCGCCTTGAAGTAGGCTTCGTTGCGTGCGCGCCACGGCGCAGCGTCAGCGTCCATCCGCTGCATCAGCGCCGCGAGGCCGTCGATCACCGCACCGGCATCCGCGGCCACCGCCAGCGTCACCGGGAAATAACGGCCCAGCGCGACCGGGTCGATGTCGACCTGGATGATTTTCGCAGCCGGCGAAATATCGGTGTACTTGTAGAACGTGGTGTTGAAACCCAGGCGCGTGCCGAGCGCGATGATCAGATCGGCCTCGCGCATCAGCGTGCTCGCCACCGGATTGCCGCGCGGACCGACGCCGGCGGCATGGAACTTGAAGTCCATCGGCAGGATATCGGCATGGCCGGCGGAGCTCGTTACCGGGATCTGCAGTTTTTCGGCGAGTGCCGCGAGCCTGCTGCTCGCGCGCGACCACTTGATGCCGGCGCCGGCGTGGAGCACCGGCTTTTTCGCGGCCAGTATCAGTCGCCGCATTTCCGCCAGTGCTGCGGCATCGGCGGCCGGCGGCCGGATGTCGGTCACCACGCGCTGCGGAATGTCGGCCTCGATGTCGTGGTTGAACAGGTCGCGGGGAATGTTCACCACCACCGGACCGCGGCGGCCGGCGTTGGCGATGCGAAAGGCCTCCAGGATGAACTCGGGGATGCGATCCGGACGCGGTACCGTCATCACGCGCTTGGTGACGGGCAGGAACAGCGTGTTCTGGTCGATTTCCTGGAACGCATCGCGCCCCAGGTGCTCGGTCGCCGCCAGACCGGTGATGGCGACGACCGGCGAATAGGCGAAGCGCGCCTGGGCGAGGCCGAGCACCATGTTCGCCGATCCCGGCCCGGCCTGCCCGCAGATGAACACGCCGGGCGTCTGGGTCACGCGGCCGTAGGCATCGGCCATGTGCATGCCGCAGTTCTCGTGGCGGACGCCGATGTATTCGATTTCGGCTTTCAGGTCATACAACGCGTCGTACATCTCCAGCGTGCTCGAGCCCATCAGGCCGAACACCTTGGTCACCCCCGCCGCGCGCAGCGCCTCGACCGCGGCCACGCCGCAGCGCATTTTTTTGATGGCCATTTTTACTGTTCCTCCCCGCGTTATTTTTTCAGCACATCCGGATTCACCACGTTGACCGGCTTTCCGGCCATGAATGCGAGGATCTGCTCGACCGCCGTACCGTAGTACGACTCGTAGGTGCGTTCCTCGACATAACCCAGGTGCGGCGTGCACACCACGTTGTCCATGCCGATCAGCGGGTGGCTGGCATTCAGCACCGGTTCGTCCTCGTAGACGTCGATCGCGGCACGGCCCGGGTGCCCCGCTTTCAGTGCATTGACCAGCGCATCCCTGGCGATGATCGGCGCGCGGCTGGTATTGACGATCAGCGCCGTCGTTTTCATGCGGCCGAGGTCTTCCGCGGTGACGATGCCGCGGGTGCCGTCGTTCAGCGGCAGGTGCAGGGAGATCACGTCGGACTCGGCAAAGAAGGCCTCGCGGCTCGCGGCGACGTCATAACCCGCGGCGCGCGCCTTGCTCGTCGAGCCTTCGCGGCCCCAGCACCAGACGCGCATGCCGAAAGCCTTGCCGACCTGCGCGACCAGACTGCCGATGCGGCCGTAGGCATAAATGCCCAGCGTCCTGCCGGCAAGGCCGATGCCGACGGAGCCCTGCCACTGCCCGCTCTTCAGCCGCTGCACTTCCTGCGGAATGCGCCGCAGCGCGGCGAGGATCAGGCCCCAGGCCAGCTCGGCGGTGGGGTTGGGATTGCCCGCACCCCCCGCAGATATGACGATGCCGCTCTTCAGCCGTGGCAGTTTCTCGATCACCGCGCGCGGCATTTTCGAGCGCTGCTGGGTCAGCACCAGCACCTCGGCATCCTGCAGCCGTGCCGCAAGTTTTGCCGGGTCCTTTTCCGTGTCGGTGTAAGCAACCAGCTCGTGACCCGCAAGTTTTTTTGCGCATTCCAGCCGGCGGAAAGCGTCCTGGTAATCATCAATGATGGCAATTTTCATGGCACGGTCCTCTCGGTGATTCGACGGATTATATCGGCCGGATCAGCGCCGCCGGCTGAGCAGGCCGCCGGCACCCAGCATGGCGGCATTGGCGATGAACACGGGGGCCACGCCGAACGCCGTGCCCACGGCACCGAAAAACAGCGGCACGACAATGTGGGTCAGGTTGTTGATGGTCATGCGCAGGCCCAGCGCCTCGCCGGACCGCCCCTCAGGTGCCCGGGCGTAAATCATCATCAGTGTCAGCGGCTGGCCGCAGCCTGTGCCCAGTCCGAGCAAAAATGCAATGGCTCCCAGCAATATGCCGCGCTCAACCAGCGGGAACAGCAGGTAAGTGCCGGCGGCGATGAAGATGGAACCGATCAGCACCTGTTCCTCGCCGAAGCGGGCGACGATCTGCGGCAGGATGGTGCGCACGATGAAGGCGGCCGCGGCAAACATCGCCAGCACCATGCCGATTGCCGACGCGGACAGGCCGATGGCGTGACCGTAAATCGGCATGTAGAACTGGAACAGGTCGATCGCCGTGAGAATGATGCCACTGGTAATCAGCGTACGCCGCAATGGCGGATTGCTGAGCAGTCCGACCGCGTAGCCGCCCGCCTCGCTGTTTTTTGCCTTGCCGCCGCTCAGTGCCGCCAAGCCGCGGCGCGCACTGAACATGATCACCGTTGAAATGGCCGGGAGCACGGTGATGCACAGGTATCCGATGGCATGGCCGAGGGTGTCGATGGCAAACCCTGCGATCAGCGGCCCGAGGAAACCGCCGCTGGCGATCATCAGGCTCAGATTGCTGAAATTGCGTGTGCGGGTGTCGGCGCTGCTCAGCATGCCGATCAGGTTCTGCACTGACACGTTGTAGAACACATGTGACAAGCCGAGCAGCAGCGCCGACAGGTACAGCGTGTGCAATGACGGCAGCGTGCCCGGCAGCACCAGCGACAGCGACATGCCCAGCGAGCCCAGCGCCAGCGGCCAGCGCACGCCAAAACGGTCGATCAGTTTGCCGGCGTATAACGCAAGCAGCATCGGGCATAACGAATACAGTGCAACAATCACGCCGAGCATGATCTGCGGCGCGCCGAGTTCCAGCGCAAACAGCGACACCAGCACCTTGCTGCCGCGGAATGCGCTCATATTCAACAGCAGCACCAGCAGGGCGAGAAAGATCGGCATCAGGCGACCTGCCCGGCGGAACGTTTGCGGGCGTACCAGTTGCCCGCGGCGATCACGCCGGCGTTGGCCCAGAACACCGGCGCCAGGCCGAAGGCCGCGCCCACAGCGCCAAACACCGCCGGTACGATGACATGCATGGCATTGTTGATCGCAATGCGCAGGCCCAGCGATTCGCCGCCACGGCCCGCAGGCGAGTAGCGGTAACAGAGCATCACGGTCAGGGGCTGGCCGAGCCCCATGCCGAGGCCCAGCGTAAAGCAAATGGCAGCGAGCACGATGGCGCTGGTGAAAAACGGAATCAGCGTGAACATCGATGCCGCGAGAAACAGCGCGTAAAGCAGGGTTTTTTCCTCGCCGTAGCCTCGCACCAGGACCGGCAGCACCGCGCGGGACACGAAGGTCGCCGCCGCTGCAGCGCCGAGCACCATGCCGATCGCCGAGGCCGACAGGCCGATCTGGTGGCCGTAGAGCGGAATATAGAGCTGGAACAGGTCGATGCCGGTCATCACCACCGCGCCGGCAATCAAGACGCGGCGCATGTCGGCATCGCGAAACAGGTCGATCATGCGCTGGCCGGCCGGCGCCGGCGCCGGCTTGCGGTGGATCGGCACCCGCCTGGCCAATGCAATGATCGCGATGATCGAAGTCGTGCTCAGCAGGCCGAGAAACAGATAGGTCGGCACATGACCGCCATGGTCGATCGAGAATCCCGCAAGCACCGGGCCGACGAAATCGGCAACCGCCACGATCAACGCATAGTTGTTGAAGTTGCGGGTGCGCGCCATGCCCTCGCCCAGCGATCCGACCAGCGACTGGAATGCGACCTGGCCGAGAATGAAGCCCAATCCGGTAATCGCTGCCGCAATGAACAGCAAGGGCAGGCTGGGCGCAAACCAGGGCAGCACCGCGCCCACGGTGCTGACCACCATCCCGGCGATGATGGGCACGCGTGAACCGTAGCGGTCGGCAATGCGCCCGGCCAGCACTGCGAGCAGCAGCGGAAACACACCGTAGGTGGCGAGCAGCAGGCCGATATGCAGGGGTGTGGCGCCGAGTTCCAGCGCGTACAGCGTATTCAGCACCCGCACGCCCTTGTAGGCACTGTTCCACAACAGCACCACAAGCATGATCTGGTAAATGGTGATGAGGCGGGGCGGGATGCCGTCCGCAGCGGGATGGTCTGCCATGGGAGTCGCTGATTTTACCGCAGCGCGGCATTCCACTCCGGCCGAAGTCCATGAAGTAGAATCGCGCTTTTCCCGCCGGAACACATGGCCTTACCTTCGCTACGCGCCCTTCGCCACCGCAATTTCCGGCTGTTCCTCGCCGGCCAGATCTTTGCGCTGATCGGCTACTGGATCCAGATCGTGGCACAGAGCTGGCTGCTCTACCGGCTGACCGGTTCGGCCACGCTGCTGGGCGTGCTGTCCTTCGCCAGCAGCCTGCCGATCCTGCTGCTGGCGCCGGTCGCGGGGTGGTGGGCGGACCGCTGCAATCTGCATCGCACCATGTTCGCCACGCAGGTGCTGGAACTGCTGCAGGCGGTCATCCTCGCCACGCTGGCGCTGACCGGCATCCTGATGCCCTGGCA
>Ga0316601_100001849_pt1 | contig 10615 bp, 6 predicted proteins | sample OWC_soil_day5_no_FD_207663 | JGI IMG/M metagenome (GOLD analysis project Ga0316601, IMG submission 207663) | Wetland soil microbial communities from Old Woman Creek delta, Ohio, United States - OWC_soil_day5_noCT | ecosystem: Environmental > Terrestrial > Soil > Wetlands | place: USA: Ohio...
TGCTGCGCGGCGTGATCTCGCAGCGCCTGCTGCCGCGTGCCGACGGCAAGGGGATGGTCCCCGCGATCGAGGTCATGGTGAACACCGAGCGCGTGCGCGAGATGATCGAGGAGCCGAGCCGGACCCGCGAGATCAAGAACGCGATCGCCGAAGGCATGCACCCCTACGGCATGATCTCGTTCGACCAGAGCCTGGCCCAGCTCGTCAAGCAACGCCTCGTCACCTACGAGGAGGCGGTCAAGAACTCGAGTAGCCCGTCCGATTTCGCCCTGCTGTTTCGCGGCGTGTCCGGCGGCTCCCAGGCCGGGTGGACGCCGTCTTCTACCGAGCCGAAACCCGGAGGCGCCAGTAATGACGAGTTCGAGATTGAGTAAGCGTTGGCTCGTGCTGGTGCTGCTGGTCTTCGGGCTCGGTGGCCTGGCGTATGCGGACAAGCGCAAGCGCGTCGTCGTGTTGCCGTTCGAAGGCGAGAAGGCGGAGAAGTTTCACCAGGCGGTCGTCAAGCTCCTGAAGAAGAGCCACACCGTGGTCTCGACCGCCAAGTGGGAAGCCACGGCCGAGGAGCTTTCGGCCGGCAAGGTCACCAGCAAGAACATCAAGAAGGTCGCGAAGAAGCTCAAGATCGACGGGGTCGTCGAGGGGACGATCGAGAAGCGGCGCGGCCAGTACATCATCCGGATCAAGCTGCACGCCGGGACCACCGGCGAGATCGTGGGATCGCCGATCAACACGAAGGCCGAGGGGCCGCGGCTCGATGGCGCGGCCTCGCGCGACCTCAAGGACGAGCTGATCGACGCGATCTCGCAGCTCGGTGCGAACCGAGCCGGCAGCGGCGGCGAGGACGACGAAGAAGAAGAGACCAAGCCGGCCAAGACGAAGAAGCCAGCCAAGGAAGAGGACGACGAAGAGGAGACCAAGCCGGCCAAGACGAAGCAGCCGGCCAAGGAAGAGGACGACGAAGAGGAGACCAAGCCCAAGAAGGGCTTCAGCAGGAAGCCCGCGAAGGCCGATGACGAAGAAGCCGCCGCGCTCAAGCCCAAGAAGGAGGAGGACGAGAACCCGCTGCCCAAACCGAAGAAGCGCCCGGGCAAGTCCTCGGAGGATGACGGCGAACGGGTCGCGGCCAAGGGTGATGGCGAGGACATCGAAGCGAAGGACACCGACGAGCAGGACACCGGCCCCAAGATGGACCGCGCGACCGCGCTGGCACCCGGCAACCGTGCGATCGACGCGGTGGTCGGGATGTCGTTCAACGCGCGCCGGCTGTCCTGGACGACCGCGGGCGATCTCGTGCCCACCGGCGTCGCGGGGACCGGCAAGCCTCCGAACTACAAGGGCGTGCCCGCGCCCGGCCTGCTAGTCGATCTGACCGCGTATCCGCTCGCGTTCAGCCACAAGAAGCAGGGGATGCTGAAGAACCTCGGCATCAACGTCATGTACGACAAGGCGCTGCTGATCAGCTCCAAGGACGCCGCTGGCACGACCCTGAAGACCGCGGCGCAGCGCTACGGCGTCGGCGGCGTGTTCCGGCTTCCGTTCAACAAGTCCGCGAAGGCCCCGGTCGTCGCGGCGGGCCTGGGCTTCGGGAACCAGACGTTTCAGATCGGGGGCACATCCGACATCCCGAACGTCAACTACACGTTCATCAACGCGAGCCTGTCGTTTCGCTACCCGCTGTCCGACAAGCTCCTGCTCAACACGGATTTCAGCTACCTGCTGGTCACGAACACCGGCCAGATGCAACGGACCGATCAGTACGGCGCCGCCAAGGTGAGCGGGCTGGAAGCGGAGATCAGCGGGGACTATGCGATCTCGAAGGCGCTGTTCGCGCGCGCGGCCATCAAGCTCGAGACGATCGGCTACGCGTTCACGGGCAACGGGATGCTGACGACGGGACGCGACGGTGATCCCGAGGTGGACGTCAGCGGCGCGCGCGACACCTACCTCGGTGGCTCGGTGACGCTCGGCTATCTCTACTGATCTTTCCCGCATGCCCGTCGCAGGCTCCGCTCGCAGGTGGTGCTAGCTTGTCGGCGTGAAGGCAGCCGACGTCCGTAGAGCGTTTCTCGAGTTCTTCAAGGGGCATGGCCACGAGGTCGTGGCTTCGAGCTCGCTCGTTCCCTCCAACGATCCGACGCTCCTGTTCACGAACGCGGGCATGGTCCAGTTCAAGGACGTGTTCACCGGCGCAGAGGCCCGGGGGTACAAGCGGGCGACCACCTCGCAGAAGTGCGTGCGTGCCGGCGGCAAGCACAACGATCTCGACGAGGTCGGCAAGACTCCGCGCCACCACACGTTCTTCGAGATGCTCGGCAACTTCTCGTTCGGCGACTACTTCAAGGAGGACGCGATCGCCTGGGCGTGGGATCTGCTCACGCGCGTCTACGGGATCGATCCATCGCGGCTGTGTGTGACCGTGTACGGCGGCGATCCGGAGCTTGTCGGCGTCGGGCCCGATGACGAGGCGCGCGCGATCTGGAAGCGCGTGACCGGCTTGCCGGACGCGCGTGTCATCGGCCTCGGCAAGAAGGACAACTTCTGGATGATGGGTGACACGGGACCGATGGGCCCGTGCACCGAGATCCACTACTTCATGGATGGCAAGGTCACCGCGTGGCCGACCCAGGAGCCGGCGAGCTGGAAGGGCTGGCTCGAGATCTGGAACCTCGTGTTCATGCAGTACGAGCGGCGGGTCAAGGACGGCGAGCTGTTCGCGCTGCCGGCGCCCTCGATCGATACCGGTGCCGGGCTCGAGCGCGTGACGAGCGTGGTGCAGGGCGTGCAGTCGAACTACGACACCGACCTGTTCACCGGCATCATCGCGACCGCCGCCGAGCTGGCGGGCAAGTCCTATGGCAAGGATGCCGACGCCGACACGTCGATGCGCGTGATCGCCGATCACGCTCGCTGCTCGACGTTCTTGATCGCGGACGGCGTGTTCCCCGACAAGACCGGGCGCGAGTACGTGCTGCGTCGGATCTTCCGGCGCGCGGTCCGCCACGGCAAGCTGCTCGGGATCGAGAAGCCGTTCATGCACCATGTCTGCGATCGCGTGATCGCGGAGATGGGCGCGCAGTACCCCGAGCTCGTGACGCGCGCGTCCACGATCCGGGACGTCGCGCTCGAGGAAGAGAAGCGGTTCCGGGCCACCCTCGAACGTGGCCTCGCGCTGCTCGACGACGAGTTCGCACGGATGACCAAGACCGGCGAGCGTCACGTGCCGGGCAAAGCCGTGTTCACGCTCTACGACACGTTCGGGTTCCCCGATGACCTCACCGAGATCATCGCGGGCGAGCGCGGGCTTGGGGTCGACAAGCCTGGCTTCGCCGAGGAGATGAAGAAGGCGCGCGAGAAGAGCAAGTTCTCGGGCTCCGATCAGGAGGCGGTCGCCGGTGAGCTCAAGGCCGTTGCCACCGAGGTCGGTCCGACGAAGTTCCTTGGCTACGAGGGTCGCGGCACGAGCGGTGAGGGCGTCATCAAGGCCATGCTCGTCGATGGCGAGCGCGTCCAGCGCGCGTCGATCGGTGCGCACGTCTCGCTCGTCTTCGATCAGACGCCGTTCTACGGCGAGAGCGGCGGTCAGGTCGGCGACGTCGGCGAGGTCCGCACCTCGTCGGCCGCGATCCGCATCGACGACACGAAGAAGCCCGCGGGCGACGTCCACGTCCTGATCGGCGAGGTCACGCAGGGCACGGTCGCGGTCGGCGACAAGGTCACGTTCGCGGTCGATGACGAGCGCCGAGACCGGACCCGCGCCAACCACTCGGCCACCCACCTGCTTCACCACGCGCTCAAGCACGTGCTCGGCTCCCACGTCGCGCAGAAGGGCTCGCTGGTGTCGCCGGAGCGCCTGCGCTTCGACTTCGCCCACTCCTCGCCGCTCACCGACGACCAGAAGCGCGAGATCGAGGACCTGGTCAACGCCGAGATCCGGCGCAACCTCGACACCGTGGTCGAGGTGCTACCGATCGAGCAGGCCAGGCAGAAGGGCGCCGTCGCGATGTTCGGCGAGAAGTATGGCGACCGGGTCCGCGTCGTCTCGATCGGCGGCGAGTCCGTCGAGTTCTGCGGCGGCACCCACGTGCGGCGCGCCGGCGACATCGGCCTGTTGAAGATCGTCAGCGACTCGGGCGTCGCCCAGGGCGTGCGTCGCATCGAGGCGGTGACCGGCGTCAACGCGCTGGCCTACCTGCGCCGGCTCGAGGACGAGCTCGGCAAGGCGGGCGGTCGGCTCAAGGCGCAGCCGTTCGAGGTCGCGACCCGCATCGACAAGCTGCTCGCCGATCAGAAGACGCTCGAGCGCGAGATCGAGAAGCTCAAGCAACGCCTCGCCGCGGGCGGCGGTGGCCGCGATCTGCTCGGTGAGGCTGTCACGATCAAAGGCATCAAGGTGATCGCCGCGCAGGTCGAGGTCGACGATGCGAAGGTGCTGCGCACCACCGGCGATCAGCTGCGCGACAAGCTCGGCTCGGGCGTCGTCGTGCTCGCCGGCACCGGTGGCGACGGCATCAAGCTGATCGCGATGGTGACCAAGGACCTGGTCGGCAAGCTGTCCGCCGGCAAGCTCCTCGGCGACATCGCGGCCCAGCTCGGGGGCCGTGCCGGTGGCAAGGACGACATGGCTCAGGGCAGCGGCAAGGACACGACGGCACTCCCCGCCGCGCTCGCCTCCGCCCGCAAATGGGTCGAAGACCACGCCTAGAACGCGAACGATTCCGGATACTTATCAATTTGCTCGCGGGTAGATCGCGGGTCGGGTGCAAGGGGTTCGTAGCCCGCGTGGACCGCGCGTCCGGCTCGTTCACCGCCCGCGAGTTTGACCCTGCGTCGTAACCACTGGGATAATGGTGGTTGGCCCGGGAACCGGGTCCAGCCATGGCTCCCGACGAACCCACGGGGACGCGACCGGCAGGTCCGGTCGTGCTCCGCATCAAGCTCCGCTACGACGATGTCGACACCATGGTGCATCGGTTTGCACCCAACGTCGGCAAGTCGGGGCTGTTCTTGCCGACCAAGTCGCTGCAGCCGCTCGATGCCGAGCTCAAGTTCGAGCTCCGGCTGGCGAACGACACGCCGGTGCTGGTCGGGCTCGGGCGGGTCAAGGCGGTGAAGCCGCCGGATCCGAGCCACCCGAAGGCGGCGTTCGGGATGGCGATCGAGCTCATGCGGGTCACCCGCGAGAGCCGCGACCTGATCCTGAGGATGCTCGAGCGTCGTCGCCAGCTTGGCCTCGCCGAGACCTCGATCCCGATGGCGGACGATATCGACGCCGCGCGCCAGGGCGGTCTCGTCGACACCTCCGTGCGAGACCTCGTGAGCGGCCCGGCGTCGGCGATGTTGCCGCCTCCGGGGATCGACGGGAAACCCGATGGCCTGTTGACGTCGCCGCGGCGAGCCTCCGGCCCGATCGCCGTGGCGGCCGCGGTGGCCCGCGCCGATCGCAATGCCGTGACTGTCACTCCGCTGGCTCCCGAGCCGGCACGCCGCAAGCGACCGCTGCCCGCCGAGCTGATCGAGTCCGCGTCGGGGCCGATCGGACAGCTCACGGTCCCCGGCCTGGACGATGAGGTGGATGTGGCGGCGGTGCTCGTGCGTGCACGCGTGCTCGCGGGCGGCGATGTGGAAGCCGAGCTCGAAGCTTTGCGTGAGTCCTCCGCGGTCCCGATCGAGATCGGGATCGAGGCAGCCTCGGCGGAGCTCGCCAAGCAGCTCGGCGGCACTGCGGTGCGTCGCGATCGCAGCGCGCGCTGGGCACCTCCACCCGCGGTGGCGCAGGCCATGCGAATCGAGCCCGAGCCCGAGCCCGAGCCCGAGGTCGCAGCGGCGCTTGCGGTCCCTCTCGAACCCGCGGTCGTCGACGAGCCCCCGCGCGGACGGTTCGACAACGTCGTCGATGCCGAGGCTGAAACGGTGTTTCCTTTCAGGGCGCTCCAGACCGAGCCCCCGCCCGAGCCGGCCGGCGAGGAGCTCGAGGTCCAGCCCGACCAGATCGCCGACGAGATCCACCAGCTCAGCGAGGAGGACTTCGAGGAGGTCGAGCACACGCAGGTTGGTGACCGGCCGTTCGAGCTCGATGCGTTCGACCACCTCGCAGCCGTGGCGCGACCGGAGGTCGACGACGAGGATCTCGCGCGCCAGCTCGACGCCCACCTCGCGGAGCTCGAGATCGCGCACGAGGATGATGACTTTGGCATCGGCGAGGCGAGCGGGCTGTACGATCGCACCCGACACGAGCCTGCGCCGGTCCTTCCGCCTACGCCCCTCTTCGAGCTCGCGCCGAGCTTCGAGACTGCAGCCGATCCCCACGAGGCGGTCGAGCCCGAACGCGACTTCGTCCACCAGTTCGACGGCAGCGCCTCCGATCCGGAGAGCGCCCTCGAGCCGCCGTCGGACGTCGATCACGAAGCGGCCACCGCTGGCGCGTACGGCGGCGAGGGCATCGATGCGTCGGGTGGGTACGACTCGACCGTGCTGTACGGCGAAGCCGATCCGGTGGTCGACCTCGACCTCTCGGATCAGATCGAGGAGATCGATGACTTCGAGATCCTGTCCGACGTCCATGACGATGCGGACCTCATGGCCTCGCGCGGCGAGGCCGACTCCTCCCTCCAGCCCGAGCTCCCACCCGAGCGGCTGAGCCAATCCGACTTCGCGCTGCGGCTCGATCTCGACGACGAGGCTCTTGGTGACGACAGCGACGCGCCTGCGCAGAGCTACTACGGGAACCACGACGAGCTCGGGGCCGAGCCTGGGGAGCTCGACCCACGCGTCGCGAGCGCGGGCCACGCGCTCGCCGCGTTCGACGACCAGGACTCCGACGGTGGGTTCGAGGACCAGAGCGAGCGGGCGCCGATCCCGGACGCTCGGATGATCTACGACGATAGTCTCAGCTACACCGTGCCCGGCGAGCTGGCGGCCTACAACCCGCTCGACTTCGATGGGCCAGGCGGGTCTTCGTCGCTGAGCAAGTTCGACGAGAGCGACGGCATGTACGCGGAAGCAGCCCTGGCCCGGCCTGCCGACGAGGTCGATCTCGAGTCCGCCCTCGAAGCGCTCGACGTCGATCTCGACGACCTGTCGATCCCGCACTCGCCGACCGAGCTGGTGCGCGAGGGCTCGTCACCGCCGCGGCCGGCGTCGGGCCGTGCGATCCGCCCGGCCTCCCGGCAGTCTGGATCCAGCCGCATCGTCGAGCCCGCGCCGACGGCTCGCGCCCATCGCGCGCCGTCGATCCGCGGCGGTGATACGCCCACCCGCCCAGCCTCCGATGGCGTCCTGATCGACTTCGACGACGACGACGATGACCTCTAGGCGGGGCCGAGGCCGGGATGCGCGAGGGCGCGGATCAGGGCAGGCCGATCGCCTGCGTGGGCGCGCCAGAGCTCGATCATGTGATCGGACTGGGTGCGACCGGTCGTGGCGATCTCCTCGACGGGGGCGAGCAGGTCGAGTGCGGCCGGCGCGACACGGCTGAGTCCGTCACGCGCGATCGCGACGAGCTGGCGCGCGAGGTCTCCGACGGTGTGGGCGCCGGCCATGGCGGCGAACCCGCGGACCGGTACGGTCTCGGCGAGCTGCTGGCGAGCCTCGAAGGACAGCGACGCGGTCAGCGCCGTGGCAGCCGCGCAGGCGGTCCGGTCGTAGAGCAGTCCTCGCATCATCGGGGCGAGCGCGGTGATCATGGGGAGTGATCCGCAATCGCAGCCGCGGACCTCGATGTATTTCTTCAGCCGGCCGTCCGGGAACAGCGTCGACAGGTGGAGCGCCCAGTCCGGCATCGTGGCGACCTGGCCCTGGTAGCCCTCGCGCATGTACCGGCGGAACGTGAAGCCGAGCGGCACGGCCTGGTAGCCGCCGCGATAGATGAAGTACATCGGGACATCGAGAGCCCACTCGGTGTACGCGCGAAAGATATCGTCGCGCTTGAACACGAAGTCGAGCAGGCCCGCGCGCGCATTGTCGGTGTCGCGCCAGATGAAGGCGCGGTAGCTCTGGTAGCCGCTGACCTTGTCCTCGACGATCGGCGAGCACGCCCACAGGGCCGTGAGGAGCGAGGTGACGGAATACAGGCAGCGCATCTTCGCGGAGGCGTCGGCCTCGTCCGCGAAGTCGAGGTTCGCCTGCACGGTCGCGGTCCGCGTCATCATGTCGAGGCCGCGCGAGCCGACGTGCGGCATGTACGCGCGCATCACGTCGTAGCGCTGCTTCGGCATCCACGGCACATCCTCGCGGGATCCGAACGGCCGGAACCCGGTGGACAGCCACGTGATCCCGAGCTCGCGCGAGGCTTTGCCCAGCGCGTCGACGTACTCCACGAGATCCTCGACGAGCTTGCGATCGTCATCGACCGGGCGAGACGCCAGCTCGAACTGGCCACCGGGCTCGATCGTCAGCTGTGACTCACCGCGCGTGAGCGCGATCGTGTGGTCGTGCTCGATCACCGGCGTGCCCCCGCGTTCGGCGAACCACCGAAGCAGCGCACCGATCCCTCGGGGGCCGTCATAGACCGGAGGAGCGCCGGTGTCGGACAGCACGCCTACCAGCTCGTGCTCGCTTCCGACGCGCCACTGCGCGGCCGGCTTGTCTCCCCCTGCAAAGTATCCGATCAGCTCGTCGGTCGAGCGGATCGGTACGACGTCTTGTTCGTCGACGAGATGCACTAACTATTGACTCTAAGGGCTGATCTCGATCGCGTCAATGACACGCGCCGGCCATGGGTGGTTGGGTGTCGTGCGCGTCGGCACCTTGCGTCCGTGTGGTAGCGTCGCCGGAGATGGAGAACGTGCTCGATCATCCAGCGTTGACACGTCTCGGCCCCAAGCGGACACGCCTCCTCGAGCTGCTCCGCACGCGCTCGTTTGCCGAACGAGAGGTGACGTTGTCGTCGGGGCTCAAGTCGAACTTCTATATCGACTGCAAGCAAGTCAGCCTCGATGCCGAGGGCGCATGCCTGATCGGGGAGCTGTTCCACGCGGTCATCGACGTGATCGCGCCCAGCGCGATCGCGGTGGGTGGGCTGACGCTCGGTGCCGACCCGCTCGCGACCGCGACCTCGGTCCTCAGCTTTCAGCAAGGCCGCCCGCGCGCCGCGTTCATCGTGCGCAAGGAGCCCAAGGGGCACGGCACCAATCAGTGGATCGAGAGCACGAGCCTGGCGGCGGGATCCGAGGTCGTGATCCTCGAGGACGTCGTCACCACGGGGGCCGCGACGATCAAGGCGATCGAGCGCGCACGCGCGGCGGGGTTGGTCGTGCTGCACGCGCTCGCGCTCGTCGATCGGCTCGAAGGCGGTCGCGAGGCCGTCGTGGCCCATGCTCCGCTCGCCGCGTTGTTCACGCGCCGGGATTTCCTGTGAGGTCGCAGTCGCTGGCGCTGGTGGTGGTGATGGTCGGGATCACGACGGCCTGCACGGGGCAGAGCCCGTATCAGCGGGTCACCAGCGAGTGGACGAAGACGACCAGCTTGCATCACTCCTACCAGGATGTGCTCGAGCTCGCGGCGACGTTCAAGTCGCCCGAGTGGCGGACCGCGTATGCCATCAAGGACGCAGAGGCACGCGGCCTGTCCGGACCGGCGCGCGAGCAGCGCCTCGCCCAGGCCCAGGCCGACGCCGCGGGTCCGCTCGAGATCGAGCTGCTCGTGACGACCTGGGACCGTCGCGAGAACGACCTCGATCGCGGCAAGAAGAGCGTCTGGCGCGTCCGGATGCTCGATGATGCCGGGGCCGAGATCGAGCCACTCGAGGTCATCAAGGACAAGCGGCCCATGTTCGTGCTGCGTGCCGAGTTCCCCGCACTCGGAGACTTCGCGACCGCCTATGTCGCGCGGTTTCCACGCCCGGCGCAGCCGCCTCGGGCGCTACGGATCCGCGTGAGCAGCGAGCGCGGTGGCGTGCAGCTGGAGTGGCCGGTCCGCTGAGCGGCGACTAAGGGACCGCGAATGGACAACTCGCTCGTCCTCGCGGCCGATCCATCCCGACTGGCTTCGTTGCTCCTCGGTCACGTACCGACGGGTACGCGCCCTCGTCGCGCCTCGCCATCCGGGCGGCTCGACCGCGATCACCGATCGATTTGTCCATTCGCGGTCCCTGACCCCGGGGTCAGGGTTTCGGCGGCTTGCGCCCGAGCACGCGATCCCAGAACCCGACCGGCTGATAGCCTTCGTCGAGATCGTCGAACGACTCGCCCGCCGCGCGCACCGGTGGCTGGACCTGGGCGACCCCGGCGCGGAAGAAGTCCTCTTCGAGATCGGTGAAGACGGTCGTGGCGTCCTTGTGGACCTCGATCACGGCCCGCTCGGTGGAGGCGGACGAGGCGTTCGCGGTCTGGGGCGCCGCCGCCTGCGCGACGGCCACCATCGCGACGGCATGGTGAACCGCGGCGAGATCGGCGACGAGGATCGAGGGTTCGGAGGTCGTTTCCTCCAGGTCCTCCAGCGAGATCGGGCTCGTGATCTCGCCGTTCGTGTCATCGGGTCGGTCGTCGACGGGCAGCTGGGCGGCGAGCGGTGTGCGGCGAGGGATCGGCGCGCTGTTGGACAACAGGTTGTCGCGCACGATGCCATCCGAGGGCTCGTCGTAGGTCTCGGTCGGCGCAGCGGACAGCGTGCTCGGCTC
>Ga0316601_100001851_pt1 | contig 10607 bp, 10 predicted proteins | sample OWC_soil_day5_no_FD_207663 | JGI IMG/M metagenome (GOLD analysis project Ga0316601, IMG submission 207663) | Wetland soil microbial communities from Old Woman Creek delta, Ohio, United States - OWC_soil_day5_noCT | ecosystem: Environmental > Terrestrial > Soil > Wetlands | place: USA: Ohio...
GCCTGCGCCACGCGATCGAGGTGCTGCGCGGCGTGGAGGGCGTCGCGTTCACCTTCTTCAACTCGCGCGACGTCGTGCGCCACCCGCTCGTGCAGCGCATCGTGCAGGCGTACGAGCGCGAGTCGGGCGACCCGGGACCCGAAGCGTGACCACGCCCGCTGCACCGGGCCGGTTGCGCGTCGAGGCGCAGATTGCGGTTCGCCGGCCCTGGGTGCCGGCGCGGGCGGCGCTGCGCCGCTGGGCCGATGCTGCGCACGTCGCAGCGCGCGGCCGTCGGCCCGGGCGGGCCCGGCGTGCGGCCGTGGAGCGACCGGCAAGTGTGTGCATCCGCATCGTCGGCGCCGCCGAGAGCCGGCGACTCAATCGCCTGTATCGGGGCAAGGACCAGCCGACCAACGTCCTGTCATTCCCGGCCTCGAGGACCGAGCGCGAGCTCGGCGGCGCCCTGGGCGACCTCGTCATCTGCGCGACCGTCGTGTCGGCGGAGTCGCGTGAGCAGGACAAGGAGCGCGCGGCCCACTGGGCGCACATGGTCGTCCACGGCATCCTGCACCTGCACGGGCACGACCACGAAACGCGCCGCGAGGCCGTCGCCATGGAGCGACTCGAAGTGGAAATCCTGCGCGGTTTCGGGTATCAGAATCCCTACCACCCGGCCATCGTTCCCAACTCATGAGTGAAGATCGCCCCGGGCCACCGGGCGGCTGGCTGCGCCGCCTCTTCGATTCGCTGTCGAGCGAACCCCGGGATCTCGAGCAGCTCGCCGACGTCCTCATAGACGCACGTGACCGCGGCCTCATCGATGCGGACGTGCTCGGCATGCTCGAGGGCGTGCTGCAGGTATCGGAGATCCAGGTCCGCGACGTGATGGTGCCGCGTTCGCAGATGGTGGTGATCCAGCGCGACGAGCTGCCCGAAAAGATCCTGCCCGTGGTGATCGAGTCGGGCCACTCGCGCTTTCCCGTGGTCGGCGAGGACCGCGACGAGGTCTCCGGAATCCTGCTTGCCAAGGACCTGCTGCGCTATTTCGCCCGGGGCGAAGACGGCCACTTCGACATCCGCGAATGCCTGCGGCCGGCGGTGTTCATACCCGAGAGCAAGCGGCTGAACGTGCTGCTCAAGGAATTCCGCGTCAGCCACAACCACATGGCCATCGTCGTGGACGAATACGGCGGAGTCTCCGGCCTGCTCACGATCGAGGACGTGCTCGAGCAGATCGTCGGCGACATCGGCGACGAGTACGACATCGACGAAGGCGAGGGCATCCGCAAGGAAAGCGAGCGTGTCTTCACCGTGCCGGCGCTCACGCGGATCGAGGACTTCAACCAGGCATTCGGGACACGGTTCTCCGACGAGGAGTGCGACACGATCGGCGGACTCGTCCTCCACGAGCTCGGTCGCATGCCGCGTCGCGGAGAAGCCATCGAGATCGGCGGCCTCGAGCTCAAGGTGCTGAAGGCCGATCGCCGCCGCATCGAGGCGCTGCGCGTAACGACGCCACGCGACCTCGAGCTGAAGGCTCCGGAGTCCGGCTGATTCGCGAGTTCATCGCCCGGTGGGGACATTGGATGGCTGCGCCCGTGGGCGTGGTCCTGGCGCTCGCGTTCGCGCCGGCTGACGTCATCGCGCTGTCCGTGCTGTGCCCGGCAATGTTGTTCCTGTTCTGGCACGGGGCCCAGCCGCGCGCGGCCGCGTGGCGCGGTTTCCTCTTCACCGCTGGAACGTTCCTCGCCGGTACGTACTGGCTCTACAACAGCATCCACCTCGTGGGCCAGGCGCCCTTGTGGATCGCGGCGTTCCTGATGCTCGGCCTGGTGGCCATCATGGGCAGCTACACCGCAGCGCTCGGTTACGTCGTGGCGCGATGGGGCCCGTCGATCGGGGTGCTGCGCTGGATGGTGCTGCTGCCGGCGGGCTGGGTGGCGATCGAGTGGGTCCGTGGCTGGTTCCTGAGCGGGTTCCCCTGGCTCGCGCTCGGTTACAGCCAGCTCGGGACCGGCCTGCGTGGATACGCGCCGCTCGGAGGCGTCTACGCCGTGAGCCTGGCCGTGGCGATCACCGCCGGCGCGCTCGTCAGCCTGCTGCTCGGAAGGCGCTCGGCGAAGGTCGGCGCGGTCATCGTGATCGCCGTGGCGTGGCTCGCGGGGTCGTGGCTGGCGCGGATCGAGTGGACGCAGCCGCGCGGCACCAGTGTCACCGCTGCGCTGGTGCAGGGGGCCGTTCCGCAGTCGATGAAATGGCAGCCGGGACAGCGCGAGCAGACGCTGGAGCTGTACCTCGATCTCACGCGACCGTACCTCGGCACCGACATCATCGTCTGGCCCGAGGCCGCACTGCCGGCGCTCGAGAGCGACCTCGGCGAGTACCTGGCCTACGTGCGCGGCCTGGCACGGGCGCAGGGCTCGGCGCTGGTGATGGGTCTGCTGCGGCGTGACTCGCAGTCCGGGGCCTTCTACAACGCGATCGCGGCTTACTCGCCCGTCGAGCAGTGGTACTACAAGCGCAGGCTGGTGCCTTTCGGCGAGTTCTTTCCGGTGCCCGATGCGGTGCGGGAGTGGATGCGGCTCATGAATCTGCCGTATTCGGATTTTGAAGCGGGCCCTGAGGCGCAGGCGCCGCTCGCCGCCGCCGGAGAGAAGCTTGCGCCGACGATCTGCTACGAGGATGCGTACGCGTCGGAACAGCTTGGCCTGGTGCGTGCATCCACGCTGCTCGTCAACGTGACGAACGACGCCTGGTTCGGCGATTCCACGGCACCGCACCAGCACCTCGACATCAGCCGCATGCGATCGCTCGAAACAGGCCGTCCGATGCTCCGCGCGACCAACGACGGTGTCACGGCGATCATCGGTCACGACGGCAGGGTGCTGGGGCAGTTGGAGCAGTTCAAACCGGGTGTGCTGACGGGGACCGTGCAGCCGCGCGTCGGACTGACGCCGTACGTGCGCCTGGGCAACTGGCCGGTCCTGCTGCTGGTGTCCGCCGGTCTCGCTGCAGGCCTCCTGCTCCCTCGCCGGCGGCGCGCGCGGGGTACGGAGTCGCGATGAGCGAACGCCGCGGCGCAATCACGACCGAAGGCGAGCGTCTGCCGCCGCACCCGCACGAGCTCAAGTTCATCGCCGCGGATCCTCCGGACATCGGTGCCGCGCAGCCGATCACCGACGGCGTGCAATGGCTGCGGATCCCGCTGCCGATGGAGCTCAACCACATCAACGTGTGGCTGCTCGAGGACGGCGACGGCTGGATGCTCGTGGACACCGGGATGGCCGAGGAAGTCTGCCGGGAGGCCTGGCTCGCACTCGAGGAGCGCGTTCTCGGCGGCAGGCGATTGCGACGCATCTTCGTCACGCACGACCACCCCGATCACATGGGGCTCTCGCCCTGGCTCGCCGAACGGCACGGCGCCGCCGTGTGGATGTCCGAGTACGCACACCGCTCGGCCAGCGCGTTCCTGAGTGCTGACCCTGAGGCGATCGGAGCGCGCATACGAGCTTTCCTGCATTCGCATGGAGTGGAAGCCCCGGCGGGCCCGCCGCCCGGCCGCGGCGACCATCGCAGGTGGTTCGACGGCATGGCGCCGCTGGCCGCCAGTCCTGTCGACGGCGACGTGATCGAGGCGGGCCGCGGCCGTTGGCAGGTGGTGGAGACGTCGGGTCATTGCCGGGGGCATCTCTGCCTGCACGACGTCGGTCGGGGCCTGCTGATCAGCGGGGACCAGGTGCTGCCATCCATCTCGCCCAACGTCAGCGTGCTCTCGAGCTCGCCCGACGCGAATCCCTTGAGGGAGTTCCTCGCGTCGCTGGATCGGCTCGCGGAATGCGGCCTGGACACGCTGGTGCTGCCGTCGCACGGCCGGCCCTTCCATGGACTGCACCGGCGTCTCGCCGACGTGATCGAGCACCACCACCAGCAACTCGCTGCCTTGCGCGAGTTCTGCATTGAGCCGCGCACCGCGCTCGACGTGCTGCCGACGATGTTCCGGCGCGTGCCGCGCGGATTCCATCGCCTGCTCGCCATCGGCGAGGCGGTGGCCCACCTGAATTACCTGTGCGGCCGCGGCGAGATGGAGCGGCGCCGGGACGATGACGGGATCCTGCGATTCGTGACGGGACAGTGACAGATGCGGAGACACATGGCGCTCGTCAGCGCTCGGGAAGCGCTGGCACTGGATGAAGACCTTCCGCCCCTGGTCGAGGCCCTCGGCGACCTGGGCGTTTTCGTCGATACACCCTGCTGGGACGACCCGGACGTCGACTGGGGCCGCTACGGCTCGGCCGTCCTGCGCTCGACGTGGGACTACGTCGAACGCATCGACGAGTTCCTGGCCTGGGCCGACCGTTGTGCTGCGCGCACGCGGCTGGTGAACCCGCCCGCCGTGATCCGCTGGAATACCGACAAGCACTACCTGCTGGATCTCGCGCGGGCCGGCGTTCCGGTCGTGCCGACGCGCTTCGTCGAACCGGGCGCCGACGCGCGCGTCGCGCTCGATGCATTTCTCGCGGGTGCCGGCGATGTCGTCGAGTTCGTGGTCAAGCCCTCGATCGGGGCGGGTTCACGGGACGCGGCGCGCTATCGGCGGGCGGACCGGGAGCAGGCGCGGGCGCACCTGCAGCGTCTGGTGAATGCGGGCCGCAGCGCGATGCTGCAGCCGTACCTTGCGCGCGTCGACGAGCACGGCGAGACGGCCGCGGTCTACCTGGGCGGTCACTTCAGTCACGCATTCCGCAAAGGGCCGCTGCTGAAGGTCGGCGACGGAACGGTGTCCGGGCTCTTCGCGCCCGAAGAGATCATCGCGCGCGAGGCCGATGCGAGCGAGCGCCGTGTGGCGCACGCGGCCTGCGACGCGATCCCGTTCGACGGACCGCTCTACGCCCGGGTCGACCTGATCCGCGACGACCAGGGCGCACCCGTCGTGCTGGAACTCGAACTGACGGAGCCTTCGCTTTACCTGAACCATGCGCCGGGCTCCGCGCAGCGCTTCGCCAGCGTGCTTACAGGCCGTCCATCCAGCTCGTCTTGACTTCCTGCTGTCGCAGTTTCTGGATCACCTCTTCGTAGTAGGGGCGGTCCTTGAGGCTGGCGTACTCGCCGGGGAAGCAGATCCCGGTCAGTTCCGCGAAATCGTCCACCCAGTTGGTGAGCGCGACGGCACAGCGCCAGCCGTTGGCGAGCCTGGTGTTGTCGATGATCGGGAAGTCGAAGAATCCGACGTCGAACGTCGTGCTCAGGTTCGGCGCGTTCGTGCCCTCGCATTCGCTGGCCTCGAGCCGCACGCGCACCGTCTTCGTCTCCCGATTTGCCGAGCGCAACATCACCGCGATGTTGCAGCTCGTGTCCCCGAGCGTCACTCGGGCCGGCTCTTCCGTGAGCGGGATGCTGCCGGCCCCTGCGGCCTCGAGTGCCGCCAGGTCGACGTTGCCGGAGAACCGGTACCCGCGTCCCTGCAGCGTGAAGAGCTGCTTCGAGGTCACCTCGCGCGCGAGGCTCTCGATGCGGCCGAGGAGCTCGTCGCGGTCCGGCACTGGCGTCTTGAGCAGCTTGCGCTGCAGGTCGAGGAACAGCGGCCGCAGGTCGAGGGAATCGTGGAAGTTGTTAGACAGCAGCTCGAGCTGCAGCACCTTCGCGTCGAGGTCGCTGGGGCTTGCCTGCAGGTATTCCTGGAGGATTGCCCCGAGCACGTCCTTGCGCAGCGTCGATTCGGCTTCCTCGCGGCGGCTCATCAGCTCGGAGTAGAGGCGGGCGTTCGAGTCGCGCGACTGCCGCTCCTCGAGCACCCTGGACCCGGTCACGCCCACGAAGGCGACGGCGAGGGCCGTCAGCAGTCCGCCGACGGGATGCAGGATGACGAGGAGCTTGTCCCAGAAATCCTTGGGTTTCTTGGGCTCGTCGGCCATCGCGTTACTTGCGGCGCGCCGTAAGCTTGCCGGCCGCGTCACTCTTCAGGGCCACGTCGACCTGGGCAGCGTCGTCGAACGAGACGACATCGAGGCTCGCCGTCGCGCCGTCGCGGGTCACCGAAAGCGTGCACTTGCCCGTCTCGCTGATGACGAGGCGATATTTCCCCGCTTTGTCGGTCCTGGCCGGCCCGTGCTTGCCGACCTTGCAGGTCGCCTCGACCAGCGTGCCCTCACCGACGGGCCCGGCGTCGCTGGTGATCGTGCCGTAGATCTCGCCGGCGGAGGCCAGCGATGGCAGGGCGCATGCGATGACGATGAAGGTGGCGTTGAGCCTGTTCATGGGATTCCGTGTCTGTCGAGTCTGGGGTGCCAAAGACTACTGCATGTGCGTGAGCGCCAGGATGACATGTCATCCGCCTTCTTGCCGCCTCGCCCACGCCGCATGAATAATGCACGAATTATGCTACTACGGTTGTCCCGATGCGCGAAAAATTGGATGACACAGACGGCCGCATCCTCGCCCTGCTGCAGGACGATGCATCGCTCACGGCCGCCGACCTCGCGGAAAAGGTGGGTCTCTCCCGGTCGCCGTGCTGGCGGCGCATCGCGCGCCTGGAGCGACTCGGCATCATGCGGCGCCGGGTGGCGCTGCTCGACTCGAAGAAACTCGGCCTGGGCGTGACCGTCTTCGCGGAGGTGAAGATCGGGCGCGGCTCGCGCGAGGCGGTCGGGCAGTTCGAGTACGCAGTGCGCGCGTTGCCCGAGGTGCAGGAGTGCCACATGCTGATGGGCGACACCGACTATCTGCTCAAGGTCGTCACGCGCGACGTGGCCACCTACGAGGGGTTCCTGCGCGAAAAGCTTGCACGCCTTCCGGCCGTGGGCGGGGTGCGCTCGAGCATGGCGCTCACGCCCGTCAAGGAGAGCACCTCGCTGCCGCTCGAACTGGTCCCCGGCCGCGAAACCGGCGGTTAGGCCCGCGAGCGTACGCTCGGGTATCCTTGTCCGTTCGACTCAGCCATCCGACCCCGCCCATGCAGGAACGCTACGAACCCTCCATCGTCGAGCCCGAGGCACAGGCCTACTGGGACGATTACCGCACGTTCGCCGTGACGGAGGACCCCGGCCGCGAGAAATACTATTGCCTGTGCATGTTCCCGTACCCGAGCGGGCGCCTGCACATGGGGCACGTCCGCAACTACACGATCGGCGACGTGCTGACCCGTTACATGCGCATGCAGGGTTGCAACGTCCTGCAGCCGATGGGCTGGGACGCGTTCGGACTTCCGGCCGAGAACGCGGCGATGGCGCACGGCGTGCCGCCCGCGAAGTGGACCTTCGACAATATCGATTACATGAAGCGGCAGCTGCGCTCGCTCGGCTTCGGCATCGACTGGGGCCGCGAGGTCGCGACCTGCAAGCCGGACTACTACCGCTGGAACCAGTGGCTGTTCCTGCGCATGCTCGAGAGGGGCATCGCATATCGCACGACCGGCGTCGTCAATTGGGACCCGGTGGACCAGACGGTGCTCGCGAACGAGCAGGTGATCGATGGACGCGGCTGGCGCACCGGCGCGATCGTCGAGAAGCGCGAGATCCCGATGTACTACCTCCGCATCACGCAATACGCGGAGGACCTCCTCGGCGCGCTCGACTCGCTCCCCGGCTGGCCGGAGCGGGTCCGCTTGATGCAGGCGAACTGGATCGGCCGTTCCGAGGGCCTCGAGATCGAGTTCGACGTCGAGGGCACGGACGAGCAATTGCGGATCTACACGACGCGCCCCGACACGCTCTTCGGCGTGACCTACATGGCCGTGGCCGCCGAGCATCCGCTCGCGCAGCGGGCGGCGGCGGGAAATCCGGACCTGCAGGCATTCCTCGCCGAGTGCCAGCGCACGGGCGTGACCGAGGCCGTGCTCGAGACGATGGAGAAACGCGGCATGCCGCTCGGCATCCACGTCGTCCACCCGTTCACGGGCGAACGCGTTCCGGTGTGGGTCGCCAACTTCGTCCTGATGGGCTACGGCACAGGCGCCGTGATGGCAGTCCCGGCGCACGATCAGCGCGACTGGGAGTTCGCGCGCCGCTATGGCCTGCGCATCCACCAGGTGATCCAGCCTGAGGATGGCAGCCTCGTCGACATGGACGCCGGCGCCTACCTCGATCACGGCCGCCTCATCAACTCCGGGCAGTTCAGCGGACTCGATTTCGACGAGGCCTTCGATGCGTTCGCCAAGGTCGTCGAGGCGCAGGGGCGCGGCAAGCGTCGGGTCAACTATCGCCTCCGTGACTGGGGCATTTCCCGCCAGCGCTACTGGGGCTGCCCGATCCCGCTGATCCACTGCAAGGACTGCGGCGTCCTGCCCGTGCCGGACGACCAGTTGCCCGTCGTACTGCCGGAAGGCCTCGTGCCGGACGGCAGCGGCAACCCGCTCGCGAAGTCTGCCGCGTTCCTCGCCTGCGACTGTCCGAAGTGCGGACAGCCTGCGCGACGCGAGACCGACACGATGGACACGTTCGTGGATTCGTCCTGGTACTTCTTCCGCTACGCGAGTGCCGGCAACGATCGCGCAATGGTCGACGAGCGAGCGGGTTACTGGATGCCGGTGGACCAGTACATCGGCGGCATCGAGCACGCGATCCTGCACCTGCTCTATTCGCGGTTCTGGACACGCGTGATGCGCGACCTCGGGCTCACGGACGTGGCCGAGCCCTTCACCAACCTGCTGACGCAGGGCATGGTGCTGAACGAGATCTTCTTCCGCAAGCCCGCATCCGGACGAATCACGTACTACAACCCGGCCGACGTGGACGTGCAGGTCGACGAGAAGGGCGCGCGCATCGGCGCGGTGCTTCGTGCCGACGGCCAGCCAGTCGAGTCGGGCGGCATGGGCACGATGTCGAAGTCGAAGGCCAATGGCGTGGACCCGCAGTCGCTCGTGGAGCAGTACGGTGCGGACACGGCGCGCCTCTTCATGATGTTTGCGGCGCCGCCGGAGCAGTCGCTCGAGTGGTCCGACGAAGGCGTCGAGGGCGCCTTCCGGTTCATGAAGCGCCTCTGGCGGGCCGTCCACCAGCATGTGGGCCAGGGTCCGGCGCCGGCGCTGGCCAGGGATGCGGTCACCGGGGCGCAACGCGACCTGCGCCGGCAGGTGCACGAGATGCTGTCCAAGGTCACGACGGACATCGGGCGCCGGCGCACGTTCAACACGGCCATTGCCGCGGTCATGGAACTGATGAATGCGCTCGGGCGCTTCGACGACCGCTCGCCCCAGGGCCGGGCCGTGATGCAGGAGGCGCTCGAGATCGTCGTGCTGGTGCTGTCGCCGGTCGTGCCTCACGCCTGCCATGCATTGTGGCGCGAGCTCGGCCATGCTTCCGCTGTCGTGGACGCGCGCTGGCCTGCGGTGGATCCGCGGGCGCTGGCCCGCGAGAGCGTCGAGGTCGTCGTGCAGGTGAACGGCAAGCTGCGCAGCCGTGTGACCGTGCCGGTCGATGCCGACGAGGCGAAGGTGCGCGAAGCGGCGCTCGCCGACCCGAACGTGCAGCGCTTCATCGAGGGCCGGCCGGTGCGCAAGTTCGTCTACGTGCCCGGCAAGCTCGCCAATGTGGTGGTCTGACGCGCGCCGCTGCGGCCTCGCGGTCGTGGCCGTCCTGCTGGGCGGCTGCGGATTCCACCTGCAGGGCGCGGTCTCCCTCCCCGAGGGGCTTCGCAGCGTGTACGTCTCGACCGATGACGAGTTGTCGCCGTTCGCGGTGGAGTTACGCAGCGGCATCGAGCGCTCGGGCGCGAACCTGGCGAAGGCCGCGGGCAATGCCGATGCGGTGATCCGCATCCGCCAGGATCGCACCGGGCGGCGGGTATTGTCCGTGTCCGCACGTAACACGCCGCAGGAGTACGAGATCTACTATTCGGTGGAGTACTCGATCGACCGCGGCGGCAGCGAAGTCGTCGCGGCGCAGCAGCTCGAGCTGACCCGCTACTTCAGTTTCGACGAGTCGCTGCTGCTCGCGAAGGAACGCGAGGAAGTCCTGCTGCGCGAAGCGATGGCGCGCGACCTCACCGATCTCGTGTTGCGCCGGCTCGGGTCGCTGTAGAGGCGGCGTAGCGATCCGTGGCGCTCACCAGTTCGTGCGTGATCCCGGGCTCCAGCGCGGAGTGGCCGGAGTCCGGCACGACCCGGAAATCCGCCTCCGGCCACGCGCGGTGCAGGTCCCACGCGGTCTGCATGGGACACACGACGTCGTAGCGTCCCTGGACGATCACCGCCGGGATGCGCCGGATCCGTCGCACGTCCTTGAGCAACTGGTCCTCACTGCGCAGGAACCCCTTGTTGACGAAGTAGTGGCACTCGATGCGCGCCACCGCGATCGCGAAGGCGTCCTCGCCCCACTTCGCGACGTTGGCTTCGTCCGTCCTCAGGAAGCTGGTTGCAGCCTCCCACATCGACCACGCGCGGGCGGCGCGCAGCTGCGCCGCGCGGTTACGGCTGGTCAGCCGCTTGTAGAAGGCGCGGACCAGGTCCTTGCGCTCGGCACGGGGGATCGCGCCCACGTAGCTTTCCCACCGATCCGGGAAGAGGGCGTTCGCGCCGTGCTGGTAGAACCAGTGGATCTCCCAGCGGCGCAGCATGAAGATGCCGCGCAGCACGAGTTCGCTGACGCGCCGCGGGTGTGCCTGCGCGTAGGCGAGCGCGAGCGTCGAACCCC
>Ga0316601_100001852_pt1 | contig 10605 bp, 8 predicted proteins | sample OWC_soil_day5_no_FD_207663 | JGI IMG/M metagenome (GOLD analysis project Ga0316601, IMG submission 207663) | Wetland soil microbial communities from Old Woman Creek delta, Ohio, United States - OWC_soil_day5_noCT | ecosystem: Environmental > Terrestrial > Soil > Wetlands | place: USA: Ohio...
GGTGATCTCGCCGGTGTGGAACCGCATCTACCTCGGCGGCGAGGACCTGAAGCGCAAGTCTTGAGCACCGACGCATTGCAGCCGCATGTGGCCGCCATCGCGCAGCGCCACGGTCTGGGCGGCGTGCCGGCCCAGCGCTACGACAGTGGCTCGCTGCCGGTGTTTGCGCTGGGCACGATGCACGTGCTCAAGCTGTACCCGCCGCAGGACCAGGCCCATGCGCAGGTGGAGGCGCGGGTGCTGGCCTTCGTGGACGGACGGCTGCCTGTGCCCACGCCGCAGGTCGTGGCCACCGGCGAGTGGGACGGCGGCAGCTACCTGCTGATGACGCAGCTGCGTGGCCGCCGGCTGGTGGATGTGTGGCCACAACTGGCCGCGACCGAACGCGACGGCCTGTGCCAATGCATTGGCGAAGCCGTGGCCACGATGCATGCGCTCGACAGCCAGCCTTTGGCCGACCTGCCGCCGCCGCACTGGGCGGAGTTCATCCCGGCGCAACGCCACCAGGCCGTCGCGCGCCAGCGCCGACACGGCCTGGCGGAAGCGTGGCTGGAGCAGATCGAACCCTTCCTGCAGCGCTGGGCGGGCCCGGCCGATGCCGAGCAGGTGCTGCTGCACACCGAGATCATGCGCGAGCACCTGTTGGTGGCGCCTGCAGGCACGGGCTGGCGCCTGAGCGGGCTGTTCGACTTCGAGCCGGCGATGCGCGGTGCGCGGGAATACGAGTTCGCCTCGATCGGCCTGTTCGTCAGCGGCGGCGATGCCCACGCGTTGCGCTGCATCCTGCGGGCCTATGGCTACGCCGAGGCGGCGCTGGACAACACGCTGCAGAACCGGCTGATGGCCATGGCGCTGCTGCACCGCTACAGCAAGCTGCCGTGGTACCTGCAGCGCCTGCCGCTGCCCGGCGCGCAGCGCCTGGAGCAGCTGGCGGCGCATTGGTGGAAACTCGGCAGCGACGACAACCCATCCAAGAGGAGACAGACATGAGCTACGCATTGACCGGCTTCGACGGCAAGGTGGCGGTGGTCACCGGCGCCGGGCGCATGCGCAGCATCGGCCGGCCCATCGCGCTGGCGCTGGCCCGCGCGGGCTGTGACGTGGTGCTCACCGGCTCGGGCAAGCCGGTCAGCGCCTACCCCGAAGACGAACGCGCGGCCGGCTGGCGCGACATCGAGTCGGTGGCTGACGAGGTGCGGGCGCTGGGGCGCCGCGCCCTGCCGCTGGTGTCGGACGTGCGCGATGCGCAAGCGGTGGAGGTATTGGCCGAGCGCGTGATGGCCGAGTGGAGCCGTGTGGACTTCGTCATCAACAACGCCGGTTCCACCCGCGGCAGCGACCGCGTGCCTGCCACCCAACTGCCGCTGAGCGAATGGCAGCGCGTGCTGGGCACCAACCTGGACGGCACCTTCTACATGTCACGCTGCTTTGCGCGGCACATGGTGGCCCTGGGCCAGGGTGGTGTGATCCTGAACATCAGCTCCATCGCCGGGCGCAACCGCATGCCCAACACCGCCGCCTATGCCACGTCGAAGGCCGCGATCGATGCGCTGAGCACGGTGCTGGCCGGCGAGCTGGGGCCGAAGGGCATCCGCGTCAATGCGGTGGCGCCGGGCATGATCGACACCAGCCGCATGGACGACCTGCCGCGCGGCGAGGTGTGGGACCGCATCGTGCGCGCCAACATTCCGCTGCAGCGCGCCGGCACCGGCGAGGACATTGCGAACATGGTGGTGTTCCTGTGCAGCGAGCAGGCGGCGTGGATCACCGGGCAGACCTTCTATGTCGATGGGGGCCATGGGCACGCGCCTCGGGGGTGACGGCACTGGCGCAGGGTCTCCTGTCACATACATCCGCGTGGCAACAGGAGCCAGCGTTCGCCAGCGTTCGCACCCCAACGGTGCCTGCCAACCGGATCCCGACCACCCAACATGAATTGCCAGGATCTCAAAATGCCCTATCAAACCATCTATTCCTCGAAGTCCGCGACGCCAATGCAAATGGACGAACTCGAGGAACTCCTTGAGCACGCACGCAACAGCAACGCCGAGAGGGGCATTACGGGTGCGCTGGTCTACGTCGACGGCGTCTTTCTGCAGATCCTTGAAGGTGAACTCGAAGCCGTTCAAGAACTGATGGGAAAGATTTCCAAAGACTTTCGCCACGAAACAGTCACCGTGTTGAAGGAAGGAGCAATCCCGTCCGCGTCTTTCAGCGACTGGGAGATGGCCTACGTCAGTGCCACCCGAGAACAGGTTGCCGAATGGGCTGGCTTGAGCGGGACGATCGCCATCCCCGAAATCGTCACCGATATTCGTCAAGATCCACGCAGAGCCACCCAGGTTGCCAAGAGCATTCTTTCGGTCTTGTTGTCCAGACCCTAGACCAAATCAAGACTGACGCAGCCTTCACGCTGGCACCCAAGGGGCAGGCACCACCAATTCACCCGCGCGCCAGAAACTCCACCGCCCGCTGCACCCCACCCTGCCCGATCGGAATGCCCTGCGCCCGCAGCGCGGCCTCCACGCCGCCCAGTGCACCCAGCACCATCGCGGCATTGATGTCGCCCATGTGGCCGATGCGGAACACGCGGCCGGCCAGCGGGCCCAGGCCGCCCGACAGCGCCACCTGGAAGCGCTCGCGCGCCACGCTGCGCAGCGCTTCGGGGTCGACGTCCTGGCGCACCGCCACGGCCGTCACCGAAAACGAACGCCGCGTCGGCTCCTGGCAGAAGAAGCTCAAGGCGTCGCCTTCGCTCCAGCCCTGCACGGCGGCATGTACCGCTCCGGCCAGTTGCCGGTGGCGCGCAAACACCGAGTCCAGCCCTTCGGCAAAGATCAATTGCAGCGCAGCCTGCATGCCGAACAGCAGGTTCATCGGCGGCGTGCCGCAGAACTTGCGGTACGACAGCGCATCGCGGCGGCGGCCCCAGTCCCAGTAGAAGCGCGGCATCGGGTTGGCTTCGGCCGAGGCGCGGGCGCGTTCGTTGATGGCCACGAAGCCCAGCCCCGGCGGCAGCATCAGGCCCTTCTGCGACGCACCGATCACCACGTCGGCGCGCAGCGCATCCATGTCGAAGGGCACCACGCCGAGTGAGGCCACCACGTCCACGACAAACAGCGCCGGGTGGCCGCTGGCATCGAGGGCCGCGCGCAAGGCCTGCAGGTCGCTGGTGACGCCGCTGGCGGTGTCGGTGTGCACGCTGAACACGGCCACGATCTCGCGTCGGATGTCGTCGCGCAGCGCCTGCTCCACGGCCTGTACATCGATGGGCCGGCCCTCGACCCACGGCGTGCGCAGCACCTTGCAGCCCAGCGCCTCGGTCTGGAGGGCCCAGGATTCGGAGAAGTGCCCGGTGCCCGGGACCAGCGCCGCGCGGCCGGGCCCGAGCAGGTTGACGATGGCCGCCTCCCACGCGCCGTGGCCGTTGGCGGCGTACATCAGCACGTCGGCTTGCTCGGTGTGCAGCAGGCGCTTCAGGCCGGCTTCGCAGGCCGTGATGATCGGGTCCAGCCGCGGGTCGGCCAGGTCCATCGGCTGCCGGCCCATGGCGTGCAGCACCTCGTCGGGCAGGCGGGTCGGGCCGGGCGAATGCAAAGAGCGCTGGCCGGGGATGCGCGGGAAAGGATTCATGGAATGGGGTGGCAGCGGGCTGGGATGCGAAAGGGTAGCGCAAGGCCACGGCCATCATGGCCGAAGGCCTCGCCTATGATGAGCGCATGCCCTCCCATGCGCCTGCCCGCGTGCTGAAACAGGCCCTTCAGCCTGCTGACCGCGCCGGCAGTCGCTGAATCCGCGCCATGCCGATGCCCCCTCACGACGCTGCGCCGTGGCGCGCGCTGGGACAACGGGCCCTGCATCTTCTGCGCACCTGGCTGCATGGCGGCTGGCGCGCGGTGCGCGACGTGGAGCCGCAGTTCTGGAGCAACCTGCTCGACGAGCTGCGCGCGGGGCGCCAGTGGATCGACCGCGCCGTGGTGCTGGTCTATGCCGTCATCACCGGGCTCGTCGTGGTGGGCTTCACCTTTGCGGCCGAGGCGGCCGTGCATGCCTTCAAGCTGCTCGACCAGGCCGGCCCCTATGGCCGCTACCTGGCACTGCTGTGGACGCCGGCACTGACGGTGGCGCTGCTGTGGTGGACCCGCCGCTACGTGCCCGGCGCGATGGGCTCGGGCATCCCGCAGGTGATCCGTGCGCTCGACGACGACCTGGACGATGCGCAGCGCCGGGGGCTGGTGTCGCTGCGCGTGGCGCTGCACAAGATCGGCCTGGTGTCCGGCGGCTTGCTCGCCGGGCTGTCGATCGGGCGTGAGGGCCCGACCGTGCAGGTGGGTGCCGGCGTCATGGTGCATGCGCGGCGCTGGCTGTCGCCGCGATCGGGCATCGACGCGCATGACCTGATGGTGGCCGGTGCCGCGGCCGGCATCGCCGCCGCCTTCAACACGCCGCTGGGCGGCATCGTCTTCGCGCTGGAACAGCTGTCACGCCGGCGCAGCATGTCGCACAGCGCGCTGGTCATCTCCAGCATCGTGCTCGCCGGCCTGGTGGCCGTGGCCGTATTCGGCAACGAAACCTACTTCGGCCGGCTGCCCGTGCAGCAGCTGCATTGGTCGCTGCTCGGGCCCGGCCTGCTGGTGGCCGTGAGCACCGGCCTGGCGGGTGGGCTGTTCGCGCGTCTGATCGTGGTGTCGGTGCGTGGGCTGCCCGACCGCTTGAGTGCCTGGCGGCGCGACCATCCCTACCGATTCGCCGCCGGCTGCGCCACGGGCGTGGCCGTCATCGGCATTGCCACCGGCGGGGCGACGGCCGGTGCAGGGTATGCCACCACCCGCGCGCTTCTCGAAGGCCAGGCCGACCTGCCCGGCGTGTACACGCTGCTCAAGTTCGTCGCCACATGGCTGTCGGCCTGGACCGGCGTGCCGGCCGGCGTGTTCGCGCCCTCGCTGGCCATCGGCGCGGGCATAGGCCACGACGTCGCGCTGTGGGCCGGCCTGAATGCCGTCGACGCCATTCCGTTGATCGCGCTGGGCATGGTCGGCTTCCTGGCGGCCACCACCGGCGGGCCGATCACCGCCTTCATCATCGTCATGGAGATGGTCTCCGGCCAATCGATGGTGCTCAGCCTGATGGCCTGCTCGCTGCTGGCCAGCGGCGTGGCTCGGCTGGTGACCAAGCCGATGTACATGGAGCTGGCGGCGATGCTGCCGCTCGCTGCGCCGGCCGCGCCGGCGGCCCCGCCCAAAGCGTGAGCCGGGCGCGGGCATCCACCGCTTCTCAGTTCAGCGCCGGCAGCCAGGTGGCCAGCTTCGGGAAGATCAGCAGCAGCCCCACCGCCACCAGTTGCAGGATCATGAACTGCACCATGCCGGCGTAGATGTCACCCAGCTCCCACTGCGGCACCACGCCCTTCAGGAAGTAGGCCGACAGCGCCACCGGCGGCGACAGCCAGGCCGTCTGCAGAGTCACCGCCACCAGCGTGCAGAACCAGATCAGGTCGATGCCTGCGGCCTGCACGATGGGCAGTACGATCGGGATGACGATCAACACGATCGGCACCCATTCCAGCGGCCAGCCCAGCACGAACACCAGCGCCAGGATGACGATCAGCATCAGCATCGGCGGCAACGCCAGGCTGGTGAGCATCTGCGCCAGGAAGTCGGCACTTCCCAGGCGCGAGAACACCGAGCCGAACAGGTTGGACGCCGTCACCAGCAGCAGGATCATGCTCGACACTTCCAGCGTCGACACCATGGCGCTGCGGATCTTGGCCAGGCTCATGCGCCCCGAACCGACGGTGAGCAGGAAGGTGGCGGCCGCTCCCACCGCGCCGGCATCCGTGGGCGTGGCAATGCCGGCCAGGATCACGCCCAGCGTGGACAGGATGACGACGATGACCGGCAGCACGCCGATCATCAGGTCCAGGATCACCGGCCCCAGCGACTTGGGCCGCATCTCCATGGGCAGCGCAGGCCCCAGCGCCGGGTTGTGCCAGCAGCGCAGCAGCGTCCAGGCGATGAAGATGCCCGACAGCAGCAGCCCTGGCAGCACCGCGGCGGCAAACAGGTCGGTGGCCGGCACGCCGACCACCGGGCCCATGACGATCAGCATCACCGACGGCGGGATCAGGATGCCCAGCGTGCCGCCGGCGGTGATGGCGCCGGCCGACATCTTGGGGTCGTAGCCGCTCTTGATCATCGACGGCCCGGCCATCACGCCCAGCAGCGTGACCGAGCTGCCGACGATGCCGGTGGCCGCGGCGAAGATGGTGGCGGTGATCAGCACCGCCAGGTACAGCGACCCATTCAGCCGCGACAGCAGTTGCTGGATGCCGTGGAACAGCCGCTCCATGATGCCCGACTGCTCGAGCAGGAATCCCATGAACAGGAAGAAGGGAATCGCCGCGAGCACGGTGTCCTTCATCACCGAATAGGTCTGCAGCACGGCCAGGTCGAAGACCACCGGCCCCAGCGCGATGAAGCCAGTGGCCAGCGACACCGCACCCAGCGTGAAGGCGATCGGGAAACCGATGAAGATGACGGCGAACAGCACGCCCAGGGCCAGCAGGCCGAGCACCTCGTTGCTCATACCAAGGCCTCGGGCTTGGCGATCCGGTCCGGCCACTGCCCGAAGCGGATGGCATGCAGGCACTTCAGGCATTCGCTGAAGCCCTGCACAAGCAGCAGCAGCCCGGTCAGGGGCATCATCAGCTTGAAGGGCCAGGTGATCGGCTGCCACGAGCTGCTGACGAAGGTTTCATTCGTGACCCAGGCCTTGACGAAGTAGCCCCAGCCGACGAACAGGAACACGCCGGCAAAGGGCAGCAGCATCAGCACGTAGCACAGCAGGTCGACCCCCGCCTGGCGGCGCGGCGACCAGTCGGCATAGAAGGAGTCGGTGCGAACATGGCCGCGGCGCTGCAGCGTGAAGGCCGCACCCAGCATGAAGAAGCTGCCGTAGAGCATGAAGGTCATGTCGTAGGCCCATTGGGTGGGCGCATTGAAGACGTAGCGCGACACCACCTCGTAGCACAGCGACAGCACCATCGGCACGATCAACCAGGCGGCCAGCCGCCCCGACCCGATGGCAATGCGGTCGAGGCGGCGCGCCAACAGCGCCAGCGTGGAATCAGCAGGCTTCACTTGGCGTTGGGCGATTCCATGCCGAGGTTGTAGTACAGGCCGTTGATCTTGTTCCAATACGGCACCACCAGCCTGGCGAAGGTGCGCTGCGACTCCAGCACTTCCTTGAAGAAGGCGTTCTTGCCCGCCTCGCGCTCGTAGATCACGTTGGTGGCCTTGATGAACGCGGGGAAGATGTCGCGCGGCGTGTCGTGGATCGTCACCTTGTGATCGGTCTTCAGCTTCTCCACCGCCAGCGCGTTGCGGTAGACGTTGAAGGTGTAGGTCTCGGTCATCGAGGACATCGCCGCGTCTTCGACGATGGCCTTCAGGTCGGGGCTGAGCTTGTTCCACGCCGCCTTGTTGATGAGCAGCTCGGCCACGTCGGTGGACTGGTGCAGGCCCTGCAGGTAGTAGTGCTTGAAGACGTTGTGGAAGCCCAGCGCCATGTCGTCGGCCGGGCCGATCCATTCGGCGGCGTCGAGCACGCCGCGCTGCGCCGCGGGCACGATCTCGCCTCCGGGCATGGCCACCGCATTGATGCCCATCTCCTTGAAGATCTCGCCCACCAACCCCGGCGGCGAGCGGTACTTGAGCTTGCGCATGTCGTCCAGCGAATTGATCGGCGACTTGAACCAGCCCAGCGGATCAGGGCCCATCGGCTGCACCATCAAGGGCTCGATGTTCAGCTTGAGCACGTCGGCATAGAACTTCTTGAACAGTGCGTTGCCGCCGCCCTGATACAGCCAGGCGACATGCGACAGCTGGTCCATGCCGGTACCGCCGCCGGCCGCAGGGTTGGAGAACAGGCCCGCGGCCGTGTTCTTGCCCGACCAGTAGTGCGTCCAGGCATAACCGCCGTCGACCACGCCCTTGTCCACCGCGTCGACGATCTCGAAGGCCGCGACCACCGCGCCGTCAGGCAGCATCTCCATCTTCAGCCGGCCGTTGGACATCTTGTCGATGCGGTCGGCCATGCGCTTCATCAGGTCGAAATAGATGCTCGAGCTGGGCACCGCGGTCTGGATCTTCAGGCGTGTCACCGCCTGGGCCAGCGCCGGTGCCGCCACCAAGGCGCCGGCCGCGGCCACGCCTGCGCCCAGCGCCTGGCGCCGGCTGGGGTTGTCTGCTTGTCTCATGCTGTGTCTCCTTGCTTGCCTGTTGAAACCCGGGACCCGCGAGTCCCGACCTGGGAACACCGTCAGCGCCTGCGCGCGTCCTGCCGGATCATGTCTGCGGCCTTCTCGGCCATCATCACCGCTGCCGCGTTGGTGTTGCCCGACACCAGCGTCGGCATGGCCGAACAATCGATCACGCGCAGCCCCGGCACGCCGTGCACGCGCAGGCGTTCATCGAGCACCGCCATGTCGTCACCGCCCATGCGGCAGGTGCCGCTGGGGTGGAAGATGGTCGCGCCCTGGTTGCGGCAGTACTCCAGCAGCGCGGCATCGTCGCCGGCCTCGGGGCCGGGCCGCACCTCGCGCCGCACGTAGGGCTGCATCGCCGGCGCCGCGGCAATGGCGCGCGCCGCCTTCACCGCCGCCACCGCGGTGCGGCGGTCCAGGTCGGTGGACAGGTAGTTGGGCTGCATGGCCGGCGGCTCGAAGGGGTCGGTGCTGCGGATGCGGATGTGGCCGCGCGATTCGGGCCGCAGCTGGCACACCGACAGCGTGAAGCCCGAGAACGGGTGCACCTTGCCGCCGGCCATGTCGGCCGACAGCGTGGCCACGTGGAACTGGATGTCGGGCGTGGCCGCCACCTGTTCGCCCGCCTCGTCGCGCAGCGCACGCATGAAGCAGCCGCCCTGGTTGATACCCACCGCCAGCGGCCCGCTGCGGAACAGCAGCCACTGCAGCCCCAGCTTCAGCTGGCCCAGCCACGAATTGAGTTGGTCGTTGGTCGTGATGGGCTTGGCGCATTCGAAGATCAGCCGCATCTGCAGGTGGTCCTGCAGGTTCTCGCCGACGCCGCTCAGCACGTGCTTCGGTGTGATGCCGTGTTGGCGCAACAGCGCCTCGGGGCCGATGCCCGACAGCTGCAGCAGCTGCGGCGACTGGATCGCCCCGGCCGCCAGCAGCACCTCGGCCCTGGCGCTGGCCGCCTTCATCACCCCGCCCTGGCGGTAGCGCACGCCGCTGGCCCGTGCACCGTCGAAGTCGACGCCCGCGGCCATGGCCTCGGTCTCGATGTGCAGGTTGCCGCGTTGGCGTGCCGGCGCCAGGTAGGCCTTGGCCGTGCTGCAGCGCCAGCCCTTCCAGGTGTTGAGCTGGAAGTAGCCCGCGCCTTCCTGGCGCGCGCCGTTGAAGTCGTCGGTGCGCGGCACGCCGATCTGCTGCGCGCCACCGATGAAGGCTTCGATCAGCTCGTGCCGCGCGCCGATGTCCGACACCTTCAGCGGCCCGTCGCCTCCGTGCAGCGGATTCGCACCACGCTGGTTGCCTTCGGACTTGATGAAATACGGCAGCACATCGTCGTAGCCCCAGCCGGCGTTGCCCAGCGCGGCCCAGTGGTCGAAGTCCTCGCGCTGGCCGCGGATGTAGATCAAGCCGTTGATCGAGCTCGAGCCGCCCAGCGTCTTGCCGCGTGGCCAGTAGATCCTGCGGCCGTTCATGTTCGGGTCGGGGTCGGTGTGGAAGCACCAGTTGTAGGTGGGACTCCACATCGTCTTGCCGTAGCCGATGGGCAGGTGGATCCACAGCGAGCGATCGGCCGGCCCGGCTTCGAGCAGCAGCACGCGCGTGGACGGGTCTTCGCTCAGGCGCGCGGCGAGCACGCAGCCTGCAGAACCTGCCCCGACGACGATGTAGTCGAACTCCTGCGTCATGCCCCTGCCGGCCGCTACCGGAACGTTTGGATCCGGTTTAACGCGGATGCTAGGCCAGCGCTTTTCGGAACACAATGTTCCATTTTTCAACGTTTACCCTACATGCCGCGAGCCCGCAACCCCGCCGCCGACAGTGACGCCGTTGCCGTCCCCAGTTCGTCGGCGGAGCGCAGCCTGCGCCTGCTGTCGCTGCTGGCGCAGGAAGGGCGCGCGCTGTCGCTGGCCGAGTTGTCGGTGCGCCTGGGTCTGCCCAAGGTGACCACGCACCGGTTGTGCGCGCAGCTGCTGGACGGCGGCTTCCTGGCGCGCGACGTCGACGAGCGTTGCTTCGCCGTCGGCCCGGCGCTGCGCAAGCTGGCCTTCGACACGCTGAACCACGGCGTGGTGCGCGGCCTGCGCCACGAGGTGCTGGCTGCGCTGGTGACGAAGGTGGGCGAGACCTGCAATTTCACCACGCTGGACGGCACGCAGGTGCTCTACATCGACCGTGTCGAGGCGCAGTGGCCGCTGCGCCTGACGCTGGACGTGGGCTCGCACGTGCCGCTGCACTGCACCGCCAGCGGCAAGCTGTTCCTGGCCGCGATGCCGTTGCAGGAGCGCGAGGCGCTGATCGCGCAGCTGCCACTGACGCGCATGACGCGCCACACCCTCACCAGCGCCAAC
>Ga0316601_100001855_pt1 | contig 10602 bp, 5 predicted proteins | sample OWC_soil_day5_no_FD_207663 | JGI IMG/M metagenome (GOLD analysis project Ga0316601, IMG submission 207663) | Wetland soil microbial communities from Old Woman Creek delta, Ohio, United States - OWC_soil_day5_noCT | ecosystem: Environmental > Terrestrial > Soil > Wetlands | place: USA: Ohio...
TTCATACTATGAACAACTCTTAAAAAGAACATTGTTATCTTTAATAAAAAAACTGGTATTATAATTATCTTTTTCTTTATACCCATAGCATTCATCATACTATTAAGCATATCCTTCCATAATACATTTTCATCCCCTACAGTGTATATTCGGCTACCGTTCCCATTTTCAATGGCCCCTGCAATGGCTTCTGCTACATGTTCAACCGCTATCATATTCGTACCTCCATCAGTGTAAAAAAGAGGATAGATAGATTTAATATATTTAATTAGGGGATACCATAATGGCTTACGTCCAGGCATATTGCCAAAAATATAAGGTAATTCTAAAACTATTAGTTCAAATTCACCATTTGTGAGCCTCAAACATTCTTCCTCCTGTTCTATCCTGCTGCGAATATAAGGATGCTTCTTCCCTATCTCCTTCTCAGGCCAAATTCTATTAAAATAACAAAAATAAGATGATAAAAGAATGGCTTTTTTGATTCCTGCTTCTCTTGCTAATGCAAATATTCTTTTAGCACTTTTTACATTTTCTCTATAGAAAAAGTTATATGCAGGTTTCTTAGGAATAACTCTGTCATCTGCTCCTGCTGCATAAACAATGAAATCATATGTGCCGAAATGCTGCAGTATATCCTCATCCTTAAGTTCATTTATGTCTGCTATTATTATTTGTACCTCCTTCGGAAAATCAATATTAGAAACAGTGTCTTTAGCTAACACTGTTATCTCATATCCTCTTCTTATAAGTTCTTTAACTGCATGATAACCAATGAATCCAGTTCCGCCTATAACTATTCCCCTTTTAGCTCCCATAAAACACTCCAAACTAATAATTATTTATGCCTTCTTATATAATATTGAATATAAAAGTATATTATGTATGAATAAATCTATCTGTTTTTGTAGATTATTGGTTTCCTTAATGAATAAAAGGTTACCTCATGCCGCTGAGGTAACCTTTCATGAACCTTTACACTATTTAGTGATAATATCTTTGTTGCTTTTATAATTATATTAGAAATCGTATGCTGTTTCTCCATGTAATGAAGCATCTAGCCCTTCAATTTCAGCTTTTTCGCTAACTCTAACAGGTGCAAAAGTATCTAAAACCTTTAATATTGCCCACGTAATTACAAAGGCAAATGCTCCTGTAAGTGCAACTGCAAATATTTGAACTCCAAACTGATGGAAATTTCCAAATACTAAACCACTTACTCCATTTACACTAGACTCTGCAAATACTCCAACTAGTATAGAGCCTAATATACCTCCTACACCGTGAACTCCCCATACATCTAATGCATCGTCCCACTCCATTTTAATTCTAATTTGTACACATAAGTAACATACTGCCGCAGCTAATATACCAATTATAACCGCTGCCCAGGGTCTTACATAACCTGCTGCTGGGGTTATAGTAGCCAATCCTGCTACTGAACCAGTTAACGCTCCCACTAACGTTGGTTTCTTTTCATGTTTCCAAGATATTAAAAGCCAAGCTACCATAGCTACTGAACCAGCTATATCTGTATTAATAAACGCTGTAGCCGCAATTCCATTTGCTGAAAGTGCACTTCCTCCATTAAATCCGAACCATCCAAACCATAGAAGTCCTGTACCTAGGGCAACAAAGGCTATGTTATGTGGTGCCGTACTTTCTTCTGGCAATATCTTTCTCTTTCCTACAAAGAATACTGAAGCAAGGGCTGCCATACCTGCAGTAACGTGAACAACTATACCGCCTGCAAAGTCTACTGCACCCATCTTTTGTAAAAATCCGCCACCCCACATCCAATGACATACTGGAATATATATAAGTACACTCCATATTACAAGGAATTTCAAGTAACTCTTAAAATTTATTCTGTCAGCAAAAGCACCTGTAATCAATGCTGGTGTTATTACTGCAAACATCTCTTGATAAGTAAAAAATGATAAGAAAGGTATTGTTGATCCATAACTAGGGTGAGGTGCCATACCTACTCCCTTTAATCCAAAGTATTGTAAACTACCTATTAACCCATGTATATCTCTTCCAAAGGCTAAACTAAACCCACCAAAAATCCATATCATGGTAACTATCCCCATAGATATGAAACTTTGCATCATAATTGTTAATACATTTTTCTTACGTACAAGTCCTCCATAAAAAAATGCAAGTCCTGGTGTCATGAGGCAAACAAGGGCTGCACTTATAAGGACAAAGGCCGTATCTCCTACATTTATTTGTGGCATTTGTAACTCCTCCTTATAAAATTATTCCACAAATAATATAAGCAATTACCGTGCCAAGAATGAAAATCCAATATTTTCTGTAAAAAGAATGAAATCCTTTATGCTTCTCACGGATTCTATCATATTTTTACATTCCTTTGCTAGACTGGGACAAAAAAAGTGAGACAAACTCGCACATCTGTGACAAATTTGTCCCACTTATCTTAAATTTTCCTATATAATGTACTGATATGCTCAAGTTATTTATTAATCCTCTATATTATATTTAATTATTTTTCTATGAAGAGACCTACGACTTATGCCCATTATCGCTGAAGCCTTTGTTCTGTTTCCACCACATTCCTTTAAGGTTTTTATTATTATATCTTTCTCGGTATAATCTAAAACATCGTCCAATTTCAAATTTTCTTCACCATCATTAAGAATTTGGCTATACTTAATAATGTGTGCAGGCAAATCCTCTTCAGTTATATGATTCGTTTGGGTAATTACAACGCATCTTTCAATGATATTTTCTAATTCTCTAATGTTTCCTGGCCAGCTATAATTCATTAGTTTACCTAAGGCTTCTTCACTTATCTGCTTCTGCTGCCTTCCTGATATAAAAGATGACTTACTTAGGAAACTATCCACTAACATAGGAATATCTTCTTTTCTCTCCCTTAATGCTGGTAACATTATAGGAACAACATTTAATCTATAATATAAATCTTCTCTAAAAGTGCCCTTCTTAACTAATTCTTCTAAGTTTTTGTTTGTAGCGGCTATAATCCGCACATCTATCTTAATTGTTGTAGTTCCGCCTAAGTGTTCAATTTCCCTCTCTTGAAGCACCCTTAATAATTTTACTTGAACAACAGGTGACACATCTCCTATTTCATCTAGAAATATGGATCCTCCGTTAGCCAGTTCAAACTTTCCAGGTTTTCTAGCAGCAGCCCCTGTAAATGCTCCTTTTTCATATCCAAAAAGTTCACTTTCCAGCAGTGCTTCTGGTATAGCTGCACAATTAACTTTTATAAAAGGTTTATCTTTTCTCGAACTAAAATTATGAAGAGCCTGAGCCGCAAGCTCCTTGCCAGTACCTGTTTCACCATATATCATGACTGTAGCTTTGGTATCAGCTATATGTTCGATAAGCTCTATCACCTTAATCATAGCTGTACTTTTGCTCTCCAATTGATTCTTTATTAATTTATAGTCCTTTTTAATAACTTCCTCTGAGTTATACATTCCGTCTATACTACAGGTGAGCTTCCTTACAGAAATAAGGACATCCTCTATATTAAAAGGTTTAGTGATGTAATCTTTAGCACCCATCCTAAGTGCATCTACAGCTGTTTCTAAAGTTGCAAAGGCAGTTATCATTATTACCTGAATAGCTGGGTCTATCTCCCTAATACTTTTTAAAAGTTCTATCCCTGTCATACCTGGCATTTTTATATCAGAAATAACTATATCTATCTCTTTACTATCAATAATCTTTAAAGCTTCTCTACCATTATTGGCAATATGAGTTGTATAGCCCTCCTTAATGAAAATTTTATTTAAAAGTCTAGATACATTTTCTTCGTCATCAACTATTAATATTGAATAATTTCTCATTTGCTCACCTATCCTACTCATTAATAACTGGAAGCTTTATTATAAACATAGTACCTGCATTCGGAGTACTATTTAATTCAATTATACCCTTGTGATTCTCCACTATTCTTGAACAAATAGCCAGACCAAGGCCCGTGCCTTTTTCCTTTGTAGTAAAAAAAGGTTCAAATATTTTATCTTGATCATCTGAAATAATACCTTCGCCAGTATCTACTATCTCTATCTGTATGATGTGTGAAGCTTTATTATATTTAGTATTTATTTTAAGTGTACCCCCATTAGGCATAGCCTGTATAGCATTTATTACAATATTAAGTATAACTTGCTCCATCTGTTCAAAATCTATGGCAGTAAGCGGCATCTCATTTAACTCTGTTTCTACCTTTACATTATCCGTAAGACAATCCTTCTTTATTAAGTTTATTATAATCATTATGATTGTATTAATATTGCACAATTCAAGTTTTAACTCTCTTGGTCGTGCAAAAGCTAAAAACCTGTCTATAATTCCATTTAACCTATCAACCTCTGAAATTATTATTGAAATATCACCATTTAATTCACTCTCTGGATCAAGCTCTCGTTTTATATATTGAGCATAACCTTTAATTGAAGTAAGAGGATTTCTTATTTCATGCGCCATGCCAGCGGATAGTGCCCCAAGAGCTTCTAAATTTTTAGCCCTAATAACACTTTCCTCCAACTGTTTAACTTCCTCTACATTTCTAAAAACGCCTATAGCCCCAAGCAATTTTCCACTTGCATCCTTTTGAACTGATGTATTAATCATTAGGGGTATATCTGTACCATTATCGCCTTTAATCTTAATTATATGTTTTATATATATAACATCCTTTTCGATGCCTTCAACTAACAACTTGATTATAGGCATAAGCTTGCCATCATTAATTTCCTTTATATTCTTTCTTAGAATGCTGTCTTCTTGTATTCCAATAGTTTCACAAGCTACATGATTAAAGCTGGTAATCTTTCCCCTACTGTCTACGGTAATTATGGCACTGGGGATATTTTCAAAAAACTTATCTGCATACTGTCTAATCTGAGCCATTGATGCTGCTTCACCAGATATATATAGCACTTGCTGCATCATAGACTTTAAATTATTAAGCATCATGTTGAAAGATTCAGCTAAACTTCCTATTTCATCTCTGCTCCCAATGTTTATATCCTGACCTATATCTCCTCCTGCTATATTTTGAGTTTCCTTTAATAAATCTTTAATTGGCTGGGTTATTTTTCTCGATAATAATGTAACCAAAACAAAAACTATAACTATTGAAATGATAACTACTATCATAGTATAAGTTCTCAACCTATAAGCTACCTGAAAAGCTTCTCCTACTGGTTGTTCCACTACTACATACCAATTATCCTTCTGAGTATCATATTTACTGATACTATATAACGCTGAAAAATAATTTAACTTATTATGTTCAGTATAGAAGGCTTTGAATTTGTTATTTAAATTTTTAATTACTTGCGAACTATTAAAAGGCTGTAAAATACTATATCCTTTTTCGTTAACAAGGTATGCATATCCTTTCTCACCCAATCTTACATTCTTAACTATATCAACAATAGCGTTGAAATTCATCCGCTCTACTACTGCACCCTTTATATTATTTTGTTCATCTAAAATAGGAGCTGCATAGTATACACCATAGGATTTTATATCTTGAAAATAGATAAAATCAGATACAAACGTCCTCCCCTTTAAAACCTCTGGCAAAAACTTTTTATATACTTCATCACTTTTAAATTCACCTGAAAAAACCTGGATATTCCCAAAAGAATCGGTAATGAAAATATAATCATATGCCTTATATGCTTTTCTTACACTGTTTAAATACTCTAATTTCACATCCCGATTCACATAACTACTTTTTAATAATGGCGAGCTTACCATTACTTGAATATCACCATATCTCTCAAACATATATCTTTCTATTTTATTTGATGTTTCCTGGGCAAGCGTAATAAATTCTTTTTCCTTAGACGAATTTATAGCCTCTTTTGTACTTCTAAAAAATAAAAAACCTACACTAATAAACAAAACTGCTGCTAATATTATGAAAACCAGCATTATTTTAAACTGCATAGAATTTTTCTTAAATTTCTTATTAACTTTTTTCATTTGATCACCACTTGCTATGTTTTTTAATTAAACTTATTTTAAGTAATATATACATTCTTTCTTCCCTTTAACCTATCTATTAATGAGCCCTATTACTTTTATTATAAATTAAAAAAGTATTTTCTGCATATAAACATTTAAATATAGTATAAGTAAACCATCATTTCCCACTCATCTACTCTTATCTATCTTTGCTCATATATTACTATAGCCCCCCATTCCCCCTCTATACAAATACAAGCTATAATTCCAATAACTATGCATACCTTGAGATTTTGTTCTATGATAAAATATCATAGACAAGCTTTACATGGGAGGTGCACTAAATGAAAAGAAATTATTTATCTGGCTTTATTTGCACAATCGTTGCTGCAACCCTGCTTTTATTGCCTTCTAAAGCTTATGCTGATTCTAATATAACGAGACAACAAGTTCAAGATAGAGGATATACGATGGCATATACCTATTGGCACTTTCAGAAAAGCCTTAATGGCAATGTTCAAGCTTATACTGAATTACCAAATCAGTTAAAAGCTAAAACCGACTCTTATGAAATGGGCATACCATATAATTGGGGTGGCTTCGATGGTTTAGATACAAGTTCTTCTAAAAATTGGAGCAGCTTTTATGATGCCATGAACCAAGGTGCTCTAGCAGGCAATGTATATTGTGAAGGTGGATATAAAACTAATACTGCAGGTATAGACTGCTCAGGTTTTGTTCAAAGCAGCTTAAACCTGAGAGGATGGAAGCAATCAACCTTTACTCTAGGCAATTATATGACTCCTATTAGCTATGATGAGCTAAAAAACATGGATGTTTTACTTTGGAAAACCAGTCATGTAGCCTTCTTTCAATCCTGGGTCTACGATGAATACGGCAATAAATTAGGAGCTAATACTCTTGAGTCTACTGGAGGAAACTATGACGGCACTGGACAAAAGGTTAAAGAATATTATAGATCTTTAGCTGAGCTTACTAAAAACTACATCCCTGAAAGATATAATTATATATCTAATGACTTTATAGAATATAACACTGCTCAGCCTTCTATAGAAAGTCCTTTATTTAGACAAGCTATATATAAAAGTTCAAACAATTTAATTTTTAAATGGAACTTTAATGATGTATATCAAAATGGTTATCAAACCGCCTATAGAATAAGGGTATATAGTGGTGAAATAACTAAAGCTTCTAATGTTTCAGGAAAGTTTATTTATGAGATATCAGAATACAAAAATATTAATGAAAAAATAATAACTTTAAGCAGCCTGCCTGTTGGTAAATATTATTTTGCTTTAGAAACTAGAAATAATAAAGGTTATTGGTCAAACCCATTAATAAGTCCTTTCCAAATTGTAGATGATGGGGCTTTAATAAATACAAAGTTTAATAACATCTCTAGATATGGAGGCCAAAATAGATTTGAAACCTCTAAAATAATTGCAGAGAACACTTTTCCGTCTAAGGTAAACAGTGTAATTTTAGCATCAGGTAATAACTTTCCTGATGGATTAGCTGGAGTTACTCTATCAAAAGAAGTAAATGGACCGATACTTCTAGTTGATAAGGGTGTTAATCTTACTGGAAGTACCCCTGCCCTTCAGTATATATCCAATCGCTTAGACAAAAGCGGCAAAATATATATACTAGGGGGAGAAGGTGTAATAGATAGTTCCTTTGTAACTTATCTAATAAACCTGGGCTACTCAGAAAACAATATAATAAGAATTTACGGAAAAGATAGGAATGAAACAAGCGTAAAAATCGCAGAGAACCTTAACTTACCTGGAGGAAGTACTGTGATAATCTCCTCTGACGGAGGATTTGCTGATTCACTTAGTATCTCACCTGCTGCCGGCTTTAATAAATGGCCTATACTTTTAACCCCTGCAAACGAACTTAATAAGGATATAGAAGAATATTTGCAAATTCAAAAGCCTTCTAAGGTCATTATAGTAGGTGGTACAGGAGTAATATCTGAAAATGTTAAAAATAGCATTAAACAAGTTACCGGCCTTGACGATAGCAATATAGTGCGGCTAAGTGGTAAAGATAGATATGAAACAAATGTCGTTATTAACAATTACTTTTATAGTAATCCTGTAAGCAAGGTTTATGCTGCCTATGGAGAAAACTTCCCTGATTCCTTAAGTGGAAGCGCCTCCGCAGCTATAAACAATGATCCTCTAATATTAGTTTCAAATAACAACACTACTTCTTCAGCAACGTCAATAAACGCTGTATCTTCATCAAATAAGGTTGACTTAAGTATACTAGGAGGAATTGGAGTAATATCTAACTACCAGGTATCTAAAATTGAGAGCTTGGCCATTTCTTTAAGCAAGTAATGAAACAAAAACTGCGTCATGCTTTTTAGCACGGCGCAGTTTTTTATTAAATTGTTTTATCTTCTAGTATATTAAATTTTAATTTTACCCTTTTTCTTACTATCATGGTTTACGTATTCAACATATCCGTCCTTCACTTCAATATTAATACACCATTCACTACAAAGCTTGGTTTTATTTTTACCATCAATGGACATTTTATATAATGCACCACCATCTTCATAATCACTATAATAAACCCAACCTTCACTAACAGACATAAATGGAGACTTGTTTTCACTTATCTTCTTATTTTCACTTCCATCAATATTGATTTTATATAGTCTATATTCATCGCCTTCGTTACTGTAGTATACGGTAGATTTATCTCTTGCGGCAGCTTCAATGTTGCTGAAAAAATTATATTTAGCCGAGGTGCATTTTGTGTAACTGCTTGCATTCCATTCATGATCCTTGCCCATTACCTCATCGGAAAGATTAAAATATTTGTAGCAATTCATACTTAATTGTTCATAGATGTTTTCATCCCAGGTAACATCAAGCTGGTAATATTCACCGTCAATTTTTACAATATTCCATGCATGATAAATTGTCATGCCTTGTTTTGTCGTTTCATCCTCTGTTTTTCCAGTACCTATAACAACTTCACTATCAATCCCACACATACCCAGCATAAGTTTTGTTGTCCATGCATATCCATCACAAACACCTTTACCGTTTATTAATACATTATAGGAACCGTGAGAATCTATATTCATTACATAATTTTCCTTGTAAGCGTCAATAACCTGATGATCGTACTTCACGTTCTTAACTAAATAATCGTGTATTGAAAGTTCTTTTTCAAGTTCACTCATTTCAGGTTTAATGATTACAGCAAGTACTTCCTTTGCTTTTTTATAAGCTTCAGACATCTTGTTGTCAGAAATCTCAAAATCCACCTTATCCTTTAATGCGCTGCATATTTCAGTAACTGAATTAGCAATTGTTTTACCGTAAAGTGCTTTTCTTTTGGTTCCATCCAAATTCATTGTATATATATTTCCTTTGTCACCCAATTGCCTGTATACTATTTTGTCCTTATGGATGGAAAATTCATCTGCCATCTCCACAGATAATTGCTGCAACCCTGATCCGTCTTTTTTTACCCTATAAATACATGAGTAATATGTATTATGATTATCCTTGTCACCTTCTATGAAATATATCCATTCACCAAGAGGCTCCGCATAAAAGGTTGAGGTTTTAAAAATCTTAGTGCTTGACCCTCCATTTTGATTGACACTGTAAATGCTGCGGTTATCTGATTGAACGCTACAATAAACTTTGCCTTCATTGTCGGCCTTAACAAAAGATACCTTTTCCTCCTGAATTACAGTCCTGCCTGTACCATCACTGTTTATCTTTACAATTTTTAATGCGCCATTTCTATAAATTATAGAATTGCCAACTACATTTATATAAGATGCACTTTCATCACTTAATTTCTTATTTCCTTTACCCTTAAACCCAATATAATATAGCTTGCCCCCATCTATTATATTTGAGTAATATATACCTGATGTACTTGCATTGATGTACTTTACTCCGTCCTTAGTCATTTCAATTCTACCAGTACCATCAACATTAATTCTGTACAGCTTGTTGTGGTCAGAATTATTAGCATAGTATATCCACTTATCAGCAAGTACTAAGCTGCTAGCACTGTCATTAGAGACTTTAGCTTTTCCGGTGCCATCCGTCTTTATTTTATAAATTTTATTGTTATCAGATGGATTAGGGAAATATGTGTAATCTCCCAAGGAAACTACAAGACCACTTTGTATTTTGTCACTTGACAGCTTAGTTTGCTTCCCCAAGGTTGTTACAGCGTTCTTAATATAATCTCTCTTAAGCGTTATTACTGCTATTAAAGCAATAGTAAGAACAACACCAATGATAATAGCAACTTTTTTAAATTTAATCCCCTTCATGTTTAACCCCCAAATATTCTTTATTAATATTTAAATTATACATGAAACACACATTTCTTGGAATCTGATTTTTTGCTAATATTCAGATTTATCTGTGGTTTTGATTTAATTATAGTTTTTCTTACATAAAACTTGTCATAATTTTTTACTAACTCTAGAAGCAGTATAGAAGTAACGTAGAAGAAAATATTAAAGGGCCTCAAGCTTTAACAACTTGAAACCCCTGATTTCACTGGTGCTCCCGACAAGACTCGAACTTGCGACCTACTGATTACGAA
>Ga0316601_100001856_pt1 | contig 10600 bp, 3 predicted proteins | sample OWC_soil_day5_no_FD_207663 | JGI IMG/M metagenome (GOLD analysis project Ga0316601, IMG submission 207663) | Wetland soil microbial communities from Old Woman Creek delta, Ohio, United States - OWC_soil_day5_noCT | ecosystem: Environmental > Terrestrial > Soil > Wetlands | place: USA: Ohio...
GCCACAAAGGCGCCGAAGGCGAACGAGAGGCCGAACAGATAGGTTCCGTAGCCGATGCCCAGCCCGATCGCCGTGGTGGCCACAAGAAAGAGCTCTCTCGAATTCCAGTCGGCAATCGTCTTCATCAAGCGAGGCATGATCCGCGTGCCCACGACAATCACCAGCGCAAGAAAGACGGCGGCTTTCAGGGCGGATACGGCCAGTACCGGCAAACCGGCGCCGGGCTCGCTCAGCTGGGGGAGGATGACGAGCATCGGCACGACGGCCAGATCCTGGATGATGAGCATCCCGATCATGACGCGACTGGACAATGTGCCGAGCAATCCCAGATTTTCCAGGGTTTTCAGGATCACCATCGTGCTGGAAAGCGAGATCAGGGCCCCGAACCACAGAGACGGCACCCACTCCCAGCCCATCCACCGCCCGACGGCATACCCGAAGGCCGTCGTCAGGGCGATCTGGATGGGGGTGCCGATTATGGCGATGTGGCGAACGGGCTTCAAGTCCCGGAGAGAAAACTCGAGTCCCAGTGCGAAAAGCAGGAGCGCAACGCCGATCTCCGCCATTTTCTCGATATTGTAGACATCGGATACGGTAACGCCGCCCGTGTAAGGCCCCACGACCACACCGGCCAGGATGTACCCGATGATCAGGGGCTGCCGCAGGACCTGGGCGATCAGGCCTCCCAGCAGGGCGGCAATGACGACGATGACAATGTCTCCGGCAATACCCATGGCACGACGAACCCTCTTGCGAAGGGGCTGTGGTTTCTATTGGGCGTACAGAAATTTTAGCACATCTTGACTCTCATGGGGAAATACCTGAACGATCAGCGAAGAGGCGGGGAAATCAATCCGAAGAGAGAAAAAAAGGGGCGGATTGGCCGCCCCCTTTGCTCCCGGTTTCACTTCCGCAGCATCGCCCCGGCCGGTTCGGAGGCGTCGGTGACGATTCTTCTTGGCGTGGCCCCGGGCTTGAGCTCCAGGATCCAGAGATTCGACGAGGCCTTGTCGCTCCAGCGATTCGTCCAGCGCTCGAAGACGATGGCCGTCCCGTTGCGGACAAATGCGGGGCTGGCGCCTGTCGTCACCTCGACCGATTTCCCCGTCTTGCGGTCGACGACATAAATCGTGTCATCGGAGGTGTCGGAAGTCGCGGGGGAGTAGCACAATACCGTCCGGCCGTCGAGGGCCAGGCTTGCTCCCCAGTAAGGCGTCGGGTCCTCCCCCTTCGAGGGGAACCGGAACAGGGTTTTTCCCTTCAGATCCGTCATCGCAAACCCACCCGAGACATCGCTGCCGCTCTGCTGCCAGAGAATCCACTGCCCGTCGGGGGAAAAGGCTGGATGGCTGTAGATGTACCCCGCGTCGAGCATTGCGTTTTTATGACGCAGAACCGCCCTGGTCTTTCCGGACTGAATGTCGGCAATGCTGACCGACATGGTGGCGAAGATCTGGGCCTCGTCGTCTTTTCCCTTCTTTTTGACCTCGGAGAGTCCCACGAAGACGAGGCTCTTTCCATCCGGAGAGAAGGCCGGGCGCTCCGCCGCAAGGACCCCCTCGAATTTCAGGCGTCTCGGCTCCCCGCCCGCGGTCTCGACCAGGTAGATCTGCCCGAAGCCCGTGTCGGGGTAGATATCCTGATCCCCACGGCAGTGAAAGGCCGCATGCTTTCCGTCGGGCGAAAGGGCCGGCCCGCCACAGACACCAAAATCGGTCAACCGGCGCTCGCCCGTGCCGTCCACCCTGGCGACCCAGATGTTGCCCTGGCGGACAAAGGCTACCGTTTCGGCCGCGGAGCCTTCAGCGTCTGCCGCTCCTGCGGCCGCGGCCAATGAAAGTACGGCCGCCACGACGGCGAGCGCAAGAAACCCTCGAGTTCTCATTTGCGTACCTGCTTTCTGTATTGTTCGATGGGGATGGCCCGGTCGGCCGCCTCGTCGTAGACGAAAATGCTGCCGCTGTATGCATCGATCAGCAGCGTCATGGCCCGGACCGTGTGGGTGTCGTGCCTTTCGCCGACATAGATATCGTAGAAAGCGCCCGGCTTGCCCGGTTCGGCCTGCGGGTCGGGATAGCCGGTGATCATCGAGAACGGTGTCGCCTTCGTTTCCATCGATTCCTTCATTTGCTTCACCATGGCCTGCACCTCCGGCAGGCCCCAGACGATCTCGTCGGCCTCGTCATCGCTCAACTGCCGCGGGAGAACCTTCTTCGGCGGGACATCAGCCCTGGCCGGTTTGCAGTCGCCAACAATCTGGACGTCCCTGGGGCAGACGAAGGCACCGTTGTAGAGGTCGATTCCCCCTCGCGTGCGGATCTGCTTTCCCTCCGTTGCGGCAAAATCGAAGGGGATGTTCACGCAGGGGTTGATCTTCAGGGGCTTCTCCCGCTTGAAGCGATCTGGCGTCTGGATGAGCATCCGGCCGTCCTTTACGCAGCCCGTCACGGTCTCGACGGGCACGGGCGGTGTGCCGATGACTGGGACCGGCAGAAGCATTTCCACACCAACGAGCACCACACAAAAAGCCGTCAAGATGTGCCGCATCATCAATCCATCCCTCCTAGCCCTTTGCCTTGAACCTTTTGCCCTTCGCCTTCAGCCTATTATTTACCTGAGCCCCGTCGTCACTGTCAACTTGTCGTAGGGATTGCTCTCGTCGAACACGACGACAGGCACACGCGAGGAATCACCGGGATTGCCGCGCCAGGTCTTCGTCGCCATCACCTGGCCGTTCCTCCCCGCCTTGAAGACAACGGACCCGTCAGCCTTCATCGATACGTTGACCTTGCGTTTCTCCCCGGGGGCGAAGCGATTCGACGGGCTGAATGCCTCGCCATCAGGAAAGATATGCGTGTTCTGGTTCGACTTGTTCGTGATCTCCGCTACCACCGTTTTTTGACTCGTCGTGGTCACAGGTGGAGCGGGAGGCTGGCTCGCCGGTCCCGCGCCGCCGGAACGGCGCATCCGATAGCGGTCGCTGTCCTGGCCGGAACGCATGATCGCCGTAAAGGAGTTGCCGCCGGCCTCCATGGTCCCCTCCATGGATCCCGAGACCCCGGATGCACGGAACGTTCCTGAAAGCCGGCCGCCCGAGAGGCTCCCTTCGACGACGCCCTCTGAAACGCGCTGCCGGCCACCCGGCTCGTCGACACGGAATGCGCCCGACACACGGTTGCCGCTCGGGGTCAGGGTCATCGACACCGTCTCCCCGCCCGGGCCGGGGTCGCTCATCCACGCACCGGACCAGGCCGCGGAGGACACCGGAGGGGTTGGCGTGACTGTCGTCTGCGAACCGACGGGCGCAACTGTTGCAGTGCTGCCGCCTTCCGCAATCTCCCGCAGGACATGCGTGATGTCGCCCCACAGGAGGAAAGGCCCGCTGATCACCCAGCGTCCCCCATCCTGCCTGAAGGAGTTGTACCGGGTGGCAGCCTTGCCGGAAGAATCGTAGAAGAGAAGCTCATTGCCCACGACTGCCCACTGGGACTCGTTGGAATGAGTGGCTCCCTCGATCCGCCCGCCGGCCAGGAGTCTCATCTTTGACGCCAGCACCGTGCCGTCGCTGCGGCCGAACTGCCAGACCTTCGACGTGAGAATGTCGCGGGCAGGGACGGTCCCAACCCCTGCAGACGGTGTCGGCTGTGCCGACGGGGGTGCAACGGGAGTAGCCGTCGGCTTCGTCTGCGGGGGCACAACGGGAGTTGCAGGCGGTATCGCCGCGAGCTGGCGGATGTATTCCTCGAGATTCTTATCGGGCCAGTAGTTGAGACTTTCCCGGTACTTCCCGATCGCGGCATGAGCCTGGTTCTTTTGCTGAAGGGCATAACCCTCATCGCGGAGCTGTTTTGCCCGTGTCTTTCTGGCCTCGATATCCTGGACGTACTTCGCCCGCTTCGCATCGGACCAGTGCCCGAGGCTCTCCTTGAATTTATCGAGGGCGGCGCCATACTGCCCCTGGCTATAGAGTCCTACGCCCTCCTGCCAGAGGCGGTCCGCCGTTGTCTTCCCGAGATTCGCCTCAGCCAGGCCCGCCTCGAGTCGCTTGACGTGCTCTTCGAGGGCCGGGTCGGGGACATTCTTCAGGCTGTTACGGTAGCTCGCCACCGCTTCGGTGATCTTACCCGCCCTCTCTTCGCCTTCGCCCTGCGCGCGGCTTTTTTTGGCGTACGCGACGCGGCTGCGCAGATTCTGGACCTGGCCCCCGAGCAGGATCCACTCACCCTGGTGGACTTCGGGGTAACGGTTCTCCACAGCCTTTTCGCAGGCCGCAAGGGCCTCCACGATTTTCCCCTCCCGCTCCAGTGCGCCGCAGTCGGTGTAGAACTTCCGGAAGGCCTTTACGAGTTTCTCGATCCCCGTGGCGTAGATTATCTGCCTGAGGGTAGGCTCGTCCGGCGGTCGGTAGAGGCCGAGACTCTGGTTGTATTTCTCGATGGCCTTTGTGAATTTCTCCTGGCTTGCCTCGAAGGAGGCCTCCGAACGGGCGTCGCGGACAAGCCCGTCCGCCTCGGTGCGGAGCTGTTTGGACTGCTGGACGTTTTCGACGAATTTCTTCCTTCCCTCAAGGGTTGCCTCGAGCTCCCGGATATGCTTCTCCACAGCCGCATCGGGGATGTACTTCAGGCTCTCCCGGTAGTTCTCGATGGCCTTTCCGAGGGAGGCCTGCATCTGCCCCTCGATGCTCTCGCCCCACCGGCCGGAATCGCCCCTGACGTATGAGTCCTGGGACAGGAAACTGTTCTCGGCGTTTCTCGCGGCGTCGAGATGCTTCCTCCCGGCCGCAATACGATCGTTGTCCTCTTTTGCCTTTGCCGCCCGCGCAACGATCTGCCCACGCCATTTTTTCAACTGCTCATTATTGGGCTGCAGTGCGATAGCCTCGTCGGAGGCTTTCAAGGCACCCTCGAGGACATGATTCTGGTTATAGTAGACATCCCTGTTTTCGGCCGCGTTCTGGATCACGGGGAAAAGCTCGCCCAGGCGCTTGTTCTTCGTGAAGGCCTGGTTGCGAAGCTCGAACGCTTCTTTGTATTCCGGCTCGGTGCCGTTGTAGATGTTCTGCCCGTTCGCGAAGCCTTCCTCGTAGCTCTTCAAAGCGCCGGTGTAGTCGTATGCCTTCACCTTTTCGCCTGCGGCCTTCAGGATCGCAATCTGCCTGTCCTTTTGGGCATTCCACTGTTTCGCCCAGTCTTCCTGCTCCTTCAGCTCGCGCTCTGCATAGGGGTCGAGCTTGGTCGAGGCCCGCCAGGCCGCGGCGATTTCCAGGGCCTTGCCAAACTCCTTCTTCTCGCTCGCCGAGCGGACCTCGTAGACCTTGTCGCGGACCTGCCCGTCATAGGCGCGCCACTTGTCTCCCAGTTCCCGGTCCGCCTCCAACACGGGCGGCCAGAGTCCATGGAGGTTTTTCGCAACGATAAGCTCCCTCTGTGCATCGGGGAAGCGGTTCTCGCCCATGAGAGTCCTGGCTTTGCCGAGCTGTATGCCAATTGTCTCCCTGTCTTTGCGGAACTTTGCGGAAAGGGCCGCCGCCTCCCTGTTTTTTTCATCGAGTTTCAGCGCACCGTCGACATCCACGATGGCCCCGTCCAAGTCGCCCTTGCGTTCCTTGACCTTCGCGTCCTGGACCTTTTTCTTCGCATCTTCGACGTTCTTGGCTTTTTCCTGACCCTGTCTGATCTCCTCGCGGGTGATGGTGGCGTTGAAGCTCCCCTTGCCTTCGCCCAGCTGCACGTCGTTTCTGTCCGTGATCACCACCGAGAGAGCGCAGCCCCCCGCAGCGCTCGCCGTCGCCCTGGCCGCGCGTGAGGTGGCGTTGCTCAGCGCGCAGGAGTCGCCCTTGGCCGTCCACTTGTACTTGACCGGCCCCGTCAGCGCCGCAGGCATGGTGTCGACCGCAAACTCGACGACCTGGTCCACGGCGATTTCCTTCTCCACATCCACAAGCCCCACGCCTTCCTTCCAGACCTTGGGCTTGGGCCCCATGGCCTTGGGTCCCGTGACATTCACGGTGTATTTCTTTGCCTTGATCGTGTTCTTCCCCTCACCCAGGACCCCGCCGCTCTTGGGTGTCATGGCACGGACCTTGATCTCCGCCGGGTTGTCGTTATTCAGGGTGAACGCGATCTCCCCGCCATCCTTCGCTTCTACGGTTGGTTTCGCGTTGTCGGGCAGGGGCATCCACCGGAATTCGATTTCCTTGGCCTCCGGCATCACCGCGAGCTTCGCCTTCAGTTCCTGGCCCACGTATGGCTCTTTCGGCTCAAAGATCAGCTCCATCTGCAGCGCGACGACTTCAAAAGTAACAACCGCATCGCCCATGGTTCCCACGGAATCCCGGACCGAGACTTTCAACCGGTTCTGTCCAATCTTGCTTAGAGGAATAGCAACCGACTTGTCCTTCCCTTCGTAATCACCTGTCCACTCGTAGCTGTAGGGATCCTTTCCGCTGGTTGCTTCTGCAGTGAAGGTAATCTTTTCACCAACGTAGTAGGTGTTCTTCTCCGGATATTTTGTCAGCTGGAGATGAAGCTTGCCTGCCTCTTGTACGGCGCCTCCGACACCGCAGACGCTGGAATAATAGGTCCAGGGAAGAACAGCGGGACTGGGAACGGGATCAGGAAGATCCAGCTCCTGCTTGGTCCCTTCAATCTCTTTCAGGTATCCCTTGTAATCATTGTAACCCGCATATTCCTTGAAGAATCGATAGGCTTTCGAATCTCTTGCCGCGGCGAGTTTCGCTTTGAGCATCTCCTTGTGTTCCCACCGCTCCCGCACCGGTGTATCGATGCACTTTAATTCCCAATAATTTACGGGATCCTGGCCTTTCAGGCAGATCTCCAGTACGCTCCGCTCATTGGCCAGCTTTTGGTACTGCGGGCCACGGATGCATCCCCATCTCTTCTCTTTTGTCAGAGGGTCTTCCAGGAACATCCCGCATTTATAGGTATTCGGCAGCTCCTTCTCGATCTCGGCAATCCTGCGCGCCATCTCGTCGCGGCTCTTGCCGCTGCATTCCTTCGGCACGGGCGGGGCCCCGTATTTCCCGGATGCAACACCTCCCAGCACCTCTTTGCGCACTTTCTTTTCAAGATCCGTAAACGCCTTTTCATCGAGTTGGATGAGTTCCTCCAGGTACGGAATCGTTTTTTTCATCCATTCATATTTCGCCTCAGCCCTGGATTTCAGGTCCGTGCTTTTTTTATATTCGCCATGGACCCAGTCATACTCGAGAAACTTGAAATCCGTATCAGCGGGCGCTGTCGGGTTTCGAGTCAACACCTTCAGCTTCCTGACGCCGCCTTCTTCTGCCGTACCAAGCATGTAGCTCCCAACTCCGGTATCCGGATTCACAAGAGATACCAACAGCATATACTGGCAGGCTTTATCTTCGTCCCCCTCGAGTGTCACATCGATGACGACGCTTCCGCTCTTCGATCCGAACAGTTTGATTCTCTGCTTATCGATGGCATGAAAAGCAATCGGAACGGTATTGCTTTGGAGCTTATTGAACGTGCCGCCTCCATCACAGGTGGAAGCGATCTCGTAATGAATCCTTGTTATGTCCGGCGGTCCCCTCAATGTCCCGTCCGCATATCGTTTCGTGGTTTCGGGATCGAACCGGGTCATTTCACTTTTGGGTGTGAGGATGTTCGAAATATTCTTGAGCACTGCCTCAAGCGGTTGGCGTGCCTTCTCATCGCCGAGATAGTTCTGCACTTTTTGGAACAGTTGCTCTTTCTCGATGAACTTCTCGAGATCGGAGACGACCCTGTCCCATTCGACGATGAATTTGCCGTAGAGATTGGTGTCATTCACCTCCACTTCGACCGTCATATTATCGCGTTCAATCTTGGGGTCAAGAATGCGTATCGCCTTATTGATGTAGTCGTAATCCGCATTGCTCAGGAGCACCGCACTTTTTGTTTTCCAAGCTTGTGCAACCCCATTAATCTTATCGTCCCTGGGATCTATGCATTCGGCCGCTCCCGTGCTGCAGGATAACTGACAACATCGTATCGCTCTCCCAACATCATTTACGCCGCACAAGAGATTTTTTAAGAGATCGCCATCGGCCTCGACGGCAGAGCACTGCCAAAGCGTCTCCGGCCAAGATGGTTTTTTCATGAACTCCTGATCGAAATTCCCGGGGGTCAGTTTTTTCTCATCATAGAGCCTTTTGAGGAAGTCCTTGGGAACGTGGTCGGTTCGCAGCGCATAATCATTCAGACCCGCTAATGCGCTCTTTTCAGAATCTCCAGGGCGTGTGCTGCATAAATGCCTTGATTCGACAATTTCCAGCTGGGTATGTTTATTCTGGCCTCCGTCAATTCCGTAATCACCGCCGTAGTGCCCGATAAGGGTGTGCACGTAGGCATCGACCAGCCAGTGCGTAAGCCAACCCACCGCAAAGGCCTCCTCTTTGAATCCGTAATCCTTCGAAAGCCGCAATATTTCAAGAGCCGCAGCCCCCGTGTGGTATCCATTCTCGTTCCTGTGTTGATCAACGTACTCACCCCCACTGCGGCGATAATAGCCCCAGTAAACGATATCGACTCCATTGGCGCCGGCGAGATATGCGTTCTTTTCATGATCGATTAGTATCCCGAGTTGCGTCGGCATTTTAGCTAGGAGTTTTTTGGCAATATAGATGTGACCCTGCCCCAGGCTCCCGTGGGACAAGCCGCTGGAGATGATGAGAAACATCATGACGATCAGGAAAATTCTGAAAAAGCGCATGACTTCCCCTCCTTGCACCAGGACAACATACAGCGGCTCATTTTCATCGCTTTGCACACAATCGCGAAAGACGACAACCGCCCGGCATCGCCGATGAGGCGACCACCGGGGAATGACACATCCCCGCATCCGAAGGATGGAGAATTAAGCCCTTCCTACTGCCTCGTGTAGCGCACCGAGACGTTCCCGCCGGGCAGGTACGTGAAGGACCGGTCGTTGCCGCTCACGCGCCCCGTGACCACGTCATATCGGTCAACGGGCTCGCTCCGGGTCGTCCCGTCCTTGAACTTGCACTGGCTCCCGCTTGGCTTCAAGGTCAGGGTCTGCCCCGAGAGGGTGTAGCTGCCCCGGATGGTGCAGACGGCCACGCCGGCCAGTTCTTCCCCGCTGACGTCCATGGTGTAGGAGCCATCGCGGTTGAAGACGGTGTAGCTCACGGCATCCACCTTCCCGCCTTCAATGGTCTCCGTCTTCCAGCGCCCGACGATATTGATGGCCGCCGTGGCCGCAGTCGTCTGGGTTGCGGTCGTCGAGACACCCGTCGCCTCTGACACAGCGCCTCCCGAGCGGACAAGGGTGATCCCCCGCAGGCAGAAGCCCGGGGCGGCATCGCCGTGGTAGTATTTCTTGTCGGTATCCCGGTGATCGAAGCGAAGCCCTGTGACGACGCTGCCGGCAGGCAGGCTGAATACGGCCATCCAGCGAGGTCCCCCGATGTTGGTCTCCTTTGGCCAGGCGTGGGTGGCGCCTCCCGTCTCGCTGCGGTTCCACTCCGAAGAGTGCACGCCGGCCTTGAACTCGAAGGTCCGGTCGCCCGAGGTCGTATGGACGGTCAGGACGGTGGTCGTCATCTTGTCGGGCACATTGTGAGCGTTGTCGAGATTGCTCACCACGGCCACAGCGCTTGCCGCCACCCGCTGGGGCAGCGGGATGTCGAGCCGGAGCTTCTTCTCGTGGGTCGCTTTGAGGCGGATCCATGAGCCGTCATCCACCTCGATGCTCTTGACCTTGCGCGGCGTGCCCTTTTTCCCGCCGTAGGGCGTCAAATCCACAGGGTAATAAGGAGACGAGATCACCGGCGGACTTTCCGTCGATCCGCCGCCCGTGGACACGACGGCCCCGGCCGCGGTCCTCTTCGCCCACCAGGTATATTTCCCCGACGAATTCTGCTGGGTAAAGGTCCCCTCCAGCTTATCCGCCGAAAGGACCCCGGAGTAGCGCTGGGTCGCCCCCGAGATGGGTCTTGTGAACTCCAGCCTTCCCGTGCCCGGATCATAGGAGATCGTCGTCAGCTGCTCCCACTTTTGATGCGCGTCCAGCCACAGCCGCCCGCTCCATCCGCTCGAACTTCGCTGAAGCTCCATCTTGCCCCGGTAGTTATTGAAACTGACTTCCCACGTCCCGTCGACACCCCCGGACACGACGGTCGGTGGCCGATCCCCTGCGCGTGATTTCTCCAGCGTGGCGATGTGCGCCGTCAACGCCGGGTCGGGCCAGTAGGTCAGACTCTCCTTGTACTTGGCGATGGCCTCCGGGATGCGCTTCTGCCCCTGGAGACCCGCCCCCTGTTCCCTCAGCGAAACGGCCTTCGAGCGCCTTGCCTCCATGTCCGCCACGTAAGCCCTGCGCGTGGCATCGGACCAGTAACCCAGGCTCGACTTGAACTTCGCCAGGGCATCGCTGGGCCTCCCCTGGTTGAAGAGGGCCGTGCCCTCCTGCCAGATCTTATCCGCAGATGCTTTTTTCTCACCCGCCTCGGCCTGTTTCCCCTCGAGCATCCGCACGTGCTCCTCCAGGGCCGCATCGGGCAGAAGCTTCAGGCTCTGCCGGTAGCTCGAAATGGCCTCAGGGATCTTCCCCG
>Ga0316601_100001859_pt1 | contig 10590 bp, 7 predicted proteins | sample OWC_soil_day5_no_FD_207663 | JGI IMG/M metagenome (GOLD analysis project Ga0316601, IMG submission 207663) | Wetland soil microbial communities from Old Woman Creek delta, Ohio, United States - OWC_soil_day5_noCT | ecosystem: Environmental > Terrestrial > Soil > Wetlands | place: USA: Ohio...
CGCGGATCGTCCCGCGGTGGAGCAGCATGGCGTAGGCCGCGCGCCGGGCCGCGACGGTCGAGACGTCGGCCAGCGGCGAGCTGGCGCCGTCGACCGGACGGAACAGTGGGTCGAGGCCGTCCGAGTCGTCGAACCGCTCGGCCAGGGTACGGACCGCGATGCCCCAGCCCTCGCCAGGGTCGTGGCAGGTGACGCAGGTCCGCCCGTTGGTGCCGTAGTCGGTGAAGAACCCGCCCTCGAGCGCGACCCGACCGGCGCTCGACACCGAGCTCGACGAGCCCGACGGGTTGCGCATCGGATGGTCGCCGTGGTCGCCGTGGTCGCCGTGGCCGCCGTGGCCGGGTGCTCGGCGCGCGGTGGGGTCCGCGGACGCGTCGCCCGCGTCGTCAGCGCCGACGCAAGCGGGCAGCCCCAGGGCGGCGGCGAGCGACGTGACGGCTGCGAGGGGGCTCAGGAGGAGATGGCGAGAGCGCATCTCCACACCATGCAAGTTTCACTGAGCAACGTCGGTGAGGTGACTTACATCGACGTACGTTTTCCTTCATGCCGTCATCCCCGAGGACGATCAGGCGGAAGCTCGGACCGGCGACGCCGTCGCGGCCGCCGGGCGCAAGTCGGCGCAGGCCCTAGAACTTGTAGGTGAGCCCGAAGCGCGCGTAGATCAGGTAGTCGGTGTCGGGCATCGAGCCGGAGAACAGGTTGGTGAACAGCGCGCGCTCGTCCCTGCCCTGGAACGGTGCACCTTCGACGATCCCGTAGACGTTCCACCGCTGCTGGAGCGTGATCTCGGCCGCGATGCTGAGCAGGAAGCGGGCACCGGCATCGCGGTCGAAGAACTCCCTCCCCTTGTTGCCGGTGAGCTTCTCGGCCCGCGCTTGATCCTGGACGCTGAAGCTTGAGGGGTCCAGCCCTTCGATCACGCGCTTCTTGTAGCCCTCGCAGGTATCGGTCGCGCCGGTGGCGTCGAAGTTGTTCGCGGCGTCGATCGCGGGGCAGTGCCGATCACTCCAGAACTGGAAGTATCCGCGGCCGCTGATCGTGACGTTCGACAGCGCGGTCAGCGACGCGATGCCGCCCGCCTCGAAGGTGAAGCCGTTGCGCTGCGAGTCGTCGAACAGCTTGCTGCCCCACCACAGGTTCGTGAACACGCCGGCCGAGAACGGCTCGTTGTTGACGAGCATCGCGCGGCCGCCGAGCCCTAGCTCGCTGCGCGCCAGCATCGTGCGAATGGCCACGGTGGCGTCGAACCCGAACTTCTTCGCGATCCGGCCGGCACCGACGGTGATCCTCGCGTTGAGGAAATAGGGATACCCGGCGTCGAAGTCGACGGTCGAGCGGCCACGCGGCAACGTGCGGGCGCCGAACGAGGACAGCCCGCGCTGCTCGTTCTCGAGCTCGGTCTCGCTCTTGCCGGCGATCGCCAGCTCGCGCGAGATCGTCGCGGTCTTGCCGCCCTCGATCATCAACGTCTGCTCGAACGGCGTGAAGCCGGGCATGTCGAGGTGCAGCACGTTCTCGCCGACCTCGGCGTCGGTGTCGAGCGGCGTCTTGCCGACGACGAGCCCGTTGATCGTCACGGTCGCGCCGGTCGGCGTCGACAGGATCCGGATCCGGCCCACCGCCTTGAGCTCGGCGGTGACCGTGATCGTCTTGCCGGCCTCGACCTTGACCTTCGTCTCGAACTGCTTGAAGCCGGTCAGCCGCACCACCACCGGGTGCTCGCCCTCGCCGAGTCGCTTCTCCTGCGGCACCTTGCCGGCGAGCGCGCCATCGATGAACACCTCGGCCTCGGGCACCGTGGACGTGACCTTCAGCGTGCCGGTATCGGCCGGGATGTCGGCCTGGAGCTCTTCTTTGACCGTCTGCGACGAGCCGGGCGCCACCGTGATCGTCTTCTCGGCCGTCTTGAAGCCGGGTGCCTTGATCTGGATGATGTGATCGCCCGCCTTGATGTCCTTGATATCGACCGGGACCGGCCCCTTGTCGATGCTGTCGATGAACGCGCGCGCGCCCGCGGTGTCCGACATCACGCGGATCACGCCGACGCCCGCGGTGAGCTCGGCGCGGATCTTGGTCTGCTTGTTCGCCGTGACCTGGATGGTCTTGGTCCACGACTGACCGGCCTTCTTGACCTCGATCACGTGGACACCCTCGATCACGTTCTCGATCGTCGCGGTCGTGTTGTCCGGGTGCTTGTTGTTATCGATGTAGACCTCGGCGTCCGGCAGGTCGGCTTCGACGATGACCGTGCCGTACTTCTTGATCTCCTTGAGCGCCGGCGTGAGCACGATGCTGGGGGTCGTCGTGAGATCGACCCACTGCGACAGCGTCTCGAAGCCGTCCTTCTTGATCTCGATGAGGTGCCGCGCGGGCGTCGTCGGGATGACCAGCGGGCCCTGGATCTGTCCCATCGGTTGACCGTCGACCGTCACGGTCGCCCCGATCAGGTTCTTGTCGGCATCGGCGCGGACCTCGATCTGCGGCCGCCGCGTGAGGGGCACGAACAGCTCCTGCAGCTTGCGCACCTTGGCGACCTTGAACGTCTTGGTCGCCGGCTCGTACCCCGGCGCCTCGATGATCACGGTGATGTCACCGGCGTTGAGCATGCCGCTCCACGGGGTGACGCCCACCGAGGGACACTGCTTGCTATCGATGTAGACCGCGGCTCCGGGTGGGGTCGAGTCGACCTTCACCTTGAACTTTCCCGGCTTGCTGTTCGGGCAACCCGGCTGAGCGTGGGCAGTGCTGGTCGTGACAGTCACCCACGCCAGCAGCACTGCGAGCGGGAGGAGGAGCACACGCAATCGATCAATCCTCATCGGTACCCTCGATAGCAACGGACGAACACGAGCCTATCAGCACTCGCGTCCACGCGCGGTGTCCCGGGCGCGTTTTCACGGCCTCGGTCACAGCATCGGTCACAGGATCTGGCACCTACACGATGCGTGCGATGAGTCCGCCGATCAGCGCGATGCCGGCGAGCACGCGGTAGATCGCGAACCCGACGAGGTCGTGCGAGCCGAGCCACTTGATGAGCCACGCGATCGCGACGTAGCCGGTGATGGCTGCGGTGCCGGTGCCGATCGCGAGCGCCGGGATCGCCTCGCGCCCCAGGAGCCGCATCGCATCGCGGGCCTCGAAGATGCCGGCCCCCGCGATCGCAGGGATCGACAACAGGAACGAGAACCGGGCCGCGTCGCTGCGCGAGAACCCGAGGAGCAACGTCATGCAGATCGTGGCGCCCGAGCGTGACACCCCCGGCACGAGCGCCAGCGTCTGGGCGAGCCCCACGATCAGCGCGTCGCGAAACGTGATGTCCGCGAGGGGCCGCGTGGCGTCCCGCCCCGACGCGATGCGATCGATGATCGCCATCCCGATCCCGACGGTGATGAGCGCGATCGCGATCACGTACAGCGAGCGGAGGTCGCCTTCGATGTGCTTCTTCAGCACCAGCCCGACGATGACGATCGGCACGGTGCCAGCGGCGAGCAGCCAGGGCAACCGGCCATCCGGGCTCGACGGATCTCGCACCATCGCCGCCGGTAACGCGGCCAGGTCCTTCGCGAAGTAGACCAGCACCGCCAGCAACGTGCCGAGCTGGATCACGGCCGTGTACGCGGCCATGCCCTCGTCGGACTGGCCGAACAGCGCCACCGCGATACGGATATGCGCGGTCGACGAGACCGGAATGAATTCGGTCAAGCCCTGCACCACTCCGAGCAGGGCGGCGAACCACAACGCCATGCGAACACGCTAACATTGATGGGTCGTGAGGCGCATCGTCTGGCTCGTCGTGATCGCAGCCTGTTCGAGTCATCCAGGTGAGCCCTCGCGGCCGCATGGCTCGGCGGCGACGCAGGACCCGCGCGTTGCGCCCGCCAGCCCGCCCTCGGAGCACGAGTGCGAGGAGCTGATCGCGCACGCGGTCGCGATCGGCATCGCCGAGCTCCGCGCGACCCGGCCGGCGAATCAGCTCCCCACCGAGGCCGAGCAGACAAGCCTCGCGGTCGACCTCCGGACCCAGTGGTTGGCCGGTTGCCTGACGCTGACACCCCACGACTATCGCTGTGCGGTGACCGCGACGACGCTCGCCGGGTTGACCGGGTGTCAGACCACGCCGAGCAGCTCGACCTCGAACAACAGCGTCGCGCCGGGCGGGATGAGCCCGCCGGCACCGCGCGCGCCATAGCCGAGCTCCGCCGGGATGAGCAGCGTGCGCTTGCCGCCGATCTTCATCGTCGCGACGCCCTCGTCCCAGCCCTTGATCACGCGACCGGTGCCGATCGGAAACTCGAACGGCTGGCCGCGATCGTGCGAGCTGTCGAACTTGGCGCCCTTGGCGCCGTTGACCCACAACCAGCCGGTGTAGTGCATCACACACTTCTGACCGGTTTTCGGGCTCGCACCGGTTCCGACGACCGTGTCCTCGTAGCTCAGGCCGCTGGGGCTCTCGATCATGCCCGCATCCTACACGGGGATCGACGCGTCAGAGCGCGCGGGCGACCGATCTCAGGGTCTCGGCCGCACCGTCGCGGATCACGGCTCCATGCCCCGGCACGATCATCGTCAGGTCGGGAGTCGCGAGCCGGACCAGGTGCGCCGCGAGCGCCCGCTTGTCGCCGACCATGACGAGCCGGGCGATCCGCGTGACCTTGGGGCCGCCACCCGAGCCGAGCAGCGACAGCGCCGCGCCCTTCCAGCCAGGCAGCTTGCCGTTGTTCTGCAGGACATCATTGAACACGAGCGTGATGCCACGGCCGCGGTGCACGAGGACCCCTTCGCCGGGCACGCCATCGAGCGGCGCATAGGTCACCGTGGGATCGGGCGGCAGCAGCTCGGGGCCACCGTCGACGCGCCCGCGCTCGCGGATGCGTGGCGTGACCTGTGGCATCGCGATCACCGTGCAGTCGGGATAGCGAGCATTCCAGGCCGCGAGATCGAGGCGGTGGTAGGCGCCGGGCACGATCAGCCAGCGGATCGGCCCGATCGCCTCGATCGCGACCATGGTCGGCTCGTCCGCACACACCGCGTTGTGGACGAGGACGCTCCCGTCTGCCCGCCGTGCGATGACCATCCGACGGACCATCGGCAGGCCCGCCAGCTCGGCCTCGACCTGCCAGAGCCCGTCGGCGAGCGGTTCGAGCGGGGTGTGGTGGGCAGGCCGCCAGGCTCGGTGATCCATGGCGAGGCAGCTTACGCCTCGGCCCGCGGGGGATCCGCGGTGAAGCCGGTCGGTTTCGGCCGTGCGGGGACGGTGTACGATGATCTTGCGTCGCCGGGAGGACAGCCCGGCAGCGCCATGGGGAGACCGGATGTCGAAGAGTTGGCTTGCGTGCGTCGTGCTGGTGATCTCGGCCTGGACGAGCACGGCATTCGCGTCTCTGTCATCGACACCGCCGCCCGGCGACGTCGACGTGGGCGACGTGGAGGTCAACGCGTTCAACACGGCCCTCGGCACGGTCAACGCGAGCTCGCTGCTCGGCGATACCCTCGATCACTTTCACCTGACGGGCGCCGCCTGCGGCAGGTTCACGATCACACCGGCGATCGCGCTGCCGCACACGATCACGAGCGCCACGCCGATGGACTTCAGCGTCCGGTTCTCGCCGACCGCGCGTGGAACCGACACCTGCACGGTGGCGTTCCACGATGCCAGCCACGGCTCGATCGGCACGGACTTCACGATCACCGGTCACGGCGTCGCCCAGGAGATCGCCGCGCCCGCGACGCGCTCGTTCGGGTCGGTCCGCGTCGGCAACGCCGCGGTGCTCACCGTGTCGGCGAACCTCGTCCTCGGCAACGTGGGCGACCCCGGGCACGACCTCCAGATCGACAGCCTGACGCTGACCGGCAGCGGTGACTTCACGATCACCAGCGCGCCCTCGCTGCCGGCGGTGGTGAGCCCAGCGGGCACGGTCACGGTCGCCGTCCAGTTCGATCCCAGCACCCCAGGTCTTCAAGGCGCGACCCTCGCCATCGCGAGCAACGACCCGGTGACCCCGGTGACGACGGTGACCCTGTCGGGGACTGGCACCAGCGCCGTGATCGGCGTGACCGACGTGGCGTTCGGCGTGGTCAACCTCGGCCAGACGTCGATCCAGCCGATCGCCGTGACCAACACCGCGGCCGCGCCGGTGGGCCCGCTCCGGCTCGCGAGCGCCTCGATCATCGGCGGTGCCGGATGGTTCACGTTCGAGAGCAACGGGTTCTCGTGCCTGGGCTCCACGTCCTGCACGTTCGGCGGCGGCATCTTCGCTCCCCAGTCGATCGGCGTGCGCTGTGCACCGCCGGCCGGCTCGACCGGCACGATGACCGCGACGGTAGCGTTCGCGAGCGACAGCGACGCCGGCGGCGAGAACGTGTCCGCGCTGTCATGCGAGACCACCAGCTTTGACACCACGGTGACCACGCTCGACTTCGGCGACCTGCGGTTCGACGCCATCGTGTCGAGGACGTTCTGCATCCAGAACACGAGCCAGGCCCCGGTGCAGATCAGGGCGCCGCTCGCGATCACGCCGGGGGCAGGCACCACGACCGGCGAGCTCACCGCGAGCACCACGGTGAAGCGGCAGGCGGTGTGCGGCGTCGGCGGCACGAGCCAGACCTTGCCGCAGACCCTCAACGCGGGAGAGTTTCTCGAGGTCACCGTCGTCGCCAACCCGAACAACCGGATCGGCGCGCTCGACGCCACGCTCACGATCACGAGCGACCTCGCGGTCAATCCCACCCGCGTGGTCACGCTCGTCGGCAACTCGACCACCGCCGGGCTCACGCTCACCCCCGGGTCGACGCTCGACTTCGGGGTACTCGACCTCCAGGCCGCGCCGTCGACCCGGAACATCACGATCACGAACACCGGCGTGGCCGCGCTCGGGCTTGCCGGCTTTGCGCGCAGCGATGCCGGGAGCCCGAACCCGCACTTCACGTTCGCCCTCCCGCCGGACACCTCGCTCGCCGCGGGCGAGACCCTCACGATCGCGGTGACGTACACCCCGACCGTGGTCACGACGCCCGACGAGGCGATCGTCCTGTCGAGCACGATCGCCGGCGTGCTCGGAGGACCCACGAGCCAGACGATCACGATCCGGGGGCGTGGGATCGATCGCGAGATCGCGCTGGCTCCGGCGCCGGTCTTCCCGGACACGTTCCGCAACCCCGGCGACGCAGCTCCCGTCCGGCCGGTGACCGTCACGAACCTGGGCGCGGCCACGCTGCACATCACCGCGACGATGCTGACCACCGCCGATCCCGAGATCTGGACGCTCGTCGACCCGGACCCGATCGAGATCCCGCGCGGCGCGAGCGTGGACTTCCTGGTGCGGTTCGCCCCGAAGCTCGTCGGGACGGCCCCGCCGGCGACGCTCGCCTTCACCAGCGACGATCGCGATGAGATGGTGGCGCTCGTCGAGCTCTCGGGCAACGGGATCGATCGCAACGTCGCGTTTGGCGCGCGCGAGATCGACCTCGGCCTCACCGGGATCGGCATCCCGATCACCGTCGAGGACGCGCTGGTCGTCGCGAGCATGGACCCGGACAATGGGTTCCTGATCCGCAACATCGCGATCGTGGGAGACGACGTGTTCAGCGTCGTCGATTCGCCGCAGAACCTCGAGCTGGCGGCGTCCACGACGCATGGCTTCGCCGTGACCTTCACGCCCGAGTCGGAGGGCGACTTCGTGGCGACCGCGCAGGTCTTCCTCGACAAGGATCCGGTCGCGCAGGCCGAGATCACGATCAAGGGGCGCGCGGTGTTCGTCGATGCGCATGGCGGAGGCGGCTGCGCCACCGGCGATGGCTTCGGCAGCGGCGCGATCGTGGTCGTCGCGATCGCGATCGTGGGGATGCGCCGGCGTCGCCACGTCGTGACCGGGGCGAGCGGGCCCGGGGCGAGCGTGGCGACGGCCGTGTCATTCGCGCTCGTGTCATTCGCCCTCGTGCCGGCCGTGGGCGCCGACAACGTGGCGCTCTCGGTGTTCGACCCGACGCCGGCGACCACGGGCACCGGCTTCCAGCTGCAGTCTCCCGAGGTCGGCAAGGATGGCGACTGGGTCGTCAGCGCGATCGTCTCGCATGCCACCAATCCGCTCGTGCTCGACGCCGTGTTCGACGGCAAGGTCATCAACGACGATCACGTCATCGAGCGCAGCACCCTGCTCGAGCTCGGCGGCGCGTACGCGTTCCTCGGAAGGTTCGAGGCCGGGGCGCGGATGCCGATCTACGCGCAGGACGGTCAGCCGCTGGTCGACTCGAGGACGATGTTCTCCACGGCGCCGGCCTCCGGAACCGCGACCGGAGATCTCACGCTGCACGGCAAGGCGCGGCTGTGGAGCAAGGCCGGCTTCGCCGTCGCGAGCGGGCTGCAGCTGACGCTCCCGACCGCGACCGAGCGGGCGTTCACCGGCGTCGACAAGCCGTCGGCGCGGCTGCTCGCGCTCGCCGCGTTCGTCCCCGACACGTGGGCCCACCGGGTCACGCTGTCGGCCAACGCGGGCTTCGTGCTGCGCGCGACCTCGCGCTACGCGAACCTCGAGCAGGGAAGCGGGGTCGCGTGGGGACTCGGGGTGTCGGTGCGCGCGCTCGATCGCGTGTGGGTCGCGACGGAGGTGTTCGGCGACGCGGTGCCGTCGGGACACGCCGCCGAGATGGGCGGCGCGACCACGCTCGCTCCGATCGAGTGGCTCGCCGGCGTTCGCTATCAGCCGGACCATCGGTTCAGCATCGGGCTCGCGGGTGGTCGCGGCCTCACCCGCGCGGCAGGCTCGCCCGAGCTGCGAGGCGTGCTCTCGCTGGCGTACGCACCCGGCGCGCCGATGATCCGCGCGATCCATGAGCCCGGCCCGGCCAGGGTCGACGGCGACCGCGACGGCGACGGGATCCGCGACAGCGCCGACCAGTGCCCGAACGAGGCCGAGGACGCCGATCTGTTCGATGACAGCGATGGCTGCCCCGACCTCGACAACGATCAGGACGGCGTGGCCGACGCCGACGACAAGTGCCAGCTCGACCCCGAGGACAAGGATGGGTTCGCCGACAGCGACGGCTGTCCCGACCCCGACAACGACGCCGACAACGTCCCCGACGCGCACGACACGTGCCCGAAGGTCCCCGAGGACAAGGACGGCTTCGAGGACCTCGATGGCTGCCCCGAGCTCGACAACGACCGCGACGGGATCCCCGACGCGATCGACAAGTGCATCAACCAGCCCGAGACCATCAACGGGATCCAGGACGACGATGGGTGTCCGGATCAGGGCGAATCGATCATCATCCTCAGCCCCGATCGCATCGAGACCCTGGACGCGATCCTGTTCACCAGCGGGACCAAGCTCGCCGGGGCGAGCTTCAACGTGCTCGGCCAGGTCGCCGCGACGCTGCGCGCGCACCCCGAGATCGTGCGGATCCGGGTCGCCTGCCACGTCCAGCCGTCCCAGCATGCGGACCGGGATCAGGAGCTGTCCGACAAGCGGGCCCAGACCATCCGCGACTGGCTGATCCAGTGGGGCATCGACGCGAGCCGGGTCGAGCCGCGCGGCCTTGGTGGCAAGCAGCCGCTCTCGCCCCCGGAGCAGCGGGGGTCGGCGGCGATCAACGATCGGATCGAGCTGATCATCGTGGAGCGGAAGTAGCCCGCGCCAGCGCCACGCCGATCACGCGCACGGCACCCGCGGCGTGCAGCACCCGGGCAGCCGCGGCCAGGGTCGCTCCGGTCGTCACGACATCATCGACCAGCACCACCGAGCGGCCCACGATCGACCGCGGATCGCCGACGGCGAAGGCGTCGCGCAGGTTGTCGCGGCGCTCGGCCGCGGTCAGCGTGCTCTGCGGCGGCGCCGCGTGGACGCGCCGCAGCGCCGGGACCGGCGGAGAGATCGCCGCGAACCGGCAGGCATGGACCGCGAGCAGCCACGCGTGGTCGTAGCCGCGGCGAAACCGGCGGCGCCAGTGGAGCGGGATCGGGACGACGACCGCGCCCGGTGCAGCGGCGGCGGCGACGAGCGGCGCCCACAGCGGCGCGACCTCACGCGCGACCTCCATCCGTCCGGTGAACTTGAGCCGGCGGATCGCGACCGCGAGCTGGCCGCCGAACCGCCACGGCGCGACGATCCGCTCGAGTGGCAAGGGCGCGCGCATGCACCGCTGGCACGTCACCGCGTGGTCACCAGTCGGCTCGGCGCACCGCGGACACGCCGGTCCGAGCTCGTGGAGCGAAGCACTGCAGGGCTCACACAGCGTGGTCGCGGGATCGCCACAGGCCGCGCATTGAGGGGCGAACAGCCAGTCGAGCATGCGGACCTTTCGGACCTCGGCCGGCCGGGTTGCGTGCTAAAGCACGACGGCGAGCGAGCCGATGCACGACCCCTGCTATGTCTACGATCCGGGCTTCATCGACGCGGGCGCGCGTGGCGAAATCCTGGCCTGGCTCGCGACGTTACGGCCGCTCTGGGAGATGCGGTACTCGACCCTGCGGCCGCTCCCGGCGGGCCGGCCGCAGCGCGCGCTGCTGCGCCCGGTGTTCGGGCTCGGCCACTTGCAGTTAGCCTGCCGGGGCGACTACGAAACTCCCCGACGGCTCCGCGACACCGCGGGGGC
>Ga0316601_100001860_pt1 | contig 10588 bp, 7 predicted proteins | sample OWC_soil_day5_no_FD_207663 | JGI IMG/M metagenome (GOLD analysis project Ga0316601, IMG submission 207663) | Wetland soil microbial communities from Old Woman Creek delta, Ohio, United States - OWC_soil_day5_noCT | ecosystem: Environmental > Terrestrial > Soil > Wetlands | place: USA: Ohio...
CCGCGAGCACATCGGCCTGACGTTTGTCCTTGAAGGCCCCGACCCGGACGCGGAACCTGCCCCGCGCATCGCCGCCCTCGGCCACGAACAGATACGCCTCGTAGCCCTTGGCCTTCAACCGCTGCACGATGGCTGCGGCCTCGCCCTGGCTGCTCAGCGCCGCGACCTGGACCGTGTACGGCGCCGGGCTGGGAGGCGGAGCCGCCCCGGCGGCCGGCGGCGCGGACGCGGCAGGGCCCGGCGTCACCGGCTCGCCCGGGACGTCGGGCGGCGGAGCGTCGCCCGGCCGGTCACTGACCGGAGGAGGCACCGGCCTCACCTGCTCCTCGGGCGGCGTCTTGCCCAGCCGCTGCGGGTACGACAGGCCGTCCGCCGCCGCCCCGCCGGGCTTCGCGGCGCCGCCCGGCGCCGGCGCCTCGTCGCCCGCACCGTCCGGCACAATCTCGCCGGCGGCGGTCATCCCGTCATGCGCAATCGGCCCCCGGGCCTGCTGCACGCCCTGTCCGACGAGCACGCCGAACAGGAACACGACGACGGCCGCCACGGTCGCGGCCATGAACACGAAGACCAGCTGCTTGTCGCTCAGGTGCAGACCGCGGGTCTCGTCGTCGGCCATGGATCGGAACGCCTCGTGCGCCGGTTACGTTTTGCTCAGGATGCCCCGAATCAGGTCGATCGGCAGCGGGAAGATGATCGTCGAGTTCTTCTCGGCCGCGATCTCGGTCAGCGTCTGCAGGTACCGGAGCGTCATGGCTTCCGGCGCCGACGCGATGACGTGCGCCGCCTGCGCGAGCTGCTCGGAGGCCTGGAGTTCGCCGCTGGCGTGGATGATCTTAGCACGCTTCTCGCGCTCGGCTTCCGCCTGCCTCGCCATCGCCCGCTGCATGTTCTCGGGTAGGTCGACGTGCTTCACCTCGACGGACGAGACCTTGATGCCCCACGCGTCGGTGTGCTGGTCGAGGATCTGCTGCAGCTGCGCGTTCAGCCGATCGCGCTCCGACAGCAGGTCGTCGAGGTTCACCTGGCCCAGCACGCTCCGCAGCGTCGTCTGCGCCAGCTGGGAAGTGGCGTAATGGTAGTTCTCCACCTGCACGATGGCGTTCTGCGGGTGCACCACGCGGAAGTAGACGACCGCGTTCACCTTCACCGACACGTTGTCGCGGGTGATGATGTCCTGCGGCGGCACGTCCATCACCACCGTGCGCAGGCCGACCCGCACCATCCGGTCGATGGGCGCGAACACGAGGACGACGCCCGGCCCCTTGGGCGCCGGGAGCAGCTTGCCGAGACGGAAGATCACGCCGCGCTCGTACTCGGACAGAATCTTGATCGACCCCACGACGTACATCACGACGATCACGGCGACGATGAGCAGCGGATTGATGATCATGACCTGTGCTCCTCTTGAAGCAGCCGCCGCCGGACCGTGACGACCAGTCCGTCGAGACCGCTGATCTCGATGGCCTCGCCCTCGGCGATCGCCTCGTTCGACCGGGCCGTCCAGAGCTCGCCGCGCGCCGACACGCGGCCGGTGCCGCCCGCGGGAATCGCCGTCATCGTGACGCCGGCGGCACCCACCATCCCCGACGCGCCCGTCACCGACGGCCGGCGCTGGGAGATGACGGCCAGGCGCACCAGGAACAGCAGGATGGCCGACAGCGCGACCACCACGGGAATGATGAGGCCCAGGCTCACCCGCAGCTCCGGCGTCGGCGCGTCGATGAGGATCATCGACCCGAGCAGCAGGCTGACCACCCCGCCTGCGCCGAGCAGGCCGAAGCTGGCCACCTTGATCTCGAGCACCAGCAGCACCAGGCCGAAGAGAATCAGCAGCACGCCTGCGTAGTTCACGGGCAGCACCTGGAACGTGAAGAACGCCAGCAGCAGGCAGATGCCGCCGACGACACCGGGCAGCACCGCCCCGGGCGACCACAGCTCGATGGTCAGGCCCAGGATGCCGAGGCTGAGCAGGATGTAGGCGATGTTCGGATGCGCCAGCGCGCTGAGCACCCGCTGGCGAAGGCTCATGGCGAGCGGTTCGACCGTGGCCCCGGCTGTCCAGATGGTCTCCACGCGGCCGTCGAAGCGCTTGATCGTCCACCCGTCGAGCCGATCGAGCAGGGCCGGCACGTCGGCGACCACGAGGTCGATGAGCGGCGGCGTCGCGTCGAGCGCCTCGGTTTCGGTGAAAGCGCGGCTCTCGTTCACGGCCTGCTCGGACCAGGCGACGTTGCGGCCGCGACCGGCCGCGAGCGTACGAGCGTAGGCCGCCACGTCCGACGCGGCCTTCTTGGCCATCGTCTCGTCCATCTTCTCGCCCTGCCCCGAGACCGGGTGCGCCGCGCCGATGTGTGTGCCCGGCGCCATCGCCGCGATGTCCGCCGCGAGGGTGATCAGGAAGCCCGCTGAGGCCGCGCGGGCCCCCGAGGGTGCGACAAACACCGCCACCGGCGTCTTTGCGGCGAGCATCCGCGTCACGATCGTGCGCGTCGAGTCCACGAGCCCGCCAGGGGTCTCCAGGACGAAGACGATGAGGGCCGCGTGCGCGGCGTCCGCGCGGTCGATGGCATCGACCATGAACTCCGCCGACACGGGGTGGATCAGCGCGTCGACGTTGGCCACGAGCACGATCGGCTTGTCGCTGCGGGTCTGCGCCGGAACCGGCGCCCAGGAGAGAAGGCCGAGCGACAGGAGAACGGCCGAGATGCGGCGAGTGCGGGACATTGGACCGCCTCCGGAGAGATTATAGCTGACCGGGGGATCCCTGGCGGAGGCGCTCGAGCAGTTTCCGCGCGTGGACGGACGCCGGGTCGAGCACGAGGGCGCGCTGCGCCTCGGCCAGGGCTGCCTCCCTGTCGCGGGCCTCCAGGTAGGCCTCGGCCAGCGCCACCCTGGCGGCGGCGGTGTCCTCGCTCCAGATCGAGACCTTGAACTGGTCAATCGCCTCGCGCAGCCGTCCGGTGCGCAGGTAGCTGCGGCCGAGGAGCAGATGCGCCTCGGCGTCGTAGGGCGAGAGGTAGAGCGCGCGAGTGAGTTCCGGCTCCGCCTCGCGGTCGTTCTCCTGTTCGACCAGGCGCCGGCCCCGCTCGAGATAGAACCCGGCCAGCTCGCGCTGCTGCCGCTGGCCCACCATCTCGAACGCCGCGTCGATGCGCTGGGCCCGGGGCGGCTCGACGGTCTCCTTGAGCCGCTCGAGGCCCTTCGGCGCCGCGTCGGGCGACGCCCCGAGGGTGACGCTTGCGTACGCGGCCGAGAGGCGCTGCGCCAGCGCCAGTTCGCTCGCCGCCTCGGCCGCGTGCCCGCCCGCGTGCAGCACCTGCGCGAGCAGCGCGTGGGCCGAGGCGTCGGTCGGGTCCAGTCGCACCGCTTCCCGGAGCCAGTACCCCGCCGACGACGGGTCTCCCTCGAGCCAGTAGGCGTAGCCGAGGTTGAAGAGATAGTCCGGGTCGAGCGGGTCGAGCGTTCGCGCCTGGCTGAAGTACCACGTGGCGCGGCCCGAGCCGGGCAGCGCCGCCGTCGTCCTCAGCCGCACCACGCCCATGTCGTTCAGCACCAGCGCCGACGGCGCGCGCGCGTGCAGGCCCTTCAGCGCCTGCCAGGCCGCCGGGTAGTCGCGCAGGGCCATGTGCGCGACGGCGGCGAGCAGGGTCGCCTCCACCCAGCGGGGCGAGGCGTCGCCGACGGGCGCGAGCGCCTCGATGGCCTGGCGGTGGTTGTCGGCCGCCGCGTGCGCCTTGGCGAGCGCGACGCGCGCCTCGTCGTAATCGGGCTTGATCTGGATCGCTTTGGCGAGCAGCGGCACCTGAGCGGCCGGCGCGTCTGCCAGCAGGCCCTTCACGTACGGCTCGAAGGCCGACATCGGCACGGTGGGCGCGGCGGCCGTCAAGCCGCCCGGACCGCGTACGCCTTCGGCGTCCCAGAGCCGCGCGGCCAGCTCGACGAACAGCTGCGCGGTCGAGCCGAGCGCACCGCGCACCTCCGCTTCAGGCGCGAGCCGGCCCGGCCCGAGAGTGATGCGCCTCGCGCGCAGCACCAGCAGCTCGGCCTCCAGGGTGAAGGACCCGATCACGACGTCGCTCGCGCCGACGGCTTCGCCGATGCGGATGACGGTGGCGCGGCTCAAGGACGCCCGCGGCGGCACCTGCACCCGGTCGAAGGCCCGCAGCCGCTCGTCGCGGCTCAGGGCGCTCACGCCAAGGGCCTCGATTTGCGCCGCGAGCAGGATCGACGCGCCCTCGCCCATCCAGCCGAGCCTCGCCTGCTTCGACGCGTTCTCGAACGGCATCACGAGCACCCGGCCCGTGACGACCGGCGCCGGCGTCTGCGCCGCGGCCGCGGCGCAGATCCCGCCGGCCAGCCCGAGCGCCAGCAGCACGGCCGGCAGCGTGGCGGCCGCGGGACGAGCCGACGTGACCGACAGCGTGCAGCCGTCCCCGCCCTGCGCCGCGCACGCGTCGATGCGCACGTCGGCGTCGAGGTGCAGGCGCCGGAGGCACGCCTCCAGGCCTGCCGCGTAGAACCCGCACAGCGCCGCGGGCGCCGCGCTGCGCACGTCACAGAAGATCGAGCCGGTGATGGTGAGCGTGCTGGCCTCGCGCCGCCACCGGATCTTCACGCGGGACTCGTCCCAGGTCGCCGTGACGAGGTGCTTCGCGAGGCTCAGCGCCGCGCGCACGCGCAACTCGGGCGGCAGGGCCAGCATCAGCCGCCGGCGGACCGGCGGCAGTTCGTCGAAGAGCCAGTTGGCCGCCAGCTCCCCGGCCCGCCGAACGACCGGGTCGTAGCCGGCGTCCTCGCGCCGAAGAAAGCTGAACACCGCGCGGACCCCGGCGACGTAGACGCGCCGGGCCGTGAAGCCCTTCGCGCTCAGCCACGACTCGTAGAAGTCCACGCGCAGCGGCAGATGTTCCGCGATGGCTTGGTAGAGGCTCGTGGCCAGGATCCGTCCGATTACCGCCGTCGTCATTTTTCTGCTAACGTAGCGTACTTCTACCCGGAGCCGCGTGCGGCACCATGCAGACTGCAGCCATTCTCGCCGGCGGCCGCGCCCGGCGCCTCGGCGGGCGCGACAAGAGCCGGATCGTCATCGGCGGGCGTACCATCCTGGCGCGCCAGCTCGACGTGCTCCAGCGCCTGGTGCCCCGCGTCGTCATCGTCGCCAACGCGCCCGGGGCGTTCGCCGACGCCGGCGTACCGGTGCTGCCCGACGCCGTGCCGGGCAGCGGCAGCCTCGGCGGCATTTACACCGCGCTCGCCGACGCCGGGGGCCCGGTGCTGGTGCTCGCCTGTGACATGCCGTTCGTCACGGCGCCGTTCCTGGCCCGGCTGATCGAGGCCGGGCTGGAGGCGGACGTCGCGATCCCGCGCGGGCGCGACGGTTATCAGCCCCTGTGCGCGACCTACGGCCAGGCGTGCGCCGGGCCCCTTCGGCGGCGCATCGAGCAGCGCGCGCTGAAGGTCGTCGATCTGCTCGCCGACGTCCGGGTGCGCGAACTGGGCCCGGACGAGATCGCGCCGTTCGACCCCGACGGGCTGCTGCTGCTCAACATCAACACCGCGGGCGATCTGGCCCGCGCCGAGCTGGCCGCACGCGGACGGATCGCCGCGCCGCCCGGTCGCCAATCGTACGTGCTTGCTCGAAGCCGAGTCAACGACCGACGGACACCGAGAACATGATTCTGCCGACCCAGGAAGCCCTTCGCACTCGAGTCCTTGGCGCCCTGGCCCGCGCGTACGGCATCGCGCCGGCCGACCTGCCGCTGGTGCCCGTGGCGATCCCGCCGAACCGCGGTCTCGGCGATCTCGCCGTCACCGTCGCGTTCGAGCTCGCGAGGCGCCTGCGCAAGGCGCCGAAGGTCATCGGGCAGGAGATCGCCGCGGCGCTGGGGACCATTCCCGGCGTGGCGCGCGTCGAGTGCGCGGCGAACGGCTACCTGAACGTGTACTTCGACCGAACGGCGTACCTCGCCGACCGGCTGCTGAATCGTGTCGGGCCGTCCGGCCCGGCCACGCGCGAGAAGATGATCGTCGAGCACACCGCCATCAACCCGAACAAGGCGGCCCACATCGGCCACCTGCGGAACGCCGCGCTCGGCGACACGCTCGTGCGGGCGCTGCGGTTCCTCGGCCACCCGGTGGAGATCCAGAACTACATCGACGACACCGGCGTGCAGGTGGCCGACGTCGTGGTCGGCTTCCGGCATCTGGAAGGCAGGAGCGCCGCGGACGTCGACGCCCTCGCCCGCGAGCCGCGGTTCGACTATGCCTGCTGGGATCTCTACGCGAAGGTCACCGGCTGGTACGACGAGGACAAGGAGCGGCTGAAGGTGCGCGCGTCGACGCTGCACGAGATCGAGCGCGGCGAGGGCGAGGCGGCGGCCATCGGCCGCATTGTCGCGGATCGCATCGTCCGCTGCCACCTGAGGACCATGGCGCGGCTGAACGTGCAGTACGACCTGCTGACCTGGGAAGGCGACATCCTCCGGCTGCACTTCTGGAACAAGGCGTTCGAGCGGCTGAAGGCGCAGGGCAGCGTGTACCTCCAGGAGAGCGGGCGCCTCGCCGGGTGCTGGGTGATGCGCATCGAGGACGGCATCGAGCACGCGTCGAGGGAGACGCGCGGCGCGGAAGCCGGGCTCGACGCGCAGGCCGAGGCAGGCGGAGCCGAGGGCGGTGACGACGACCAGGCCGAGAAGGTGATCGTGCGGTCGAACGGCACCGTGACCTACGTCGGCAAGGACATGGCGTACCAGTTCTGGAAGTTCGGCCTGCTCGGGGAGGACTTCCACTATCGGCTGTTCGGCGAGGCGGGCAAGGACGGCCCCCTCTGGGCGACCTCGTCGGTGTCCACGCCGGAAGAGGAAGCCGAGCGCCCGGCCTTTGGCCGCGGCTACATGATCTACAACGTGATTGACGTGCGGCAGTCGTACCTGCAGCGGCTGCTGTCGCAGGCCCTGGCGGCCGCCGGGCATCCCGGTGAGGCCGATCGGTCGATTCACTTTGCGTACGAGATGGTCGCGCTGTCACACCAGACGGCGCGGCAGCTCGGGTACCCGGCGGACGCCGAGGAGGCCGGACGGCCGTTCGTCGAGGTGTCCGGCCGCAAGGGCCTCGGCGTGAAGGCCGACGACCTGGTGGACACGCTCGTCGAGAAGGCCCTCGCCGAGGTGACCAAGCGGAACCCCGAGCTCTCCGAGGACGAGCGCCGGCGCACGGCGGGCATGATTGCCGTGGCGGCCGTCCGGTACTTCATGGTGCGGTTCTCGCGCGGCAAGGTGATTGCGTTCGACATCGACGAAGCGCTGAGCTTCGAGGGCGAGAGCGGGCCGTACCTCCAGTACTCGGTGGTGCGCGCCAAGAACATCTTCCAGAAGCTGCGGGATCGAGAAGGCCTCGACGAGGCGGCCGTCATCGCGGCGCTCGGCGGGCTGCAGGCGGACGAACTGGAGGCCGACAGCGAGGACCACGGGCTCTGGGCGCTCGTGCTGGAGGCGTCGCGCCTCGACGAGATCACGCAGCAGGCCGTGCGGTCGCTGGAGTTCGCCGGCCTGGCCAAGTGGGCGTTCGGCCTGGCGCAACTGTTCAACGCGTTCTATCACCGGTATCCCGTGCTCAGCGAGGAGAACCGGGACACGAAGCTCTGGCGCGCCGCCGGCGTCGCCTACTTCCGCATGCAGATGACGAGAGCGCTCGACCTGATGGGCATCGAGGTGCCCTCCCGGATGTAGCCGGGCTCGAGACGCCGATCGGTCGAGGTAGCCGACCATGCCGCCGCGCATTGCCATCGCTCCGTGCCGCAAGATGCCCGACTACGTGGAGTCCGTGAGACGCGCGGGCGGCGATCCGTGGGCGCTCAGCCTCGAGGCCGACCCGGCGGAGGCCGTCGTGGTGTCCTGCGCGGGCCTGCTGCTGACCGGCGGCGCGGACGTCGATCCGGCCCGCTACGGTGAGGCCCGACATCCCGCCGTGACCGATGTCGATGCCGCGCGCGACGAGTACGAAATCGCGCTCGTCCGGGCTGCGCTGGCGGCCGACCTCCCGGTGCTGGCCATCTGCCGCGGCCTGCAGGTGATGAACGTGGCGGCCGGAGGGTCGCTCTTCCAGGACGTGCCGACGCAGGTCGGCACGGCCGTCGCCCACCAGGTGCCGCACCCGAAGGACGCGATCGCGCACGACGTCAGCGTCGCCCCCGGAAGCCGGCTCGCCGGGTTGATGGGCGCCGGCGTGGTCGGCGGCCGGCTGCCCGTCAACAGCCGGCATCACCAGGCCGTGCGGCGCGTCGCCGACGGCTTCGCCGTGACATCCCTGGCGCCCGACGGCGTCATCGAGGCCCTGGAACTGCCGCAGGCCCGCTTTTGCGTCGGCGTCCAGTGGCATCCCGAGAACTTCGTCGGCTCCGGCGTCTTCCTCCCGCTGTTCGCCGGCCTCGTCGCCGCCTCCGCCAGATAGCACCCGCCGGCGAACGGGCGGCCCGGCGCGCGAATGGTGCCAGGGCCCATTTCCCCCGGTCCGTTTCTGTCACGTGCGAAAGGGGACTGTCCCCTTTTCAGGCGAGGGTCAGCTGCGCCAGGGTCTCGACGTGGGCGGTGTTGGGGAACAGGTCGAAGCCCCGGACCGAGTCGAGGCGGTAGCCCGCGTCGAGGCACTTCCGCAGGTCGCGCGCCAGGGTCGCGACATCGCACGAGACGAAGACAATGCGCGACGCCTTCAAGGCGACGGCGCCGGCGGCCGCGTCGCGCGTCATGCCGGTCCGCGGAGGGTCGAGCACCAGCGTGAACGGGCGGCGCGCGCGGTGCCTGGCGACGAACCGCTCCACGCTCGTTCGTTCGACGCGGACGGCCCCGCCGAGCGGCGCGGCGTTCGCCTCGAGATCCGCCGCGGACGCCTCATGGCCCTCGACCGCTACGACCTCGTGCGCGCCGCCGGCCGCGAGACACAGCCCGAAGAGCCCGACGCCGGCGTACAGATCGACCACCGGCCCCGGCGGGCACGCCGCCGTCACGGCCGAAACCAGCGCGTCCAGCAGGTAGCGGTTGCCCTGGAAGAACGCCCGCGCATGGCGGCGAAACCGGACTCCGCGGACGAAGTCTTCCACGTACGGCTGCCCGAAGACGCCGTGCGCCAGTCCGCGCACTCCGGCGGACCAGGCGAGCCCCGTCACGCCTTCGAAAGGGTCCACCGGCGGGACCGGCGCCCGCGCCGGCGCCTCCATCACCTCGACGTGCATCGCGCGCTGATCGCCCGGGCAGTTCTCCGATACGTCGACGTCCGCGTCGGTCGTGAAGCCGGCCGCCACGAACCGCTCCGTCAGGGCGGTCACGGCCCTCACGGTTTCCGGCAGCAGCTGCCGCGTCATCCCCGCGTCGCACACCTGGTGCGTGCCCTCGAGGAAGAACCCGGCGCGCCCACCCCTCAGGTGAAGACGGGAGCGCATCCGGTAGCCCGACTCCGGCGACGGCGCCACCTCGACAGGCCCTTCGATCGGGATCCGGCCGACCCTGGCCAGCGCGTCCCGGATCACCTCCCCCTTCAGCCGGCACTGCGCTCCGTACTCGATGTGCGCGAACACCGAGCCGCCGCAGCGCGGATCGCCGTCGACGGTCCGGCGCGAGGGATGGGGTTCCATCACCTCCTCGACGCGCGCGAACGCCAGCGACCGCTCGACGCGCTCGACGCGCGCGCGCACGCGCTCCCCGGGGATGGCGCCGGCGACCAGCACCACCATCCCCTCCCGGCGCGCGACCATGCGGCCGCCCGCCACGGGCTTCTCGGGCACGAGCGTGAGGAGGTCGTCCGGGCGGATCACTGGGCCTCGATCATTCCAGGGCGATGACGGGCAGGCGGAGGCGTTCTCTCAGCTGGCGGCGTTCGCAGCGCGCGAGTGCCGCCGCATAGGCCGCCGGCGACAACCGCGCCGCAAACGGTTCGAGTTCGGCTGCCGCGTCCCGGGCGGCTCCAGCGAGCAGGTCCGCATCCGCCACGGCCCTTGCGCGCTCGAGCAGGAGCGAATCGAGCGACTCGAGCTCCGCGACGACGCGCTCCCGTGCGGCGCCTCGAGCGCGCCGCGCGGCGGGGTGCAGCACGTCGAGCGTGCGCACGAACTCCTCGAGGACGGCGTCCCACGCCGCGGGCACGTCTCCGGTGCGCAGCGAGGTCAACCTGATGATGACCCGGTCGAGATGCGTCGCCAACGACTCGCGCGGACGGGTCCGTTGCGCCTCGTCGCCCGAGCTGGGGGCGCCGCCGACGTCGTCATCGCCAGCGGCTTCGGCGTCGGCGCGGTGGACGCCCACCGCCCGGCGCCACGCATCGAACGCGTCCAGGACGTCGGCCTCGCAGAACTCGACCCGGGCCGGCCGGCGCCGCATCCCGCGCGCGCTCGACCGGTCGACGTACCGGTCGATGCCCTGCAGCGCCACCTTGAGGGGGATGCCGCGCTGCGCCCAGCCGCGCACCATGTCGAACGCCGGCCCGGCGATGCGCACGAGGTGCCCCCCGTTGCGCCGGCACAGGTGCGCTTCGATGTCGCGGCAGTACTGGTCGGTGTCCATGTTGTGAAGCGCGGCATGCTGGGGCGCCGCAATGTCCT
>Ga0316601_100001863_pt1 | contig 10577 bp, 9 predicted proteins | sample OWC_soil_day5_no_FD_207663 | JGI IMG/M metagenome (GOLD analysis project Ga0316601, IMG submission 207663) | Wetland soil microbial communities from Old Woman Creek delta, Ohio, United States - OWC_soil_day5_noCT | ecosystem: Environmental > Terrestrial > Soil > Wetlands | place: USA: Ohio...
AAGGAAACTGCTGCCTCCTTATTGCTTTTAGGATTACGTCCTTCAACTAAGGTAAAGCCTAAATTGTTATCATAAGAATTCATTATAGCTACACTGTATAAAGAACTTTTCAAATGATATGCTTTAGTATCTAATACTATCCCTGTATAGCTTATGGAGCCATAAACATAGTTTTTAACTCTATTATCCCCATTAACTTCCTTCACTACTTCCCTTAAAGCTCCTTCCGGATTACATAAAGCAGCACTTATAGTTACATCGCTTTTACCAACACCAAACCAAACATTGGTCTTTTCTCTCATTTTTGAAATGCTAACATAAATATTGCCAAAGAGAAGCACTAAAGTTAAGGATAAGGTTAAGGCCAAGGTAATAAATACAGAAACTTTTTTATACTTGAACATATCATTTACTGCTAAGGTTAATGGAGCGTTTGCATTTTTAATTAAGGATTTTGTTAGTTTCTTCTTTGAAGAAGTAACACCGGTCCTAAGAGCCTCCACAGGAGAAATCTTATTAGTTCTTCTGATTACAAAATATAAATTTACGATTACTACTAAAGAGAATAAAACTACTGTAGCAATAATAACTGTAAAATTAATATCTATGCCTTGAAAATTTCCAATATATTTTAAAATCTTATCAGCTGTATAATTTAAAATAGGAATACTGCATACTGCTCCAAGAATGCTGCCTATAATGGCAGTTAAAGAGTACCCAATGATATAGAATTTGATAATTTCCTTCTTATTAAAACCTAGAGCCTTATAAATTCCAATAGATTTATACTCTTTAATAATATTGTTCCATAGGATAAACCTTATGAGCAAAACTGAGACAATAAACACCAGCAATGAAGCTAAAGTACAAATACCACCTATTAAAGAAGAGGCGGTGGATGATGACATAATTAAAAGATCTTTATCTGCAGTATATCCTCCAACCTTCACCATAGTATTTAAATCTTTTTCCAGCTTTGAAAGCTCTACCCCCTTTTTAGCATTGATAAATATAAAGGGTGATTTCATTAAAAAAGATAATTTTTCAGCACTACTTTTATTAGTATATACAATAATTCCACTGGAGGTGGAAGATGGCTGAAGTGAATCGTTAATCAAGGAAGTTATCTTTAGAACAATCTCTTTATCCTTCCCTTTAAAAGTAAGCTTATCTCCGAGAGCTATTTTAAAATTATCTGCTAATAGCTGTGTAACCCATACTTCCCCATCCTTAGGACAACTAGTCTCATTCGAGGATTTAACTTTATTAATTCCAAAGGGCAGGTTCTCCATATCTTCTAAAGCCACAACACTATAGGATGCCAGTTTCATATTCTTGTGGTTTAGATAAAGGTCGTTGCCTGAAGTATAACCTTCTAAAGTTTTAACATCCAAAATTTCCGAATTACTCCTGCACCACTGTTCAACATCCTTAGTAGCTTTATCATTGGAGTTAAATACAGTTATATTATAAAACTTTTCATTAGCGTAATATTTATCAATGTACCCTTTAACGGAAGTAATCAAGGACAAACTGCTTGCAAATATCAATGAAGATAAAAATAACAAAGAGCCTATGAGGAAACATTGAAGCTTCTTCTTTTTAAGCTTCTTAAACCACATATATCCACATCCTTTCTTTTTGGTTTACTTTGGCGCAGCTTAGGTTCCAGCCTCTTAAGTTTTACTATAATTCTATAATACCTTGGAAAAATAAAAAAATAATATTTAAAATCTTAATGAATTCTTACAATTAAACTATTTTCCTTTCACACTCCAAAATGACTAATATAGTAAATAATGGTATAATATTCATTAAGGATGCAAAACATAAATTTAAGGGGGAGAGCAAATGTACAATATTTATAAAATTGACGTTAATAACCTAACAGAAAAGGAAATTCAAGATTTATTTTTAGCTAACAAGAAAATAGTAAATAAATATAATCATTTGGATAGGTTTTATCCACTGAATAATTATAAAAACATATTTTTATCAGGTTTTACTAATATTGATAATGAGCTATTCATACTTGAAAGGGATTCTTTAATATGTGGAATATTAACTTCCATTAAAGCTGCTGATTGGAGTGGAAAAGAACAGTATAAATTAACCATATCTTTATGTGAATCAATTATTGATGAAGCTATGATTAATGCACTTAACAAGTTAATTGAAGATAAACTTAATGACCATGGAGAGCTTGCAGTAGTTACCTATAATAATGAATTGGAAGAGCTAATAAAAAAACATACTAACAAGGTGAACCTAAGGGGTAATTATTATACTTTGAAAAAAGAAGACATCGATATAGACATGGTTAATAAAGCAATAAAAGATTATGAAACAATGAACGAGGACCTTACTATTAAATATACTGATATTATTTCTGAAGAATATATTAATGAGTATTGTAATTTATTTAATGAAACTTCAGAAGATATGACGGATACACAAGAAAATGGTTTTGTACCATATGTTATAACACCTGAAAAGCAAAGACAAATTAATGATTCTTTCAGGAAAAGAAATGGAACCCATAATTGCTATATGATTTTTAACTCAAATAATGAAATGATAGCTAAATCAAATTTATCTGTAAATAATAATGATCCTCGCTTTCCTTATCAATTTATGATAGGAGTTAAAAGAGGATATAGAGGAAGAAGCCTGGGAAAATGGCTTTATGCATCTATGTACAAAAGAGTATTTGAAAATGTTGACTTTGACAGAGTACTTGTAGCTCATCACCCTAAAAATAAGCATGCCATCAATGTTAGTGAATGGATTGGCTATAAATTCAATTACTTAGAAACTATACATGTTTTATATAAAGAGAAAATTTAACGGCTCATTATTTCCCAAGGAATAAACGCTATGCTAAGTCATCACTTAGCATAGCGTTTATCTTCATATGGCATGTCAGGTTCCAAAACTGAAAACTTAAGAAGCTGGTACCTCTTCCACCAATTTTTTGAATTTATCATAATTTCTTATCGGATCAAATTCAGGTTCATCCTGAGCATCATATATATACTCTTCATCATATTGTATTGCCATCTTTAAACTTTCACAGGCTTCATCTTTTTTACTCAATCTTACTAAACAAACACTCTTTTCATAGTATGCATCTGCATAATCTGAAGATCTTTTAATTATAGAATCATAACAATTTATAGCACTGTTAAAGTCCCCTTGATCAAAATACATATATCCAAGTGACATGTATAGAGAATCATCCTTAGGATTTTTGCTGATTAAGTTCTTAAATTCATTTATTCCTCCATTTAAATCCTTTAGCTCTATATAAACTTTACTTATATAGTAGCTTGCACTGTTATTGTCACCGCCTAATTCTAAATACTGCCTAAAAAACACTAAACATTCCTTAAATTCTTTCTTTTCATATAAGCATAGTCCCTTTCCCCATAAAGCAAGGGGGCTCTTTGGATTCTTAACAAGGGCCTTATCATAATAACTAATTGCTTCATCTAGTTTCTTTAAACCATGAAGTGCATTTCCTTTGTTTATATAATCTACATCAGTGGCTTTACCAGATTTTAAACACATATCTGCATACCTATTTGCTAACTTGTACATATGAAGATTATTGTATGCCCAGCTTATATTGTTTAAATCCGTAGAACTTGCAACATGATTTTCAGCCAAATCAGTTAACACCACTAATCCTTCCTCATTTTTACCACTTGCTATAAGTATATATCCTTTCTGTGAATTAGCTAATGTATTATTAGGATATTTTTGAAGAAACTTATCTACATTTTTTAATGCCTCATCATACTTCTTTTCACTGCATAATTTCTGTGATTGCTTTATATTAAAATTACCTTTAGTATTATATTTTAATAAATTGCATCCACTTATTAATAATAATGAAATAATAACTAAGCTGCTGATTATGATTTTGCTTTTTATCCCGTTTTTCATTTTTTCCCCTACCCTCTTTAGTTTCTGTGTAAAATATACAATTATATATAAATAGATTATATAGGATAACTTTGTCATTTTCAATTATTTGTAATTGATTTACCCGTAAAAGCCTTAACTAAATGGCTTATAATTTTCTGGTGCTGAAAATATCAATGCTCCTACAGCTAAATCTGCTATTTTACTACCTTTCATCACAGCATCGTTTATAGCACCAAAACTAGCACTTAACATTATAACCTTTTTAAGTTTTTCAGTACTGTCCCCTAACTCAATTCTTTTATATATTATCTTCTTTATTTTTCTACAGATACTAAATTGAGATAGATACATAGATTTTTTTTCGCCATTTGGCATAACAATGATAATTTCCTCAGAGTAATTGACTTCACGCAATGCAATTCTGCAATAAAGCTCAGGTATAAAACAATAAAGCTCAAAGGCTAAATTAAGATCTTTTGTGAGGCTTTCTATTCTTCCAAGTAAATTCCTATACTGAAGAGAATTAGAACACTCACCCATCATATCAATGGTTTTATTAATAAAACTCTCCAAGTCCTTTTCTGAGTATTTACTTGAACTCCAGGTTTTATCACATTGTCTAATGATAATATATTGTTTTTCTCCCCTAAAGGAATTGCTATTATCAAAGCCCTCAGCATATTCCCTCATCTTACTTTCAGCTTTATAAAAAGTTTCATTATTTAATGTACATTCAGTTATAATTTCACCATCCGCTTGGCGAGAAACATATACCTTAATCCAGTAAAATCTATTGTCCCCAATGCTTACTTTTATATCTTCCTTTAATATATTTAAAATCTTATTTTCATCTACTAACGCCAGGTTGCAATCCCCTTGTACTTGCAAAGGGCCAATCTTAGGATGCCAAAGCCGACTCTCCCCATTCCATTCAGTTTCAAAATCAAGATCAGGAATATGACTTTCATGGAAGGCCTCAGAAAAGACATCAAAAATTCCTGTGATAAATGAGGAAATACCATTCTTCATTGCCTCTTCCATGTTTTCTCCTATACCAGCCAGAACCTCTACTACCTCATCTTCAAGCAGTTCCTGATTTATAACAAACCTCATTTGAAGAAGCATAACCTCAGTATGCTGAGTTTTACTTTGAATGCAGGCCTTTATTGACATTTTATAATCCTTAATAATCAACTGATTATCTACTATTTCTGATGTCAGGTTCTTCTCAGAAATTAACTTTTGTAAATATTGAATAACTTTTTCATCATTAATTAATTCTGCTGTTTGTTTATTATCCTTGTTATTTTTTGAGCCAAAGAGGCTTTTAAAAAAACTCATTTCTATTCCCCCTAATTTTATATAGGAAAATTATACCACACGTTCAAATTATATCATAGAAAAACACCTTTATAATCCTGAAATACTTCTTAGAATCTTGAACCCATCTTTTGAAGATAAAATCACTTTTTTTAAACTCAAGAGACATGCACCTAAAATATTTGTTGCAATATACAGTTCAACTGTATATAATATAACTATACAGTTGAACTGTATAAAGTCAGACTGTATAGGGAGGTATTTATGAAAAGAGATAAGAATCTACCTTTAACTGAAACCACCTACTATATTCTTCTTTCATTACTTGAACCTGCTCATGGATATTTTATTATGCAAAAGATAGAGGAGTTAAGTGAAGGACAGGTGCGATTAGCAGCTGGTACTTTATATGGCGCTATAGAAAACCTAATAAAGTTAGAATTTATAATGCCTATACCAAGTGAAGATAAAAGAAGAAAGGTATATCAGATTACAGAAAAAGGTAAAGAAATACTAAAATTAGACTTAGAAAGAATGCAGCATATGGTTTCTATTACTCAAAAGGCTTTAGATTAGTTTAGGAGGGAAAAATATGTATGTTTTTAAATGCTTTATTAACTACGGTAAAGAAGAAGAATGGCTGTCAGAAATGTCAAAAAAGGGCTACGAGCTAGTAAAAGCATGTTTTGGCTACACTTTCAAAAAAATCACTCCAGAAGAAGCAATTTACAGAATTGATTATAGACAATTTAAAACTATCGCAGATTTTATAGATTATTGTACTCTATTTGAAGATTCCGGCTGGAAGCATATTATAGGTTCTAAATCATCAGGAACACAGTATTTTAAGAAACTGAGACCAGATAGTGATGATGATATTTTCTCAGATAACATGTCAAAGGCTGGAAGATATAAAAGAGTTTCGAAGATGTGGGGAACTCTTGCAGCAACTTATATTCCAATTACTATTGCACTTATTACTACTAATTCAATAGGGTATAAAGCTTTTTTAAATCCTAAGATTCTCTATTATACCCCTGGGTTATGGGAAAAAACCGGTATTAAATTTATAGGAAGTTTTTTATTTGAAACACCTTTTGCATTAATGAGGGTTCTTCCACTTCTGCTCTTTCCCATTATGCTTACCTTATTCATCATATTCTACTATAAGGCTGAAAAGTTAGCTAAAGAAACCATGAAATCAATGTAAAAATAACCCCACATGTACTTTTCACATGTGGGGTTACTTTAATTGATATGATATTTTGATATTGGAGTATTATATACCTTTTCGAATAATGATTGTACACTGTGCCAACCAATTTCATATCTCCCTGAAATGGGTTCATATAGCTTATAAGTATTTAAAGCATTTTTAAGTGTTTCAACACAGTTTTTATTAAATACAAGTTCCCCATACTGATTCCAAATAGAAGGACTTAAATAATAATGAGTGTTTAACCTAAGCCCTTTAGATTTATAGATATTTTTAACATTTGTCACTGCATTTGCACATGCCTGATGATCTGAACTTGCATCTTTGTAACTTGTTACCCCTATATTTATTAAACCTTGTTCTATTGCAATATCCCCACCATTATTATTTATCCATGTGATTATTTCATTGGTTATTCTATTAACATATAAGTCAACACTACCATCAGGATATTTTAGTCTTTTATATAACTGTGCTCCCATTATAGTTAGAGCTTCCTCTTGCTCTCTATCTCTTGCTAAACTAAAGGAGCTTTTATCTAAACTTCCATCAAGATAATTTTCACTTATAGGATCATGTGTGCCATAAACTTGACCTATTGGACACACAGTGCAAGTACATACTGTTAATCCATTTAATATATCAAGTACACTAGAACCAGAACCGTCACTGACTTGTAGTATAAAGTTTTCATTTCCATAATAGGAGTTGTATATTATTGCCATGCCCATTGACAAAACTTCATCATCTTGATGTGGTATTATCCATAATGATTTCCTTTTCCTAGTCATAGCATCATCTCCTTTTAATATATAATATTAAAAAGCTAAACAATTGCTATATAACAAATATCATCTCCATCTATTTTATCCTCATCATAAGTCTTATGAATAGCTCCTATCCAACTTTTTCTAGCCATTATTAGTTTAAGTAAATCTTTAAATCATATGTTGTTTAATGTATAATAGGATAGTATCATATGGACATTGTATCGGTTTTATTGTTATGATTCCGTTTTTTAAAACTTGAATGGAAGTGATAGCTTAATGAGAAACAAAATCTTTAGTAAAAAATTGGCAACGTTTTTTTCCTTTGGAGTTGGAATAATAGTTTTTAGTGTTTTAACATTTCTTTATTTATTAACTATAGACAAGCATGAACAATTAGAAAAAATACTAACTACAGAAAAGTATGTATACTTTCAAAAGGATATATCCAATATAATTTATTCAAATATAAATATATTAGATGGATATATAGCATTTCTATCTACACAGAAAGATATATCTAAAGAAAGTACAACCAGTTTCCTTGATGAACTTTTAAAAGATAAGATGGAATATATAAGAAATGTTACTGTTATTAAAGACACAACAATAGTAATGGCTTATCCAGCCTTAGGTAATGAATCCTCTATAGGAAGAGATTTATCAAAGGTAGATAATCAAATGGAAAACGTACTGAAAGTAAAATCTTCTTTAAAACCAGTATTTCAGGGCCCAGTAAAATTGGTACAGGGTGGAACTGGCTATATAATACGTGTACCAGTAAAAAGAGATGGCAAGTACTGGGGACAGGTAAGTTTAGTTATGGATGCAGATAATTTCACTGAAATAATAGAAGGTTTTGAGAAGGATCTTAATATAGAAGTTGTAATTGAAAATAAGGATGAGATAACAAATTCTCATATTTACGGTAATAAAGCTTTAGTAGGTAATTGCTGCTCTAAATTTAATTATTCTACTAGTCTATTAGATTGGATAATTTATATAAACCCAAAGCAGCCGAAGCCAAATATGATATATATAAATATTACAATATTTACAGTTATCACTATACTTTCAGTATTAGCAGGAATTTTTGGCATGGCTATCCAGAAAAAAACTGCTAAGATAAAATATCAAGCAGCATATGATCAATTAACAGGATTATATAACAGAAATTATTATATTAAATATGTCCCACCACTTTTTGAAGATGCTAAAAAAAGAGATTACAAGCTTGGTGTTATGGTTTTAGATATCAACAAATTTAAAAGTATTAATGATAATTATGGACACAATGTAGGGGATATAGTATTGAAAGATTTCTCAAAGAAATTAAAAGCTACATTAAGGATTGGAGATATAGTTTTTCGTACTGGCGGAGACGAATTCATGATTTTATGTGAAAAATTTAAAAATCAGGAAGCTCTGAAAATCCTTGAAAGAAAAATTAAAGAATCACTAGATTATACATTGGTTATAGATGAAAATGAAGTAAAAGTTTCAACAAGTATCGGATCTGCACTTTATCCTGATGATGGTGAAGATATTGATGCAGTAATAGACTTAGCAGACAAAAAAATGTACGAAGATAAACCTTAGGCGCCAGCCTCTTAAGTTTTTAGTTTTGCAAATAGGACTCCTTAAAAAATATTAAGGAGTCCTAAAATTTTATATTGAATCCTGGAAGTACACAAGCAAATTTTCAGGATTTACCCCCTTCTTACTTCAGGCATTCCGTCAATACAGTCTGTGTATTGCAAATGTTGAATAAGCCATTTGCCATCTTTTTTCACCATAACTCCTGAAAATTTCATTGGTACAATAAAGATTTCTCCTCTTTCACTTTCATAAAGATATTTTATAGTATCCCAAAGAGCTTCCATAAGCTTTTGTTTTGATGGTGCCTCAGTTTTAAATGTATACTCAGCTGAACCACTGATCCACTTAAGAATTTGTTCACTAGATACAGTCCTACTTAAAATTGCCTTTGTAGTAAAATATGCAACCTCCCCATTAACAGATATAATTGGGTTCTCTAAATTAAACTTAAAGTCCCCCCAATACTTCCAATCTGATTCAATAATTCCTCTTACAGCATCAATACCCAAGCAGAGCTCATCGGCATCTGTTCCTATTACTACTAAATCTTCGTCAAGGAGAAAAACCTCTTTCATATATTCATCTACATAATTTACATCCCTTTTTATATATCCATCTTGAAAGACTTTAAGTGTTTTTCTAACTTCTTCATGTTCTTCCTTTGAATTTACTGTAGGCATTTCAATTATACTTCTATCATAATTTTCATCAGTGAATCTATTTGCCCATGTTGCTGAATCAAGAGAAAACTGCATATGATGAAACTTCCAAGTATTATTTTCTTTTATAAGCACAGTTGTAAATCTCAAAGGCCACAAATAAATTTCACCTTTCTCTATCTCCTTTAGCGTATCAGCCATCATGCTTGCTGCATCAAGTGCGTTTATCTTACTTTTCTTTTCTCCACCTAATATTTCTTTTACTTTCTCAATAGTGTCTTCAATTTGTTTTTCTTCAGGTATTGTATTTTTAATCTCCCCAATAGAAACAACCCAAGCAACCTTTTCATTTGCAAAAACCTTAGCTTCATCAAATTTGAAATTTATTTCTTTCCAGTAGTTATTTTCACTTGCCAAATGTGATTTGATAAGTGTTTTTATATCCTCAGCATTAAAGCACCACTGATTGACTCCACTTCCAACTACAGCAAGTCCATCTTTAAAAGAAAAAGCTTGCTTTACATAATCATCCAATTCATTTATATCCTTCTTTGAATATACTTCTTGAAACTTTTCAAGAACCTCCTTTACCTCATTTATTGAATTTATATTTTTATATCCTTCCATTATTATCTCCTCCAATATTATATTTTCGCTGACTTTAGGTTAATTTAAAAAACAAAAATGCCGTACTGATAAGACAGCACAGCATTATTCCCAAAACAAATTAGTGGATACAATAATACTACCCTTCAGGTATGAATTTATAATATGCAAGATAACATAAAATCCATGTATGTACCTTAAATTATAAATACTTATTGAACCATTAATCTAATTATTTTCTTAAAAGGGCTGCAAATGCTATTGTTCTTAACTATAAATCTACAAGGTTAAATTTACCCGCACTTAATAACGCCGCTTACAAAAGCTGCTTTTTAGTAAAGCAGATAAAAAGCTGTAAATATAAATCACCGCTAACCAAATTATTTAGTTTTTCTCATATACCTTTCACATTCTAAAAATACTTATGCCATGTATTCAGTATATGGTTTTAATAACTAAACTTCAGATTTAAAATTATAA
>Ga0316601_100001865_pt1 | contig 10576 bp, 11 predicted proteins | sample OWC_soil_day5_no_FD_207663 | JGI IMG/M metagenome (GOLD analysis project Ga0316601, IMG submission 207663) | Wetland soil microbial communities from Old Woman Creek delta, Ohio, United States - OWC_soil_day5_noCT | ecosystem: Environmental > Terrestrial > Soil > Wetlands | place: USA: Ohio...
TTCTTGCCACTCATTGGCTTACAACCACCATGCTCCCCGCCTGTGAATGCACGCGCCCCTCTTGAGCCAGAAAAAGACGTGCTGAAGGTAGCAACTTACCCTGAGGGTGTCAACGTGGAATTGCCGGGGATCAGGTACTACTCTCTGGGGATAACCGAATCATTCAGGGAAGTTGACAAGCGCGCCAGAGGTACGCTAGCCTAGAGATGATGTCAAAGCGTCTTTGTGGTGCGGTCGTCATCGATCGCCAAGAATCATTGTAGGGCGGAGCGTTGGCCCGCGTGCACAAGCACCCCGCCCCGGCCTTCGAGGGTGCAGCCGCTCGCGTGGCATCATGGCGGCCGTTCTGGACCGCCCGGCTGAGAAGGCGGGATGACCCCGGCGGTCCCGGGATTGACATTCCATATGGAGATGGGACCTATGAGTGAGTGTGAAAAGCGTCTCCTCTTTTCCTCAGACGAAATCGCTCGCCACGTGGAACGCCTGGCACGGGAGATTTCTGAGGATTACCAGGATGGAGACGTAGTCATCGTGGGTATTTTGAAGGGCGTATTCATCTTTCTGGCTGATCTCGTACGGCAGCTCACTATTCCGGTGGAGATTGATTTCGTCCGTCTGGCAAGCTATGGTTCCGGAACGACATCGAGCGGCACAGTGCGGCTTACTCACGACGTGGAGTTGAATCTTGCCGGACGCGATATCCTGATTGTCGAGGACATCGTCGATTCCGGGATCACCCTTACGTTTCTGCGGGAGCACTTGCTAAGCCGAAGGCCGCGCTCTCTCCGCATCTGCGCTCTTGTCGACAAAGGCGAACGCCGGAGCGTCAAGGTCGATCTGGATTACGTGGGCCTGCATCTCGACAAGGGCTTCGTGGTCGGTTACGGGCTGGACTGCAAGGAATGTTACCGATACCTTCCTGCAATTTACGAGCTGATTCTCTAGTGGTGCAAGATGAGCAACAAGGCTCTTGAGATGATTGTCCAGTGCCCCCAATGTAGCACGAGATTCAAGCTTGACGTGCATCGCATCAAGGGTGCATCGGCTACGTTGCGCTGTACTCGATGCCGGCACGTCTTCTCGATGCCTCGGCCCGGAGGTCCCGCCCAGGAGGGTGAGCCAACTCTCCCACCTCAGCAGGTCACGAGGTCGGCAGCTGATCAGGATATATTCTCGGTGGGACGCCCCGAAGGGGCTGCCCGGGAAGAGTCGCCGCCTTCCGCTCCGCATGAGGTCATGGGGCCTGCACCTAACCGAACGAGGCGAAGGCTCTGGCTGCCCGTCCTTCTCGTCTTAGTCCTGACAGCAAGCGCGGCCATCGCCCTCTGGCTCTTTTTCCCGTGGTCCCATGCCCGCCAGTCTGCCCCGGAAAACGCTGGAATCCACCTCCTGCACCTCGTGGAAACTCAGGGCTACTTCGTGGACAGCCGGCAGGCCGGACAACTCTTCGTCATCGAAGGTCGCGTGCGCAATGACTTCGCTACACCGCGGCGCTGGATACTGCTGCGCGCCAAGCTCTATACCACCGATGGTCAAGAGGCGCGGCAGCAGTTGTTCTATGCCGGCAATCTCCTCTCAACCGAACAGCTTCGGGGGCTACCCCTGGCCGATCAGCTCGGCCTGATTCAACAGACCCCACAAGGGCCTCAGGTCGCCATCACTGCCGGGCAGGAGGTGTCCTTCATGGTTCCCTTCGGGGATCTTCCGGACATCAGCAAGCTTAGTGACTACAGTGTAGAGATTGTGGCATCCCAGTCGTCCTGAAGAGGGCTCACCATGGAGGAGCTCGCCCTGGGGAACCCCTGCGGCGATCTTCCCTTTCCGGGACTGTTGCGCAATGACCAAAACACGTCAATTGACCTTTGCCGTCCTCCTGATGATTCTCATTCTTGCTCTGGGTACGGTCGGCTACATGGTCATAGAGGGCTGGACTTTCCTGGACAGCCTCTACATGATGGTTATCACCCTCTCCACCGTCGGGTTCACCGAGGTGCATCCCGTCAGCGAGTACGGGAGGCTTCTCACCATGGGAGTCATTGTTTCTGGGATAGGGGTTGGTGGGTATCTTGTCGGCACCTTGACCCAGATGGTGGTGGAAGGACGACTGCTCCACGTGATGGGGAGGCGGAAATTGGAACGTCAGGTCCAAGAACTCAACAATCACTACATCGTGTGCGGCTATGGCCGGGTGGGTAGGGTGGTCTGCGAGGAGATCAAGAAGTCGAAGCCGATACCGCTTGTGGTGGTCGAAAAGGATCCGAATCTGGCGGCCAAGATTGCGGCAGACGGCCATCTCTCTGTACTCGGGGATGCAACGGAAGAGGAGTGTCTCGTCGAGGCGGGGGTCGAGAGGGCGAAGGCCCTGGTAACCGCCCTGGACTCCGAGGCCGAGAATGTCTACATCGTCTTGACCGCAAAGGGCCTGAATCCGACCCTGTTCGTCTTGGCTAGAGCCGGCGAGATCGGTTCGGAGAAGAAGCTGTTTCGCGCCGGAGCCGACCGGGTCGTCTCCCCCCATCAGATCGGCGGCTCCCGCATGGCCCAGGCGCTTCTCCGCCCCACCGTGACAGACTTCCTCGATTTCGCGATCCACGATCCCGAGATTGAGTTGAAGCTGGAAGAAATTCCGGTCCAGCCGACCAGTACGCTCGCTGACGTCACCTTGGTAGAATCCGGCATCCGGCAGCAGCTCGATCTCATCATCGTCGCCATCAAGAAGGGGAGTGGCGAGATGATCTTTAACCCCGCGTCCCACACCCGCGTCCAGATCGGCGACACGCTTCTCGCTCTAGGAGAGCGGCGAAGCCTCGTTACTCTCGCGGAACTCTTGGGCAACGAAGTCTCTTGAGGAACGCTCTTGCTTGCCCCCCCGGTAAAGCGCGTTCGGGCTGGTTTGTCCGCAGATATCCTGGGATTCCGACCTCCTATTGGATCAACGAGGGAGTATCGGAGACCACACGATCGCCCATGTGCGGGCTATGTGCCCGATTTCCTGACGGTGGCATCAGGGTCTGCCGCCAAGCTCACGCTGCGTCAGTGATAAAGATGATTGACAAACGGGGGTTGACATGTTATTAACCTCCGTTACTTTATATATAAGTATTTGAAACTACGTTCGTTTTTGCTGTTGCCACCCTGCCGCCTCGGCCACGAGTCATAAAGTGAAGTTTTTCCGCCTGGGCACCCGGGCGGATATCTGAGAGGTCCTTCATGCTCGACATCAGATTAGTCAGAGAACGGCGTGAATTAGTGCAAGAAATGCTGGAGCGTCGAGGCTCCGACCTCTCGTTTGTGCCTATCATTGAACTGGATGAGCGGCGCCGGAAGATGCTCCACGAGGTGGAAACACTCAAGCATGAGCGCAAGGTCGTATCGGACGACATTGCGGAAATGAAGCGCCAGGGTAAAGATGCCGGCAACACCATCGCTCGCATGCGCGAGGTCTCTCAACGAATCAAGGAGCTCGATAATCAGGTGGACGAGGTAGATGCCGAACTCCAACGAGCTCTTCTTCTCGTCCCCAACATTCCCCATGAATCGGTGCCCTTTGGGAGGAGTTCAGAGGACAACCCGGTGGTGAAGCGGTGGGGAGAGATTCCTATTTTCTCCTTCGCTCCCAAACCGCACTGGGAGGTCGGCGAGGCGCTGGGGATTCTTGACTTCGAGCGGGCTGCCAAGATCACCGGCGCTCGTTTTACCCTTTATTGGGGACTCGGAGCCAGGCTGGAGCGAGCGCTCATCTCGTTCATGCTTGACCTTCATACTGGAAGACATGGGTATGAGGAGGTGCTTCCCCCCTTCATCGTCAACAGCACGGCCATGACGGGGACAGGGCAGCTTCCTAAGTTCGAGGAGGATCTTTTCAGACTGGACGGTTGGGACTATTACCTGGTGCCTACGGCTGAGGTGCCGGTGACCAATATGCACCGAGACGAGGTCCTTGAAGAGGAGGAGCTTCCGCGTCGCTACACGGCCTATACTCCCTGTTTCCGATCCGAGGCCGGGTCTTATGGCAAAGATACTCGGGGGCTTATTCGCCAGCATCAGTTCAACAAGGTGGAGCTAGTCAAATTCGCGACCCCTGAGCGTTCTTATGATGAGCTGGAAACCCTCCTCTTGGATGCAGAGGAGGTCCTCCAGGAGCTGGAGTTGCCGTACAGGGTGGTGACCTTGTGCACGGGGGATCTCGGGTTTTCGGCGGCGAAGACATATGACATAGAGGTCTGGCTTCCCGGTCTTCAGGCGTTCCGGGAGATATCTTCGTGTAGCAACTTCGAGGATTTTCAAGCCCGTCGCGCCAACGTCCGATATCGTCGTCGCGGCAAGACCAAGACTGCCTTTGTTCATACCCTGAACGGGTCGGGCCTGGCCGTAGGTCGAACTCTGGTGGCTATTTTGGAGAACTGCCAACAGGAGGACGGCACGGTCAAGATACCAGCCGTACTGCGGTCCTACATGGGCGGAGTGGATGTGATCCGTCCTCGACGCTAACTTAGGCGGACCATCGGTCGGCGAGGAGTGAAGAGAGGTTTTGAAGGGGCAGAGCGGCAGAAGCGAGAGAAGATAACGCACAGAACGCTTGCCGCGGGCTGACTCCTCACAGGGTGAGAGGTGAACGTCCTATGACCAGGCGTGAGCTCATCGCCGCAACCGCGGCTGCGGAGGGTATTCCCCTGAAAGAGGCGGAACAGATTGTGAGGACCGTGTTCGGCGCCATCGAGCAGGCGCTGATCAGCAGGGATCGTGTTGAGATCCGAGGCTTCGGGAGTTTCAAAGTCAAGGAGTATCGCGGCTATCGGGGCCGCAATCCGAGGACTGGCACCCCCATCGAGGTGAAAGAGAAGAGACTTCCCTTCTTCAAAGTGGGCAAGGAGCTTAAGAGCCGGGTGACTGGCGAGTGATCTGAGCCCTCGGTATGGGTTGACTTCGGGGCGGTCAAGGAGTCCATCCGCCACGACGACTTGGGCCGTATGCCCACGAGAGTACCAGACTGAGCCGGAGCGCCGCAGGAAGAGTTCTTCCGGCCCCTGACAAGCCGTCAAATTCGGAGGCTGAAGCGGTCCATGGGGATTTGGAGGAATGGGAACCGCAGGTTGCGACTCCGGCTGATTCTAGTAGGCATCCTTGTCCTAGGGGTGGGAGCCGCCATCTTTGGATGGGGGAGGCTTGCTGGTGAGAATAAGGGAAGGTCGCTCCGCTCTCAGGTGACCAAACCTTTCCCCGTGCATGAATCCCCAAGGAGGCGAGTTCAACTCTACTTCAGCTCCGTTGGCGGAGACCATCTCCGCACTGAGGAGCGACGTATCGAGGCCGGCGATCCCCTTGCCGTAGCGAGCGCCTTGCTTGCTGGGCTCCTGCAGGGGCCGGAGGGGGCGGATCTCGTCTCACCTATTCCCAAGGGAACCCGTCTGCTTCACCTCTTTGTGACCGAAGAGGGAACCGCTTACGTGGATTTCAGCTCGGAGCTCTCTGCCTCCCATTGCGGAGGCGTGGCGGCCGAGAGATCCACCCTGTACGCCATTGTCAACACCCTCATTCTGAATCTCAAGGAGATCGAAAGAGTGCAGATCATGATCGAGGGAAAACCTCAAACTACTCTTGCCGGACACTTCGATATTCACCATCCCAACACCAGTGATCTCCTGCTCGTGCGCTGAGAGGGATCGTCGCTATGGCTGAACGTAAGCGCCTCCAGAGAACACGAAACATCGGCATTATCGCTCATATTGATGCCGGGAAGACCACGGTGACGGAGCGGATTCTCTACTACACGGGAAAATCCCACAAGATGGGGGAGGTCCACGACGGCGAGGCGGTGATGGACTGGATGGAACAGGAACAGGAGCGGGGCATCACCATCACCTCAGCGGTGACCGCATGTCTGTGGAGGGATCACGAGCTCCACCTCATCGATACCCCTGGACATGTCGATTTCACCATTGAAGTGGAGCGGTCTCTCCGGGTTCTCGACGGTGCCATTGGCGTATTTTGCGCTGTGGGCGGAGTAGAGCCCCAATCGGAGACCGTGTGGCACCAGGCAGACAAGTACCGCATTCCTAAGATTGCCTTTGTCAATAAGATGGATCGCCTCGGGGCTGACTTCGCCGGGACAGTGCGACAGATGCGAGAGAAACTGGGAGCGCGACCAGTGGTTCTCCAGCTCCCACTCGGAATTGAGACCGAGTTCGCCGGGGTCATAGATCTGGTGCGAATGGAGGCGGTGCATTGGGATGATCGAACCCTTGGCGTCCTCTACGAGTCCTCCGAGATCCCGTCCGGGTACCACGACGAGGCGCGCGCGGGGCGGGAAAGACTTCTGGAAGCACTTGCGGAATTCGACGACGGGATCATGGAGAGGTATCTCTCGGATCTGCCTCTCGGGCCGGAACATCTGCTCCCGGTGATCCGCCAGGCCACCTTAGCGCTCAAGGCGGTCCCGGTGCTTTGCGGTAGCGCCTTGCGCAATAAAGGCATCCAGCGCCTTCTCGACGCCATCGTCGATTTTCTCCCTGGCCCACTCGACGTTCCCCCGGTGGTGGGCTACCACCCCAAGACCGGTGATGAAGAGACCCGGAAGAGTAGTGATAGTGAGCCCTTTGCTGGTCTCGCCTTTAAAATTCAGATGGATCAGGGGCGGAAGCTTACCTATGTCCGCGTGTATTCGGGAACGGTGAGAACCGGCTCCGACGTGTTCAACACTAACAAGGGAGAAACAGAGAAGGTGGGCCGGATCTTCCAGATGCACGCCAACAAGCGCGAGCGGCGCTCCGAGGCCTCCGCCGGAGAGATTGTCGCGCTGGTTGGGCTCAAACGGACCACCACCGGTGACACCGTGTGTGATCCGGAGTATCCCATTTTGCTTGAGCGTATGGAGTTTTTCGAGCCGGTGATCTCCATTGCCATGGAGCCGCGCACGCGGGCGGACGAGGAGAGGACCGCCCAGGCATTGGAGAAACTGGCCGAGGAGGATCCGACCTTTCGCCATCACCAAGACCCCGATACCGGTCAGACCATTGTTTCCGGGATGGGAGAACTTCACCTGGAGATTCTGGTTGACCGGCTTCTCCGCGAGTACTCGGTCCAGGTGAACGTAGGTAAACCCCAGGTTGTGTACCGGGAGACCATCACCAAGGCTGTAGAGGCTGAGGGGATGTTTGATCGCGAAATCGCTGGCGCCCACCACTATGGGAGAGTGGAACTACACCTCGAGCCGAGAGCTCGGGGCAAGGGAAATGTCTTCCGTGATCTGGTCCGGGATGGCTCGATCGGGCCGGCCTTCATGCCAGCAGTGGAGCAGGGGGTGATGGAAGGACTGGAAAGCGGAGTGCTCGCGGGATACCCGGTGGTGGACGTGGAGGTGGCGGCGATCCGAGGTAGCTTCCGCGAGCAGTCTGCGAGCGAGCTTGCCTTCAAGGTAGCGGCTTCCACCGCTCTCCAGGAAGGGTTGAGACAGGGCGAGCCCCAGCTCCTTGAGCCGATCATGGCAGTAGAAGTCATTGTACCCGAGGAGTTCACCGGAGAGGTGATCAACGATCTCAATATGCGCAAAGGCAAGATCGAAGGTATCTTCACCAAGAGAGCGGTGAAGATCGTACGGGCTACTGTGCCACTCTCCCATATGTTCGGATACTCGACCGCACTCCGCTCTGCCAGCCAGGGCCGGGCCACTTTCACCATGCAGTTTTCTCACTACGATAGTTTGTTGGAGAAACGGTAACACCGCATCAGCCTCCGGATCACCTCCCGCTCCCCTCCGTGTACCTACCGTCTTCGCTTCTTGGCGAGAGCGCGGAGAAAACCGGCGGGAATCGATTGGTCCGAGCCCGCATTATGCACGAATCACCTGCTGCGACCGCGGCTATGGCCGTCCTGCTCTCCGAGCTTTAGACTCGGTGAGGGGGGACGCTTTCGGAGCGGGTCTCAGCCGCGATCGGATGGCGACCATCTCCACGACCTCGCGCCGGCGTCTCCTGTACAATGCGGGCTGGAGAGAAGAATAGTGCGGAGACCGGGTACTTCTCGACCAGCCTTGCGAGCATTACGAGCCTCGTAGGCTCTTCAGGAAGGTCATAAATGCCGGTGGGGCAAAATATACAAGTCTCATCTGCGGTCCGAAGGAGATCTCGTCATGATCGGAGAGCTGGTATTTTTCGTACGGCTTCAGGAGCGTGCCGTTCACGCTTGTTCCATTTTTTGAGCCCACGTCAACCACATAACACGGCTGGCCTGAGGGATGGACGTGGAGGTGGGCGTGGGACTTTGACACGGTGCTATTGTAGAGAACAATGTCATTGATAGGAGCGCGACCAATGGTGACGGTGTGGACTGCGGTATCGAGCTTCCTCTTCTTTATCTCCAGCACTCTGAGGTTGAGAATGTCCGTGGGGGTGGGTTTCGCCTGCACCGTGAGATCTTCCGCACTCATAACTCCGGTGTTCAGCTGAAAGGCCACTTTGGCGTCAAGGGGTTGACGGGTCTTCTCAACGAAGAAGCCCTTTGCTGCAGGCTTAGGGGCTTCCTCTCCCACGGCAGTCGCTAGCGTGGAAAGATAGTCGGCAAGAGTCCGGAATCTCGTCGCCGCCGAGACTTCGAGCTGAGAGATTTTCTCGAAGTCCTGAAAGTTGGTCCCAAACTTGACAGCCATGCCTTCGTTCTGCTGGTCGATGCGAGTGACAGTTGCCGTGCCTCTCAAGCCGACAACTGGTTCCTGGCTGGGATGAGTGGGAGGCAGGAAAAAGGTCACCATCATCTGGTCGTTTACCTGGAATGCCCGCCAGTCCTTGGTCTTAACGAAGGCGCCCCCCTGGCTAACATTCTCGGTCACGCCCCTGGCGGTGTAGTGGGACTTCAGGTTCAACACTTCCGTTACAAACGGACGGTTGAACCGAACGTGCTCTCTCTCTTCGCGCCACGCCATTCGCGATCACCCGCCTTTCGCCACCCAGGGGTTGAGAAAACCCTGTCGCTGTCTCATCCCTTGCCTTCTAAAGCAAATATTATGCCTCATCTTGCTCTCCTCTCTGGCTTACCGCTCGCGACAAGAACAGATGACGGTCGGTGGTCTTAAGGTGCCGCGACGGATCCACTTGGCCGCCACGGGCATGGTATCCTCCTGCGGAGGTGATGATCGCGGGGGCAAAGCGCGAGGTTCACCTTCCTGCCCTCGTTATCGCCTATTGCACGAGTCAAGAATGGCTTCTCCCCAGGCGGATTTGAGGCAAAATCAGACACGGAGGAGGATCGGAGTGGCGCCCCAAGGAACCAGCCTTTCCTGCGGTCGATGGGATCCCGCAGGTACAGATCGGACGGTGTGGGCCGTGACGTCGGCGCGAATTCTCTTCAAGCACTCACCCGAAAGGCGGCACTTCACGAAGAGCTGGGAGATTCGGGAATGGAGAGGACCTTCTTGTCTCTAGATTCGAGTTTCGACGTATTGCCCTCTATGATACCACCGGGCTCAACGGTAAGAGTACCGTAGGATACCTTGCCAAACACTCTGCCCGTCCTGGCCACGGTCAGCACATTATGACAAACAATCTCCCCCTCGAAAGACCCTGATACGATGACGTCCCCAGCGATGACCTTCGCAGAAACTTTACTGTCAACTTCAGTTTCAAGGATATTACAACTGATGCTACCTTCGAAATTCCCACATAGTATCACCTTCGATGCCGTTTCTATATTCCCGTTGAGCCGACAGTTTTCGCCTAGGATGCTGACTCTCTCATTTACATTTGCTGACGCCCGCTCCATTCGTTTTGCCATCATAACGGAATCCTTTTTATAGATCGTGCAACCTTCTAGTCGGTCTCCTTTTCCAGCAACTCTCCCTTCAATGCCGCGACTATTGCCTCTCGATCCGCCGCAGAAATACCACTAAATCGCACGCCTACTCCACATGGAGTAGCATCAAACTCCGAGCCGTAAGGGTTTGACCAACAAACTTCAACCGGTACTACCAGAGGCTTACGATCGGGCGCCATGATGAAAAGGCGGCAGCGCGCCTCGGGGGTGACCTCCTCCTTGCAGCAGATGAAAGCACCCCGATCGCTGACATTCCTGGTTTCTCCCACTACCGGGCCCTTGCTGGTCATCATCACAACCGGCCATCGGACCTTGGCCCTCCGGTTTCGACGTCGTTCAACGGATGTACCCATGGGTGCACCAGAGAGGCCTCCACCGCCCCGTGGCGGTTCCCGCGTTCGGTAGCCGAGCAGCGCGCGGCTAAGGATGGCCTCGGGTGAGAGGTCAGCAAACAACGTGCCAAAGAGTCGTGTCGAGTTAAAGGGGTGGGTCGTGGCTCGTTCGAACCGAAACTCCCCGTCTCTCACGTGAGTGAACAAGTGACCATCCTAATGTCTCACCCTCATGGTTTCAGGTCAAGGGCTCTGGTGACTCCCATCGTTTCGAACCTCTTACTTCCTTGGCGGGGGCGGCCCCGACGCACTGGCCCAGAAAGGTCTGAGCCTTTGACCAATTTCGGTCACCCGGTGACGGAGCCGCCCTCCCATTGCGTGCAAACAACCTATCAAACTTACACGACATATTGCTGAGTGTTCCCCGTTGGCACTTTCTC
>Ga0316601_100001867_pt1 | contig 10573 bp, 7 predicted proteins | sample OWC_soil_day5_no_FD_207663 | JGI IMG/M metagenome (GOLD analysis project Ga0316601, IMG submission 207663) | Wetland soil microbial communities from Old Woman Creek delta, Ohio, United States - OWC_soil_day5_noCT | ecosystem: Environmental > Terrestrial > Soil > Wetlands | place: USA: Ohio...
CGGCCGACGGGCGAAGTGTGGCTGTCTGCCAACAATTCGGATCGCATCATTCGATTCTCACCCGCGACGAAGACGTTCCGGAGTTACCCGAGCCCGACGCGAGTGACCTTCCTGCGTGACTTCTCGTTCACCAGGGACGGCCGCGTATCTTCGTCGCAGTCGAACCTGCCCGCCTATGCGACCGAGGGAGCAGTGCCGGCCTACATCTGCGTCGATCCGGGCGGAGGTGACCGCGATCGCGCGCTGCTCGCCGCGGCGACGCAGGCAGCGGTCAAGGGTGCGAAGTAACCGAGGATCGAGTCGCGGGTTGTCATCGGAGAGCAGGTCAGCGAGATTCAGTGCGCTGCGGCCAGGTGGTCCGACGCGATAGAGCACCACCGCCAGGGCCCAGCACATCGCGACGGCGACCAGTGCCAGAATCCCGAACGGGTTGGCTTGAAGCATGCGCAGATCCTGTCACAGCCGGGTTAAGCTACAGGTGCCGCAGGGTATTGCGGCAACCCACCGAGTCTCGAGGTTCGACAGGCATGGCTGACGTCTTCGTTTCCTACGCGCGCACCGACAAGGCACGCGTCGCGCCGCTGGTAGCCGCGATCGAGGCCCGTGGCTGGTCGGTCTGGTGGGACCCGGAAATCGCGGCGGGCCAGGAGTTCGACGACCAGATCGAGGCGGAGATCAATGCGGCCAGGGCCGTGCTGGTCGTCTGGACGCCGACGTCCGTGACCTCCCGCTGGGTGCGCGGCGAGGCGCGCGAGGCGGCTGAGCGCGGCATCCTGGTCCCGGTGCGATTCGAGGATGCCCGCCTGCCGATGGACGTGCGCGCCATTCACACGACCGATCTCGACAACTGGGCGGGAGACCCTGCGAGCCCCGCGTTCCAGGAAGTCCTTCGCGCGCTCGGCGCCATGGTCGTGCGACAGGGCGGCCCCCAGGCGACGTGCGAGCCCAGCTCGGCGTCGTCCGCTGCGGCGTCCGGTCCCCCTCGCGTCACGATCTGCGTCCTGCCCTTCGCCAACATGAGCGGCGACGCGGAACAGGAGTACTTCAGCGACGGCATCAGCGAGGACATCATCACGGACCTGAGCAAGGTCTCCGCGCTCGCCGTGGTCTCGCGCAACACGGCCTTCACCTTCAAGGGCAAGAACGTCGACGTGTCTCAGGTTGCCCGGCAGCTCAAGGTCAGCTACGTGCTCGAGGGGAGCGTGCGCAAGGCCGGCGGCCGGGTCCGGATCACCGCCCAGCTGATCGAGGCCTCCAGGGACAACCACGTCTGGGCCGAGCGCTATGACCGCGACCTGAACGACATCTTCGCGCTGCAGGACGAGATCTCCGAAGCCATCGTGAAGGCGCTGAAACTCAAGCTCCTGCCCGAAGAAAAGAAGGCCATCGAGCAGCGCGGCACGGACAATGTCGAAGCGTACAACCTCTATCTCATGGCGCGGCGGCACTTCACCACCGGCTACATGAGCGACATCCGCAAGTGCGACGCGGTCGTTCGCTTGTGCCGCGCCGCGATCGCGCTGGACCCGGACTATGCCCGCGCCTGGGCACTCATGGCGACCGCACAGCGGCTGCGACTGTATTGTGCCGGCGAGGGCGACAGTGGATCCGTGGCTGCGACGCGAGCGCTCGCGCTCGACGCGAGTCTTGCCGAGGCGCATGCGGCGATGGCCGGGATTCTCGCATTGGGCGGCGACTACGAGGCCGCGCGCAATGAAATCGAGACGGCTCTTCGCCTGGACCCGGAGTCGGTCGACGTGCACAAGGAAGCCGGCAGATTCCGATACCGGCAGCGGCGCTTCGACGAGGCCGTGCAGCACTTCGAAAAGGTCTCGTCGCTCGTCGAGACGGACTACGTGCACGGCTGCCTGCTGATTTCGTGCTACAACGCGCTCGGCGATACCGACAGCGTGCGTCGCGTGGCGCAGCGCACGCTGGCCCGCGCCGAGAAAGCCATTGCGCTGGAGGCGGACAATGGCTCGGCGATGGCGGCGGTCTACACTTGCCTGCTCGAACTGGGCGAGGCCGAGCGCGCAAAGGAGTGGGCCAGGCGCGCCGTGCTGATCGATCCCGACAATCTGATCATGCGCTACAACCTTGCGTGTGACCTCGCCTTCAAATTGCGTGATCTCGACACCGCGCTCGAATTCCTCGGTCCCGTATTGAAGAAGACGGGCCAGGAAAACCTGCAGTGGTTGAAGAGCGATCCGGACCTGGATGCGCTCCGCGATGACCCGCGCTTCAAGGCGATGGTCGAGGACGCCGAGGCGCGCCTGGCGGCGACGGCGCGGTAGTCCGTCCCGGGGGGCTCAGTCGTACTGTCGCGAGTCAGCGTGTCGGGTGGTCCTGAGACGGCTGTGCCACAGACGAACCACACACAGTGTCGCTGCACGGTGCTTCCTCGCGGTCCAATGGCGCGAGTTTGGCCAACAGCTCTTCGAGGACCATCTTCAAGCGGGTGAGCGCGGACCTTTGAGCGGTGGATACGGCCGCAGCGGCCGGCCTCGCCCCGGGCGCCTATCGCAAGCGCTTTCGCATCCCCGAGTTCGCTCGCCCGTAGTAGCGAATTACGCGAGCCAGAGCCGCGTGTCCTGCGAATGCATCGACTGCGTAATCGATGACCAGTATCCCGTATTGAGGAAGGCCTGCCTGCGTGGTGCAGTGACGACTCTCTCGCCGGAGTACCTGCGATGCGTCACTGCTACGACCGTGGAGCGATGCCCTTGCTCTCCATCGCCGCACTTGCGCTCTGCCCGGCCGTCGCGCACGCGTCGGGATTCGCGCTGCTCGAGCAAAGTGCCAGCCGCCTCGGAACGGCGTTCGCCGGCACCGCGGCCGCCGCGGACGATGCCACGACGAATTACTACAACCCCGCGGGACTCGTGGAACTCCGTGGCGCCGAGGCCATCGTCGTGGCGAGCGCCGTCGGCATCCAGTCGCGATTCCACGACCGCCTGTCGCAACCGGCCTTTGGCCAGCCGCTCGGTGGCGAGGGCGGAGACGCGGGCGGCTGGAGCTTCGTGCCGAGCGCCTACATCGCCGCGCCGATCGGCGAGAACCTCGCAGTCGGTTTCGCGGTCAACGCGCCGTTCGGCCTGAAGCTCGAGTATGAGCCCGGCTGGCTCGGGCGCTTCCAGGCGCTCAACTCCGAAATCCAGACGATCAATTTCAATCCGTCGATCGCCTGGCGCGTCAACGATCGCTTTTCCATCGGCGCCGGCGTCAATTACCAGCGCCTGCAGGCCGAGCTCACGAACGCCGTCAATTACTCCGCCGTCGTCGCCCAGGGCGTCCAGCAGCTGGTCGCGCAGGGACAGCTGCCCGCGTCCGCCGCGCCCGGTGTGATCGCCGCAAACCAGGGGCTCGAGGGCGGGGCCCGCGTGCGCGGCGACGACGAGGCCTGGGGTTTCAACGTCGGGCTCATGTTCGATCTCTCGGACGCCACGCGCATCGGCCTGGCCTACCGCTCGGGTATCACCTACGAGGTCCAGGGCTCGGTGCACTTCACGCCGCCGCTCGTGACGGAACCCGTCGGCGCGGCCATCGTGGCCGCCGCCTCCGGCGGCCCGCTGGCGAGCGGACCGGTGTCGGTCGATCTGGAGTTGCCCGAAACGGTGCTGCTGTCGCTGCGCCAGAAGCTCGGCGAGCGCTTCGAGCTGCTCGCCGACATCGGCTGGACCGGCTGGAGCTCGATTCCCGAGCTGCGTGTCGTGCGCGACTCGGGATCCGTCGTTGCCGTCACCCCGGAGGAATGGAAGGACGTCATTCGCTATGCGATCGGCGGCACGTACGAGGTCTCGCCCTCGCTCACGCTGCGCGCCGGCGTCGCCTACGACGGGACCGAGGTGCCGGACAGCACCCGCACACCACGCCTGCCCGACCCGGCGCGAAAGTGGCTCGCGGTCGGTGCGCGCTGGCAACCCACCGAATCGATCCTGTTCGATTTCGGCTACGCCCACCTGTTCGCCGACGACGCGCCGCTCGACCAGGATGCCGGCAACGTGGCCGCGTACGGCCTGGTCAATGGGACGCAGAAGTCCTCGATCGACATCGTGAGCACGCAGTTCGTTTACCGGTTCTGAGCGCCGCGATGGACGACAGCGGCGGGTGATCACGGTGGACAGGATCTGGCTCAGGAACTATCCCGCCGGCGTGCTCGCCGAGATCGACGCGGACCGGTTCGCGAGCATCCCGGACCTGCTCGAGAAGACCGCCCTCAAGTTTGCCGACAAGCCGGCCTTTCACAACCTCGGCCGCACCGTGACATATGCCGAGCTGGAGCGGCTGTCGCGAGACTTCGCCGCATTCCTGCAGGGATTGCCGGGCATGGTCAGGGGCGAGCGCGTCGCGATCATGGCGGCGAACCTGCTGCAGTATCCAGTGGCGCTGTTCGGCATCCTGCGCGCCGGCTTGACCGTGGTGAACGTCAACCCCCTCTATACGCCGCGCGAGCTGGAGCACCAGCTGGAAGACTCCGGCGCCAAAGCCATCGTCATCGTCGAGAACTTCGCCAGTACCCTGCAGCAGGTGCTCGGGAACACGCACGTCGAGCACGTGATCACGACGCAGATTGGCGACATGCTCCCGAGGCCGAAGCGCTGGATCGTCAATCTGGTCATAAAGCGCGTAAAGAAGATGGTGCCGGCCTGGCGCATCGAGGGTGCCATCAGCTTCCGGACGGCGCTCGTGCGCGGCGCAGCAATGACGCTCAGGCCGGTTGAGGTGATGCGCGAGGACATCGCGTTCCTGCAGTACACCGGCGGTACCACGGGGATTGCGAAAGGCGCGATGCTCACCCACCGCAACATCCTTGCCAACGTCGAGCAGACGGGCACATGGATCTCGGTCAGCTTCAAGGAAGGCTCAGAGATCGCAATCGCGCCGTTGCCGATGTATCACATCTTCTGCCTGACCTCGACGATCGCGTTCATGAAGTGGGGCAGTCTGATCGTGCTCATCACCAACCCGCGCGACTTGCCGGCCTTCGTCGAGGAACTCGGGCGGTGGAAGTGGAGCGTCATGACCGGCGTCAACACGCTGTTCAACGGCCTCCTGAATACGCCCGGGTTCGACCAGCTCGACTTCTCCGCAGTGAAGGTGGTGGTCGGCGGTGGCGCGGCGGTGCAGAAGCCGGTGGCCGAGCGCTGGCAGCAGGTGACCGGACGCTGCATCACCGAAGCCTACGGCCTGACGGAGAGCTCGCCCGGTGCCTGCGCCCTTCCCCTGGAGTCGCCCTGGAACGGGACCATCGGCCTGCCGATCCCCTCGACCGAACTGTCGATCCGCGACGACAGCTTCAACGAACTGCCGGTCTGGACCGGCGAAGGCGACCTCGAGCAGCACACCGGCGAGATCTGCATCCGCGGCCCGCAGGTGATGAAGGGTTACTGGAACAACCCGGCGGAAACCGCCAAGGTCCTGCGCGACGGCTGGCTGAAGACGGGCGACGTCGGCTTCATGAATGCTGATGGCTACTTCACGATTACGGACCGCAAGAAGGACATGATCCTGGTGTCCGGCTTCAACGTGTACCCGAACGAAATCGAGAATGTCGTGGCGATGCATCCGGGCGTGCTCGAATGCGGAGCCGTGGGCGTGCCCGACGAAAAATCGGGCGAGGCGGTGAAGCTGGTGATCGTGAGGAAGGATCCGACCCTCACGAAGGAAGCGGTGATTGCGCACTGCGAGGCCCAGCTGACCGGCTACAAGCGGCCGCGCTACGTCGAGTTCCGCGACAACCTGCCGAAGACGCCGATCGGGAAAGTCCTGCGGCGTGAGCTGCGCGAACCGCCGAGCTGATCGCGGCATTCCTGTTGATGCAGCTAGGTTTCCATCCGGCGGTCCGAGACGCCTGGGACGAGTCGCCGCCCGCGCTACCTGGCATCGGCCTTGGCCGCGTGCCCGGCTTCGAGTTGCTCGAGCGTGCTGCGGATGCGGGTGACGCGGCGCGCGCGTTCCCGCAGCAATTCGTCGTACGGCGGATGGCCCTCCAGGCTGCGAAACCACGGGAGTCCCGGCTCGAATGCCGACGGGAGTTCGCCACAACGCAGGGCGCCCTGGAGCGCATCCACGGCCTCGTCCTTCAGGCCCTCATTGGCGGCGAGGCTGGCGTACTGCAGCCAGGTGCCACGGTTTCCCTGGACGAAGATCGACATCGCGCAGGTCGTCCCGGCGGCACGTCGCTGCGCCCGCAGCGCCTGGAGCCGTTCCTGTGCGAGTTGCCTGGCCGCCGCCTCGCGGCCGGTCGCGCGGTAGATGCGAACCATCGCCGTATCCATCAGGCCGTAGGTCGTATCGATGCCGAGGACCGTCGGAAAAGCCATGTTCGGCACCGGCTCTGCCAGTGCCAGCCATTTCGCCGCCTCGTCGTGGCGGTCCCGAACGGTCAGCCAGAAGGCCATGACCGAGCGTACCTGGGGGTCGGCCTCGCCGAATCGCGTGCGCAACTCGTCGAGCGCCTGGTCGAGGCGCGCCCAGTCGCCCCGGCGTCCAGCGACCTCGACTGAGAAGAACAAGTGCGCCCGCACGGCGGGTGGACTGCTGCTGCCCGGCACATCGGGACCCGCGAGGACTTGCGCGGCCCGCACGAGATCGATCGGCATCCACGCACGGAGCCGGTTGACCCAGAGCGGTATGTTGTCTGCCTGCGATGGATCCTTGGCCAGGCCGGCGCGCAAGACATCGACCGGGTAGCCGGCGACGGCCGTGGCCGGGCTCGTCATCCGATCGATCGCGAATGGCATGTCGCCGACCACGCGAGTCGCGTGCTCCAGTACCCGGCTATAGCGCTGCGGCTCGTGCTCGAGAACGTTGGCGAGGTAGTTGGCCCAGGTCGCAGGCTGGCGTGGGTCGAGCTCGAGCGCGCGCTCGACGGCTCGATCCGATTCCTCCGGTCGCCCGGCGACGTTGTTGAGGTAGACGGCGTAGTCGTGCCAGGACGCCGCGTTGTTCGGATTCAGTTCGAGGGCCCGCCGGTATTGTTCCTCTGCTCCGGGGCGGCCCGTCTGGCGGAGCAGGTTCGCGTAGGCGCCGTGGGCCTCGGAGAGGTCCGGATCGAGGGCCAGCGCCTTGTGGACCGTCGCCTCGGCCCGCCGCAGCAGCGCGGCAGACTGCTCGGGGTTCGCATCCTCGAGAAACATCGCCTGGAAAAGCAGCGAGTTCGCGAGGTGTGCCTGGCCGCGGGCAAAGGCCGGGTCGAGGCGCAGCGCCTGCTCCGTGAGCTCGACGGACTTCACGATCGAGTCCGGGACGCGCAGCGCCAGCTGTGTCCGCGCCGAGAGGTAGAGGTCGTAGGCGTTGAGGTCGGACGTGGGCGCGGCTGCATCTCGCGTAACCTCGCCGCGTGCCGCGGGGACGATCGCGTTCACGACGGCGCCCGCCAGTTCAGCCTGTATAGCGAAGATGTCGTCGAACTCCCGATCGAAACTGCCGGACCACAACTGCTGCCCGGTCGTGCCGTCGATGAGCCGCGCGGAGAGTTTCAGTCGCTGCCCTTGACGGCGGACGCTGCCCTCGAGCAAGGCCGTAACGCCGAGCTTCTCGCCGATGGTCCGGGCGTCGACGTCCTTTCCCTTGAAGCCGAAGGAGGAGGACCGCGCGATGACCTTGAGTCCCGGCACGCGCCCGAGTCGGTCCAGCATTTCCTCGGCGAGGCCGTCGGAAAAGTACTCCTGCCCGGGGTCGCCGGAGAGATTCTCGAAGGGCAGCACCGCGATCGCCGGGTTCTCGGGCGCCGGTACCCGGCCGAGGTCGGACTGCCGCACCAGCAGCGCCGCCACGACGGTTACCAGCACGCCGATGATCGCGATGTCGGCGTAGCGGCGCACGCCGTGGCCGAATTCGAAGAACCAAGCGAGGAGGGTGGCGACGGGGAAACCCAGCAGGGCCGAGACGATCAGCGCCGTCATGACCCACCCCGGGACCCCGAGCGGCTCGAAGCTGACGTCGGCGATCTGCAGCAGCAGCCACGCGATGACCGAGTAGCTCGTCGCTACCCGGATTACGCCGCGCTCGCGGAGTTGAGTCAGCCAGTCAGTGCGGGGCGGGTCCGGCATGCGGACATGAGATTACGCTGTGTCGCTCCTCGGTCGCCACTGACGCCAGCGCACTCAGGCGATCTGACTACTGCCTCGCCGCCAGATAGCACTCGCAGGCGCGCTGTTCGAGGCGATGGCGGTCGAGCACGGTGATGTGCCCGCGTCTGCAGCGGATCACACCCGCCTGCTGCAGGCGCCGAGCCGCCGCGGTTACGCTTTCGCGGCGCACGCCGAGCAGGGTGGACATCAGCCGTTGAGTCATCACCAGTTCGTCGGACGGCGACCGGTCCAGCGCAAGCAGCAGGCGACGGCACAGTTGCTGCTCGATGAAGTGGTGGCGATTACAGGCCGCCGTGAGTGTCACCTGCGCCATGACCGCCAGCGTGTAGCGCAGCAGCGCGCCCAGCACCGGTCCGCCGCGGGCGAGCTCGCTTTTCACTGCCCGCGAACGCAGCCGGTAGGCCTGTCCCGCGCTGTGCACCAGCGCCTCGCTCGTCATGGCATTGCCGCCCATGACGAGCGAGAGGCCCACCACGCCGTCCTTGCCAACCACCGCGATCTCGGCTGATGCGCCATCCAGGGTCTTGCACACCAGAGACACGATCGCCGTGGTCGGGAAGTACGCATACGCCGGTGCGCTGCCCGAGTCGCACAGTACCTGCCCGACACGCAGATCCACCGGCTCGACAAGCGGCTGCCACCGCGCCCAGGTTGCATCCGGCAGCGTGGCGAGCAGCTGGTTCCGGTGGGGGTCGCCGACGACGTGGGGAGCTGCGTTCATGCGGCTCTCCTGACCTGGTTCGCGTCTGTGCGGCAGGGCCGTCAGGATGTCGATCGCTGTATCCGCGTTCTCACCAGCACTGCGATCGCAGCCCCGGCCGCCGCCGCGATTCCGACCGCCGCCCAGGGGTTCGTGTGTACGTACTCGTCGGTGGTGTCCGCGGCGTGGCGCGCGGTCGTCCTTACGCGCTCCGTGCCGTTCCGCAGCGATGCCTTGGCAGTGCTCAAGGTGGCCTCGAACTTTGCGCGAGCCCGCGCGGCGGCGCCGGGGCCCTCGCGTGCCGGGTGCATTGCCTTGTCTATGGTGTCCATCAGGTTGGCGTTACTGCTCATCGTTCCAGCTCTCCTCGGATCGGAATGCCAATGGGACGGGTCACTTCACCTGTCGGTGTGTGTCGATTGGACCACGCGCTCGCGTGCCTGCCAGTCGGTCCCGGCAGGCGAGTTTCGTAGGCCGTTTCCGACGCCACGGCGTCCGCGGCACCGATAGCCCGTGCGGGTAGCCCGGGGATGTAATGAAGGTGTGGATAAGCAACGTCACTTGCCGTGGCGCGAGGTGCCTATGGAATCCATCGACAGGAAGCGAGCCTTCAAGGCCCCGCAATCCGTGTTCCTGTTCCCGCACGCAGTCGTGCAGACCCGCGAACTGTCGTACGACGACAAGCTTGCGGTGCTCCGCAACTGGAGGCAGGAGCTGATCCAGCTGCAGAAAGCCAGTGAGGAGAACATGCTCGACGTGCGCGGGCCCGACGACGTCGGGACGCGACTGGCCGCTGTGCAGCAGGCCATGACCGAGCTGAAGCGGACGCACTAGACGACCAGTACGACCGCGCTGGACATCGGGTTGCCACCCGGCGTAGAAACTGGCGATGCGACTCAAGTGGTGGCAGTTCGCGGTCGTCATGACCGTTTCGATCGGCTTCCTGGTCGTCTTGTTCGTGGTGGCAGAGTTCGGTCGTTTGCGACTCGTCGCAGCGGCCGCCGACGTGCGTCGCGCGCAGACGCAGTTGACCCGGGTGGTCGACCTGTATCAGGTCCTGATGAATGCAGAATCCGGGCATCGCGGATACTTGCTCACGGGGGATCCCCGCTACCTCGAGCCGGTCCTGCACGCCGAGGAGCGGATCGACACGCTCAGCAGCCAGCTCGTGGCGACCTACCAGGGAAAGGACGAAAGGGTCGGTGCGGCACTGCGACGCCTTCGCACCGTTGCCCGCGAGCGGATGGTCCAGATGGAGACGTCGATCCAGTTGTACCAGCAGCAAGGCCCGTCCGCAGGGCTCGCGCTTGCGAATTCGGCCTCCGGGCATCAGACGATGGCTGCGTTCCGTGAACTCGAGGGCATCGCGCGGGACTACGAGCAGGCGTTGCTGGATCGCTCACTGGCCAACTGGGGCCGGGAACTGCAGGTCGTGGGGCGATTGAATCTCGCGACGCTCCTGGCCGGCCTTGTCCTTGCCGCGCTCGCCGTCACCGCCATGGCGCGTGGCGCGCGCCAGCGCGCGGATGCGGCGGCCGAGCTGGCACGGCAGCACGATGAGCTCAAGGCCCAGGCGGCAGCGCAGGCGGCGGAGCTGAGCGAGTTGTACCGCCACTTGCAGCACGTGCAGGAGGAGGAGCGCGCCCGCCTGTCGCGCGGCCTGCATGACGAACTCGGCGGCGTGCTGTTGGCCGCGCGGATGGACGTAACCTGGATGCAGAAGCACGCGCCCGGCGGCCAGACGGACATGAAGGAGCGGCTGGAACGGGTCGACAGG
>Ga0316601_100001868_pt1 | contig 10571 bp, 9 predicted proteins | sample OWC_soil_day5_no_FD_207663 | JGI IMG/M metagenome (GOLD analysis project Ga0316601, IMG submission 207663) | Wetland soil microbial communities from Old Woman Creek delta, Ohio, United States - OWC_soil_day5_noCT | ecosystem: Environmental > Terrestrial > Soil > Wetlands | place: USA: Ohio...
TGCTTGGCCATCCCGTCCGCGTCTCCCTCCAGACCGGCCTCCATCTGGCACAGATCGGCGAATTCTCCTTCGTCCTTGCCATGGCGGGCAAGTCCGCTGGGCTTATGACAGAAAACCTTTACCAGCTTTTCCTTTCAGCCTCGGTGTTGACCATGATCCTGACCCCCTTTATCCTCCGGGCCTCTCCTAGAATCTCGAGCTGGATGAGTTCAAAAAGGCTCCTGGAGCGATTGGACCGAATGAGAAGGAAGGCGGAGAAGGAAGGTTTCCCTTTGCGAAGAGAAGGACATGTGATCATCGTCGGTTTTGGATTGAATGGAAAGAATTTGGCCGAGGTCTTAAAAGAGACATCCGTGCCCTATGTGGTCCTCGAAATGAACAATGATACGGTCATCCAGATGAAAAGGAAGGGGGAGCCGATTTTTTACGGGGATGGTACCAGTCCAGAGATACTCCATAAACTGGGAATCGCAACAGCCAAAATGCTGGTCGTGGCCATTTCTGACCCTGCTTCGACCCGAAGGATTGTGCACGTCGCGAGGAAGGAAAATCCGAGGCTTTATATTCTCGTTAGAACCCGCTACGCCGCAGAGGTGGAGGACTTGCTTAAACTGGGGGCAAATGAGGTCATCCCTGAGGAATTTGAGACTTCGATCGAGATCTTCGCAAAAGTGCTTCATCACTATCAGGTTCCCAGGAACCTAATGATCGAAGAGATTGAGAAGATCAGGAGCGGCAGCTATGAAGTCCTGAGGCGGGTGGAACTCCCCGCTAAAAACTTGCCACAAAAATGTGAAATCCTGATGGACATTGACACCGAAACCTATCTGATCAACGATCGTTCCCATGCCTCCGGGCGCTCTATCAAAGAACTGAGGATACACTCAACCACGGGTGCCACAGTGATTGCAGTAAAACGAGGAAATGAAATCATTCCCAGTCCAGAACTGGGCTTTGTCTTTACCCCCGGGGATATCCTCTACCTTATCGGGAGCAAAGAAAGCCTCGCGAAAGCCTTTGCCCTGTTGGAGTCTTGATGACGAGACAAGGGATTGGTAAACAACGGTTAAGGAATTGAGTTTCGTTGTATAGCATGATATAAAAAAATATCCCTGTCCGCCTCTCCCCTTCGAAACGGTATCCTCATCCTGAGGAAGGAAAGACCCGGATGGGATCCTTACTGGCAACGGAAGTGGTTTTTCGTTCATTATGACACAACCGCCTGTGGGGGGGGGGTGAAGGAAGGTTTGAGGAAAGACCAACTATGACTGTCATTCACATTAATGTACCCTATTCCATGCTTCTTCACCGGATCGATTTTGCGATTCAAAATCAAATCCATCCTGAAATCTATTTCAGTGCAGAAGATCTGGACGCCAGCCATGAGGAGGATCTTCAACGTTTATCCGAGGCCCTCCAAGAAAACCAATTGGAAGTCAGCATCCATGGCCCATTCATGGATTTAAGCCCTGGAGGAGTGGACCCGAGGGTCAAAGAGGTGACATGCGACCGGTTCCTGAAGACAATCGAACTGGCACATTTCTTCAACCCCACGACGATCGTTTTTCATCCGGGGTATGAGAGATGGAAATTCGATGGAAATATCAATCTCTGGCTCGAGAGCAGTCTTCAAACCTGGAGACCCCTGGTCAAGGAGGCCGAAGAGAGGGGGTTGACCCTTGCCATAGAAAATGTTTTTGAAGAGAGTCCCGATCCCATCAAAAACCTCTTAGAGGAGATTCATTCACCCCGTTTTCGATTCTGCTTTGACACGGGCCACCACAACGTGTTCGGCAAGACCCTCCTCCCCGTTTGGATGGAGGCTTTGGGAGGGTTTCTGAGTGAGGTTCACCTTCACGATAATCACAAAGAGATGGATGAACATCTTCCTATGGGAGATGGGGAATTCGACTTCAGTCAATTCTTTGCCTTCCTTTCGCAATTGAAACTCAACCCTCTTTACACCCTCGAACCTCATGAGGAAGCTCATCTCTGGAGGGGACTGCAAGCCGTGAAGAAATATATCAACTGAACCGAAAATACGAAGCACGAAATCCGGGCGAAGCATCCCGAAGGGATCAATTCGAAGCAAATCTAAATGACCAAAATACAAAATGCTGCACATCAGAAGTTGGGGATTTGCTTTGAAGTTTGAAGTTCGATGCCCTGAGGTTTGGTCGATTTCCTATTGATAAAAAAGGAGGTACCTATGAAACGCCTGTTCATTTTATTACTCATTCTTACCCTACCGACGGCTCTTATCACGAATGCATCACCGGCTTCCGCACAACAAGCGAAGTCAGCTTTCAAGGTGGAAGACCCGATGGGTGTCGTGAAGGTCAAGCCTGGCGGACCTGTTCACATCGCTTGTTGGTTCGTTGTCGCAGGCCCGGATGCCTCTTTGGGAACAGATACCAAGCGTGGCGTCGAAATCGCCATTGAAGACAAGGGGGGCAAAGTCCTCGGGTTTCCTATCAAGCTTACCGTTCAAGACACCGGGTGTAACGCCGAAGGGGGTCAGGCGGCTGCGACTAAACTTGCTGCCGACCCGACGATTATAGCAGCGATCGGCTCAAGCTGTTCAAGCGAAGCTCGTCCGGGTGCGCCCATCCTATGGAAAGCTGGGATTCCTACGGTCTCGCCCTCCAATACCGGGCCATTTCTAACAGACCCGAAGCGCGGCCCTGAATATGAGGGCTATCTGCGTACGGCCCACAATGATAAGGTCCAAGGCGCCGTGGCAGCTCAGTTTGCTTTCAAACAATTAAAGGTCAAAAAGGCAGCCACCATTCACGACGGAAGCCCCTACGCCGAGCAACTCCAGGCTGTCTTTGTTGAAACTTTTAAAAAATTAGGCGGAACCATCGCCTCTCAAGAAGCGGTTGCCCCTACCGATACGGATATGCGACCCGTTCTAACCAAGATCTCCACGGGCAAGCCCGAATTCATCTATTATCCCCTCTTTATTGCAGCGGGTGGCCACATCACACGTCAGGTGAAAGAGGTGAAGGGACTGGAGAAGGTCGCGCTGATGGGGGCGGATGGAATATTTTCCCCGGACTTCTATAAGGCCGCCGGGGAGGCTGCCGTTGGCATGTATCATTCCAGTCCTGACTTTTCGGCCTTTGGCGCAGGCTATAAGACCTTCTTGGAGAGACATCAAAAGAAATATGGCGAAAAACCCATTGCTCCGTTCCATGCTCATGCCTATGATGCAGCCATGATGACTTTTGCTGCTGTTGAAAAGGTTGCTCAGAAGGGACCCGATGGGGTCCTCTACATTGGCCGAAGGGCTTTAAGGGATGCTTTTTACGCCACGAAAAACTTCAAAGGTTTGACCGGAAACCTCACTTGCGACAAATATGGCGATTGTGCTGACCCGAGAATCGCCATCTATAAAACGAGCGTTGAAAATATCAAAAACTTAGTGCTTCCAGACAAACCTTTTTGGAAGCCTTATTAACCCTAGGGGTCAACATCTTCTTAACCTGCTCCCTGGAAGAAAAACCAAAATTTGATTGGCTCAACGATCTCATGGGACGGAACTCCATATGTTAAAACGTTTGCGAGAAAGGATGACTCCCACCGATGTCGTCATGTGGTTTATCGGAGCGGTCATTTTAGCCTTAGTGATCTGGGGCTCCATCGCCACCCTGTCCGAAGGAAAGTACTCCTCTCACCACTGGTTTGACTTTATCGTTTTCGGCCTTGCTCAGGGAAGTATCTATGCCCTCATCGCCATGGGTTACACCATGGTCTATGGCATTCTCCGAATGATCAATTTCGCTCATAGCGAGGTCTTTATGAGCGGTCCTTACACGGCTTACTACGTGGCTGCCGCCTTTTACTCATCCGGCTTTCTCGATCGCCAGCCTATTGTCAGTCTGATCATCATCTTCCTCGTCTCCATGGCAACCTCAACCTTCATCGCTATTCTGTTAGAGCGGATTGCCTATCGTCCATTAAGAACGGCCCCCCGCCTGGTTCCCCTCATCACAGCTATTGGAGCTTCTTTTTTTCTGCAATATGCCTTTCGAGGACTCTATGGTTCTGGTTTTCAGGCCTACCCAGTGGTGAAGATCCTTGAAGGGGAATGGTTGTTCGGAGAATTTCGGATCCTCAAGTTTCAAGCAGTGGTGATTATCGCAGCGGCGCTGTTGATGGCTGCCCTCTATTCCTTTATACAACGTACCCGTATTGGAAAAGCAATCCGATCTGTCTCTGAAGATAAGGAAACCTCTTCGTTAATGGGAATTAATATCGACAGGATGATTGTGACCACATTTGTGATCGGTGGAATGGCCGCCGGAGCAGCGGGTGTTTTGTATGCGGTGATGTTCAAGCAGGTTCATTTTTATATGGGCTTTATTCCGGGGATCAAGGCCTTTACGGCAGCCGTCTTGGGCGGCATCGGCAACATTCCGGGAGCGATGCTGGGCGGAATCTTTCTTGGCCTTGTCGAATCGGTGGGACCCACCCTGTTCCTGGACGGCCTGGGAATTGTCGCGCCTTACCAACTCAAGGACGCCATTGCTTTTATCCTGCTCGTTCTCGTGCTGATCTTTCGACCGACCGGCATTTTGGGAGAGCGGTTGGCTATCAAGAAAGCTTAAACAAGTTCGGAGTGTTGAGTTCGCCTGCCCGCCGTACAAGTACTTTGGCAGGCGGGGAGTTCGGAGAATTTCACCTTAGTCACTTTTAAATTCAGGTCACTTGAGTCACTTCAATATGCGACAGGCAATTAAAATCGGGCTGATCGGAGGTGTCGTCGAGGTCCTCCTATCACTGATCGGAATGATTGAGGCTTTTAGCCAACGCGATATTATCAGCCATATCGTCTCCATGGGCCATACTCTGTTGATTCTGGTCGTTCTGTTTATGGGCTATCTTGCGGCGAAACGGGCACCCGGAACGAAGCCTTTATGGGTTCTGATCAACAGCCTGATGTCGGGGTTGATCGTCGGAGGCGTCCTCGCCCTGCTGGTGATTGTGGGAAGGATGATAAATTTACGGAAGGTTTTTATCAATGCTTCACCTCTTCTCTATCAATTACTCACTTTTGATCAGGGGGTAATTGTTGGGATTCTTCTACTCCTCGGGGGCAGCGCCCTGAGCGGTCTCGTCGCAGGCTTCGTCTTCCTGGGCCCACGTCTCCTCCGTCGAGTGCTCATTGTCTCACTAGGAAGCGTTATTGGGGCTGGTGTGCTGCAGGACTTGCTACGTCCCACCTTCGCTCTCTGGGGACCTCTTGCCGTTATGAACGAGTGGCTTTTCACCGCCAATGGACTGACGTTCCATGGTGCCATAGGGCTGTTTGTACTGATTGCTGCTCTGTCTACCTTTTGGGCTAAAAAAGGGAATGCGATTCGAGGTAACTTGAAACGTCTGCCTTCTACACGTCAACGTGCGTTAAAGATAACCAGTTTCCTTCTTCTCGTCATGGTCTTGCTCGTTCTACCGCAGATTCTCGGTCTCTTTCTCAGTGAGGTGCTCACGATTGTAGGACTGTATGTTCTCTTGGGCTTAGGGCTTAACATCGTGGTTGGATTTGCAGGCCTGCTGGATCTTGGTTATGTCGCCTTCTTTGCCATCGGTGCCTATACCACCGGTGTGTTAACCTCCCCGGAATTGGGTTTCTTCAACCTATCCTTTTGGGGAGCACTGCCCTTCGTCGTCTTCATGGGTGTCCTGTCGGGTTTTCTTCTGGGCATCCCTGTTCTCAAGATGCGGGGTGATTATCTGGCTATTGCAACCCTTGGCTTCGGTGAAATCATCCGTATTCTTGTTCTCTCCGACTTTTTACGGCCATGGCTGGGCGGCGCACAGGGCATCGGTAAAATTCCCAAAGCGCACATCGGCAGCATAGAATTCGCGACTCCTCAACAGATCTACTATCTTATTCTTGCGGGTTGTCTGCTCGTTGGCTTTGTCTCGTGGCGGCTGAGAGACTCCCGGCTGGGGCGCGCGTGGATGGCAGTGCGCGAGGATGAAGACGTTGCCCAGGCAATGGGAATCAACCTGAGCTCCACGAAGTTACTGGCCTTCGCCACTGGAGCCGCTTTCTCCGCTTTGAGCGGAGCCATCTTTGCTAGCAAACTTGGCTCGGTCTATCCCCACAGCTTCAACGTGATGATTTCCATCAACATCCTCTGCCTAATCATCGTAGGAGGGATGGGAAGTATCCCCGGCGTCCTCGTAGGAGCATTCGCCCTGGTGGGCCTGCCGGAGCTGTTGCGAGAGTTTGCCGAGTACCGCCTCCTGGTTTATGGCGCTGCTCTCGTGGCCATGATGCTTCTCCGGCCCGAGGGTCTTTGGCCCGAGGCTTTGCGCCGTCGCGAGTTACGCGAAGGAGAAAAGACCGAAACAGAACTACCATCAGGCTCCGGAACGATTAAGTAGAAACGTCTTATGGCTATTCTTTCTACGAAAAAAGTTACCAAACGCTTCGGCGGGTTGGTTGCCATAGGTGATTTGGACATAGAAATCAAAGAGCATAGCATCCACAGTATCATCGGACCCAATGGTGCTGGCAAGACGACCTTTTTCAATTGCATTACCGGCTTTTACCGGCCTGAAGCCGGAGAGATTCTGTTGGACCACCACTCTCTCGTTGGCCTGTTGCCCGACCGAATCGTCCGTCTTGGAATTTCTCGCACCTATCAAAATATTCGCCTCTTTCCCAACCTCTCGGCCATGGAGAATATCCTCGTGGGCCTCCATAGCCACTTGAGAGCGGGGTTCTTTGGTATTTTGGTTGGATTCCCTGCTGTCCAACAAGAGGAAAAAGAAGCAGCAGAAGAAGCGCGGCGTCTCCTCAGGTTCGTCAACCTCACTGGGAAGGGCGACTTCCTGGCAAAGAATCTTCCCTATGGCGACCAGCGACGGCTGGAAATTGCCCGAGCCCTGGCTGCTCGTCCCAAACTCCTGCTCCTTGACGAGCCCACGGCAGGCATGAATCCACGAGAGACGCGGGATATGATGGATTTTATCCGGCACCTCCGTGATGAGCTGGGGATCACGATCCTTCTCATCGAACATCAGATGAGGGTCGTGATGGGTATCTCTGAATCCGTCACCGTATTGGATTATGGGGAAAAAATCGCAGAGGGTGCCCCGGCCGAAATCCAGAAGAACCCAAAGGTCATCGAGGCCTACCTCGGCCGAGGAAGTGCTGCCCAATCGCATGGAGTTGGATAGTGAACTAAAGTTGAAAGTGCCTAAAGTGACTAAAATCAACGATCCAAGATGGAGGAGTTGGGAGTCAACAATCAGGAATCAGGATCATAATTTCTGCGATTTGCAACTTTAGTCACTTGTAACTTTAGCTCACTTTAGTCACTTTGACTACAAGACTACTCGACGACAGGACCATTTTTTTATGTCACTTCTCGAAGTCGAAGGCGTGCATACCTATTATGGGCAAATCCATGCCCTCAAAGGTGTCTCCCTGACCGTTGATAAAGGAGAGATTGTCACTTTGATCGGAGCCAATGGGGCCGGCAAAAGCACCTTGCTCAAGTCCACCAGTGGTTTGTTGCGGCCACGCCAGGGATCTATCCGCCTCGACGGCGAGGAGCTCACCCGATATCCTCCCCACGAGATTGTGACGAAAGGGGTCGTACAGGTCCCGGAGGGGCGGCGTGTTTTTGGCCGGCTAACCGTAACAGAGAACCTAGAGATGGGCGCCTTCGCTATCTCTGATCAAAAGCTCATCAAGAAAAATCTGGAAAAGATTTTTAACCTCTTCCCCAGATTGAGGGAACGCTACAACCAAGTGGCGGGGACGCTCAGCGGGGGAGAACAGCAGATGCTTGCGACAGGTCGGGCTTTGATGGCGAATCCACGCGTTCTCCTCATGGACGAGCCCTCCATGGGCTTGGCACCAGTGCTGGTGGACAGTATTTTTGAAACCATTCGACACCTCCACGCTGAAGGCACCACGATCCTTTTGGTTGAACAGAACGCCCGTATGGCCCTCCAAGTTGCCGGCAGAGGCTATGTGCTTCAATCGGGAGCAGTCCTGTTGAGCGACAAAGCCGAAAATCTGCGCCAGAACGAGATGGTGCGTGAAGCCTACCTCGGTGAAACATGACAAAAAAACAAATTTCAGGCGCCCATAATAAAATCAATGCCAAAACCATGAAGGTCATCTATTCTAGTTCTCGCCATCGGGCCCCCCATCCATCGGGTGAAGGGATGAAGATGAAATGAACACCCGTTTTAGGAGGCATCCAGGATGAAGGATGAGCATAAAACTAAGAAGCAACTCACCCGTGAGTTGGCGGAAATGGGCCAGAGAATAGCTGAAATCGAAAAAACGGAACCTGAACGCAGGCGGCGGGAGGAAGAAATCAAGAGCACCCTCTCCTTACTGAATGCCACGCTGGAATCCACCGCTGACGGGATTCTCGTGGTCGACACAGGGGGAAAGATCGTGAGCTTCAATCGAAAGTTTGCCCAGATGTGGCACATCCCCGATTCCATCATCGCCTCGCGGGATGACAATGAAGCGCTGGCATTTGTCTTAGGCCAGTTGAAGGACCCGCAGGATTTCCTTGCCAAGGTAAGGGAATTATATAACAAGCTGGCGGCCGAGAGCTTTGATGTCCTTGAATTCAAAGACGGTAGGATCTTTGAGCGTTATTCCCAACCGCAGCGGATAGGTGAACAAGTTATCGGAAGAGTGTGGAGTTTCCGCGATGTCACCGAGCACAGGCGGGCAGAGGAAGCCCTCACAAAATCTCAAAACAAATACATAGATCTGTATGAAAACGCGAACGATATGATTTTCACCCTGGACCTGCTGGGTAATTTTACATCGATTAATCGGGCCGCTTACACTTCTTTTGGCTATCGTTTGGAAGAACTCTTGGGAAAGAGCCTCCAGGGTGTGGTCACCCCTGAAAGTTACAAATATGCCATGGCAATCCTCCAGAGGGCCGTGGCTGAGAATTCGGATCTCATGGAAATTCAGCCATGGGAGTTCGAAGGGTTTAAGAAAGATGGCACCAAAGTTCTGTTGGAGGTTCGAGCCCGGCTGATCTTGGAAGGCGGAAACATCACAGGAATCCAGGCAATCGCCCGTGACATCACGGAGCGGAAGCAAGCAGAGGAGGAAAAGGCGTTTCTGCAAGAACAACTCCGCCAATCTCAGAAGATGGAAGCCATCGGCCGCCTGGCAGGCGGCATTGCTCACGATTTCAATAACCTTCTCACGATTATCGGAGGCTATAGCGCCCTCTCCCTCTTGGAACTCAAGGAAGGGGATCCCTTGAAGGGGAACATCAGAGCGGTTCAAAAAGCAACGGAACGGGCGGCAAATCTCACGCGGCAGCTTTTGGCGTTCAGCCGCCGTCAGGCGATGGAGATGAAGGTATTGGATCTGAATGCTACGCTGAGAGATATGGACAAGATGCTTCGTCGGGTCATCGGGGAAGACATCAAACTGGTCATCCATTTAGCAGAGGATCTAGGAAGGGCGAAGACGGATCCGGGCCAGATTGAACAGGTCATCATGAACCTGGTAGTCAATGCCAGAGATGCCATGCCCGATGGAGGAAGGCTCACGATTGAGACCGCGAATGTCGAGCTGGATGAGGTTTACGCCCATGGGCATGTCGGTATCAAGCCGGGTCGCTATCTCATGCTTTCAGTCAGTGATACAGGAGCGGGAATGACTCGGGAACTGAAAGAGCGGGTCTTTGAGCCCTTCTTTACAACCAAGGAAACAGGGAAAGGAACGGGGTTGGGTTTATCAACGGTCTATGGGATTGTGAAGCAGAGCGAAGGGAGCATATGGGTTTACAGTGAGCCAGGGAAAGGCACTGCCTTTAAGATTTACCTCCCCCGCGTAGATGAGCCGATAGAGGTCTTTAAAGAGAAATTAGTGAAGGATCTTCCTCGTGGGAGTGAAACGGTTCTTGTCGTTGAGGATGAGGAAGAGGTTCGGAAATTAGCGGTTCAAATTTTACAGAGACAGGGGTATAAGGTTATGGAGGCGCCCCAAGGGGGGGATGCCTTACTCATCTGCGAGCAGCATCAAAACCACGTTCATCTGATGTTGACAGATGTCGTGATGCCGGGGATGAGCGGTCATCAATTGGCCAAACGCTTGAAATCCCTCCAGCCGGAAATGAAGGTCCTTTATATGTCAGGATATACGGATAACGCGATTGTCCAGCATGGAGTTCGGGTGGAAGGAGCCGACTATATCTCGAAGCCCTTCACCGTGGATGCACTGGCAAGAAAAGTAAGGGAAGTGCTGGACCAATGAATGCGGGACCCCGATGGCGGAGTGCGGAATAGCTAAGATTTGGGTTTCAGGTGACAAGTCTAAAATCCGTATCTCGCTCCCCCTACTTCTCTCTACCCTAGATGCCCCCTCGTTACAACTTGTAACCCGCAGTCTGATTCCTTAGAAACCAGTAGATCAAACCTGCCAAGATCATGCTTGGCAAAGAGGAACCCAGCGGCCATGGAAAGGCTGCTTTGACCTGTAACACCTTCTCCATCAACATCGGCGAGAAACCCAGATAGATGCCAAATCCAATGGCCCAGGCAATCATAGCAAG
>Ga0316601_100001870_pt1 | contig 10567 bp, 9 predicted proteins | sample OWC_soil_day5_no_FD_207663 | JGI IMG/M metagenome (GOLD analysis project Ga0316601, IMG submission 207663) | Wetland soil microbial communities from Old Woman Creek delta, Ohio, United States - OWC_soil_day5_noCT | ecosystem: Environmental > Terrestrial > Soil > Wetlands | place: USA: Ohio...
CAGCCAGGAACTGCGAGGTGTGTGCCCGACGGGCTCGGTGTCACTCGCAGCCCCATCGCGAGGTGGGGTGTGGCAGATTCCGCTCATGCGATCGAGCTTCGTCGTCGGGATCGTCGTGGCGCTGCTGGCCACGCGCGCGGATGCAGAACCTGCGGGGCACGACTTCATCGCCGAGGCGAAGGCGCTGCTCGTCGTCGGTGCGTGCGCGGAGGGCGAGCTCCCGCCGCAGATCAAGCCGGCGCTCGTCGCCGCGCACTGCAAGCGGGTCCGGGCGGCGCAGGCGGACTACAGGGCGAGCTGGCTCGCGCGCGCGAGCGTGTTCTTCGCGGCGCATGTCCCGGCCTCGATCCCGAAGGTCGTCGTCTATCCGTTCGCCGGCGGCGATCTCGCGACCGCGCTCGCGGTCTATCCCGATGCCGACGAGATCACGACCCTGTCGCTCGAGCCCGCCGGCGATCCGCGCGCGCTCGCGCGGCTCGATGCCAGGCAGCTGAGGAGCTCGCTGGCGACGGTCGCGACCGAGCTGCGCTCCCTCTACCGCGCGAACTTCTCGGTGACGATGAACATGATCGGCGCCATGCGCTCCGGGAAGCTGCCGACCCAGCTGATCTTCGGGCTGTCGGCGCTGACCATCCACGGCTACGAGCCCGTGTCGCTGCGCTACTTCCAGCTCACCCCCGACGGCGCGCTGCGCTACCTGACCACCGCCGATCTCGAGCGGATCGACGCGATCAAGGACATCGGCAAGCGCAACCGCGAGCTGGCGAACATCGAGCTGCGGTTCAAGAAGCACGGCTCGTCGCGCGAGCAGACCTATCGCCACATCATGGCCAACCTCGACGACCAGCACCTCGCGGCCGACCCCGCCGCGCTCCGTCACCTCGAGCGCAAGGGCAACGTCTCCGCGATGACCAAGGCGGCGAGCTACCTGCTCTCGTTCGACAACTTCTCGACGATGCGGACGTACCTCATCGACCACGTCCAGTGGATGGTCTCCGACTCGACCGGCCTGCCCCCGAAGTACGGCAAGCCCGCCGGCTTCGAGTACGAGACCCACGGCGAGTTCGGCAGCTCGAACATGAAGGCCGGCGGCGAGGTCACGCCGGCGTGGCGCGCGATGTACGCCGAGCAGCCGAAGCGACCGCTCGCGTTCCGGTTCGGCTACCCCGACGGCAAGTTCCGCGGTCACCTGATCATCATGCGCAAGCCGACGGCCGCGACGACCAGGTAGCCGCGGTCCGCCTCAGACGGTCTCGGTGATCTTGCGCAGGTTCGACGGCGCATCCGCGTCGAGGCCGCGCGCGGCGGCGAGCCGCGGCACGGCGAGGTAGAAGCTCTGGACCTGGCACAGCGGCGCGAGCACGGCCGGCACACCGGGCACCTGCGGCAGCGTGCCATCGAGCGTCGAGACGACCGACGCGCCGAGCGCCTCGAGCTGCGCGATCGCGTCGCGCGTGGCGGGCAGCGTCGCGTCGTCCTGCGCGAGGGCGATGATCGGGAACCCCGGCTCGACGAGCGCGATCGGACCGTGCTGCAGCTCGGCGGCGCTCAGGGCCTCGGCGTGCAGCCGGCACGTCTCCTTGAGCTTGAGCGCGACCTCGTGCGCGGCGCCGAGCCCGATCCCGCGCGCGATCACGAACGCACGCGTGGCCGGCACGAGCGTCGCGAGCCCCGGCAGCCAGTCGAGGGCGGCGGCGGCGGCGAGCGCGTCGGGTGCCGAGGCGACCGCGGTGCGCAGCTCCGGATCCTCCGTCCACGCCGCCGCGAGCTGGAGGAACGCGACGCCGACCATCAGGAACGACTTGGTCGCGGCGATGCTGAGCTCGGCACCGGCGCACAGCGGGAGGACCAGCTCGGCGTGCGCGGCGAGCGGTGACCCGATGTCGTTGACCATCGCCACCACGAGTGCACCGCTTGCGCGCGCCGCCGCGGTCAGGCGCAACAGATCGGGGCTCCGCCCGCTCTGCGAGATCGCGAGGAACAGCGCGCCGTCGAGGGCGAGCTCGCTGCCATAGGTCGAGGCGATGCTCGGTCCGACCGAGGCGACGACCCGGCCGACGGTGGTCTCGAGCAGGTACTTGCCATAGGTCGCGCCGTGGTCCGAGCTGCCTCGCGCGCAGGTCACGATCACGGCCGGCGGTCTCGCCCGCAGGCGGTCCGCGAGCGTCGCGAACCGATCCGCGCAGGTCTCGATCTGGCGGCGCGCGGCGGCGGCTGCCTCGGCCGCCTCGCGGGCCATCTGCGACACGCGTCGAGCTTCGCACGACTGCGAGCGATCCCCCGTGGCGATGAGCGCACCTGCCACGGCGCCGTCGACCGCGACCGCCCATCCCGACGCGATGCGCGCTGCGTCATCGTCGGCACGCACGATGCAACGTGTCGGTGCACACAAAGGAGGCCACCATGGGTGCCAAGCTCGACAAGATCAAAGGCAAGGCGAAGGAGCTCGAAGGCCGGCTGACCGGCGACAAGCTCCGCACGGCGCAGGGCAAGGCCACGCAGACCAAGGGTGCGGTCAAGGGCGTCGCCGCGCGCGTGGCCGCCAAGGTCAAGGCCGGGATCAAGCGCGTCAAGAAGGAGGTGCGGGCCGGCCGCGCGAAGGCCAAGGCGCTCGCGCGCTAACGTGCGGGTTCACGTTCGAAGCATGGCCCGCTGACGGTGTGGCCATGGGCGCGAAGATGTAGTCTGCGCCTCCTCTGGAGGTATCGATGACTGCAGGCGAGCGCCCGGCCAGCCGTAAAGGCGACCACATCAAGCGTGTCGCATTGGTGTTCTCGGGAGGCCCCGCGCCTGCCGCCAATGCGGTGATCTCGTCCGCCGCGATCTCGTTCCTCGAGGACGATCGCGAGGTGATCGGGTTCTTCCACGGCTACTCGAACCTGCAGGACTACCACCCGGTCACGCACCGGCTGCTGCCCGACGAGCACTACCGGATCTTCGAGCTCAAGGACCTCAGCGGTCTGCGCAACACGCGCGGGATCGTGATCGGGACCGCGCGCGCGAACCCGGGCAAGGGGATCGAGAAGCCCGCCGACCTCGACGACCCGAAGAAGACCGCGCGGCTGCGCAACGTCTACAACGCGCTCGTCGATCTCGAGATCGACGCGCTGATCTCGATCGGCGGCGACGACACGCTCAAGACGGCGAACTTCCTCCACGAGTACCAGAAGCACCTTCCCAAGGAGGCGCGTCGGGTGCAGGTGATCCACCTGCCCAAGACGATCGACAACGACTACCGCGGGATCGACTTCACGTTCGGGTTCTTCACCGCCGTCGACGTGATGGCGAAGGAGCTCCAGAACCTGCGGGCCGACGCGATGTCGACCGGCAGCTACTTCGTCGTCGAGACGATGGGCCGCAAGGCCGGGTGGCTGTCCTACGGGGTCGCGATCGCCGGCGAAGCGAACCTCGTCCTCGCGGGCGAGGATGTGCGGGGCGATCTCGCGCTGCCCGGCTCCAAGGAGGGAGAGCCGAGGCTGTCGCTCGAGGGCCTGGTCGAGCGGATCGTCGAGTTGATCGTGACGCGCGAGAAGCGCGGCAAGCACTACGGGACCGTCGTGCTCGCCGAGGGGCTCGCCGAGCTGCTCGACGAGAAGGCGATCAAGGACCTCCCGCGCGACGAGCACGGCCACCTGTCGCTCGGCCGCATGGATCTCGGCAAGCTGGTCGCCGAGCTCGTGACCAAGCGTTACGAGGTGCGGACGGGGCGCAAGAAGAAGGTCACGGGGCTGCAGATGGGCTACGAGTCGCGCTGCGCACCGCCGCACGCGTTCGACGTCATGCTCGGCAGCCAGCTCGGCATCGGCGCGTACCGCGCGCTCGTCGAGGAGAACCTCGACGGTCACCTCGTCAGCGTGGTGGGCCAGCTCGATCTCTCGTACGTGCCGTTCACCGACCTCGTCAATCCGCTCACGCTGAAGACCGAGGTCCGCCTGATCAAGCCGGGCAGCGACTACCACCGGCTCGCGCGGTTCCTCGAGACACGCACGGATCGGATCGTCGACTGGGCCCCGGGCCGGCGCCACGAGCGCTGACGCGCGATCAGTCCGAGTTGGGTGGAGGTTCGGTGATCGTCGCGTTCGGGTTGCCGTCCGTGGTCCCGAGCTCCAGGTTGTACGTGATCAACGTGCCGTCGCAGTCGAGGTCTCCGACCGCCTGCGCGCTGGCGACCTTCGGATCCGCGCTCGTGTAGTGGTAGGTGAACAGGTTCGCGTCGTCGACCTGGAAGCCGAGCGAGAGCCACGCCGGGTCGTCGGACCACGTCTGAACGGCGGCGAACTTCTTTCCGGGAGCGGCGCAGGCTCCGCCATCCACGCCCGGCAACACGGCCGCCGTGCCCTGCGGATAGCCCGACTGGGCGTTGTGGTAGCTCTTCGCGCCCTTCGCCAGGCGGTTGAGCTGCAGCATCGCTTCGCTCGTCTTCGCCTTGCGTGCGTTCGCGGTGAACACCGGGATCGCGATCGCCGCGAGGATGCCGATGATCGCGACCACCACCATGAGCTCGATCAGGCTGAAGCCGCCGTTACACCGTTGACGTTGAACCACGATTCCCACGGTCCCACGGTTCGGGCCAGGGGGCGAACTGTGTCCGGTAGGTGCGGGGTAGCGCTCGTCGAGGATCGGCGGATCTCGCAGAGGTGACGCAACGCCACCACAGTCGCGGACCAACGATCGCGGGGTTAGCGCGTCCGGCGCAGGCTCTCCGCTTGCACGGCTCGATCGCGATGCGTGTCGCCTTGCTGCTCGCCGCGATCCTCGCGCTGGTCCCCGGCTGCGACGTGGACTGCTTCGATGGCGGCCCGCTCGAGCAGTCGTATCGCGACGGCCAGGACGCCGCGGCGAAGGCCAACGAGGCCGCGCTCCGTGCGGGCTACGCGGACGGCCTCGCGCTGACGCGCATCGATGGCGAACGCGACGGTGCACAGGCGGGGTATGACGCCGGCTACACCACCGGCTATCGCAGCCTCCGCGGTTATGACGCTGGCTACGCGGACGCCTACGATCTCGGAGCGCGCGATGGCGCGAGTGACAGCACCGCGTGCAGCCTCGGAGCGAGCGACGGCCACCGCGATGGGGACGCTGACGGACATCGCGATGGGTATGACAGCGGCTGGCCCGAAGGGTGGAGCGCGGGCTATGCCGAAGGGACGAGCGAGGCGGAGGCGTGGTGCGATGCCTCGGGGATCGCGCCGGCGCGGGTCGCACCGCCCGCGGACGAGCCGGCGGAGCCCGCCGCCGATCGGGAGGAGCTGCGCGTCTGCTACGCGCGCGGATACGAGGAGCTCGACGATCCGTCGGCCTACGCGCGTGGCCTCGCCGATGGCAAGCGCGACAACCCCGACTATCAGGCCGGCTATCGCGCCACCTATCCCGATGCCTACGCGCGCGGCGAGCAGGACGGCGTCCGTGCCGGGTACGACGATGGCTGGGCGAGCGGCTACGCGGCAGGGTTCGGCGCGGGCTATGCCGTGATCTACGACGCCTGCTACAGCGATACGTATCCCGTCGGGTACGACGGTGGCTTTGGCGTGGGCTGGGACAGCGGCTGGGCCGACGGCTGGAGTGATGGCTGGGCCGAGGGCTACGACGCTGTCACCTGCTCGGGCTGACGATCGCCTGACGTCAGGGCGGCGTGGGGTCGACGCGGGTGCCGAGGTTGAGCGCGGCCTTGAGCGCCGCGTCGAGGTGCTCGCGCTGCGCATCGGTCAGCGTCTCGCGGCACTTCTCGAACCGCGCGAGCCCGGTCGCGTTCGACACGTGGCACTCGATCGACGAGGCCGCCCAGGCGTCGGCCTGGCAGCTGTCGACGTACGCCTTCTGGAGGGCGGGGAGGAGCGTGCCCATCGCCGCGTCGAGCTCGGCGCGCTGCGACGCGGTCGCCTTCGACAGGCTGGTCTGGAGGTAGCTCGCGACGGCCGCCGCGAGGGTGGGGCACGCGGCGGGCCCGGCGACCGCGTCGGTCGCGACATCGCGCGGAAGTCCGGCGCCGAACAGGACGGGCAGCGCCGTCGTCACGAAGGCATCGATCTCGGCGCCGGTGGCCGTGAAGTCTGCATGGAGGACGGCGCCCGACGGTTCGATCCGGCCCGTGCCCGCCTTGGCCTGGCCCAGATACGACAGGATCGCGTTCAGCCGGACCGCGTCCTCCTTCGCTGCCGCCTCGCTCGCCGTCGTCACCTTGCCGCGGACGACGAGCGGGTCGGCGAGCTGCACGCTGGCGAGGATGGTCCGGGCGCCGAGCACGATCCGCACCGCGATCGGATCCTTGGCGTCGAGCTCCGTGGCCCACGCAGGCGGCGTGGTCGTGCCCTGGTTGACCTCCGCCTTCCAGGCCGCCGGCTCGACGCCCTGGCCACCGCGCGAGACGATCACGAGCTCGCCCGTCGACAGCACCGCCGCCGAGGCGAGCGCCTTGTCCGCGACCCGCGCGTGCACGAGGTCACCGTCGATCGTGAGCTGCAGCGCCGTGGCCGCCTTCGCGATCGTGGCGAAGCACGACGTGATCTTGGCCTTCGCCAGGCCGGTGATGATCACGGTGACGTCTCCGGCGAGCAGCTCACCGCGCCGCGCGAGGACGACCGACGAGGCCTCGGCGAGGACATCGAGGCTGCACACCCGCCGGGTGTCGTCGAGGATGCGCTGCAGGCTCGCGAGGGCGACCGGGGTGACCTTGGCGAACGGGGGCCACGCACGGAACCGCACCAGGTCGACGCGGACGACCACGTCGGGGCTCGCCGGGAGGAAGCGATAGGACGGCGGCGCGGCCGGTGCCAGCTTTCGATCGCTACAGCCGATCACGAGGATCGCGCAGAGCACGAGGGTTCGCATGCCCCGACCGTCGACGAGATCCGTCGAGATTGCAATCAGGCGGCGAGCAAACGCTCGAGCTCACCGCTGTCGAGGAGCTTCTCGAGATCGCTCGCGCCGCCGATCAGCTGGCCCTTGACCCAGATCATCGGGAACGTCGGCCAGCCCGTCCACATCTTGAGCGCGGTCCGGCGCCGCCAGGCGCTCAGGTAGCTGCCGTAGGAGAGGTAGTGAAACGGGAGGTTCTTCGCAGCAAGCAGCTTGCGGGCCTGCCGCGGGTGCGGGTTCTGCTTCATGCCGACGACGACGATCGCGTGCTCGGCGATCGCGGCCGCGACCTCCTCGACGATGTCGCGGTGGCTGGTGGCGATCTTCTCGCGGATCGCAGGGTGGATCCGATCCTCGGGGAACAGCATGCGCGGCATGCGCGGCACCGTAGCACCTGGTTATCATCACGGGAGATGTCGTCCACGATCCTGATCGTGTCCCCCCACCTCGACGACGCCGTGCTGTCGATCGGGGGCTCGATCGCGGCGTGGACCGCGGCGGGGGCGCGCGTGGTGGTCGCGAGCGTGTACACGAGCGGGCCACCCGTCGAGGACATCGCACCGAGCATGCGCAAGTTCGCGGACTACGCGACGCGGCGCGCGGAGGATGCCGAGGCGTGCGCGGTCGTCGGTGCCGAGGTCCGCCGCCTCGATCAGATCGAGCGCGCGTTCCGCCCGCCGTACCTGATCGGCTGGTCGTTCTTCTCGACGCCGGCAGATCGGGCGGGCTTCACGACGCTCGCCCGGGTCACCTCGGCGCTCGAACCGCTCGCCGACCTCGCGCCCGACCGGATCCTCGTGCCGCTCGGGATCGGGAACCACATCGATCACGTCGAGGCGCTGATCGCCGCGACCGACTGGGCGAGCGCACGCGGCTGGCTCGATCGGGTGTGGTTCTACGAGGACTTCTACGCGCTGTCCGGCACGATGCGCCGCCGGCATGTCGTCGCGCGCCAGCGGCTGTGGCGCCGTCGCGAGTCGCCGCTCCTGCGCGCGCGCCGGCTCGCCGCGATCCTGTCCGCGATCGCGGCCACCCGCCGAGGGCCCGAGGTCGAGACGTTCCTCGTGCCCCCGCTGCGCGACGCGACGTGGACGCTGACGACGACGAACGTGCGCGGCCACGAGCAGCGGCAGCTCGACGCGATCGCCTGCTACGCATCGCAGACCCGGGCGTTCGGCGGGCTGGATGGCATCGCACGCGCGATCCGTGCCGCGCACGCGTGGTGGGGCCACGCGGAGCCGCTGTGGCGCCCGCGCCTCGTCTAGATCGCGAACTGCGGATGCGCGTCGATCAGGCGCTCGAGCTCGGCGTGCTGCTCGAGCGGCACGTCGGCGGCGAACCGCGCGGTCGAGCGAGCGCGGCGCACGAGCCAGGCGTGATCGAGCAGGCGGTGACGCGCGAACAGGCCCCGGCTGTCGTCGCCGAGCCGGAGCGCGATGGTGGTCTCGTCCTTGGGGCCCGACGCGACGCCCCGCGCGACGTGGAAGCCAGCGAGCAGCAGTGACGAGCGAACCGCGGTCGACGCGGAGTACGTGAACAGCTCGGCAGGGCGGGTCAGGTGCACGTACAGCGCGCGCAGCGCCTGGAGCGACCACATCGCCGTGTCGACCTTGGTCGAGAACGGATCGTAGAAGATCACGTCCGGTGCGGCCTCGGCGGCGAACGTCTCGAGGAAGTCGCCCTCGACGAGCCGCCAGCGCAGGCGATCGCGAACGTGCTCGCCGCGATGGGCCAGGATGTGCGGCGCGGCGTGACGCAGGTGCGCGAACGGGCCGGTGTTCGCGAGGGCGAGGCGGAACGCGTCGAGATCGTGCTCGAAGCTCACGAGCTCGACCGGGGCGTGGGTCGGCGCGGCATCGAGGGCGCGGAGCAGGGCGAGCGCATTGTGCCCGGCGCCGAGCCCGACGTCCCAGATCACGAGCGGCGGGCCGTCGCCGGTCAGCGCGCGGGCGATCGTGGCCGATTGCGCGACGTACACCCGCTCGGCCTCGAGGTTCGGATCGTTGACCGAGTGCATGACCTCGCCCGACCGCAGGTGCTCGATGCTCGCGAAGCCCTGCGGTGAGACCGCGATGCCGAACGCACCGCGCGTGACCAGCTTGGGCTCGCGCAGCTTCGGGCGTGGTCCCGACGGATTGTCCTGATCCGTGAGCTCGAGCGCCTTGCGGCGCTCCGCATAGAACGCCGCGAACGTGTCCGCCGCGATGCTGGCGCGGATCTCGCGCATCAGCTTCACGTAGAAGGTCAGGTTGTGGAACGAGAGCAGCTGCCACCCGAGGGGCTCCTCGCACTTCACGAGGTGGTGGAGGTACGACCGCGAGTACAGCGTGCAGGCCTCGCAGCCGCAGGTCGCATCGAGCGGCTGCTCCGCGAGCTTGTGGACGCCGCGCCGCAGATCGATCCGCCCGTGCGACGTGAACGCCTTGCCATGCTGCGCGAGCGCGGTCGGCAGGATGCAGTCGAACATGTCGACGCCGCGGTGGACGCCCTCGAGCAGATCGAGCGGCGTGCCGACGCCCATCAGGTACCGTGGGCGGTCCGCGGGCAACAGCTGGGTGGTCAGCTCGGTGATGTCCTCGCGCTGCGCGCGCGATTCGCCGACCGCGAGGCCGCCGATCGCGTAGCCGTCGAAGCCACCGATCGCGGTCAACGCGGCGGCACTCTCGCGCCGGAGATCGTCGAAGCAGGCGCCCTGCACGATCGCGAACAGCTGCTGCGCCGACGATCCGCGCGCGTCGAGCGATCGCTTCGCCCAGCGGTGCGTCAGCTCCATCGCGGCCTTCGCCTGGGCGTACGGGCTCGTCGACGGGATGCACTGATCGAGCACCATCATGATGTCGGAGCCGATCGCGCGTTGCATCGCGATCGAGCGCTCGGGCGTCAGCAGCATCCCGATCCCGGCGGAGGGGTGCCGGAACTCCGCGCCCTCCTCGGTCATCGCGCGGCCCTCGGCGAGCGAGAAGATCTGGAAGCCTCCCGAGTCGGTGAGGATCGAGCCCTTCCAGCCCATCCACGGGTGCAGGCCGCCGAACCGCTCGAACACCTCGGGGCCGGGCCGCGCGAGAAGGTGATACGTGTTCGCGAGGAGGATCGGCGCACCGAGGCGCTCGAGCTGCGCGAGGGTCTGGGTCCGCACGGTGCCGCGCGTCCCGACGGGCATGAACACCGGCGTCTCGATCGTCCCGTGCGCGGTCGACAGCGTCGCGGTCCGGGCCCGCGATGCGGTCGCCGTTGCCCTCAGGTCGAAACCCACGGCGGGTTTGTAGCCCTTGCGCAAACCCAGCGTCCACAAGACACTTGCCATGGTGACTCGTCGAATTGCGACGCTTGCGTGCGCGGTCCTCGTGATGCTGTCCGCCTGCAAGGCCCAGCCACCGCGCCACCGGCCGAGCGGGCCGATCGTCGACGTCTGCGAGGGCAAGCCCGGCGTCAAGCTGGTGACGATGGGCGTCGGCTCCCTGATCTGGGAGCGCCACGGCCACATCGCGCTGTGCACGTGCGGCGACGGGGGCCGCCGCGATGCTTGCTACAACTACGGCATCGGCGACTTCGCCAAGCCGCTGAACATGGCGTGGGGCTTCCTGCGCGGCGAGAACAGCTTCTGGGTCGGCAAGATGAACCCGGTGCAGATGATCGCGGTCTACCAGCTCGCCGATCGCACCGTCTGGGTCCAGGACCTCCCGCTGACGCCCGCGCAAGAGGCCAAGGTCGT
>Ga0316601_100001871_pt1 | contig 10563 bp, 8 predicted proteins | sample OWC_soil_day5_no_FD_207663 | JGI IMG/M metagenome (GOLD analysis project Ga0316601, IMG submission 207663) | Wetland soil microbial communities from Old Woman Creek delta, Ohio, United States - OWC_soil_day5_noCT | ecosystem: Environmental > Terrestrial > Soil > Wetlands | place: USA: Ohio...
CACGACCGCGAGATAGATTCCGAAGGGGAAGGTGAAATTCGGCGGATCGTAGTAGTGCACCGCCTCGAGGCCGGGCTCCAGTCCCGGGGGCGGCTCATGGTAGGCCGCCCAGCAGATCTCCTTCATCGTCTTGACTCGCTTGTCGTCACCCCTGACCTTGAATCGGTCGATCTCCCAGTCGAGGTCGCCCTCGCCCACCTCGAGCAGGTGAGCCGCAATCTTGCGCGCCTTGGCGTGGATCTTGCGTGCCGCCATCGCGATCGCCGCGCCGGCAACCGGTGTCGAGCGTGATCCATAGGTGCCGAGACCATAGGGCGCGGTGCTGGTGTCCCCCTCCTCGACCTGGATCTCTTCCGATGGGATGCCCAGCTCGGTGGCGATGATCTGCGCGTAGGTGGTCTGGTGCCCCTGCCCCTGCGAGATCGTCCCCATGCGCGCCAGTGCGCTGCCCGTCGGATGCACGCGAATCTCGCAGGAGTCGAACATGCCCACGCCGAGGATGTCACACATCTTCGAGGGCCCGGCACCGACGATCTCGGTGAACGTGCACAAGCCAATGCCCATCAGGGTGCTCGAATTCGGATCCGCGCGCTTCGCCGCCTGCTCGGCGCGCAGTGCATTGTAGTCCACCGCCGTGAGTACTTTTTCCAGCGCGTCGTGATGGTTGCCCGAATCGTATTCCCACCCGAATGCCGAGCGGTACGGGAACTGTTCCTTGCGGATGAAGTTCCTGCGGCGGATTTCGGCCTTGTCAAGGTTCAGTTTCTGCGCGAGCACGTCGACCATGCGCTCGATCAGGTACACCGCCTCGGTGACGCGGAACGAACAGCGGTAAGCCACGCCGCCCGGCGCCTTGTTGGTGTAGACGCCGTCCACGCGGCAATAGGCGGCCGGTATGTCGTACGAGCCCGAGCAGATGTGGAACAGGCCGGCGGGATACTTGGAGGGATCGGCGCAGGCGTCGAAAGCCCCGTGGTCGGCCACGACATTGACACGCAGGCCAGTGATCCGCCCGTCGCCGGTCGCCGCAAGCTCGCCGTCCATGTGGTAGTCGCGCGCGAATCCCGTGCTCGAGATGTTCTCGACGCGGTCCTCGACCCACTTCACCGGCCGGCCAAGCACGATGGATGCCACGATGGCACAGACGTAGCCAGGGTAGATCGGAACCTTGTTGCCGAATCCGCCGCCGATGTCCGGCGAGATGATGCGCACCTTGGATTCCGGCAAGCCCGACAGCATCGACACGACCGTTCGCACCACGTGCGGCGCCTGCGAGGTCATCCAGGTCGTGAGTTCGCCACGCACCGGGTCGAAGGATGCTACGCAACCGCAAGTCTCGAGCGGACACGGATGGACCCGCGGGTAAAGCATCTTCTGCCGCACCTTGACCGATGCCGAGGCGAACGCGGCATCAGCGGCAGCCTTGTCTCCGGCCTCCCAGGTAAAGATGTGATTCGGGTGCGTGCGCTTGCCGTGCGCACCTTCGGTCTTGCCCGCAAGATCCTCGCGCAACACCGGGGCGCCAGGTTGCAGCGCAGCGAAAGGGTCGACCACGGCGGGCAGTTCCTCGTACTCGACCTCCACCGCCTCGACCGCGTCCGCCGCGATGTAGCGATCGTCCGCCACCACCACGGCGACTTCCTGCATCTGGAAGTGCACCTTCTCGTCGGCCAGCACCGCCTGGACGTCGCCGGCCAGGGTCGGCATCCAGTGTAGCTTCAGCGGCTTCAAATCGTCCGCTGTCAGCACCGCGTGCACGCCCGGAATGGCCAGTGCCGCTGCCTTGTTGATCTTCTTGATGCGTGCGTGCGCCACGGGTGCGCGCACGATATCCATGTGCAACATCCCCGGCAGCTTCAGATCGTCGACGTAGTTGCCCTTGCCCTGGATGAAGCGGGCATCTTCCTTCCGCAGTCGCGATTCGCCGATGCCGGCCAACGCCGTGGCGCGTTCTGCTGGTGCGTTCATTCGTATCTCTCCCCGTCGTCTGTCGAGGTCTCAGGCCGCCGCTTCCTGCTTCTCTTGCAGCTTATGAGCTGCGTACAGCACGGCCTTCACAATGTTCTGGTAGCCAGTGCAACGACACAGATTGCCGGCCATCCCGGCGCGAACCTCCTCCTCGGTCGGATTCGGGTTCTCCAAGAGAAAACGCTGCGCGCGCATCAGCATGCCCGGGGTGCAGAATCCGCATTGCAGGCCGTGCTCCTTGTAGAAGCCCTCCTGTACCGCATGCAGCACACCGCCGCTCGCCAATCCCTCGACGGTCCGCACCTCCGAGCCGTCGCATTGCACGGCAAGGACGGTGCAGCTCTTGATCGACTGGCCGTCCACGTCCACGGTGCAGGCACCGCAATGGCTCGTCTCGCAGCCGATGTGCACACCGGTCAAGCTCAGTTCCTCACGCAGGAAATGCACGAGCAAAGTGCGCGGTTCGACGGCCTTCTCCACGGTCCGGCCGTTCACCTGGACGCTGATGAGTTTCTTCGACATGTCTCTATCCTCTGTGGACCGGCCAGTGTTGCGCGAACAACGCCGAGCCGGCAGATCCGTGACTAGACGCAGCGAGCGGCCGCGCTCGCGAGGGCGCGACGCAGCATCACGCCGGTCATTGCCGTTTTGTACTCACGATCGCCGCGCAGGTCCTCCGCCGGATCGCAGATCGCCATCGCACGCGTTGCTGCGTCGTCGATCGTCGTCTCGTTCAGCAACTTGCCGGTCAGGGCCTGCTCTGCATCCGTTGCGCGCAGCGGAGTCGCGGCGGCGTTTGTCAACGCGATCCGTACGGACTCGACCTTGCCGCCATTCATGCGCATGACGACCGCAGCGGCGGCCGCCGCCCAGTCGCCAGTCTTGCGCTTCAGCTTGGCGTAGGCATAACCGGTTCGGGGTGCGAACGCCGGCACCCTGATCTCGCAGAGGATCTCGTTCTCCGCCATCTCAGTGAAATACATCCCGTGATAGAAGGACTCCGCCTTGACGCTGCGACGGCCCTTCGGGCCCTCCAGCACCAGCGTCGCATCGAGCGCGATGGCCACCGCCGGGTGGTCATTGGCGGCATCGCCGTGGGCGATGTCGCCACCGATCGTGCCGCGGTTCCTGACCTGTGGATCGGCGATCTGGCCGACCACCTCAGGCAGCAATGGCACCTTTTGCTGCAGAAGTTTGGAGTGCAGAAGGTCGTTCTCGATAGTCATGGCCCCGATGACGATCTCGGACCCTTCCTCGCGGATGCCGCGGAGCGCGGTGATTCGGTTCAGGTCGATGAGGTGACTCGGCTGCGCGAAGCGCAGCTTCATCATCGGCAGCAGGCTGTGGCCGCCGGCGAGCAGTTTGGCGTCACCGCCGAGTTCTCCGAGCAGCTTCAAGGCCTCGGCGACGGACTTTGGAGCGTGATAGTCGAATGAGGGGGGAATCATCGGCCTTCCTCACAATCGATGTTGGGATCGTGTTGGCTTGGTCTCGGCGTTCGAATATACGCCTATCGACTTCCACTTTTAGCAGATCGCGAGCGGGCGTCGCACGGATTCAATTCCGCAGGGGCGGCGCATGCCGCGATGCAGCATGAGCAGCCCAGCGAGTTCTCTGGTTTAGCGCCAACTCGGCCAACCACCAGCCGCCCCACATGCCGGCCGTCATGCCGAGGATCATGATCAGGAACATTCGGATCGGAGCGGGCACACCGGCGATGCCGCCCTCAGAGCCTGGCAGCAGGGGCTCCGCCATTAGCATGCCGAGGATCATGCCCACGCTGCAGGCGGCGAAGCGTAGCACGAGCGTTGAGCGTGTCTGTTTGACCTGCTCGAGAGACTGCGTCGACAGCGCCATGCCGAGATTGCATCCGGCGAGCATACCGATACACGTCCACGGGGCCGACGCCACTTGATTGCGGACGGCAGCGAGACTGAAGGGCTGCTGCACACCGCACCAGTCAGCAATGATCGCAAGCCCGAACTGCCCAAAATCGACGCGCGCACCAAGCAGCATCCCAATGCTCCCAAGCACGATCGCGCAGACCGACATGTGCAGGAAATGGAAGCGCCATCGGTGGGCGATGAGACACAGCGAGAGGACGACGACCGTCCCAAGCAGGAGAAAGGCCTCCTCGCCGGCCGACATCATCGCCGTCTCAAACCCGTGCTGCCTTCAGCCTGGGCTTCTCTCGTTCATCACGGAGCTTGTCCCGCATTCGCAACCCCGTTCCGCCGCGCCTGACGAGCACGATCTCGCTGATGACACAGAGTGCGATCTCCTCGGGCGTGCGGGCACCGAGGTCGAGGCCGGAGGGAGCCATCACGCGCTCGATTTCCTGGTCTCCGATGCCTTCCTGGCGCAAGTAATCGAGGACCAGGCGGGAGCGCTTACGGCTGGCGATCAGGGCGATGTATCTGACCCCTGACAACAATGCCCGCTTCATGGACATGTGATCGCCCTTGTGCTGTGTCGCAATTACGACGAAATCGTCCGGCGCGGGACAAAGTGCCCCGTAGTCGAGATCATTCGTGATCAAACGCGATGCGGCGGGATAGCGTTCGCGGTCTACCAGTGGATCGATGACCACTACGTCGAGCCCGACCATGTCCGCCAGGCTGCACAGGCACTCCGCGACTCGGCCATGCCCCATGATCCAGAGCGTCGGCCTCGGCAGGACGGGCTCGACGTAGACGCGCATGTGACCGCCGCAAGGCATGCCCGCGCCCAGCACCTCGTCGTCCATGTCGACCTCCAGGATCACGCTATGCCCGCTCTGAATACACTGGACGGCCGTGTGGCAGGTGGCGGACTCCGCGCAACCGCCGCCGACCCAGCCAGCCACGACCCGCCCGTTTTCGTCGATGACCGCCTTAGACGACGTCTTGGCGGACACGGAGCCAGTGGTCTCGACCACGGTCGCCACGGCGAACGGCCTGCCACCTGCGCGCAGTTCCGTTACAACGTCGAAGATGTCTTTTGCCATGGCTGAGGCCCTCAACTGGCGCGTTCGCCGAGCGGACGCGCCTGGATTCGCTCCGCACGATCAGGGCGGCCAGGACGCTCGTCGATCAAACAGTCGTCCCCACTCTGGCAAGGTACTGCTCCGGCGCCTTCTGAAAGCGGTGCTGGCAGCCCGCGCAGCAGAAGTAAAACGTCGCTCCCTGGTGCTCGCTGCGAAATTCTGCAGTCGCGATGGTGACGCTCATGCCGCAGACCGGGTCAATGGCGTTGCCGGCCTCACTCAACTCCGCTGGCGACTGATCCGAGACGACCGAGCCTGCCAACTCGCCGTTCCGCCTTGCTTTGACCAGCCCAGCGAGCACGGAGATGGCAATCTCCTCCGGCGTTACGGCACCGATCTCAACGCCGGCCGGAGAGACGACCGCGTCCACACGCAGGGAGTCGTGCCCGCGTTGCTTGAGGTAGGTTCGCAGTTTCGCTGCCTTGCGCTCGCTCGCAATGAACGCGATGTAGCGAGCACCGGTTGCTAGAGCCGCCTCCAGGCTCGGCTCGTCACGCTTCCCCTGGGTGGCGACCACGACGAAACCCGGTGTGCCGCAGGTCAGCCCGGAGAGATCGGTTCCGTCAAGCACCTGCCGGGCGCCCGGAAACATGTCCGCGTCCGCGCCAGGAGCGGCCGCGAACACATCAAAGCCCGTCCGCTCAGCCAGTCCGGCCAGCGCAAGCGCGGTCGGCGACGCACCGATCACGAGCAGGCTCGGGCGCCGCGCGAAGGGCTCGAGGAAGATGTCGAGGGTCCCTCCACTGTGGCAGGTCATGGCGAAGTCCTGAATGCCCTCCTCAGCCTGGCCACCCTTGGCTGGACTGATTCGGATCAGGCGGGGCTGGCCGTCGGCCAGCGCCTTCCTGGCGGCGGCAATCACCGCGGGTTGTGCGCAGCCACCGCCGATCCACCCGGAAATCCTGCCCTCGGAGTCGACGATGCCCTTGGCACCGGGCTTTGCGGAGGTCGGCGACTCGCAGCGGACGACCGTGGCCAGCACGAACGGAACGCCCCTGGTCTTGAGTTCTGCCGCGTGTTCGAGGACTGCATCGCTTGAATACATGGTTCCCCACCCTGCCTGAGGCGCGGTCCACGCCGGTCTTTCTGCCGGGGAGGGCCGCAGGTCAGCCGCCGACGAAAGCATACCGCGCACGTAACGATGGCCCCCGACCTGACTTCGGTCAAGGCCCCCCTACCGGGAGCCGAATCCACCCGGCAGCAGATGCTGGCGCAGCGCGGACGTGATCTGCCGCTAACTCAAGCGTGCCTCGGCCTTCAGTCGCAGCACCTCACGAATTTGCTGCAGACTCCACCGGCCTTTCGGTGGCGAAAACGCAGTCAAGCGGCGATCGGGAACTCGAACAGGCCCTGGCAGTGCTGTTGCCAACCGTCACGTAGTTACGTGCGCTTCAGCCGGGCTTCAAACTCTTCCGGGCTGACGCCGCCTAGATGGCGGTGACGTCGCGATCGATTGCAGAACGACTCGATGTAGTCGGATACCTCTCGAGTTGCGAGCTCCCTGTTCTTGTAGATCCGTTTCTTGATTCGCTCCTTTTTCAGACTGGCAAAGAAGGACTCGGCGACGGCGTTGTCCCAGCAGTTGCCGCGTCGACTCATGCTCGGCTCCAGATAATTCGTGCGGCAGAAGCGCCTCCAGTCGTCGCTTCCGTACTGGCATCCCTGATCCGAGTGGATCACTGTGTCGCGTGGTCGACGGCGCCATACCGCCATCAAGACGGCATCCAGGACGAGTTCTCGGCGTAGCGTGGGACGCATCGCCCAACCAACGATCAGCCGTGAGAATAGATCCATGACGACTGCCAGATACAGCCATCCCTCCCATGTCCGGAGGTAGGTGATATCAGAGGTCTGGAGCAGCAAGGATGGTGCAACCTGGCCGGCAGCCAGGGCGATGACGCCTCGACCGGCGGCACGGGACGCGTGCTCTACAACGACGTGTGGATGTCCCGCGACGGCCGCACGTGGACCGAGCTGGCGTCTCCGGCAGCACCACCATGGAACGGCGCTTCGCCGTCGGACATGCGGTACGACTTCGATGCGCTGGTCTTTTCAGGTGGTCGTGCCGGCCTTGCGCCGTCGATCATGACCTTTGGCGGCGACCGGGAACGGTTTGGGCTTCCCTCGGACGTGAACGCGTTCCTCGTCGAGAACGACGTTGCGCGCAGGGCGCCGGTGGGCAGGCGGGCATTTGCGCTGCCGGTCACCGCCCGCCCGTGCCGCGCAGATAGCGTTGCACGGGCGGCATGCGGCGACGCCAGCGTATCGAACTGGTGCGCGCAGTACGTCAGTTCTCAGGTACGACGATCGGCAGACCAGCAGCCGACAGACCTGTCATTCCTTTCGCAGCGGACGAGGCCGACGCAGCTGGCAGGAACGGACTCGGGTTCGCCGGGCAGACCGTCCCTGCGGGCGGCAGCGATCCGTCGAACAGGTACCGCACCACGTGGCCCACGACGCAAGCATTGGCTCGTGGAAACGCGCAATGACCCCAGCCCGCGTAACTCAACAGGCGGGCGTTCTTGAGCCACTTCGCCGCCGCCTGCGCGCCTGCATAGTCGGTCGCCGGGTCGAAGTAGTTGCCGACCACCAGCACCGGGGCGGACGTCCTTGCAGTCCAGGGACCCGCGTATCGATCGGGTGCCACCGGCCAGTCGGCACACGAGACGTTGAGCCACCACCAGTACGGACCGAACACGGAGCCCTTGGCAGCCCAGCCGTCCAGCGCCGCATAGTAGGCGAACGGATCGCGGTACTGAGTGTCAGCGCAGTTCACGCCCAGTGACGCGTCGAACTGGTTGTTGTAGGCACGCCCGCCATCGGCGGCGCGCCAGTTGTCGACGATTCCCCGCAGTGTGGTGTCGGCAGTCTGCGCGGCGTCCGTGTCGCCTCGCAGCGCACTCGCGAGGAACGCTACGAAGTTCGCACAGGCCGGCCATTGCTCCGGCGTATACATGCAGCCGACCGTCTGCCCTATCAACTTGTCATAGGTGTAGAGGACACCGTTCGGCAGCAGGACCGGAGTCTGCTTGAGCGCCTCGGCAACCGCGAAATAGGTCGCCGCTGCACCCCCCGGGCCACTCATGAGGCAGTACGCGGGGTTGATGGCCGCAGCCTCGTCGCACAGGCGATTGAACTCGTCGGCCACGGCCGCCACCGCGACCCGGTCCGACGAGATCTGGCGCCCGATGGTCCAGATGAGCGGATTCAGCACGCCGTCGATCACCAGAGCGCGCACCTTGTCCGGGAACATGTTCGCGTATGTGTTCCCCAGGTACGAGCCATAGGAGAAGCCGAGGTAGGTGAGTCGGTCGTCCCCCACCGCCTGCCGCAACAGGTCGAGGTCACGCGCAACATCCCCGGTGCTCATGTGCAGCGCAACGGGCTGGCCACGCCCGAGGCACCTTGGGCCGAGCGAGCTGTAGGCGTCGAAGTATGGCCGCTCCTGGTCATCGAAATACGGGAACACGGGCAGCGCGCTTCTGAACGCCGTTCGGTCGCCCTCCGTATCGAAGCACTGCATCGGATCCGAGTACCCCACACCTCGCGGATCGAAAGCGACCACGTCGAAGCGACCCTGCAGCAGCGCGCGCAAGGTCACGCCGAATCCCGACTGGATGAGGCGCGTCACCCCTGAGACGCCTGGACCACCAAAGTTGACGAAGACCGTACCGACCTTCGTCGCGGGATTCACCGGGTAGCGCGCCAGCACGATGAAGGTCTCCGCACCCGCGGGGTCGTCATAGTCGAGCGGCACCTGCGCCGAAGCGCAGACAGCACCGTCCGGAGAACACGGATTCCAGTTCAGCACCGGCACCGGAGGCGTCGCAGCATTCGCCGAAAGGACGAACGCCAGCAGCGCGGTGCCGCAAATGGAAGCGACGAGCCTGGTCATTTCTCCCTCCTCGCAGCCATCCTGGCTGCTGCAGTCGTCCGGCGAACCACGGTGTCCTTCGTGGCGAAACGCGGAGGGCAACCGGCAGACCGCCGGTCATGCGTTTTTTTTACGCCGCTTCGATGGCGCCGAACAGTCGCGGTAATCCCTATGGCCGCGACACGCGATGGGCATTGAGGGTCGCAAAAGAGAACCCCGGCGCATGGCCGGGGCCCTCTGACATCGCCGGTGCAAGTTGATGTGCCGGCTCCGGGACGGCGGGCATCAATTCCAGCTGTAGATGGCGCCCTCTCCGGAGTCAGACGTTGCCTGTCCTACGGAGACGAAGCGTCCGTTGCCCCACGCCATTCCGCGACTTTGATAATAGCCATCGATGTTGAATGTCTCCCAGGTCGCTCCGCCATCGGTGCTGGACAGACCAACAGGTCGCTCGAACGACGGAGTCCCGACCCACCAGTACCACCACGGGATGCCACCGGCCACGACGAGCCGCGAGCCGTTCCACGCGGCGCTCAAGTAGTCGACGCGATCGACCGGCGTTTTCAACTCCTTCCAGTTGTAGCCATCGAACGACGCGAACACAGTTGCTTCACTTCCAGCGGCGATGAACTGCTGCCCGTCGTGCACTACTTCGTACAGCGCCGCGACGTCATCCCGCAGGATGATCTCGTGCCAGACCTGACCATCCACCGAGACCATGACACGAGCATCACTTTCCCAGCTGAATACATCGGTGCCCGCCAGGAACAGTCCGTTCGCGTGGATGAGGTCCGTAATGAAATGACCGGACTGCGGCAACGTATCAATCACCGTCCAGGTTTCGCCGCGATCCAGCGATCTCATCATGAACGCATTGCCCGTCTGCAGTTCCATCCCTCCCGTGACGATCTGCGATGGGCTGATCGCAACCGCCGCCAGGCGGACTTGCTTCCCTGTGTGTTTGATGCTCCAGGTCGCACCACCGTCGGTCGACAGCACCACCGTCGCATCGCTGCCAACGGCGACGACGTCCGACTCGCGAGCGGCGACAGCAATGAGGTCGACACCTACAGGTGAGCTTCGCTCCATCCAGCCAATGCCGTCGGTCGAGGTCAGAACCTTCCCGTCGCCGCCAACCGCAACGAAGCTGCTGCCTGTCCATAAGACGTCATTCAACTCGAACGGCAGTCCGCCCAGTCGTCTCGTCCACGCGGTGGGCATGACGTCGTTGACGACCTCGAATTTCGCGGTGAGGTGATTCGAGTTGTCCCCGACCTTGTCGACAAGCCAGACCTCGACGGTAAAAGTGCCGACGGCCTTGGTCGACATCACGATGTGCTCACTCACCGTTCCAGTGGTTGCGCTCGAGTCTTCACTGAACTCGAGTCGCGTCCCGTCCGGCATCCCGACCCAAAGGGTCTGGATGTCTTTGCCGGTGTCGGAAAAGGTGAGTTCGGCCGAAACGTCCATCACGCCGCCACCCGCCATGCTGACGGCGTTCGCCGGCGAGAGTTTCAGGCTGGAAATGACCGGCGCGTGTTGAACTGCCGGCGGTGGCCCGGCTCCGTCGCCATCGCCACCACAGCCGGCGAGGAGCAGCGCCAATATGAATATTGACTTGCGCATTTGTGCCTCCTTGCTGGTCACTCTGGTCCGCAGGCTTGCTAGCCCGGCGAACCACGGTGTCCTTCGTGGC